>PPYF01102564.1_pt1 | contig 57551 bp, 81 predicted proteins | sample 1559871 | NCBI WGS metagenome assembly PPYF01 (sample SAMN08240021, study PRJNA423297) | Human gut metagenome, whole genome shotgun sequencing project.
CAACGGTGAAAGCCTGCGGCAGCGCAACGGTAGAAGCCTGCGACAGCGCAACGGTGAAAGCCTACGGCAGCGCAACGGTAGAAGCCTGCGACAATTCTTATGTAGAGGATTGTATAGGGAATATACGTCCACAGTCAGATTACGCCATAGTTAAGGACTATTATAACCACAAGATATATATCAAAAAAGGGAAATTTGAAATTATTGAAGTATAAGATAGTTGGTGGTATGGCGGAATTGGCAGACGCTATTAAGCAGTAGATTGATGCTCTAAGCTGAGGACGGTAGGAAATGACCGTTGGGGAAGGTTGGCGAAAAGGAGACCAGCATATCAGGTAAACGAAGTATTCGAGGGTTATTAATCACTCGGTAACGGATACCAAAACCTACAACAGCGAGCCTTATTCATAGTAGGCGATAAAAGATGGAAGTGAGCAGCATAACAATCATGCAGGTTCGATCCCTGCTACCACCACATAAATGTGAGCCACACATCAATGGCAAGAGTTAGTTAACCGGAGAATACGCTTCCGGGTTTTTAATTAGTAAATCAGAAAGTATGTACTATATAAAGCGAAAGTCCAAGAAGAAAGACAAGCCTTTGCCTCTGTTTGATAAAGCAAGGATAACAGTAAAGAAGAAGCCGGATTTGAAAGCTAAACTCGACAAAGTTTTCAGCTTATATATTCGACTAAGAGATAGTAAACCTTTTAACTACAGATTCTTTAAGTGCATAAGTTGTGGTGAAATCAAACCTTTTGAAAAAGGAGATTGCGGCCATTTTTGGTCAAGAAAGAATATGAGTTTGCGGTATTCTGAATTGAATTGCTCGTGCGAATGTTCTTTCTGCAACAGATTTAAGGCTGATCATCTGATTGGCTACGAAAAGAATTTGATTGCTAAAATTGGTAAGCAAAAGTTTGATATGTTGGCGGTTCAAGCTCATCAGACAAAAAAGTATTCAGATTTTGAACTTCAAGAACTTATAAAATACTACCAAGCGTTAAACAAAAAGATGTTGGCAGAAAAATAAGACATTCGTTTGGCATTTACGGAAATTGAGCTATCTTTGCGGTGAAAAGTTCGCCAAACTTTGATTTTATAGCATATCGAAAGTGGATATTTTGTATCTACTTGACAGCTTTTATCGCTAAGATATAGCCGTTAGTTTTCCCTACGGACTGCTTTCGTTATGCGAATTTAGTCGGAGTTTGGCGACTTTTGGGAGGCTAACGGCTTTCCTTTTATACATAACTCAATTTCATCGTATGCCAAACTCCATGAAATTAGAGCAGAAGCGAAGTATAGTAACTTCTACATCTACGTCCAGCCACGAAACGGCTTATTCTGTCATTAATCTTAATCCTCTTGAAGACTTCTTATCTCAAACAATTAGTCCGGGAGACCTGATAGTCTCTTTGACCGATCTCCTTATTGATTATTCTCTAAACCATAATGATGGTAATGACGATATATTCAGAGATAATGTCGGTACAATTGCTCTGCTAATTGATGTCTTGAGAGAAGTAGATCGCGAATAATCTAATATTTAATCATAGCAATATGAAATCAATTAAAGAAATAATCAAAGAAATAGAGCATATCCCGAAGTGTCCGAGAAGTGGAGAAATCAATCTTTACTATTTGATTCAACTTTTCATAAAAGGATAGTTACGATGGCAGGATTTATAAAACTAAGCCGCAAGTTCTTCTCGAATGAGTTGTGGAATGAAGCCCGGACTTTTAGCAGTTGCGAAGCGTGGTTGGACTTGATACAGTCTGCACGATTTGAGGCAACGCCCCGAAAGGTGAGTGTCGGAGGTCGAGAAGTGATCTGTAATCGTGGACAATATCCCGCATCTATCCGTTTTTTAGCTAAACGCTGGAAATGGACGGAAAGAAAGGTGAGGACGTTTTTATCATACCTAAAGAAAGAGGGTATGATAACTTCTGAGGTAATACAAGGAATGAATATGATAACTCTTTGTAAATATGATGAATATAATTCTGGTGACACAGTTGGTGACACAGTTGATGATACAGGAATAATGCTTAAAATCAATCAATTAGAGTCTCTGGTGACACAACTAACGACACAGTTAGTGACACAGTCGTCTAAAAAACGACACACGGGTGACACAAATACTAAGAAAGATAAAGAAGATAATAAAGAATCTCCTAACGGAGATAAGAAAGAAGCCGAGGCTTCTTCATCCGCTTCTTCAAATCCTGATTTTCTAAAATTCAATGACTGGCTAAAACGGAACGCTCCTTATTGCAGCAATGCTAAAAACTTCTCTTCCCAAATCACGGAAGCGGAGTTTCTAAAACTCAAAGAGAAATATACGGGTAAACAGATTGCTGACATCATCGAGCAGATAGAGAATCGAAAGGATCTACGTAAACGATATACTAACCTTTACAGGACTGTATTAAACTGGGCAAAAAAAGAATATGGAAATTAATGTGCAACTACGAGATGAAGATTCTGAGAAGATTGTCTTAGGTACTATTATCACTGAACGCAATGCGCTTGAAGAAGTGAGGGAGTTATTATCCAAGGATTCTTTCTATAATCCATTCCATCTTCAGATATACGAAGCTATCCTTCAAGTGGCATCGTCTGGCAGTCGGCCTGATGTGGTAGCGGTCAAGAATAAACTTATTGCTAATGGGGTGAAGTTTGACCTTATGGAGTATATGCGAATTGCTTCTAACTGTACTTTTGATTTATACCAGTATGCAGCACGGCTGCACGATCTGGCGATAAGACGTAAATTTTGGGATATAGGACAGTATCTTGTATCAAACTCTTATTCGGAAGCGGAGGACATCTTGGATGTTACCAATTCCGTAAGTGACGAGTTGGCGTCTCTTTTCAAGTCCACCAGCACGACAATTACGACTATCGACGACGGGCTTAAGAGCGTATACAGGATGATGGGCGACAATCTTTCCGGTGACAAGGCTTTGACCGGCACACCTACCGGTTTTGAAAAGATAGATTCCAAGTCTGGAGGACTTCAGAAATCCGACTTAATCATTATCGCCGGTGAAACCTCCCAAGGGAAAACGAGCATGGCAGTGTCTATAATGCGAAATGCGAGCCTTTCGGGTGCAAAGATAGCCATGTATTCGATGGAGATGAAAAAAGAGCAAATAACCGCTCGTTTGCTCTCGATGGAGAGCGGAATCCCTTCCAGCCAGATCATGTACTCGAGGCTGACAGGCTCTCAAATACAGGAAATCGACAAGGGGATAGGCAAACTGTCAGGAAAAGGCATATACTTTGACGATAGGAGCACATCCAACATTGACACTATCATCTCGTCCATCCGTTATATGAAGTTGAAGTTTGGAATAGACGGTGCCATAGTCGATTACTTGCAGATCCTTAATGTGAACATGAAAGGAGCCAATAAAGAGCAACAGATGGGGGATGTGGCTAGGCGATTAAAGAACTTAGCTAAAGAACTTGACATATGGATTATAGCCCTTTCTCAGTTGAATAGGGATACAATGAATCCAGTTCCTACATTGGGGCGACTTCGTGACAGCGGACAAATAGCGGAAGCTGCCGATGTCGTCATTTTGATCTATCGGCCTGAGGTTAACAATAAATCCTATCCGGACGATTTTTCTAATGTAGATACCAAGGGGACGGCTATGATAGATATTGCTAAAGGACGAAATATTGGACTTCTACGGTTCATATGTGGGTTCAATGCCGCCACAACTTGCTTTTATGATATTGATTATGTCCCATTGTCAAGAGTCAAATCCGGATCAGATGATGATAATCCGTTTTAGATATGGTAGTCACGATTTATTGGGAGAACAAGTCTACTCCTGTTATCCGTAAGAGAATCCGTGATCGATTTGGCATTCCTCACTATATGTCTGTAAATGGTGAGACTCAGGCAGAAATAAGTGAAGAAAATATGCCGGATCTGATGGAGTTGGTTAAACGAGGCTTTATAAGCCTAAGAAATAAATAAAATCTATAAAAGATATGAGCGAACTTTATATACCCGTTGAACGACCTACGAGAAATCCTATAAACGGCAGATTCTTGAAAGGTATTGCTCCTCACAATAAAGGGAAAACAATGAAGTATCATTCCCTAAAGACCAAACGTAGAAGTCTGAAAAATTTAGCGAAAGGACGTGGTTCCTGGCATAAAACAGGTGCAGGTCTAAATCGTAAAAGTGTAGTTGCGATTAAAGACGGAAAGTTATGCGGCGTATTCCCTTCCATTCAGGATGCAGGGAAAGCGACAGGTGTTAATCCGGCTCCGATCAGCTGTATCTGCAATAAAAAGCCGGGCAGGCATAAAGCGGGCGGTTTTGAATGGTTCTTTGAAAATGATGCTACCTGGTGTGATTTAATACTTAAAAACGATGGATAATAACAGACAGCATATACTGACTAATTATATTTCCTACCTGTATACCACAGGTAGAAGTTATGATACAATTGGCAAGCATATCAAGTATGTAGCGGATTTTCTTGAGAGTACCGAAGAGGTCAACCGTCGCGGCTATTTGAGTTATAAGCGTAAAAACGCTGATGTCATGGCTCGTTATCCATTAATGTGTTCGGCCATTTGCGATTTGTTGTCTTATCTTAAAATCGGATATGGCCGCAGGGAAAAGACGGTAAAGCCATTGGAAAAACTTGACTCCATTTCAGAGAAAAACAAGAAGATGTTGAATGATTTTATAGTATGGCTGACTGATAATAATGATTATTCCCCGCATACGGTTGATTTATACCATACCTCTATGAAGAAATACTTCGAATATGCGAATGAGGTCAATATGGATAATTGCAGGAGATTCATAAAGATGCTTGAGGAGGGAAAATTCGCTCCCGCTACTATCCGGTTGCGGATTACGGCCATCGAAAGATTTTCCAAGTGGATGAAGAAACCTATCGAGCTCAAGCGTCCTAAGATGAAGCGTAAGCTGGACACGGATAATGTTCCTACAGAGGACGATTATAACCGTCTGCTGGAATACTTGAAGACTAAATCCAACAAAGACTATTACTTTTTCATCAAGGTTTTAGGTACAACCGGTGCCCGTCTATCGGAGTTTCTGCAATTCACGTGGGAGGACATCATATCCGGGGAAGTGACATTAAAAGGGAAGGGTAACAAGTATCGTCGCTTTTTCTTTCAAAAACAGCTGCAGCAGGAAGTGAAGGCTTATGCGAAAGAATACGGTAAGACCGGGATTCTTGCGGTTGGCAGATTTGGTCCCATGACACAACGTGGACTGTCTCAGGGCATGAAGGATTGGGGCAATTGCTGCGGCATTGACAAGAAGAAGATGCACCCCCATGCTTTCCGTCACTTCTTCGCGAAGATGTTTCTTAAGAAAAACAAGGATGTGATTCAGCTGGCTGATCTTTTAGGTCATGGCAGCGTAGACACAACAAGAATTTATTTACAAAAAAGTTATGACGAACAAAAAAGAGACTTTAATAAAAACGTTACGTGGTAGTGTTGAGCAGTTGAACAGACTGGAGGACATGATGGACGGATTGACTGTTATGGACGAAACGGACCACGTAGATAACGATTTTCTTATGGAAATGCTTACCTGCGTCAACGCATTTATGGACGCGAGTAATAAGGTCATATCAAAGGTATCATCATTGCTCGCCCCTGATGCTCCCATGGACAAAAAAGGAAAACAATCCGATGAAGGTAAGAAATGGAGTGTGGAAGAGATATTGAAGCATTGCACGCTTGAGAATAACATCCTCAAGCTTCCACAAGTGCAATTTAATAAGAAATCTTATGCCGAGGCCAAAAAGTGGATAGAGGAAGCGGGCGGTTCCTGGCAAGGCGGGAAAGTACAGGGCTTTACATTCCCGTTCAATGCCGAGCGCGTCTTCTCTATCCTCAAAGAAGGTAAGCGATGTAATTTGCAACAGGAATACCAATTCTTTGAAACTCCGGACAGCGTTGCAGACTGGCTGATTATGCTTGCCGGAGGGATACATGAAGATGATACGGTATTGGAACCGAGCGCCGGTCGTGGTGCGCTTATCAAGGCTATTCATCGGGCATGTCCTTCCGTTATGGTTGAATGTTATGAACTGATGCCTGAAAACAGGGAGTTTCTGCATTCGCTGGGCAATGTAATACTACTTGGGGAAGATTTTGCGAAAGATAGTGTGGGCAGCTATAGCAAGATAATTGCCAATCCTCCATTCGCAAACAATCAGGACATAGATCATGTAAGGCTTATGTATGAACGGCTCGAAGAAGGTGGCACGCTTGCAGCCATTACCAGTCCACATTGGAAATTTGCTTCTGAAAAGAAGTGTGCTGCTTTCCGCCAATGGATTGATGAAGTACACGGGCAAGTATTTGAAATTGGCGCAGGTGAGTTTAAAGAGAGTGGAACAAGTATAAGTACAATGGCCGTGGTTATAAAGAAATAAATCATGTTAGTAGGAACAACAAATCTTAATACGACGCTCAATATGGCATACGTCCTGACCGACGTCATGGAAACTCTTCTCTACGATTTGAGGAGTGAAATGGGAAAACAAGGCTATGAATTGCGTCATGATGCAAAACGCAACTTCAACACTGCAATTTCCGCCATCCGTAAATTGAAACAGGATGTTGACAAGACGCAATTATCCACACAGGAAAACTTCGGAAATGACTCTGATTGTCTTCTTGCCTTTATTAAGCTGTTAATAGACCGTTGCGGTGATGATGACAAGAAGATGTTTGAGTTTTATAATTATATCAAACGGTTCCCGTCGCAACTCGGCTTACAACTGTCGGATGAAAAGTGCGTATTTGCACATGTTTTTGAGAATAAATAACCATCATAACAAAATAGAAAGAAACATTATGGAAAATCATGGAATTAAAGTTATACACCTAACAGGTGCGGAAGAACAAAGTGAATATGACAGATTGACTTTTGCAGAAGATTTAGTACGTCAGCTTCCTGAAAATCATGAAGGAAGAAACTCCTGGATACTCAACTATAGTAACCGTGAAGATGCTAATAAGATGCGTGCTGATAGAGGCATTAAGTGGGATGCGTACCATCAAGCCGCTGAAACATCAAAACAGCACAGAAATGAAAACAGCACAGAAATGAAAACAAAATTTGTAAAAGAGACAGATCGTAAAGTCACTTATATCATTGAAGGTTCATTTGATGGTACTTTCTTTAATATAAAGAGGTTCATTTGTCAAGTTCAAAAACAAGAAACCGAAAAAGAGACGCAAGAGTTAGCTGATTTTATTTTATCAAAACTTAATTCCTAACAGTACAGAAATGAGCAGAATACAGGAATTAGAAGCTGAAATACAGCGTATAAAAAAAGAAGAAGCTGATAAAAAGAAAGCATTGTATCAGCATTTTGTTGGTAAGTATGTGCATAGAGCGCACACTTCGTATGAAAAGATTATCGGCATAGATCGTATTGATACAGATGAATTTGGCGACGAAGTGGTATTTGATAGTATTCATGTATATTACGATAATAGAGGAGATGAATACAATAATGATGCAAGTATCAATTTGCAAGGCTGGGGGCAAGCCTATGCCGAAGAACTTGAAAAACAACTAATATCTCCTGAAACTTTCAATAAAGCACTGAATGATTGCATTGATTTAATAAGACGAAGATTAGCGTAAAACTAAGAAAGATATGAATGAAATAGAATGGAAATCCGTTCCCGGTTACTCTAATTACCAACTAAATATATCTACGTTATCGGTCAGGAATTTATCAACCAACAAGAATCTGGTATTAAGAAAGGGTATGGTACAATTAATCGGTAAAAATGGAAATATCTCCATTAATATACCGAGATTGCTGTTTTGTGTAAGCAAAGGGGTTGATCCGCGGCGTGTCCCCAGAAACATAATAGTCGTTTTAGAAAACGGACATCCTGTTGCTTACGACAGAAGTTCGTATATGTCAGGCAAGATAAAGTCTGTTTATCATGAAAAGACTAATCAAAATCCATTGGAATCTTATACAAACGCTCGTAATTTCATAGACAATATTATATCTGCCATGGAATCCGGAGATTATACTACGGTGGTCAAATCTCTGTACGGTTACCGGGATAAACTAATAGGACGTATAATGAAAAACGGAGTAATGAGGAACGAGAACGAAGCTGTTGAACTGGCTTCTGCCGCTATTGAAAGAACGGTTTCCAATATAGTATCGGGTGTTCTGGTCTTTTTCCCCTTTCAATATATGTACGGAGTCGCTAAAGGAATTTCAATGGATGTCCATAGAGCCGAAAAAGTAACCCGGGATTTTATCAGGTCTAATCCTAATTACAAATCATATGAGAAAAGAGATGCTATTTAGCCTGTTTGGCATCGAAGACCTAAGAGATCTTCCCAATGCTGTAATGAGTTTACTTCAAGGAGATATTGAGGTGAGAAACGAAGTGTACAAGGAGCTTATTCGTAATAATAATATGGATATGTCTTATGACTGGTTTCAAGAGATCTATGAGAACGAATTGTCTGAACGTAAGCAGAAAAAACAGGATTTTACTCCAAACTCCCTTGGAGTTCTCTGTTCTAAATTAACCAGTCAGGCCGGTTCGATACATGAACCTACAGCTGGAAATGGTTCTATGATAATCGCTGACTGGTGGCAGCGCTGTAAGCAAAAGATGCCATGGGAGCATTTCCCCTCACAGAACATGGTAACCTGTTGGGAACTTTCTTCTCGTTCTATACCTATTCTGTTACTTAATTTGTCAATTCGTGGTATCATGGGTTATGTTTACCATGGTGATGTTTTAACAAAGGAGGTAAAACAAAAATATATTCTTCTCAATCGAAAGAATGATGCGCTTGCTTTCTCTGAGGTGATTAAAGTTGATATCAACGCTAAAATAGTAGAAGTATGAAATTAAATGACGTATATAATGAGTGGCTGCCTGTTAAAAGAAGGCAAGTTAAGGGCTCAACGCTAAGCTGTTATCAGCTTATATATCTGAATATACTTGCTCCCCGGTTTGGTAATACAGACGTAGAGAACATGGGGAAAAAGGTTGTTACAGCATTTCTCTATGAGCTTCTTGATTCTGGGACCAAATCAAAGAAATACTGTTCGGATATTCTAATCGTCATAAAGATGCTTATTCGCTTCGCCGGTGACGAATTGGATATCGATGTTCCCGACACCACCTGGAAGGTTATTTGGCCAACCAAGAATAAAGTCGTCACGCCCAAATTAGAGCGCTACACGCCTGAAGAATACCGTAAAATAGTGAGTTATGTTATGGATAATCCATCCCCTCGCAATTTAGGCATTTTATTGACTATATGCACCGGTATGCGGATAGGCGAAATTTGTGCATTACAATGGCAGGATGTAGATCTTGTTGGCAAGGTAATTCACGTTAATAAAACGATAGAACGCATATATCTCCCTGAAAATATCGGTACCGACAAGAAAAAGACAGTGGTAGAGATAGGATCTCCTAAAACTAATTCATCAGATAGATACATACCTATTCTTAAGGACATTTTCCCTATTGTGAAGAAGTTCTCAGCCGTATGCAAGCCCGAGTATTATGTCTGTTCCTGCTCTGAGGGGTTTGTTGAGCCTCGAACTTTACGTACATATTATCGAATATTCATCCTTGAAAAAGTGCAGTTGGATCATTGCATTAAATTTCATGGGTTGCGCCACACTTTCGCAAGTACCCTGATCGAAAATAAAGTTGATGTTAAAACAGTCTCTACAATTCTTGGACATTCGGATATAAGTACAACCCTTGATGTATATGTACATCCATCGGATGAAGCCAAAAGAGGTGCTGTTAATGGGGGCTTAAAAGGAATATTCAGATAATTAATTCAAATCTAGATAGAAATGAAAGAATCACATACAGGCATTGGGATATGCCATTGTTACCAATGTCGAATGGATAAGAAGCATTGCAGTTCTAAAAAAAGAAAGTTTGAGAAACGGGCTATAAATAAGTTCCGTCGGAAACAATTGAAATTAGATGAAATAATAAAATGTAATCGTTTTGGAAAATATTGGGCTTGATCCCAATGCTTTCCGATTTTAAAAAAGAAAGGATCTAATTATGAAACAGACAGTAGAAGAAGCCGAGAAAGAATATTATGAAAAGAATTATCCGGGTGTAGACATGAATAGAATTATGGTGGAAAATGCGTTTGAAGCTGGAGCAGACTGGCAGTCAAAGCAATCACCGTGGATAAGCGCTAAGGAACGGTTGCCAGAAGTTGGTGAACTTGTTCTTTGTAGAATGGTATCAAACGGAGCGATAGTAAGTGGATTCCTTGATCCAATTCCGGATTGTCTTCCCAAAGTGGCTATAAGGCCTGATTTTGAATTTGAAGATTACGGTTATTATTATTGTGATTTTTGGATGCCTATCCCTTCTTTCGATGAAATACTGGAAGCCAACAAAGATGTACTAAAACGAATTAAAGAGAAAGGAGATTAAATATGAAAGCAAGAGTAAAATCAACTGGAGAGATTGTGGAAGTTAAAGACTTATACGACGATGGAACCGCCTTAGTGAAAGGTGGGTATCTCAAAGTGTCAAAACTTGACTTTTCTGAAGATTTTGAAACTATTGATTGGGAACAGAGACGCTATGAAATATCGAAAGATGTATTATCCGCATTTCTAAGTAAATCCAATGAGATGATTTTTGAAGGCAACCCAGAAGATCACGCTAAGGTTGCTGTAATATTTGCTGATGCTTTAATTAAAGAACTAAAAGAGAATAACTATGCCAACAATACTAAAAGAAACTTACCCAACAGCTAAGAAAGAACATGTGTGTGGGTTTTGCGCCTGCAAGATAAAGCCGGGACAAAAGTATGTTCGTCAGACAAATATCTATGACGGGACCATATATGACTTTGTTACACATCAATCATGTAAGAAAGTAGCCCATGAATTGAGAATGTACGATGATTGTGGCGATGAAGGTTTAGACGGCGAATCTTTTCGCGAATATCTAAGTGAATACGTTTATGACAACCATTATGATGAGGAGATAGATGATATTGCAAAGGATTGGCAATTACCATATCTTGACCTTGTAAAGAAGGTGTTAGAAGAATTAAAAGAGGAATAGTTATGAGAAAGTATAAAATATCTAGATACGGACAGTTCGATCACATATTTGATGTAAAAATGAAGATGTGGTATGGCTGGGTTGTAGTAAAGAGATTTAAAGCAGATCTAAGATATGAGGATACAATGATAGATAATATCATTTATTGCAATATACTAGCAGAAGAACTTTTAGAAAAATTGAAGGAGGACTAACTATGGGATTTACAACACCATGTTTTATTAGAAAAAATACGGAAGAACTCCGTAAGAAGTTGGAAGAGTTGGGATATATCAAAAACTCTCCTATATGGACGGATGATTGCAATATAATATGGGCTTATCAATATTCAGAAGAGAAGGGATTTGATACTCCCCACTATGTAATTGCGAACGCTTTTGATATTCCTTTTGATAAACATAGCCGTTTATGTGGAAAATTTATTGATTGCGGAACCAACGAAGAGCTTTTTATTTCTATAGCTGCATTGAGGGACGATACTAACTTCATGCAGTGGTTTATTTGTACTGAGGATTACATAGAATCCCCTGATAAAGAATGGAAAGTTGGAGATTGGGATTTAAATACCTGTCCGGATGTTACGTATGGACAGCAATTACCACATTGGCGTAAGGCTACGGTAGAAGAACTTATTAATCATTTTAAATAAGAGGAAGAAAAATGAATAGAGATCACAATAAATCCCTTTGCATGAAAAGATTGTTGAATTTACAACAAGACCATTTTAATAAACTCATAATAAGTGAAGTTGCTGACTTGGCTTATTGTAATGGATATAACACGGTGCTTATTGCGGCAGAAAAGGTTTTAAGTGAGGAGGATTATTTCAAGATTGTAAAACAATTAGAGAAGGAGGTATAAGATATGAATCGTACAATAAAATTCAGAGGGAAAACGGTTAATGGCAATAAATGGGTGTATGGAGATTTGCTTCATATTGCGGGAGGATATATTATCTATCATGGCTCTCAAAAAGATTGTGAGATTACTACCGGCAAGCATGCTTCCGTTGAGTTGCTTCATGATGAAATCTCTGTTGTTTCCCCAGGTACCGTCGGGCAATTTACTGGATTGTTTGATAAGAATGGAAAAGAAATCTATGAAGGTGACATTGTTGAACAAATAGTTACAAATGGATACGACTATGGTTTTATAGGTGAAGTAGGATTTGATAACGGAGTTTTTGGTATAAAACATAAGACTTATAAAGGTTACATTGTGTCACGTTTTGTATATTCCTCAGATTGGAATGATGGTCATGCGCACGGAACTATTTTATATGAATATGAACTAAAAGGAAATATCTACGATAATCCAGAGTTAATCAAGGAGGAATAACGATGAAAGGAAAGATATATAAAATAACTATACGTCAAATATCGTTTATGATAGGGTGGTTCCCACATGCGGATAAATGGTACCACAAACTCCAGATTATCTATTAATCAAATAGAATTAGTGATATATGAAAAAGAAAGAATTAGATCAAAAGATATTCTTAGACTCTATGAAACAAGCATTAAGAGTAGAGTTTATTTCAAATAGCGAAGAACTACATTTATATGCAGATGCTATCTATTCTGCTATGATATGGGGTAGAGATATTGACAGAAAGAATATTATGATTCAAGAAAAGTGCACTTCGGTAAAATAAAAAAGGAAGAACCAGACCATCCCATTAATCTAAATTCTTCCTTCATACACGATTATAGTACAAATATACTATTAATATTTTAAATAACAAGTACTATGATTGATCAAATAGCAGATGCCAAATCAATAAAAGAATTACAAGAATCCTTAGAATCAAGAAGAGAAGTTTTAAGTACTCCTATCCTTTCCGATTTGAAGTTGATATCAACTATATATGATATTTTTAATTCTATAGAATCAATGAAAAGTATACCTCCAAGAAAAGGGAGTGTAAATCAAAGGAAAAAATTTTGTTTTATAGCCTTAAGATTATATTCCCCTGCTACCATATTATTTGATGACCAAATGATGAAGGGATTAAGGAAAAGGATTGCTGAAGTTTTGGAAGTGAGAGCGGTTTCATCAATTTCCGACTATTGTGAAGATGTCATTTTTTTATATAAAACTTATAAGTCTTTTCGTCCTAATATGGATTATCTTTACAAAGAAATGCTGAGTCAGCTAGTAACTAAGAAGATATTAAATAAGGACGTATTAGAATTTTTATAAAAAATGGCTGCACCTAAAGGAAATCAATTTTGGAAACTTCGCAGTAAGCATGGACGTGATAAATTGTTTGCCACTCCTGACTTGCTTTGGAAAGCTGCTTGTGAATACTTTCAATGGTGTGATGATAATGACTCCCTTACAGTAACAAAGCGTAAGACAAAAGGCAAAACAAAAGAAAAGGAGGAAACTATTACTAAGCGCCCATACACACTGACGGGCTTTCTCCTTTATTGTGATGCTGGGGAAGAGTACTGGAGAAATTTCAGGGCTGCTAATCACTTAGAATTTAAGGGGGTCATATCTCGTATAGAGAGTGTTATTGAGACCCAACAACTTGAAGGGGCTATTGTTGGAGCATTTAACCCTAATATAATTGCGCGCAAATTAGGCCTTGCCGAAAAGCAGGAGAGTACATTGAATGTAAAAGGGAGTATTCCTGTGCAGGAATGGATTAAAGGAAGATCAACCAAGAAATGATAGTATTCAATATTAAAACTCAGAGTGCATATGATCCTCTTTATGAAAATAAAGATAAGCTAATTATATTGATAACTGGAGGTCGTGGTAGTGCCAAGAGTTTTAACGTCGGAACATTTATAGAGAGGCTGTCTTTTGAGGGTGGGCATAAAATATTGTATAGTCGTTATACAATGACATCCGCTGATATATCTGTAATTCCTGAGTTTCAAGAAAAGATCGATTTAGAAGGTACGAGTGATTTCTTTGATATAACGAAGAAAGACATTATAAATACGTTTTCTGATAGCGTTATTATGTTCCGAGGGATAAGGACGTCTTCTGGGAATCAAACGGCTAAACTAAAATCTATACAAGGCCTTACCACTTTTGTCTGTGATGAAGCTGAAGAATGGAATAGTGAAGATGATTTTGACAAATTAGTTCTTTCTATTCGACAGAAAGGGATTCAAAATAGAGTTATAATTATTATGAATCCAACAGATTCCAATCATTTCATCTATAAAAAATATATTGAGAACACTCATAAACTTGTGGAGGTTGACGGTGTTAAGGTTCAGATTTCCACGCATCCGAATGTACTCCATATTCATACAACTTACTTGGATAACTTGGAAAATTTATCTCCTCAGTTCATTCAGGAGATGTTGCGCATGAAGGAAGAAGATCCGGATAAATATGCGCATATAGCTATAGGGAGATGGTCCGATGTTTCAGAAGGAGCTATATTTAAAAAGTTTGAGATCGTAGATAGTATACCTGATTACGTTAAAAAGAGAGGACTTGGTCTTGATTTTGGATTTACCAACGATCCATCGGCATGTGTTGAATGTGCTATTTTAGACAATGATCTATATCTCGATGAACATTTCTACAAGACTAGAATGTTGTCTGGGGAAATTTCTGATGCTCTTAAACCATTGAACCTAAAAGTTATATCAGAGAGTGCAGATCCTAGACTTATTCAAGAAATAGCAAATGCTGGAGTTCTTATTTACCCTGTTGATAAATATCCTGGTTCTATAAAGGCTGGAATTGATAAAATGCTAGGGATGAATATAAAAGTAACTAAACGTTCTTATAATCTTCTGTATGAGCTTAGAAAATATACTTGGGATAAAGATAAAGATGGAAATTATATAAATACTCCAATAGATAAGTTCAATCATCTATTGGATGCTGCTAGATATTGGATCCTTGGCGAAGTATTGGGAAGAATACAGCAACCCAAACAATACTCAAAAGAGGATTTGGGATTATATTAGTATCAAAAAGAAAGAAAATCTTATTTGAAATGACATATTATCTAAGGATGAAATAAAACAAAATGTAAGATATGGGATTCATAGATGATGTATTTAATGTATTAAAGAATAAAACATTTAATTCCCTTGGAATTGAAAGAGATCTCTTTCAGCTTATGCGGGATAAAGATGTTGGGCAGGTGAAATCAATGTTGCAAGACAGAGATCAGGAGGTCTGTGAAGCTATAAAAGAATATAATCCAGATACTCACGCTGTAATGAGAAGGAAAGATAAGCCTCGTAAAAATAGATCTCCTTATATTGTAGAGAAGCTTCCGAGAAGAAGGCAGGTTTATATAAATGAAATAGAATTATTCTTTTTATTAGGAAATCCTGTTAAATGGAAACTTGCTAATGTTGAAGGTCAGGATGACGCATTTGAAGCATATAATCAATTTCTAAAAGATACGCGTTTTGATACCTCTATGCGTCAAGCTAAAAGATTAGCTGGCTCAGAAACAGAAAGCGCAAAAGTATATCATATTTATAATGATGGGGGGAAGCCTGCTGTAAAAGTCTTGGTTATTTCAAAGTCTAAAGGATATACTCTCCGGCCTTTATTTGATCAATATGAAAATATGATTGCTTTTGGTTATGGCTATTATTTGAAGGAAAATAATAAGACTGTAGAGCATTTTGATGTTCAAACTCCACGGTATATCTTTAGATGTAAAAAAGGGAATGTAGGGTGGGAGGTCGTTCCAATAATTAATCCAACGGGTAAAATTAATGTTATTTATTACCGGCAAGATAAAGCATGGAATGGTGTTCAGATTAGGATTGAAAGGGAAGAGATTATTGATTCTAAAGCTGCTGATACAAATAACTATTTTTCAGATCCCAAAGTAAAGGCTACTGCAGATGTAATACAGTCCTTGGCTGATCCTGATACTGTAGGGCAAGTTATCCAGCTTTCTGGTAAAGAGAGCGCAATTGACTATATGGCTCCTCCAGAGTATTCATCAATGAAAGATAGCGAAAAGAAGGATTTGAATTCTTCGATATTATTTGATTCTTTTACACCGGACTTCTCTTTTGAGAACATGAAAGGGTTAGGTACTCTTTCCGGTGAGGCATTGAAGAGAGCTATGGTGCTGGGATTTATTAAACGAGATAACCTAAAAGAGACATATGATATTTTGATAGATCGCGAAAAGAATCTAATTCTATCTATTATGATGAATGTTACACACATCCATCTGAGAGAAAAACTTTCAAAATTAAACATAGAACATGAATTTGCAGAGCCTTTTAATGAAGATGTTACTTCTAAATGGGAAGCAATAGGGAAAGCATATAAGGATGGAATTATTTCTCTTGAACAGGCGGTTAAAATGATTGCTGTATCTGAAAATCCGGAAGAAGAAATTAATAGAATACGATTTCAATCTCTTGCAGATTAACTAATTTCTGGCTTATCCAAGAATATTAATAAAATAGGCGTATAGTTAGTTTTACGCCTATTTTTTTTGTTTTTTCCGACACTTAATCAAATGTCATTTCTATCTATAATCAATATTTCTATAGGAATATTATTTCCTCTAATTTTATTGCTGAATTAAAACATTTTAGTATGAAAGATAAAATATTTCAGTCATTAAAACAGGCTTATTCTAGCTGTGGGTTAAGTGATGATATTCTTCAGGGACATGCTGATGCTTTATCTGCAACAGGATTAGTAACTGATGACAACCTGGACACAATCGTGGCCGCTCAAAAACCTCTATTTTCTTCTTTGCAAAGCGGTATTGATAAGCGCGTAACTGATGCTTTAAATAAAGCTAAAGAGAAAAAAGAGGAACAAGCCCTTGGAGGTGAAGTTGATACTTCACAATCCGATCTTCAAAAGTTGATTGATAATGCAATTGCTGCTAAGGTTACTCCGCTTCAGGAAAAAATAAATCTGTATGAAGTAAATGCGGCGAAAGCATCAAGAGAGAAAATGATTTTTTCAAGAGCTCGTGAATTGAATATTTCTAAAGAAAGAATTGAAGAGGGATTTGCTATTACGGACGAAATGGACGAAAATGCAATTAACTCTTATCTCTCTAAAGTCAGGCAAAATGAGGTCGCAAGAAGTTTGGAGGATAAAAGTTCGGCATTCTCCTTATCCACTCCGGAAGCGCAGGGCAAAGAACTGGCAAAACAATGGGCTGAGACATTGCCGGACGCTAATTAAAAAAGAATAAGTTATGAGTATTGTTTTTGAAAAAGGACAAATTAAAGGAAATTTCCCCATTTTTTGGAGAGGAGAATGTAAGGTTCTCCCTGGAGATTTTAAACTAAAGCAGACATTTCCCGAAGGAACAATGATCAGAAAGGGTACTCCAATCTCTTTAGATTTCTCCAAAATGGAATGTAGTGTTTGTAAGGCAGTAAAGGTAATATCCGGAGGAACAACGGCAAAGCCACGAATTGTAAAGGGAAGCCTTGTTCAGCCAGGAGATGAATTAAAGATCGGCGAAGCGAAACAGAGTATTAGCTCTATTGACAAGACTAATGCAGATTATGATGTTCTGACATTGGCTGCAGCTTTAACCGGAGCTACAGAAGGCGCTTTTGCTGTCGTTGGTGATGATGTTCCTAACGCTGTCGTGGAAACGGATTATGAATACAAGACAAACATGAGTTTTCAAACTGTTTCTGCTGGTTATGATGTGGTTATCTTGAAAGAAGTAGCTTATCCTATGCCGGATGAATGGTTGCTTGGAGGCTGGTGCATGAAGAATAACCCTAGTATTAAATATGTAAGACAATAAGCTATGCCGGGATTACTTTATAGTTCTATTTTTGGCGAACTCACCAAACAGGTCCAGGTTCGCATTGATGCAGCTTCGGAATTGAGAAAACGTCTTTTCGATCAGAATATCTATGACAGATTTCTTGATTGGGATACTCCGACTATTGGTCTTAATTTTGAGGAACTGCTTGGTACATATAACCTAAGTGTTGCTGCCGCTACTCTTGATTCGAAGGGCAAAGAGCCTATTATGGGTACAGAAGGGCTTGAAACGATTAAGCAGAAAGTCCTTACTCACCAAATGAGCTATTCCATGCCAATTGAGGAGTATCGTAAAGTTCTTCAGATTCTTGATTCTCGTGTCATTTCAGATTATGCAAAGACACAACAGTTGATCAACCTAATGTGGAACAACGTGACAAAGGTTGTCAATTCTGTACAATCTAAACTAGACATCATTTTTCTTGGTGCTCTTTCTAATAAAGGCGTGTTCACGTTTGATGAAAACAATAACCCGGAAGGTGGAGTAAGAGGTATTATTGATCATAAAATGCCTACAGAAAATATTGCTACTGTCCTTACGGATTGGACGGACTCAAACAAGGATGTTGTTGATACCTTTGAGGATCTGCAAGCTATATTTGATGCTGCACAAGATAAAGTAACATTTGATAAGATTCTGCTTTCCCAGAAAAGGCTGTCTTATATTCTCCGTAACAAGAAGATGAAACTTGTGGTTTTTGGACAAGATAAGTCTTCTACTCCTCTTTTGCTATCTAATCTGAACGAATTTATGCGTCAAAACGGATGGCCGGAATTTGAGGTTATAAGACGTACGACACGTATTCAGAATAATGGGAAATTGACAGAATACAGTCCTTGGAATGATAAAAATATCGTGTTCGTTCCGGCTGGAAAACTCGGTGTCATTAAAAATGCTTATGCAGACAATGAGTTGAGACAGGAGCCAGGGGTTACTTACTCAAATGCAGGCCGGATTCGCATCTCTCAGTGGGGTAAGGGTGAAACAGACAACTCAAATGGAGTAGAGTTTACTAAAGCTCAATCTCTATCGTTGCCTATTATTACTGAGATCAATGGAATCTATTCATTGACAGTTGAAAAATGACAGTAGGTGACTACATAAAGCAGAAATTTCAGACCTTCGGTAATTTATCGAAGGCTGATCTTTTTGATATTATACTCAATACTGGTTTGGAAGAGAAGGATGAAATATCTGCAGATAATATTGATGAAGTTTCTATTGCTATTGCTGAATTTATACCCTCTCTTCTTCTTAGGCCTAAAGCTATAAATGAAAATGGCTTTTCTATTTCTTGGGATTTTGATTCTCTTAAAGAATACTATGCTTATTTATGCAGAAAATATGAATTAGAGGATCAATTAAATGAAACAAGTGCTATAAAAGATATTTCTGATATTTGGTGATGATATTTTCTCCACACATATTATATGTTAGACTTGACAGTAATGTTGAGCATGATGAAGACGGAAACCCTATTTCATCACAGGATGAAATCTGGGAAGAAGTAGGGGAATGTCGATGTGATGATAATGGTACCGCTCGACAAATTTCTGTTGGTGGTCAATTGTTTGATTTCAGCTATCATATTGTATATACAGGAGGAAATATTGCACCGGATACTGAGGTTAAAGTCTTGGATGTTGATGGTACAATTCGTGGTAAAGGTACTGTAAAGCGATGTTCTGTTAATAACTACTTAAACTATTCGCAGATATGGATATAACATATGACTTTTCAGATTTGTATAAGGGCATTGATGATTTTTTGAATGAAATCATTGCTATGCTTGTTCAGATAGGAGAGGAGTCTGTGGAAATAGCGATAAGCAAAGGGAAGTATGAGAATATCACTGGAAATCTTAGAAGTTCTATCGGATATATCATTGCCAAGAATGGAAAAATCATCAAAGAGGGAGGTTTTAAAAAGGTTTCTGGGCATGGTGCCAACAAGAAACGCGTATCTTTTATTACGAAAACAGGAAATTCGGTAAATTTTTGGGCAAAAGGGAGATCCGGTGACGGTTCTGAGGGGAGTTATGAAGGTATGGAGTATGCACGCAAGATCATTTCTGAAAACAACATGGGTATCACCCTTGTGGTTGTTGCCGGCATGGAATACGCCAGCTATGTTAATGCGAAGGGGTTTGATGTGTTGGACAGTGCAAAGAAGCATGTAATTTCATTATTCAGAGAGCTATGATTACTACGGGAGATATAGAAACCATTCTTTTTAGGGATTTGAAACCATATGGATTCAAGATGTTCCGTAAAAATGCAATTACGACTGGACCAGTCAAAGAAGAGCGTCTTGTTGTGGTATGTGGATCTCTTGAAAAGGCTGTTATTTGGAAAACCGCATTCGTTAATGTGAATGTGTATGTTCCCGATGTAAAAGGAGAAGCAAATACCAAAAGATTGACCGAGATTGAACGTAAATTGTCCATCATAAGATCTGTGTCAGATTATGATGGAACTGTATATCGTTATTCGGTGGACAGTATAAATCAAGAAAAGGACGAAGCTTTAAAATGTCATTTTGTGAACATAAGTATATTATTTGAGGTGTTAAATGTAAAAGAATAAGTGTTATGGCAGGAATTTTAATTACAGCGGTGGATATTAAGAAACTTTGGTATGCTGAAACAACGGATGTTACAGCCGATCTTACTGGAGCGCTGCTGAAAACATTGCTCGGTAAAGCGAAGGAGATTGTTAATGTTCATCAGGATACTTGGTCCATTGAGGAATCTGAGGCAAGTATTACCCGGTACAGAAATCAATTAACTGGAAACAATTACCGACAAACAAAGGAGATGGGAGATGTTATCATGTCCTTTACAATCGGTCAGTATGATTATGAGACTAAATCCGCTTTAATGGGAGGTACGGCAACCGAGAAAACCTGGAAGCGTAGTAGAGAGGTTGTAGATATTTATAAGTGCATGATTGCCCTGACTGAGGATGATCAATACGTTGTTTTCCCAAAAGGAGCAATTTCGGCCCGTGAAGCAAATACAGACGGAGCTGTTGGTCTGGCCGTTGCTGCTACGGCTCTTGAGCCAGATGTTGCTGCAGTTTCTTCGGAGTATTGGTTTGATAAATCTGAGGTAGAGGCTGAATCTTTATAATAGGGTTAGTTTTTAGGATGATGGGGTGAGGGTAATTTGGGTTATTCTCACCCCTTTGTCTAATGGAAGAATTACGAAAAAAGTAACTATTGAATGATATGAATAAAGCTGCCCAACTTATATCTGAAGCAATTACCGGTAGCGACTGTAAAATAGTGGTTGTGGCCGATATTATGTATACAGTATATCCTCCTACCATACACAAAATATCAAAGGCAATAGGATATCTTTCAAGGGTGGGACTGGAAGATGGTGAAAATTTAAAAGAAGTCCTAATTGCATTAAAAGACAGTCCTGAACTTTGTGCTAAGGCTGTATCCGCTTTTATCGCGGGAGATGAAAGGCTATATGAAGATTTGGCAAAAGGAACGCTTGAGGAGAATATAAATGCCCTTTCTGAGTGTATATCTTTGATATCTACAGAGGGTTTTACAACGCTGTTAGCTTTAGCCAAGAACGTAGCTCGGCTGGCAGCAACTCCGAAGTAGCCGGCAATAATACCATGTTGGGACAGATTGCAACGTTCATTGAAAATCTGCATCTGTCTTATGAAGAAGTAGTTTATAAAATCCCATATCGTAACCTGATTATAATGCAAAAGGATAAACTTCATAACGTATACGGAGAGAAGATTGTGAAAGGATCAGGTAAAGATATGGCTAAAAGAAGGAGAAGAAAATAATGGCAAAGCTTAAAATAGATGCAAGTGTCAACGATTCCAAGATAGATGCGCTTATAAAAAAAATATCAGTCCTCAAAGAGAGGATTCAGGAGTTGAGAACTGTTATGTCCACGATGGATGCGAAGGACCCGTCTATCAATATACCTTTTGAAGAGTATAAGGAAGCCAGAGTGCAGATCAAGGAGTACATGGAAGAAATCAGAAAACTCAAACAGGAGCAGTATGATCAGGCAAAAGCAGCTAAGGAGGCAGTGGATAAACAACAGAGAGAAATTGATAATCTTATAAAAAAATACGAAGAACTTCAGCGTAAGATAAAGGATGGGGGAGGAATAAAACCACCGAAGGGACCTAAATCTTATACAGAAGACCAAATCACCCAGGCATTAAATACCCAAGTGCAAAGTATCAAGGAAGCACGAGAACAATTAAAAATATTGAGATTTGCTCAATCTAATGTCACAGATCAACAGGAGAAAGAAACTGGCTTAAGAACTAAACTGAACATTAAGATAAAAGAAAACACCGATTATCTCAGGTTGAATTCTGACGCTTATGTAAGACAAAAGATGGAGATTGGTAATTATGAGGAAAATATCAAAAGAGCGATAAACGGAAACAATAATTTCTCTATTTCATTCGGCAAAATATTAGCTGTTGTCGGAGGAGCGTCAGCTATAAAGGGGCTTATCTCTGATATGGTTCAAATAAGGGGAGAGTTTCAAGCTACTTCAATAGCATTTGAAACTATGCTGGGAAGTAAAGAGCAAGCAGATGCTCTTATGCAACAGATGATAGAAACAGCGTCTAAAACACCCTTTGATTTGCAAAGTGTGTCTCAGGGAGCCAAGCAACTTCTTGCCTATGGGACCTCTGCTGATCAAGTAAATGACACTTTAGTTAGATTGGGAAATATTGCTTCAGGACTTTCTATTCCTCTAAATGATTTGATATACCTATATGGAACTACCATGTCCCAAGGAAGGTTGTTTACTCAAGACTTGAATCAGTTTATGGGAAGAGGTATACCTTTAGTTAAAGAGCTTTCCACAGAATTGGGAAAAACTGATAAAGAGATACGTCAAATGGTTACCGAAGGTAAAATAGGATTCCCAGAAGTGCAAAAGGCGATAGAGAATTTAACTAATGAAGGAGGTAAGTTCTATAACTTAATGGAAATGCAATCCAAGACATTGTCTGGACAAGTTTCAAATCTAAAAGATGCTTGGGGGAATATGTTAAATGCAATTGGGGAAGATACGGAACAGGTTGCCTCAAAATTACTATCTGGAGCAGGCGTTTTAATTGAGAATTATGAAAAGATTGGAAAGATATTGGCTTCTTTAATTGCAGTATATGGAACTTATAAAACTGCTTTGGTGGTGACGACAATTGCTCAAGATACATTGACTGCGCGTATGCAATTGGCAATTGTTGTTGCAAAAGCTCAGGCTGTAGCTATGGCTGCATTGAATGCTATAAGTAAGGCTAATCCTTATGTCTTGTTAGCTACTACTATAGCAGGTGTTGCTGCTGCTATGTGGGTAATGCGTGATTCGACATCTGCGACAGAAAAAATAATGAAGTCTGCCACAGAGAAGATGAAAGTAATGGAAGAGTCTTCAAATAGATTAAGAAGCAAAATAGATGGGCTATTAAATATAATAAGAGATGAGACATCCACTCAATACGATAAGGCAAAAGCATATAAACAACTTCAAAGTATTATGCCGGAAGTTTTTTCTAATATGGATACTGAGAAACTGAAGCTAATAGATATTCTTTTACTAAATAAACAAATTCGTGAAGAACTCAATAGACGAGAACGGGTTGGAGCAAAAACAAATGTTGTCCTGGCACAAAAGAAATATGATGTATTATCCAGGCGTTATCAAGAGTCTGTTAATGCAGGAAATATGCAAGCGGCTGCATTCGACAAAAGAAGGATGGATGAAGCTTTTATAGAACTTGAATCTGCCAAAAAGGTTGTTGCTGAGATAGAGGATATTCAAGCTAGGGCTATTGCTCAAAAGAAAAAAAACAATAAGGTGGATGTTGTTCAAAATAAAGAATATTGGGAAAATAAGAAGAAGGAGGCAGAAACTGCCCGTAATGCACTTGATGTTTCTAAAAAGAATTCGGAAGAATGGAATAAGTATACCAAGCAGATTCAGGAGGCACAAAAACAGATAGATAAGTATTCTTCTTCTAATAAGCAAGGATCTGATGCTAACAAGCTTCTCAAACAGCAAGAAGGCATTCGTTCCCAGAATGATAAGATCTCTGAAATAGAACGCAAACAGGCAATCCAGCGTAAAAGGCAGACCGAAGATATGGAAATGGAAATTTCACAGTCTGAGATCAATGCTATGGCTGAAGGAGCTGAGAAGAAGCGTATGCAGAGGGAATTGGATAACCGGAAAGAGATCCAATCACTGGAAAGACAAAAACAAGATATGATTCAGGCTGTAATTCAAGCTGAGAAAGAGATTTTTGATGCTCAGGAAGAGTTGAAGGCCAAAGAGAATAACAAATATCAGAAAAAGACTTTTGATTCTTCTAAGGTGGATACAGGAAAGATTAGCTCTATCTGGGATACCATTATAGAAAATACGTCCAGAAAGCAACTTGATGATAAAATACGAGATCAAGAGGCAGCTTGGAATGAATATCTTATCAAGTTTGGCAACTATCAACAGAAAAGGCTGGCCATTATTGAGAAATATGATAAGGCCATAAAGGAGGCCGAAACGGCAGGCGATGCAGCTATCTTGATGAAAGATAAAGCTAATGCCCTTGATGATTTTGACAACTCCGTAAAGAATAGTACAACCTTAATGGGGCAGCTCTTTGCTGATGCTTCCCAAAAGAGTGTGAACGAGATTCAGTCCATCATTGCAAAAGCCGAATTATTGATGCAATACCTTGGTGCCGTTAAGGATGAACAGGGAAATGCTAAAATTGGTGGGAAGACAGTTTCAAAGAAGGATATTTTAGGCCTGGGGATAAGTGACAATACCCTTCAAAACTTGGAGCTTTCAACTGATCAAGTAGAAGCGCTCAGAGATGCTATTGATCGTTTAAAAGGGGAATTGGGTGGGAAAAGCCCTTTTAAACTTTTCGAAACGCAAGTAAAGCAAGCGAGAGATAAGATAGCACAAGGGGGTAAAAAGAATATTGTTCAAGGTGTTTCAGAAATAGGGAATGCTATTGTTCAATTTACTCCTGCTATATCTCAGTTTGGTCAGGATCTTGGTACAATATTTGGCAACGATGATCTTGGGAATAAAATAGCCGGTATTTCTGATGTCTTAGGTGGAGTTGGTCAAACAGCCATGGGAGTTGGTCAGATAATGTCTGGTGATATTGTAGGTGGTGCCATGAGCGCGGTATCTGGTATTTCATCTGTTGTAAAGGCCTTGGATGGTTTGTTTGGTGCTGATTATTCCCGATACAATGAAATGAAGTCACAATATGAAGCTCTTAATTCAGTGTGGGATGAACTTATCAATAAGAAGAAAGAGTATATTGATATGTCTTATGGGGATGAAGCGTATAAAGTCGGGAAAGAGGCCGAAAGCCTGATAAAGCAACAAACACAAAGATATTATGAACTTCTGAATGAATTAAGAAAAAGTGGGTCCAGTATCGGGTCAAGTTCTTTAGGCAAACGAATAGAAAAAAGACTTAATAAAGAAGATTGGGCCAGAATATCCAGTGCTGTTGGTGAATCTGTAACAAATGCAGAAACTTTATTAAATCTTTCAGCAGAACAGCTAGAAGAAGTGCTTGCCGACCCTAAGCTAGTCTCTGTCCTCAATACTGTCAACGAAGACTTTATAAAGTATATACAAGATATTGTGAATGGTTCCGAAAAATTAGAGGATATACAGAATCAAGTCAAAGAACAGCTTACTCAAGTATCGTTTGATAGCGTGTTTGACAGTTTTGTAGACACTTTGATGAATATGGATAGTTCGGCTAAGGATTTCGCTGACGATTTCACTTCTTACATGCAAAAAGCTATACTTTCGACTATGTTAGGAAAGACATATGAAAGCCGTTTACAAGCATGGTATGATGCGTTTGCTTCGGCTAATGAAGATAAAGGCGGTATCTCTAGTGATGAATATAAGAAGCTGCAGGAACAGTGGAATGGCATTGTTAATGATGCCATTAAAGAACGTAATGAATTAAAGGATTTGCTTGGTTGGAGTTCCGGTACTTCCGCTTCGCAAGATTCTACAAAACGAGGGTTTGAAACAATGTCCCAAGATACAGCAGAAGAACTGAACGGACGTTTCACCGCATTGCAGATGGCAGGGGAGGAGATCAAGGGCCAAACGCAGGAACAGACCAGAGCACTTAACCTGGCAAATGCTACAGCTTCACAGATACTTGCTATTCATGTTAACGTGCGGGATATTGCAGACGAAAGTAGAAACTTCATAGTCCAATCGTATATGGAACTGCAGGGGATACATGATGATACGTCGGCTATGGTTAAGCCTATTAAGAATATGGCTAATGATATTGCAGAGATTAAACGAAATACAAGAAATACGTGAGATCTTAAAAATAGAACCAAATTCTGGCACTTAGTCAGAAAAATTACGGGGGTTATAATTTTACCACATGAAAAACAGAACAAAAAGGCAGCTTACTCGGCTGCCTTATCCATTTTTTCTATTACCTCCCTAAACCTGTAGAACTGATCAATGCACGGATAGTATGTAGGGTTCTCCCACTGGGCTCCGATCATCATTGTCATAGACTCAATATAGTATTTGCAGTCTACGATCTTGGAGGCTTTATCCAATTGGAGTTCATTCGGGTATTTCCCTGAAACAAGCAATTGTTTTCCCCAGTTGATCAGTTCTGTTATGTTTGAAAGGCTATACTTCTCTTCCATAGTTAATTTATAATTGGATTTTCATTAAACAAAAGGACGGTTTCACAGTCCCAACCTGACAAATAAGATTGCGTCTCTCTTACTCCTTTATAGGTCAGCCAAATCCCATCATAACACTTAGCCAATTCTTCGAAATCTAAGAATTTGAATGATGGAATATAACCTTTAGGAACATCAATAAGACCACTATCTAAATTGAATGATATAACACGTTCCTTAGCCACATTTATAAAATCACGACAACTATCTATAACCAAGATCCGTTCCGTAGAAATATTAAGTTCAAAGCTATTTTGGATTTTATTTAGCCATTCGTAGTCTATACAGTAGTCACGCCATTTGTACTTAGAATATACCGGTGAAGTCCATAATCCTCCGGATGCAGGCTTATAATAGGATATTTCTGAGTTTTTAATAGGAGCTATCTGGTGTAGTTCTGTGTTTCCGAAATGTTCTACGGTCATGTTTTAAATGTAATATAAACTTTAATATATTGAAAGACTTATCATAATAGTCCAAAACGTTTCAGGGTTTTAGGAGATATAAGTGGTGAAGAACGAACAGCTTCAATAATTAAGTCCAAATCATCCTCACAAATACATCCTTTGTTTTTTGAAGAATCAAACTTAGTTGAAAACTTATTTTTCTCTATTTCTTTTAAGTTCGCACAGTTAACAAAACTATCTTTACTTAGAAAACTATATTTTGAAGCGGATATTGGATAATGCAAATCCTTTATCACTTGTTGTAAATTAGGGTTGATATTACTATTGATAACCACGAACCCGATGGCATTTCCATCATTATCTTTCCCTATAACTATAAAGAATTTGTTTCGGCTATTATCGTCTTTATTTTTGGGAGATATTCCTTCCTCTTGAGTAAGTTTCATACGGTATACATCCCCTATTCTTAAGCTCTTTTCTATTATATCACCCTTTTTCTCGGGAGTCAGCATCTCACCTATTGAAGCCATACATTAGCAAAGTTGAGATTCCAAAAATAATTCTTCTTTAATATAATCTATCATTGCTTCATTAGCTCCACCTGCCTTTGCTAAAGATACTTCGTTTATTGGTGATGAATGTTTTTTATTCCAAGCCTCTGACCACGCACTATCATGTGATTTTAAATATAAATCATTAAAAGATGCACTCTTGTTTTCTTCTATAGACTTATCTAAACATTCAATATCTGATTTAGATAGTTCATCCATATCAGCATTCTCTAAAGCTTTTAGATAATTAGGATATATTTCATCAACTATGGAAACAGATTTAGCAATTGTTGCTAATGGGTTATTAGGCAAAATATTTTTGGGTGTCTTAGTTGCCATTTTAATCGCATCATATAAATTAGAAGGGACAGGACCATATTCTAAAGCACAAAAAGTATCTTTCACTATTCGTCTCCCATATTTTGCATAATGATCTTTATCAGCAAAATATAATATCTTGAAAATATGGTAATAATCAATAGTCTTACATTTGCTGATGATATACAGAAGTACTGCTTTCAACTTCAGTATTTCATCATTCGTCAATATATGTTTCTTGGCCATAACTTATTAATAATAAGATGTTAATATTCAAACGAATACTCAATAGGCAATGTGATATTCATTACTTTCTCTTAGCGGGGAAATACTTATCCTTTTTAGTTAAAAGATCATTTTTAGTTTCACATTTCATGCGCTCCAATTCCCTCACAAATTCAAGAAGCTTTTGTGAAGGCTCCTCAATTACTAATGGGCTGTGAGTATTCATATTAAATCAGTATTTATTATTTAGATGCGTTACATTATAATGTTATCACGTTGCAAATATAGCAAATCAGTCAGTATCTCACACTAAATCATCACTAAATTTACCATCAAGACGATAATTTTAACTAATACCAATATGATTATCAGCTAAATCACATCTATTATCATATAGAACAGAACTAATAAGAGGAAGGTTCAGAAGGGGCCGGAACTTCTTACGTGAACCGGCTCAGAAAGCGTGTAAAGGGATATATCCTATTTATACGTTTTCTGAGAATAGAGAGAGAACCGTAAGATCAAACAATTACTGATTATTCCTAATTGCTCTTGCAACTACCGAAGCCAAAGCACTCAGACAATTATAATCCATCAATGAATATATAGTTAGTGATTTTTATTCTTTTATGCTTTTATGTTATATAACATACAAATATTTGTATTAAAACACTTGTAAAATACAAATATTTGTACTACTTTTGTAACATCCAAAAGAAATAAAGTAATAACAATAAAAAAACAAAAGCCATGACAGCGTCTGAAGTAAAATCAGTATTAGGAAATAATAGAGAAATGATTATTAATTTCTTTTATGATAATGTTAAAGAGGACAATTTCTATAATTTAGGTTGGTTTATGACAAGAGTGCTGAATGAATCTATCGCTTCCTGGATCAAAAGAAAAAATATAGCAGAAAAAGAAATTATGTCAGTAATGAATAAAGTGATGAAGAGTTATCCTCAAATCGCTAAAGGCTATATAAGCAATTATGAAAAAGCGGTAAATTATTTTGGAAAAGAAAAAGCAAATCAAATTTTAAATGCTAAATAAATATTATAACTATGAATGCAAGACAAACAATTGAAGTAAACAAACAAATGGTTCAAGACTTATTGGATAGCGCCAAAAAGTTGGCAGAGTTAAAAAATGTATCTATTGCTGATGCGATAGATTACAAAGTATCAGTGTATGAAAAACATGCTAAGACATCGAATGAAGCTGTAGCATGGTATTTAAGAGGTGAAGAAGCTAAAAAAATGATATCCTTATGAATAAGAGCAGTTATAGAGAAGTTCTGGGGCAAAAACTCCAAGAATTTAGGGAATCCCGTAATTTATCAAGATATGCTGTTGCCAAAAAAGGAAATATACGTATTGAACAGGTGAAAGCGGTCGAGGAAGGAGTAACTAATTATACTATAGATGTCTTTCTCGGATATATTTCTGGATCTGACTTATATATGTATTTTGCTGAAAAAGACAACGAAAATAACCTCAAGGATTTAATAGATAAGATATAAAAAAGGCCGGGATAACCCGGCCGGAGAAAAGGAAAGGGATATTAGTAGGGGCTGTATTGCTTAGATACTTTATACTCTTTGCCTCCATAGGTAAATGTCCAAGAGAAAACAGGAAGGTAGACATATCTTAGTTGGCCGCCAAGATTAATTGATTGTCCAGCCTTAAGAGAGCCTAGTTTAGAGGCTTCGTCAGTGTACAATACGATATTTCCGGTTGATCCATCTTTTACCTCAAACTTAGTAAGAGATATCTCTTTAGAACTTGTGTTGGTTATGTAACAATACACAGACCCTGTTATATAACCATTAATGGATACAATAGATGAAGAGCTTATACCCAGATTCATAAAATCGGAAATCTCAGCTGATACAACTTCGCAAGTGGCAGTATGGGCACCATCTTCTGTAGTTATTGTTATTGTAGAAGTGCCTTCCTTCAATGCTGTAACCTTTCCATTATTGTCTACAGAAACAATGTTGGGTGCAGAACTGCTAAATTTTACATTTTTATTCTCTGCATTTTCAGGCAAAATAGAATATGTTAATGTGTAATTTTCTCCATTCAATATCTTAATAGAGGACTCAGTAAACTGAACTCCTTTTACTGAAGGAGGCAAAACATTCACAGCACACTGCGCTTTAAAGTTCCCATCATTAGTAGTGGCAATTATGTTACATGTACCCTTTGCCAATGCAGTCACCAATCCGTTTTCTACCTTTGCGATATTAGGATCGCTGGAAGACCATTTGATACTTTTGTCCTTTGCATTTTCAGGAGATACAGTAGCTGTCAGAGTAAATGACTCACCGGCTTCAATAGATTTAGTTGTTTCATTCAATGTAACTCCTGTAACCTTTATAGGGTTCACTTTAACAACACATTTGGCGGAGGTATCACTTCCTTTGACTTTGACTGTAATAGTACATTCACCATCGGCAATGGCTGTAACTTCGCCATTTTCGTTAACCGTTGCTATAGTTTTATCCGAAGACTCCCACTCCACATCTTTGTTGGTAGTATTTTCCGGTTCTATCGTATACTCCAAACGAAATGATTCACCGGTAGTCATCGTCTTTTCACTCTCAGATAGTTTGATACCTGTTGCCTCAATTGGAGCAACAGTAACCTTACATATATCTTTTAACTTTAAATTAAAAGAAGAAACTGATATAGTAACCTCTCCAACAGACTTTCCATAAACAATACCGTTTTCAACAGTTGCTATTGTTTCATCAGAAGAATTCCATTCATATTCAGGAGCAGGTAAATCTGCTGGCGAATGGCTGACAGTAAGAGTTATTTTTTCTCCAATTTTCACAGTGGCTTCACTTGGCGAAATCTCTATAGATTGTACAATTGGTTTGTCATCATCGCCACAAGAAATAAGTGATAGAACAGAAACAATAGATAGTAGCAATAAAATTTTTCTTTTCATTTTTGTAATTTTAGTATTAACATAAATATATAATTATCTCTAAATGTGAGTAATATCGCAATGGCTACAATAACATCGTTACATCTTTTTATGATTTTTTTGTTGGAGATATTTCATCTCTGCTAAAATATTTATATCCTTCAATCATAGATATTTTGCAAAAATATTTTCCATTCTCAATGGAATCTACTACCATTTTCTTTCCATCTAATAACCGGATTACATTATCTCCTATGTTTATGTCATTATTTGACTTGTTGTGGTTGTTTCCTTGGATTTTGGGGCTATCTTTTGTGTAACTATTATTGATACTTTGTTTTTGATGACTTAAATCATTGGTTAACTTAGACTCTAAAATGTTAGTTATTTTAGAAATATTATTTGTCATTCCCCATAGTTTAAAAAACAAGATGATTTGTAATATTCCAAATATAATAGCTACAATTGATATAAAAAATGTAATTTCTTCCATAATTTATGTGTTTTTATATGTTGATCATTCTGCGAAATAACATATAAAAACACATCTACACAAACTTATTTTGACTTTTCTTTGATTTCTGCCACAATTTTTTCTAATTCATCCAAAGTTGTGGCTTTGTAGAACTCTCCTTTATATTGGATTAACGCAGTTAAATCTTCGCCTTTGACTTTTTCCGGTGAAGCAAATAGTTCTCGAAAATATGAATAATATTCAGATTTTCCAAAATGAGCAGTTCGGACAAGTAAGAATTGCAATGAATGAGAGTAATGAACCAGTGTTTTGCTTGGCCGATGTATGCCAAGTATTAGACTTAACTCCCAGCAAGGTAGCACAACGATTAGATAAGGATATACTTTCAAAGTACCCCCTTGAAACAAGCGGTGGCATTCAACAAGCCAACTTTGTAAATGAAGACGGTTTATATGATGCAATACTTGACAGCCGTAAGCCCGAAGCTAAACAATTCCGTAAGTGGGTAACAAATGAAGTTCTACCTTCAATCCGCAAACATGGCGGATATATCGCATCCAAACAAGACGATACTCCTGAAGAAATAATGGCGCGTGCGTTACTTGTTGCACAAGAAACACTAAAACGCAAAGAGCAGCGTCTTATCGAGGCTGAACAGAAGATTCAAAAGGATGCTCCGAAAGTTCTCTTTGCTGATGCCGTTTCAACCTCTCAGCGTTCTTGTCTAGTAGCGGAATTGGCGAAAATATTGCAGCAAAACGGTGTGAACATCGGGCAAAACCGTTTATTCTCCTGGATGCGTGAAAATGGCTATCTTTGTCAAAAGGGAGACTACTACAATCAGCCTACACAAAAAGCTATGAAATTAGGGCTTTTTGAGTTGAAGAAAACCTCAATCACTAAGCCGGATGGATCTGTATTAGTGACTACCACTACTAAGGTATCCGGCAAAGGCCAGATTTATTTTATAGAGAGATTTTTGTCTAAAGAGAAGCCATTTCTCCGTAAAGAACGAGAAGATGATACAACAGAAATTAAAGTCAAGCTTGGAAAGATGATTGGTGCTTATCATGAAGGTGTCTTTGTCGATGGTCATGTTACATTGGGAAATTTAAGTAAGAAGTGAAGATACTTGTTAGTCTTTTATAAATTTGTTATTTTGCGAAAACAACAGAAGTAAACAAGTATTGTATTTTATCATTTGATGCAGTGGCGGAATTTAGACGCTAAAGATGCTCCGTTTATAGATAGGTTGAGAATGTGGCATACTCGTAAAATTTATCGCACTCTAAAACTCCTATCGTACAGGTGTAAATCCTGTCTGTATCAAATGAATTAGTAAAAGAATTATGTACAGTTCAGTTTTGATAAAAATATCAATGACTTTTGTTTGACGACATTCTCTGTACATGTCATCGAGAGATGATTATTGCGAGCCCGGGATGATACTTCCGGGCTTTCGTTTTATTTTTGAACCTATAAATCTCCATTATTATACAATTTCCTTGTTAAGTTTACTACAATTTCCGACACTTCTGGAATTGTCATTTATAAAACTCAGGTAACTTAACTACTACAAGTTCAAGAAAGTATATTTGTGATGACAAAGATACTAATTATGACAGGAGATCTAGAAATAAATGGAAAAGATGCGTATACGACGTGGGGCGTATCAATGGGGGATGATTTCATAAGTAATATCCTTTCACCTGCAGGACTAAAAGACTTTATACAAAACGAATCCCGGCTTGAGAATGGGAAACGGGTAATACATAATGATCCTAAATTGTCTGATAGGGATGTGACTCTGACGTTCTTTTTAGAAGGGGATACATCTGATACTTATTTAGAAAGATATAAGGCTTTTGTTTCTGAACTACAAAAAGGTGGTATCAGAGTATTCATTCCCTCAATTAGTAAAGACATCTATAAATTTACAGTACTAAAGTTCCAATCTTATGCTCTTAACAGGAGTCGTACTTTCTCTAAGATATCCGTGAAGCTAAATGAATATAACCCCTCTAACAGATCGTAATATGATTAGCATTAAAGACATAACTGGTAAAATACGTTTTTCTACAGAAATAAATACCGGTTCTGTATACCGTAAGACTTTGATGAAAGAAGATTATATCCTTCTTCATTTCAGCGTCTACCAACCGGTTCTTTTTGAGAAAGGAGATTATTGCGACACAGAATTTGGACGATTTGAAATTGTTGATCTTGTATTCCCGCAGTACAACACTTCAACAGGCGGCTATGATTATGAACTCCGGCTTGACGCAGAATACTATAAGTGGAAGAATAAGATCTTGTTCTATGATCGTCAAGGTGGTAACCGCGAAGCTTCATGGAATCTTACCCGTACTCCGGATGCACATCTATCGATAGTGGTCTCTAACTTAAAATCTTTAGGTTACGCATACAACTCAGGAGTAGAATATACTTTCTCTATTGACAGCACAGTAGAAAAGTCTGCTAAGCTGATCCAGTACGATAATACGAATATCATTGATGCTTTGACCAAAATAGCGGAAACATGGGACGCTGAATGGTGGATAGTTGATCATGTGATTCATCTGGGTAGATGTGAGTATAACACAGCGGTAGACTTTGAACTGAATGGGCTTGTTTCCGAAATGTCTCGTTCAGAAAGCAACGATAATTATGCTACCCGTGTTTATGCTTTCGGTTCTACCCGTAATCTTCCTACTAATTATCGTCCGGATATAACCGGTGTTGTGGTCGACGGAGTAGTCCAAAGGAGATTGATGCTTCCCGAGGGTACTCCTTATGTTGACGCTTTCCCGGATATGTCTACGGAAGAAGCTGTTGAAGAAGTCGTTGTATTTGAGGACGTGTACCCAAAACGTATAGGTACCATGTCAGACGTGACCACCAAGGAATACACAGACAAGATTGAGAATGAAGATGGTACCACAACGGAAGTCAAATGGAATGCCTACCGTTTCAGGGATTCCGGCATAACTTTTTCAAAAGAGTATATTATTCCCGGTCAGGAGTTAAGAATTGTATTTCAGTCAGGTCCTTTAAACGGTATGGACTTCGCTGTTACCTTTAATCCGGGTGCCGTGGATGAAAAGAACAGTGACGGATCATGGAACTCCGCTGCCCAGTTATGGGAGATTGTAAGGAATGAAGATTACGGCCGCGAGCTTCCGTCTGCCCCGTTAATCCCTGAGAATGGGAACACTTATGTCTTGTATGGATATGATACAAAATTTGTTTCTGTGTCCATGATTCCTGATGCCGAAAAGGAATTGCTTGAAAAGACAAAAAGCTACGTAGAAAAGAGTAAAATAGACCCGTCTGTCTATACATGCGTCATGGACCCGATAAAAGTGGGTGGATTCGATGGAGGACGCGTTATCGATTTGGAGATAGGAGACCGTGTCAATATTATCAATCCGGCTTATGCAATAAAGAGCCGGCAATCTCGTATATATGGCTTTGAAAAGGCACTGGATAAGAAGTATGAAGTGACTTATACGGTGGGACAATCGACTAAATATTCTCGTATCGGAGAGATTGAAAGTAAAGTCGAAGCATTGACATATAAAGGAGAGGCTTTTACTGGTTCCGGTACCGGAAGTGTTTATATTGTCGGACGATATGATAAAACGAGGCTTACTGATCGTAATGCTTTATCTTCCCTTCGTTCTTTGGAGACATTTTTTCGGAAAGACCAAGAAGATGTTACCTTCTATAAACAGGCCTTTCGTAAAGGTATAGAAATCGGTTGGAATGAATCCGAAGGAAAGCCTACTGCTTCTCTATATGAGGATGGCATATTAAACGCTGCCGCAGCTATATTGAAAGAATATATCTCTTCTCCGAAGTTTGTTCCGGGATTCACAGGCGAAGGCTTTAAAATATATAAAGACGAGTATGGCAACTGGCATATAGAATGTGATATTCTAGATGTGAGGAAAGTTATGAATGTATTTGAGTTGCTTATACAGAAAGTACGTTCAATAAATGGTGCTCTTGTTATAAGCCAAGCAAACGGGAAAGTCAGTGCAGTTACTGAGACTCCTGATTTGCAATCTTGGATTCTTGAATTTGAGGATGAAGATGAAACATTCCAGGTACACGACTTAGTGAGGTGTCAAGTATTTGATAGAAGAATAATCCAGTCACCGGCTTTTGATTTCACAAAATTTACAGCCTATTTATATGATGGTACAGCCATAGATGATAGCGTAAGGATAACGAACACGAGCATTGAGTTTAGCATGAATAATTCAGCAAATTCGGGCTTTCAGTTATATTTACGTCCTGCTGGTCATAGCGAACAAACTCCAATTACTACTAAAGAATGTATTTTAGAAGTATCAGGTCTGTATGAAGGCATGATGGCTTTGTGGAATGCACTTGATAAAGAAGAAATTGGAATGGAGAGCATTGGAGGCTTTTTAGTAAATGGCGAAAATACAATTAGAGCTATTACAGAAGCTGATAATGCGTATAACCTTGGCATAATGGTTCTTGCAGACCCTGGACATGGCGATGGTAAAGTAACAATTACTCAAAAAGTTATTGGTGGCAATATGGTATTGCCACTCAATATTGATGCATTCAAAGCATATAACTCAGATACATCAGCTTTAGAATCAACTGATAACTATATTCTTACAGAAGAGTCTATACAAGTTAAACGTAAAGAAGGGTACGTTGGCTTGTACCTGTCAAATGAGCTACCTATGGAAGATGGCATGACATCTGAGAAAATAGTCACAATGCCTAGTATCAAAATAAGAGTAGAAAATAAAATAGCTTACGACACTGTACAGTTTATTGCATTGAGAAAAGGTGGCGATGTACTGCAAGCTATTGGAATAGAAGAAAATGGTATTGTGACTCTACCTGAAATAAAAGAAAGTGATGAATGTACATTCTATGCTTTTCATGTTCGATATGCTTCTTTGAGTTCTACAGCACCAGGCGTTAAAATAACAATACAGAAAGTTGAAGACGTAACTGCATCAAAAGGCAAATACTATTGGTGCGAAGTTGCAAGCGTAAATGGTAATCTCGTAACTATTCCTAAGTCTGAATTTGAGGGTATTACGCCAACTGTAGGTGATGAAGTTGTACAGATGGGTAATACTGAGAATCCTCTTCGTCAGAGCTTGATATATATGTCGGCTGCCGAGGATGGCAAGCCTAAGATTGAGATATTAGGTGGAGTCAAGACTAAGTCATTTGCCGGAGCGTCTCGCTCTGTATTTGGGAATTTAGATCATATAACGGACCCGGATTTTCCGAATAATATGCAGCCGCACGATAATGGTATATATACAAATAACGGTTATTTCAAAGGCATCTTCATCCTTCGCAACGGAAAGACCATCGAGCAGGAGTTTGAGTCAACCAACAAGGAAATAGACATCGCCAAAACCGATGCGAAAGCTGCTCAGGACAGATTAAACACCTGGGCAGATGATGGTGTAATATCCCCGACCGAAAAGACTGCGTTAAAACAGGAGATGGAGGCTTTGAAAGCGGAGAGAGATTCCATCCTTGCTAACGCGTCCCGGTATGGCATTGATACCGTTGCCTATCGGAATGCTTTCAACGATTACTATCATGTGCTTGAGACCCATTCGGCAAGTGAGCCTGAAAATATACCGGTAAGCGCTTCATTCAAGACTCTTCAACAGGCTTATTATGATCAGCAGAGGGCAATTGTAGACGCTATCAATTCTGCTTCATATTCGTATGTTGGGGAGAAGGTTAAGATTGAGACTGATACTATTATGGAGGCTTTGCCCGGACAGATTACGTTGGCTGTGAAGGGTGAGGTTAGTAAGGTGAAAGTTGCTGATGTCAATTTATTAAAGGGTGCCTATACAGAGAAAGCAAATACATCATACAGATTTGGAGAATATGGGTATGATGTTCCAGCAGTTAATGGCAAGAAGTATACGTTGACATTATGCTATACACTGGGAAATGATAATAACGAAATTAGAGCTTATTCTAACAATGGCTATAATATAATTGCTTATTTTACAACCAAAGGTGATAGAATTGTAGAAAGCAAAGAAATTACAATGAGCGGTTATACAGAAGGCTATGGAATGTCACTATATCAATTCCCTAATGGAATCTACGGTTCAAAAGTGCATTGGGCTGTTCTTACTGATGGTAACATAGGGGTAACGCAGTGGATTCCTGCTGCAAGCGAGAGAGTTGCAGGTATTAAGAACTTATGCTCTTTTAAGCGTATTGTTGATACTGGATTTACGTATGCCTCAAATTACAAAGAGGATGGTATGTTTGATATCAGAGTTGGTGCGTTAAACGAAGAAACAAACGTTGCTAATAAGGATATGTTTGGTTTGGTATATGAATCAAATAAAAGGTATTTTATATTTATAGATAAATATGATTCAAAAGGTACGGAAGAAAAGTTGATTCTATACATAAAATATACGGATGGAACGTTTGATCAAATAGTATGCGAATCCTCTGGAATAACCAATAATAATCTGCTTACATCAAAGCCAGTTAGTAAAATAACCGGTACGTATTATTATGGTCACAATGTTAGTGCTCGTATTGGCGTATTTGAAACCAACACTCCTGTAACCTGGAGCCCAGCCCCCGAAGATCTTAACTACATTGCCAAAACCTACACCGACTCAGAGATAAAAGTAACGAAAGGTTTAATTGAAAGCAAAGTCTCCCAAACAGATTTTGATGCTCTCGGACAGGTTGTATCCAATCAGGGCACTGAGATCTCTCAGACCAAAACGGATATTAACCTCGTATCAACTGTATCGGGTAATGCACGTTTGATAGCCCTTGCTATGAGTAAGGGGAAGATGTTGAATCGTGATCCAGAGTTTAGAAGCGGGATAAATGGCATCGGAACCTACAATAATAGTGGTAATGGTATGGTTGCAGTTGAAAGAGCGGCAGATATTAATTTGCCTAATCAATCCGGATATAAAATTAAAATTACGACGTCTGGGGCTGTAGAACCGGGTTTAGGTGGGTTTACTTTTGGCACTCAAACACGCGCCAATGCTGTATTTATTACCCGGTTTATAGCATGGGTTCCTGTTGGATATAGAATTGAGTGGGCTACAAACGCCGGTGCGAGAGGGGAATGGCTCACCAACAATGTCGGGACTGGCGACTGGGAGGAATATGCAGTTCATGTAAAATGCGGTTCAAGTGGTACATTCTCTTCTACTAATTATTTTTATTTAGCAGGAGGTAGTGGCAGTTTACCTGTCACCTGGTACCTTGCCTTTGCTACGGTCTACGATGCCGGCTCTATTGATGACACTCCTACAAAGGATGAATTAAAAACGGGAATCACTATTAAGCCGGGTGCTATCAATATATTCGGGCAGGATATCAGTATCGCCGGCATGGTTACTTTTTCCGGCTTGTCGGCATCCGAACAGCAAAATTTCAAGGGTAATACAGGTCCGCAAGGCCCGCAGGGTCCCCAAGGTCCAACTGGACCTACCGGCGCTACTGGTGCTACCGGATCTATTGGGCCTATCGGTCCCCAGGGACCACAGGGATCTCAGGGGCCTAAAGGAGATAAGGGAGACACTGGTCCACAAGGACCTCAAGGACCGCAGGGATTCTTAGACGCTACCGCTATGCGTAACTTGCAGAATGATTTCGCAACGAAACTCGGATATTCTTCGTATGACCAAATGGCTTCGTATGCTACTCAGGGAAAAACTATTATCAATGGTGGATTGATTCGAACGAACTTGATTGATGCTACAGCTATCGTAGTTAATGCCTTAGCGGCTGGTCGAATTACAACTGGAAACATTACGGTAACGAATGGTGCTCAAATTGGGTATTTTACGATTCAAGATAACGGATTGTATTCAGATGGACTATCTACTGTGATTACGATGAAAAATTCTTCCGGTCAGGTTATTATAATACCTCAGATGATTACTATAACTCGTAATGATGGTGGAGCATCTATATCTACATCAGGTAATAGCTATGTGGATCTTAACGGTACAAATATAAATCTTGCAGGCACCGTAGCAGTCAATATCAATAGCAAGTTGATTACTAATGGTATCGTCAAAATGACTCAGGGGTTAATATTTAGAACTCGGATTATATCATCATCTATCGCTTTGGATAGTAGTGATTGCTTTGTTGTATGTACTAATTCTGGTAGTATAAATGTGACCCTTCCCGGATATCCAGAGGTTGGGCGATTTATCTATGTTCGTAGAAGGAATGGAAGTGTAACTATTTATGGTGGAACAAGTAATATCTACTCAAACAAAGTATTATCGTCAGCTACTTTAGGTAATAACTCAGACCTATTTATGTTTGTCTTTGATGGGACATACTGGATTTTAAATTATTGTGGAGTTTAATATAAATATATAGAGTATGAAAATAGATTTTAGAAAGATCGTGGTTAATGATATCGAAGGCAATGTCTTGATGAAAGAGGTTGAGAAGAGAGACTCTGATGGCAACATTGTCGGGACGGAGAGAGTGATTGATTACAAAGATGTAAGCAAGGACTTAGGTAATGCTATTTATTTCAATGTGAGTGACATCAAAGATCAGGAGATCGGCAGAAAGTTATATCTTGAAGGTGAGATTGAAGTCGATGGTCCCACTGCTGCTCTGATTAAGAAATTTGCAGATCAGATTTTCTATGCTTATGTAAAGTCCGCCCTCTTCAATTTGTTGGATTCAGCTTTGAATCAAAACAAAGAATAAACTTATTATAAACTTAAAATTAAAATGTTATGAACGAAGAGATTAAAATTGTAGCTACTGGTACAACAGAAGTAAATAGCTTTGAAGGAACTTCTTTAAGTATTCCGACCGTGAAGTATTCGATCAGATATACTTCAATCAATGGCAACAAACAGTCAATATTTGTCGGTGTAACCGATAATGCAACAGAAACGGTACCGAACGCTGATGGAGATGGCACACACGAAGAGATCAGAGAGGTGCAGTTGGGAGAGGTAAGATATGACCCGGTTCCAACTCCGCAGATAACTACTGTTAGTTTTATCTATACGAAGAACTTTGAATGTTATATGTCTGATATCCGTAAGATCATTGACCAGATTACCGGAGATAAGTCATAGCATAAAAAAGCCCACCTCACCTTCACAGGCAAGATAGGCCACGCATTTATCTAGTTTTAATCTAATTATGTAATCTGATTACAAATGTAGTATTATTATTTAAAAAGACAAATATGCAAGACAAATCAATACATCAATTCTCTTCTGGTTTGTTTGCTCCTGTAGCCGGAAGTTTCGTAATGGAAGCTATAGAGCACATGATCCCATGGTTGATCACTATGTTCTTTGTAATACTGTGTGATTTGGCTACGGGATGCAGGAAGAGCTTGTTGATGGGTGAGCACGTGAGGTTTAGTAGGGCTTGGCGGGCTACAATGGGTAAGATGGTTACTTATTTTAGCTTTGTCATTATGGTGGTGATGATAAACGAGGCCAGTGGTGGAAGATATAACATTGATATATTTGCTTGCTTATCTGTCTGCTTTATCGAAGGTTGCTCTATCATATCGAATATTCTTAAGCCCAAGGGCTATGATTTTAATCTGATAGTAGCTATTGGGTTATTTGCTAAAAAGGTATTCAAGATAGAGAAAGAAGATTTAAAAGAGGTGATAACTAAAAAGGAGGAGGACAAAGAATGAATGATATGAAAGTTCTAATTGACAATGGACATGGCGAGAATACACCGGGAAAGTGTTCACCGGACGGAAGGTTGCGTGAGTGGGCTTATTCCAGAGAGATAGCGGATATGGTCGTTTTCGGGCTGAGAAAGCATGGTGTTGACGCAGAACGCATTGTGAAGGAGGACGTGGATGTTCCATTGTCTGAGCGTTGCAAACGTGCTAATAATATTTATCGCGATTCTCAAAAGAACGCTATTCTGGTATCCATTCATTGCAATGCGGCCGGTAACGGGACAAGTTGGATGAATGCCCGAGGATGGGGTGTATATGTCAGTGATAATGCTTCTTTTAATAGCAAAAGGCTGGCTTCTTCCCTGGCGGAAGTGGCGGAAGGTAAAGATGTGACAGTACGCAAACAGACTCCGGATGTGGATTATTGGGTGCAGAACTTGGCTATTTGCCGGGATACGAACTGCCCTGCTGTATTGACAGAGAACTTCTTCCAGGACAACAAGGAAGACGTGGAGTTCTTATTGTCGGCTGAGGGCAAGCGGACTGTGGCAAATATTCACATAGAAGGTATTATTAACTATTTAAATTCAAAGTAACATGGCTCTAACAGATTTAACTTTCAGCAAACAGGGTGAAGCTTATGTATCGGACCCTGTGCAACTTCAATCGGATGCAGGCCTTCATCTTGAATTTGCAAGTGAAGATAAGGAAAGAAATGGTGTCGCTCTGTTTCAAAGTATGACGAATACAAATTACGTCTCTTTCGAATCATACAACTATGTGGGTAGCACAATAGATGTTGCTATTACAGGAGTGATCCCGGGCATGTATATCAAAGTGCAGTCTATCTCACAGCCTACTTTGGCTAAAATTCTTGTATCGGAATGAAAGTTTCAATCAATCAGGTAAAGATTAACCGCGTTGGCATTAACACGGCTCAGGTTAGGGGGATACGTTTGTCTTCTGCTGTTGCAAATCGTGGTCATAAGGTTGATTTTCCTTTCTCTAATTCCCTTGTGGATTATTGGAATTTTAGAGGGAAATCCAATTTTGATAAGGATAGAACAACTGTAACAGGACTGTTAGGCAACGTACTAACAGCATATAACTTTGGATGGAGTTTAATGTCAGGGTATGGAGGGTATAATGAAAATTACTTAAAGTACAAAAAGGGTGCTAATGTATTCGTAACAGATGATCATAGTATTACTATAATGAATTTTGTTCCGGCCAATACTTTTGTCGCTTACCAATATGATACTGATCATATAAAAGCTACTAAAGTAAGAGTAACTGGATTAACTTCAACGGATCAGCTTACTTATGAATATTCTCCTTCCGATGGAGGTAGTCGTGCAGTATTCCCAATTCCTGAAGATGGAGAATACGACTTACCTGAAAGCATTCAAAGTAGTTCTGAAACTGCGGGATATAATGTTGGTTTTGCAGTTAGAAATGCGTTGACTAAGAATGTAACAATTGAGCAAATTCCTTTATATGAAGGAGCTATTGTTACGGATGGTGTTGATGATTATCTAAAGCTTGATAAGGTAGGATATAAAGTAGGAACTGTTATTATTAAATATATTCCAATTTCAATACATGCAGGATGGAATACAGTATTTGATACCTATAACGATGTTTATGAAAATAAATGCTTGATGTTCTACAATGGATCTGTTGGCAATTGGGGGTCTACTATGAAGAGAAAAATTGTAAATGATTATTCTGTATTTGTTAGTGATACTCCTAAAAATGTAGATGTGCCTTTATATCTTGGAGCAAGGTATGAAAAAACAGTTAAAGATTATCTTAATATGGCTCTTTATAGTATTGCTATTTACGACAGAGCTCTATCTGATCAAGAAGTACAAGAAGTTATCAACTTCATCAATTACGGTACCACCAATCCGATATTTGCGCTGAACTTTGATAATTTTGCCTATAAAGCGGTTGATTATCCAGATTTTGCTACTGGCAAAGTTACAACAAATAAAATTGTTGTAGATAGCACAACTGAAACCTTTAATGGTGCTATTGCGGTAGCTATGAATCCCGAAGCAGATACCGGAGAGCCGATTGAAGTACCGTCTTACAAAATAAAAGTCACAGGACTTAATCAGTATAGCGTTGGTGAAGGTAATTGGGCAGTTGGATTAATGGGAATGATGATTGATTCAACTAAAGACCCTTGGACTTATCCTATATCTAAAGATGGAGTTTACGATATACCGGCAATTTCATTGAGTGATGGGATTTATAATTTAGGAATAATGGCTCAAATCGCAATCGACAAGCCTGTTGAGATAGAAATCCTCTACGATAAGAATGTCACAAAGAGCTTTCCGGAGAACAAACAAATATTCCCTTAAAATTAATAAGAAAGTTATGAAATACGTAATTGTAACAGTAGAATGGTGCCTGAATCACGGTGTTGTGGTCCCGGCACAAGCAAGAAGATCAGTTGACGGGTTGAAAGTTATCCTGCATGAAGATTATATCGATCCCGTCTTGAGAGAAGAAGATGCTATGACCTCGTACCGGCATGATTCGTCCGAGCTAAGGAGTATATTGAGCGGTCCTGAGTGGACGGTTCCACAAGAGGGGGTATTATGAAGCGGTTGATATTTGTCGTTTTGCTGGTGTCGGCAATGTGTTTCACCGGATGTAGGACTACTCAATACGTGCCGGTTGAAACCATTAAGACCGAGTATAAGACCCGTGACAGTATCCGTATTGACAGCGTGTACCGCCGTGACAGCATTTATGTAATAGACAGGGGTGATACAGTGTACACATACAAGGATCGGTATCTATATAAGTATTTATATCTTAATCGCATTGATACTGTGATTAAGACGGACAGTGTTCAGATACCTTATCCGGTTGAAAAGGCGTTGACCAGATGGCAGAAGGCAAAGATAGAACTTGGCGGATGGGCATTTGGCGGCTTGATATGTATCGCTATTATTTTATTGTATATCTGCATTAAAAGGAAAGGAGGATAATATGAAATAATATTCTGATTTGCCGGTGGTATAAGGCCGGCATAGGAAACACCATTAACAAACGTATTCTTTAGAGGCAAAGAAGTAAAAGAAAGCCTCACTACCCGTCATACGACTACCAATCAGAAACGGGCAACATCGTGGGATCACTGTTAGGAGGCTTTCAAAGTTAAATAACAGTGCCTTCGATGTTTTGTTTTATAATCTAATATGTTCTTTAGCATGAAAATTGTTGATATGTATCAAAAGGTAGTCGCAGTAGTTTGTCAGACAACAGGGATAGATGAATATTCAATGCTTCACAGTAATAGAGAGGTCTGTGTCGATGCCCGTTCAATACTCGTAAATGTTCTCACAGAAAAAGGAGTGACAGAAGGAGAGATATCGTATCTTACCGGTCTTACTCAGCAGTGTATAAATAAACTAAAGAACAGCTTTTCTTCAAGGCTCCGTAAATGGAGTGTCACAACAAATCTACAATCAATAAACAACGAGCTTACAACGATATAATTTAAGTACAACGGACTTATCGTGTCCTTTGTGATGCGGTTAATATTGACCGTATAATAACAAAATATAAAAATATGGGTGGAGATAAAACTTTTGTATTCACGCCTGAAGCCGGCGCTTCGGGTGGTGGACTAAACTCAATCCTTGCAATGATCCCGGGGATGTTGAAAGGAAACGGACTTGATCCGAACCTGGTTGCTGCTCTGATGAATGGAAACAAGAATCAAGATGCTTGGGGTGGCGGTGGCTGCTGGTGGTTGTGGATTATTGTATTGTTCTGGTTGTGGGGTGGAAATGGATTTGGCAATAACCGTAACGGCGGCGGACTTCCTTCAGAATTGAATAATGACGCCGGACGTGAACTGCTTATGTCAGCTATTCAAGGTAACGGGACTGCCATCAACCAATTGGCTAGTTCTTTGAACTGTTCTACTCAACAGTTACAGAGTGCATTATGTAATGTGCAAGGCGCTATTGACAAGATCGGTGGACAGATCGGTATGTCCTCACAACAGATCATCAACTCCGTTCAGAGTATGGGTGCATCAATTGGTCAACAGATTGCAAGTTGCTGCTGCGATGTTCGTACAGCTATCGAAAGACAGGGCTCTGAAACTCGTTTACAGAATTGCCAAGATATGAACATCCTTACCAACACTATGACTCAAAACACAATGAATCTGCGTGATGGCAACTTGGCAAATACACAAGCTATTCTGAATAAGCTGAACGACTTCCAGTCTTTGTATCAAGCTGATAAAATGGATCGTTTGACTGCCGAAAACCTTGCTCTTAAAGGTCAGATTTCTCAGGCAAACCAAAATGCCTACATTTCTGCAACGATTCAGGCAAATACGGCTCCTATCGCCGGTGCTCTCAATAACTTGCAAAGTGAAGTTGATTCTATTAAGTGTAAGATGCCTCCAACTGTTTCTGTTCCATATCCGCAGCTCCAGGCTTTCAATCCTGAATGCTTCCGTGCTGCTGCATTTGGAGCCTATGCCGGAGATGCAATGTATGGACGTAGTGGATGCGGATGTAATAACTACTGGGGTTAACAGTAAGAAAGGAGGTAATTATGTGGCCTAACTTTTTTACAGGTTTCCCCTTCCTTTTTCCGACACTTGGAAGAAATAACCTGAATACCCTTCCTACTGTAGGGGTAACAGTCAGTACAGAAAATGTAGTTCTTGAACTTCCGAACCATGCTTTTCGCAATCGGGATTATGTCGGTGGATTTTATGTGAATCTGCGTCAGTCTATTCCTGCTGGAACAACAGGAACTTTGCCTGTACTGCTTGGAACGAATGGTGATACCAGACCTGTTCTGACTTATGACAATAAGCCTTTATTGGTTGAAAATTTGTCAGGAACGGGTATCTATGAAATCCATTACAACAAGTATTCAAATGAAGTATTTCTTGTAAGTGGAGGATATAAGGCATCGCCGACAGCTGCGTCTGCCGCCTCGGAAAGTGTCTCAAAAAGTAAGTAAGAACTGAGAGTAGGGGATATTCCCCTGCTCTCTTAAAAGAGAAGTGATTTATGTTCAAAGATTTAAATAAAGGTGCATTGGTACATATAGTAGATTCTACTAATATACCGGTATATTTTCAGGGTGTTTTATCCGAAATGAGTCTTCCTTATACTCCTCAGCCACAGCCAGGTCAACAGTTTAATCCGATGTTCCAGGTTGTAGATGTTACAGTATCAGTAAATGGAAGTAATCAGATATTTAAAGGAATCCCTTGTATGTCGGAAGTGGCAACACATGCCGGCATGACTATTTCTTGTTCTCAAAGTGCGTTGAAACCGGTAGTGGACGGAATATATCGTAAAAGTGTTGATGCAATTCAAAACGTAGATAAACATAGGACTACTGTTACAGCGTGTGAATCCATTCTTGAACAGATTGATCCAGGCGTAGCCCAAACAAAAGCTCAAGAGAAGAAAATAGCGGATTTGCAAAATGAATTGTATGAACTCAAGAAAGGTATTCCTACACTTGAAGATATTAAAGCACTCTTTATGCAATCTCAGAACAATAGTACTAACAACGTAAAAAAAGAAAAATAATATGGGATGGAGAGTATTTGGCGAAGGCCACAGCTTCGGTGACAACGAAGATATGGAACGCGAAGTAGAGCGTGCATACAAAGAAGGTTGCCGTGAAGGTTATGAGAAAGCCATGCGCGAGATGGGCCGCGGAGGATATGGAGAACGTTACAATGACGGCCGTATGAGCGGTGGAGATTATGATGATCGTGAATATGACAGAGATAGTTACGGTGAAAGACGCGGAGTAAGAGGAACCGGTCCATATTCAAGATATCGTAGATAATCTACAGAAGGGGATATCTTCCCCTTCTTTTAAATTGAAAACAATTAAAATCTATTATATATGTACAGGGAAAGACTTGATATTTACGAGAAGAAGCCGTTTGGGATGGATGAATATCTAGCTAATAACGGATGGCATTTTAGCAAAAAGATGTGTGAGTTTGCTGTTTCTTTAATGGAGTGGAAGAACCAGAATGGAGAAAAAGAAAAGCTTCCCGCAATGTCTAAGGACGATGTGGACGCAATGTTAACCAAATATGGTGTAACTCTTAAAAATAAGATTGGTTATGACTATGTATATGTAGCTAACATGTGCAAAGCCGACTTCCTTAAATCATCCGTACCAAACGAGCAGTATCAGGCGTTGTACATCAAAGATACTATTGATGATCCGGATGGATACGACGGTAAGGAAATGACGCGGTGGTATGCGGATACGATTGGAATGGGAATACCGGTAATGTGGTCTGATTTAATGTAATGATACATCGGAGGATATACATAAAGAGATACGATTGGGCAGTTGATATATTCTATGCGGTTACCTGCTATTGGACAGACCGAATCATGGAATGCCTGGAGAGCATAGGGTGCCCGGATGATATTCTCCGATCTTCATATCATAATCTGATGTCTTGCAAACTGGATACCGGACTGACTTATTCAAATTATAATAGGAGAGAGACCGTCATGGTAATAGGTAAGACATCATCACCGGGAGAATTTCTAAATTCCTTTGACCATGAAAGAAAGCATTTGGAAGCCCATATTGCACAGGCATACGGAATTGCCCCGTATGGGGAGGAAATAGCATATTTGTCCGGAGATATAGCGCAAATGCTGGTGAAAGATGTACAACTGTTTATCTGTGATTGCGGAAGACACAGAAGAATCATAAACGAACAATGTAAATGTCATGAATAAAATTTTAAAAGCTATATTGGCCGGAAAATCTAAATCAGAAGTGATAGATCTGTTATCGGATGAAGACAAAGCGATGTTGGATATGACCTCTAAAATGGTTGGGATGACCAGGCAGCAGAGGAGAAAACTAATGCGAAAGAAATGAAGAAGGATAAAGTAGACATATTGATCGATATCGTCGATTCTGATATTCCGTATTGCGCTTTCTGTGCGATATTGGCGAGAGTGTATTGGATGTTGTGAAAGACGTGGATATTTTGTCGATGATACGATTGTTATCGTTGATGATTTTTATATCTTTGTACAAGTTTTAGTCCCTATTTATCTAAAAACGGGGACTAAAACAGGGACTATTTAAAAGCATGTATAGCTATATATAGATCTTTTCATTAAGGCTAAATATAACTTGTGGGTACTTACAGATATAATGTGATATTTAACAAAATGTTATTCGATTCTCGTACCCACTACATAAATGTCCGTCTTGCACAATGTGTACTTATCAATTCATGTTTTGGGCGTATTTCTTCTATTCTATTGCCTCCTTTATAATATATGACTGTAATAGGGGTGTTGATATTGCACATACTTCCTATCTCTTTTATATATTCGTTCATCTTTTGATTTGAAATAACGGGAAGCGCTAGGTCATTAGGCAGATTAGCATCACGATATTTATTGAGGATGGATTTAGATCGGTCATTCAGCTCTATTTTGAGGTTTTCATAAGTTTTTATTGTGGTTATCTGGATATATGAATCAAACACGTCAGATCGCCTCAGATGTGCCACATCAGAATATCTTAATGAGGTAAAGCAGCAGAAACAAAATACGTCTCTCACTTTTTCTAAAGTATCATTGTTTGATAGGTCGAAATTATACATGGTAATTAGTTCCTCCCAGGTTAAAAAGAGGATTTTGTTTTTGACCGTTTTCAGTTTTGGTTGATAAGACATGAAGGCCATTTCTGTATTATATCCCTTTTCCGAGGCCCAACGCAAGAACCATTTAAGGTTATCTAGATTCTTTCTTACTGTCGTATTCTTCATTCCTGTTTTCTTGGAATTGATTCTTACGCTCTGCATGTATTCTACGAATAAAGATAACCCTTTTTCTGTAAGGTCTGAAAATTCAAGTTTAGGGGCAAACTTTAATAAATGCTTTCTTATTGTGGCATGTTCCTTATATGTTGCTTCTGTCCATTGATTTTCTCTTCCCTGATCAATCATAAAATCTTGATGATACTCAAAGATGCTCTTTTGGGGCCTTTTGTCTTTTCCTATTTTTTCATTAAATAATTCTTTAAACTCCTCTTGGCTTGGTGATAATCCCTTTTGTTCAAAGACACAGAACACTTCATTCATTGTATGTTCGTATCTTTGTATTTCACCGTTTATATAAGAAGAATGGACTCTTTTCTTTCCGTGAGTTGTATTATTTTTGCATCTTTGGGCTTCCGGAATCCACTTGTCTATATCAATCCTGTATCCAACGTTGAACGCGACTGTGTTTGTTTCCCACTTTATTCGATACCGGAGTTTGGCGTCTGTTTTATCCTTCTCTTTATCGAGTAAGAATATGCAATTTCTTTTGATATTCATAAAATTACCTTGATGTTATTGATACTAAATAAGCCGATCTTATCGGCTTATCCTACTGTTTTATTGGTTTTATGTCTTATGAAATTTGCTAATTAAGTCTACGTTCAGACTTTTGAGATCAAACGGAGCACTGGATTTGTTGCGTTTGCATTTTATAACTTGCATAATCCTCTTACCTGACGGAGGATATAGCTCACTTGCGATTCTTAGAATCTCATTAAATCTTTCTTGAAATGAATTATCCATAATTAGTCAAATTTCTTTTTTCAACATATATGGATGTTTATTTGTTTTTGAAAACTTCGGGTTTCATTATATGTTTTGTAACATATTATAAATATTCCTTTTTTATGCTCTTCCTCTCCGTTTGTCTTCCATGGGGGGATTTTCTTTGCCAATCATTCTTTCTAACATGTTTACCATCTTTTCCATGTTCTTGCTATTTCTTTCATTTGCTTCTGCATTGATCTTGTTTGCTTCTGCATTGATTTTGTTTGCTTCAGAGTTTTCTTTTCCTTGTTCGGACAGAAGAGTTATAACCCGAAGCATTTCATTGAAGGTAGGGGCTTCGTATTGCAAACTCTCTTTTGGTGTCGGTGTATTTTGTTGGCAATCTTCATCTTCTGATAATACAAACCATGTATCATCTACTGCAAATTTGTTTTTTATAGCTTGTTTTATACTATAAGATACAGACGGATACTTATTAGTTCTTTTATCGATTCTAAATATTCTGTCTAATACTTGCTGTGACACACCTATTAGTTCAGAGAACGCTTTTATGTTCCCTTCACTTTGTTTTATTACCAAATTATATATTTTTCTATTTTCAAATGGTAATTCTTCTAAGTTTTGAATAATTCTTGCCATAAATGTTTGTTATTACAAACTTTAATAGTATGTTTGTATGGTTATCAAGTTGCGGATGATACCAACTAGTATGTTTAACTGTTCCCGTAAGGGACTATATAGGCGACTTAACTTCAAACCGCAACTTTGGAGTTGGTCGTTTTAACTTTATTACTATGGTACCTCTCTCTGAACGAACTGCAGATGAATATGCAGATGCTTATTTTAAGGCTATTTATTGTCACTATTGTCACGTGGCTTAGTACCCAGTCTTGCAATAACTGACATTAATTCATTGTACTTTATTATTTTCTCTTTTTCATTAACCATTGACAATAATCCTATAAGTTTATCCTTGCAGCTTTGCAGGATATGTATATCTTCGGGCGATTTAATTATTTCCAATAAAACCTTAACTATTACATTACAAGTTTCTGTGTCTCCTATATTTGACACATGAAATAATTCACTTATTCTGTAATAAAGAAATTGATACTCAATACCTAAAGGGTCTGATTTTAATAGCACATGATAATAATAATCAGATACAGCATGACATGTTATTGCATTATTCTTTTCGGCATTGAATACAGAGTTAACCTTTGTAGTCAATAATTCATCTCTTATTTTTCTTATATCAATAATAGAGAAGATATTCCAACCAATTAGCATAGTTACTAATAGAGATAAAACACCAACAATCACCCCTTGGTAATCAAACTCCAGTTCAGGGGTTCTATATGCTGCCATACAGGTAGCAGTAATGCTTAGCGTTATAGCTACAATGCTCAATCCTAAAGCCCAACTTTCTTTCTTCATTTTATAATAAGGTATAAATCATTCTAATAGTTAAATAATGTTTGTAATACAAACATTGATTGTATATGATGTTTGTAATTACAATCAAATTAGTATATTTGCATCATCGAAACAATGATAACGTAATCATTGATATAAAAGTTATTCGTTCTTTGACTTATTGATGATGCAAAGAGTTTGAAAGGTTCTCAATGGTTCTCTGCTGGCTCTCGATGATAGAAAGCAGGCGTTCGTTGGTGATGGGGGACGATTCTTCCATCTCGGATTGTTTTCTGAACATAGTACCTTTTTCCCTTAACAACCAATCGGGATTTACATCTTCTATACTATTTAGTATAAGAAGTACTGGTTCTATGCCGAAACTTTCACCAGCACGCATTAACTTACGTACATATACCTCTGACTTACCTATTAAGGATGCAGTGTCTTTTACGCTGATATTCTTTGATTTAAGTATTTCAGCAAATCTTTCGTTGATAGTCATAATGTTAATAATGCTAAATAGTATGGTTTTTGATACTGTTTGGTTTGCAATGATACTAATTAGTAGTATCTTTGCGTCATCATAAGGTGATAACGTAATCACCGGTACAAAGATAGAGAAAAGATTTTTAGATATAAATAGTCTAAACGTATTAAAAGACAAAAAGTTATGAAGAAAAGAGATTATAAGTTAGTAATAGATGGCAAATATAACATGAAAGCGATCATGCAAAGAGCTTGGGTGTATGTCCGCAACTACGGATATTCTCTGAAATCATCACTAAAAATGTCATGGGTGGATGCTCGTTTGAATATGGATGAATATAAATCTGAAAAAGAATTTATAGAAAGTGGAAAACCACTTTTCCCGAACAAGAATCTCTCTATCTCAGATTTGTACAGTGATCCACTGGGTAATCTGACAATGAGATATGTATCAAGATAATCAAATTAATAATAAATCAATATGGAAGATTTAAAGAAATCACGGATTGAACTTCTTGAAGAGGAAGTAGAGAAATTGGAAAAGGAGAACCAACAATTGAAAAAGGATAAGACTATGTATGAAGATTGGTGGAGAAAAGCTGATGCAAAGAATTTGGAACTGATCGAAGCTATGAAGTCCATCGGTACCATCGCTAATATCATATCGGCAAAACCTTAATCTTCATTTAAAGTCAAACCAAAACTGCCGGTTATCCGGTGCCCAGTCCGGTCATTGAGCCTGCCCTTGAAGGGAGGCTGGGAACACAGAAAATAGATCTTTTACATCTTGTGAAAGCCTCCTTTAAGGGTTACAGCTTGTTGGAGTGGCTGACTCAGCTTAACGTACATAAGTAGGTTGGAGCCTGCGAGCTGTACAATGTATAACAATTAGCAGATGTGTATCCATAGTCTTTGAGGAGTAAGTAATGACGGATTAGGCGACCGACACGCACATCGACAACATATCCCGTGCCTCTAAAGAGGTTGTAAGGCCAAACATCGGAACGGTCACGGGAACTTTAATTAATAACTACAAGAAAAATGAAAGTATTACCATTGACGTTTATTTGGTGTGTGTCATTTATAGTTATGACCATCACTTTTCAAGATTTTGGTGTTGCCTTTTGGGTTGCATTTATGGCTTTTGCCATTGTTTGTGTTTATATGGGTAGGCATTATAAAAGATTGGAAACAGAAATAGACGAAATATTTGGAAAATAGATTTTAGCACCCGCAAAAAGGTTTATGATTTGCTTTCAAATTAGTATTTGTGAATTATTGAAAAAGCTGATAAGTAAGGAAAAACAGTCGGGTGTGTTCTTGATATTGTGTTTTTTATGTGTTGGTGAAGACGGTTCGTGAGAATAGTTTTCATGTTTTTTATTTTGTGAATTTTTCGATAAAGCCCTGTGTCAAGCGTGATGCAGGCAATTTGGGTGGTTAGCTTATCGGCCAGAGCTTCGTGTTGCGCAACCAATTCGATACGAGTGAGAGAGAGGTTCGACTCCTCTGCCATCCACTATTTATTAAACTTAAACAATGAATTTTATGGCAACAATTAGAGAAACGATTTTAAAAGTAAAGCCGGGAAAACAAAAAATTATCCCGCTATCAGAAGTTGAAGTAACTGGATACCGACAAGAGGCTCATGAGATAAACAAGGAATTAAGAGAAAAAGGTGTTGTAGCTCCGGGGGGTAAGAATGTATATACCATTTCTAAGAATAAATACACAAATTCTATGTATATCGTTAATAACATGACTAAATAGTACTCAAACTTACACGATTATGGACAGAGTATTTACAGAATTAACACCTGAATGTGAAATTACAGCAAGAATGTATGCACAAGGGTACGAAAAAAAGGAAATTGCAGCTCTTAAATGTAGGGCTATAAGTACCATCAACAATCAGATACAAACGGCATTCATTGTATTAAATGTTCGAAATGGAAGAGAGTTGATGCGAAAGCTTGCAGAACGTATCTCAGGTATGAAGTTTACTTTTGATTTTTCTCCTGTAACCCGATCTGCTATTGCATTTAGTCTATTATGTATTTTCTCTTTATCGCTTTATCATGATAATGGAGATATGAAACGGTTAAGAAGGTCTAGAATGGAATATAGAATTAGGAGGATAGAAACATGATATCTTATAGTAACATAACTGATGATACTCGCATCATTGATCTTACAGTAGGCGAATTTAAAGCTCTATGTGAATCCTTTTCAAAGCCTATAAAACCTTTGGAAAAAGAAAAAAAATACGTTTATGGGCTGTCTGGTATAGCTGAGCTTTTCCATTGCTCGAAGTCAGCAGCTTTTGAACTTAAAAAAAGTGGGAAAATAGACAAAGCAATTATCCAGGATGGAAGGAAAATTATAGTTGATTCGGATATGGCCCTAAAACTTGTAGGAGAAAAAATAAATAACTTATAATTATGGACGGATTAAATTTATATCAAAAGATACAGGCTGTTTCCAACGAGGTAAAGAACATCGAAAAAAATATGACCGTTGGTACCGGTAGTTATGCCTATAAGGCTGTCCAGGATATAGATGTTACTCTTTGTGTGAAAGATGCCGAAACAAAGTACGGTATAATAAGTATTCCGGTTAAGCAAGAATTGATTAAATCAGAGGTGATAAGAACTATAAAAAAAGAAAATATAGAATCTATCACTTATGCTGATATCGTTAAGATGACTGTAAGGATCATCAATCTTGATAAACCAGAGGAATATATAGAGGTTGAAAGTTTCGGGCGTGGGCTTGACAGCGGAGATAAGGGGTTTGGCAAGGCTTCTACTTATGCAAGAAAATATGCTTTGCTAAACGCATATAAGATAGCAACGGGTGAAGAGCCGGATGAAGTAAAATCAAAGGAGATGCTTACGATGAAAACACTTGATGAAAAAAGAGTTATAGTGAGCAATATCCTTTTATCTGACAATAACAAATGCATCAGTTTTCTTCAGCGGTTCAACAAAGGATCTATTGAGGAACTTGATGCAAAAGAGATTGAAATGATTTATGATGGTATGAGAAAGAGAGGTATTGTATGACAGAAACAATGTATATAGGAAGTGGAGATGTTCATGCATTATTGTCAGGCAAGAATACAAAATCTCACATTTCTCTTATGCAGCGCTTTGTAAGTGGTGAAAAACCTTATTATAATGCCAAATGCAGTCCTATAGACGCTCTTAGAACCGGTGCTATATTAGAGGAAAGGTTTCTTGCTTTCTTGCCTATGTGGTATTTCCCCCAATATGTCGTTCATTGCAAAGAAATGGATGTATTCAAGGCTTCTCTTGATTTTGCAGAGATAAAAGAAGGAAAATTGAATGATTTCATTGAGTTGAAGACTGTTTACCTAAATGATTATGTCGATAACATACAGCCTATAAAAGGGGATAACGCCAAATTACTTGAATATGTCAAGAAAAAGCATAAATCATACTACAATCAAGTACAAGAGCAATTGTATTGCTCAGGTCTAAATTCATGTACTCTTACATTTCTCTGCGTTAATTCTTATAAGGATGAAGAGAATATTCATAGAAAAATATCAGAAGATGATTTTACGAAAGTGAGAATATCGAAAGATGAACAAACTATAGAATATATTAAAGAAAGAGGAATGATATTTCAACAAATTAAAGATTTTTATACCAAATAGATTATGACGAATCAAGTAACCGGACGTATTTTATCTATCAGCAATACCGTCCAAATCCAATCCACAAAAAGTGGATCTACATTTACCAAACGGGAGTTCCTGTTGGATGCAACCACTTATGACCCTTATACCAAGGAGCGCAGCGAGTATGAGAATATACTTCCTTTGGAGTTCTCGGGCGATAAATGCACCGAACTGGACCGCTTTAAAACCGGTGATGTTGTTACAGTGTCATTTGTTCTACAGGGCCGTTCCTGGTCCACTCAGGACGGGGAGCTTAAACGCATGGTGTCCATCCGGTGTTATAAAATAGAAGCGCGTGGCGGTGTATCGCAATCCCTACAGAATGCACCAGTACAACAACCAGCGCCACAGCCGACTTATCAGCAACCGCAGAACTTTCCGCCACCGGTTGATGCGAATGGTAATGCAAAGGACGACCTCCCTTTTTAATATATGTCCCTTTACGATACTTCAAATCCTTTGCAGAAAGAGCAATTCAAGGCCCGTTCTGCAAAGCTCGCAGAAAGCGGAAAGGTTGTAGAACTTACAGAGAAGAAGCCTAAAAGAGGTCTGCAAAGCAACAAATATTTACATGTGATTTTAGGCTACTTCGCATGTGAGACAGGGAACACGTTGGAGTGGGTGAAGCAACAGTACTATAAAAAGCTTGTTAATCCATCCATTTTCATTCGTGAGAGAGACGACAAGTATTTGGGGCGGATAAAGATATTGCGTAGCTCTGCCGATTTAGATAGCGAGGAGATGGCGACAAGTATTTCTCGCTTCCAAAACTGGGCAAGCTCCGAATGTGGTATATATCTGCCAAGTCCCGAAGAGGGCAGGCTTATACAGTTGATGGAGATAGAGATAGAAAGAAATAAAGATTATTTATAATTCCAAATAACAGTTATTTGGAAGTTTTTGAAATAAAATAATGCGAAAAACAAAAATTATTCATGTCTACTTGATATTCGAAAAGCGGAACTATTATTTCAGTTCAATAACTGGTATATTCCGGCATTTGTCCGCAGATCAATTAGGCATCAAGCAAAGCACCCTTTCGCATAATACTGATAATACTATCCTAACTGGTAAAGCTATTATTAGGAAAGGAGAATTATTAAGATAACTTTGTTAACCTGCCTGCTAGGTCTGTGAAGATATGGTAGGCAAACATGGGCGTGAGACCGAAGTTGGTTATACGGAGAGAAAGCCGGAATGACGGAGTGCTCAGGTACGATGGTTCGATTCCATCCACGTCCACAGTCTTGTATCAATGAACGCACCATTTTCTAAAATTTGAGGTTGTTATGGGAGCAACCGATATATAGAAGAAAATAGTAGATTGAGAGAGTATGGTAAAACCCATATAAGTCCAAAGGGTATCAATCAAGGTGGATCTTCACAAAATCATGTGAATGCTGACGGTGACGACATGGCGGTTCATAATGTTGGCAGCTCGGAAAGACGAGCAAAATGGATAAGTGGCGGAATTTTGGAAGACGCAAGGTGAAAGTAAGTTAAGTCCTAAAGAATAACGAAGTCCTCAACTTTTTATCTAGGTTCGAATCCTAACTTATCCTCCCATTTTATTAAATAACATGAATATACAATGAAAGCATTCGAAGAACTAAAAGAAGACCTGTTAATCCGCGCTAAAAATGCAGGAGCGTGCCAAAAAGGTTATGTAATGGGATTAAGAAGCGAAACCAAAGCTGACTTGTTGAAAGCTATTACCGAGAATTGGTTTTGGGTATTTAGGGACACAAAAATAGTTGATACTGAATACTTGGAAGATAACTTTACCGAAAAAGAATTGTTGCAAGCTGGTATTTACATCCGAGGGATTCATGAGGCCAAAGCCTCTTCATTTGCCTGCGGCAGCGCAACGGTGAAAGCCTGCGGCAGCGCAACGGTGAAAGCCTGCGGCAGCGCAACGGTAGAAGCCTGCGACAGCGCAACGGTGAAAGCCTGCGACAGCGCAACGGTGAAAGCCTGCGGCAGCGCAACGGTAGAAGCCTGCGACAGCGCAACGGTGAAAGCCTACGGCAGCGCA
>PPYF01241707.1_pt1 | contig 57423 bp, 46 predicted proteins | sample 1559871 | NCBI WGS metagenome assembly PPYF01 (sample SAMN08240021, study PRJNA423297) | Human gut metagenome, whole genome shotgun sequencing project.
GGCATAACCAAAAGGTGATAGGAACAAGAAGGATGAAGAGAAAGCTTATCAAAGTGGATTGTATGTGATTTTGAAGGTATATAAAGTGAAGCATCTGGAGATTATTTCCAGATGTTTTTTAGTTTTATAATAAATTGCCTTCTATGCAATTAAAAATATTTATTTCCGGAGGAGAATAGTTGATGAAAAATCAATATCATAAAACAATCTATGCATGCTTTTTGGGGTATATTGTACAAGCGATTGTCAATAATTTTGTTCCGCTGTTATTTTTAACTTTTGAGGAAACCTATCAAATACCATTGTCCAGGATTACACTCCTTGTGACGATTAATTTTGCAGTACAGCTATTGGTGGATTTACTGGCAATTGGATTCGTGGATCGCATTGGATACCGGGTGTCGATTTTAATAGCACATATTTTTTCAGCAGGTGGAGTATTGCTGTTAACAGTATTGCCGGATAGGTGTTCAGAGCCATTTGTAGGTCTTTTGATTGCAGTGATAATCTACGCGACAGGAGGAGGTCTCTTGGAAGTTTTGGTAAGTCCAATAATAGAGTCGTGCCCAACAGACAATAAGGAGGCAGCAATGAGCCTTTTACATTCATTTTATTGTTGGGGACATGTTGGAGTTGTATTTCTTTCCACTGTCTTTTTTGCTGTTTTTGGAATTGACAACTGGAAAATCATGGCGATAATATGGGCATGTATTCCATTGGCGAATACAATTTTGTTTGCAAAAGTCCCAATTGCACCATTGATAGGAGAAGGAGAGAAGGGACTTACGATAAAAGAGTTATGCTCAAAGAAACTATTTTGGCTATTTCTTTTAATGATGATATGTGCCGGAGCGAGTGAACAAGCTGTTAGTCAATGGGCATCTACATTTGCGGAAAAAGGTTTGGGTGTAAGCAAAACAATCGGAGATCTGGCAGGACCGATGTTCTTTGCAATCTGTATGGGACTTTCCAGAGCATATTATGGAAAATTTGGAGAAAAAATAAATTTGCAGCGTTTTATGATTGGAAGCAGCATGCTATGTGTGGTTTCTTATCTTGGAATCGTATTTTTTACGATACCGGCGTTGGGGCTTATTTCTTGTGGAATTGCCGGATTATCTGTAGGAATTATGTGGCCGGGAACGTTTAGTATGGCATCAGCGTCCATAAAGAGAGGTGGAACAGCGATGTTTGCGCTGATGGCGCTTGCAGGAGATCTTGGATGCGCAGGAGGTCCGACCGTCGTAGGAATGGTTTCCGGTCATTTTGCAGATAATTTGCAGATGGGAACTTTGGCGGCAATTGTATTTCCGGTGATATTATGTGTGGGATTAGCATATACAAAGAAAGTACGAAATGTGTGATTGTGGAGGGATATGTAATTATCTCTCCACAATTTTTGAATTTGGTGGAAATGAAAATGTTTCAATAGAGAAAAAAGGAACGTTTAAGCAGCGCTCTTCTAACAGCTTTTGAAACACTTCCATGAAAATGCCAGAGTGTTTTACTTTTCTGAGCGTCTGGATAGATTCAGTTAAATCAGGAATGCCAGTTAATTCTCCACCCCAATCGCCGTCGTAGGTCGAATGAACACCGCAGCTCGGACTTCCGTCGATTCCAACGATTCCTAAGAGTTCAAAACGTTCTGGGGAAGAAAGATATTCTTCAATCTGCATGAGAACTGGTTCCAGCATACGTTCTGTCTCTTTACGGAAAAAAGGAGTGTCGAACTGAGAGACAGCATGCCCCCAGCGATTACTGCCATATAAGAGAAATTCAGGGCATGGGAGTTGGATGAGTTCAATGTCACTGTCTAATATTTGTTTTAAGAAGGCTCTTTTGGAAATTCGTTCAGATTGTTGAGCTTCTAAATTTTGATGTTTTAATTTTGCCGCATCGTTCAAAAAACAATGGCTGACAAATAAAATTTTTTGTCTCATAAAATAAATCCTCCGCTTTATATTATAGATATTGTATCATTTTTTTTAAGAAAAGGTTATAGAAAAATATAATATACATATAAAAATATTCAATTTTTCAAAAAGTTGATGTGTTGATAAAATAGTCTTAGATGTATTTAAAGGAGGAGAAAAGAGAGATGAACAAAGAAATTTCAGGGACAACAAGACTTGTGTTGTGTGGTCTCGCAATTGCACTGAATATAGTGCTTGGAATCGTGACGGCAGCGTTGAAATTCCCATTTTATCTGGATGTGATGGGGACGATATTCATTGCAATTTATTTTGGACCGTGGTATGGAGCAGTTGTTGGAGCGTTGACTAATATTTTGACAAGCCTTTTTAGCGGTTCGTTTACCGGAATGCCATTTATGTTAGTGAGTATTGTGGTAGCGTTGATTGTCGGCTTTGTATTCCGTAAAGTGAAATTTAATTTTGTAACGGCGTTGGTTGTTGGAATCATTACAGGAATTGCAGCGCCGGTTGTGGGGACACCGATTGGGATTGCAGTTTATGGAGGACTGACAGGTACGATATCTGATGTGGCGGTAATGTTCTTAAAACAGAGTGGAGCAGGTATTTTTGCGGCATCATTTATACCGAAGTTATTCAATAATTTACTTGATAAAATCGGTTCTATTTTGATTGTATATTTGGTAGTGTTATCATTGCCGGGAAATTTGAAACCAAAATGTTTCGGTAAAAATAAGAGATAGTTTATAAAAGAAGAATAAATGCGCATTATCAGCAGGAGTGAGAAGTAGTCACTCCTGCTTTTGTTAATTAGATATTTAATTAAATTTTGACAAAAAATATAAAAAAAATGTTAAATAGAAGGATTTTCATTGACATTTTTAGTGAATACTAATAATATAACGGTTAGACATCTAACTAATTTGGAAAGGAGAAGAAAGGGATGGAGAATAATACACAGTTGCTGGTAAACCAAGTACTGCATCTGTATATTCAAAGAAGTATGCACTTACTGCGGGACTTGAAAATACATCCTGGGCAATGCGGCATGTTGTGGGGATTAAGCCAAAATGACGGACTTTCACAAAAGGAACTTGCATCTAAAATGGGGATTACGCCACCGTCTATTACGGTGATGATCCGAAAGATGGAAGCGGAAGATCTGATTGAAAAGCATCAGGATGAGAAGGATCAAAGAATTACCCGTATTTATATTACAGAAAAGGGAAGAAAAATCGCAGAGAATATGGATGATGCTTTGCATCAGCTTGAGAAAGAGGCATTTGCAAATATGAGCGAGCAGGAGATTATGCTGCTTCACAGATTGCTATTGCAAATGAAAGAGAACCTTATAAAAGGCGAGAAAGACTAGAAAGGGGAAGACAAAACGATGGGAAAATTATTTAAATTTTTGAAGCCACGTGTAGGTGCGGTGCTTGCAATTGTTGCAGTGCTGATCATTCAGGCATATTGTGATCTGTCGCTGCCGGGATACACTTCTGATATTGTAAATGTTGGAATCCAACAGGGAGGAATTGATTCGGCAATTCCGGAACAGATTGCAAAAGACGACATGGAAAAGTTATTGCTGTTTGTGTCTAAGGATGATCAGAAAATTGTGATGGATGCCTATACGTTAGATTCTAAGACATATAAAAAAGATGCTTATGTTCTTAAAGACGATATGTTGAAAGATGAAGATAAGGAAGAAAAATTAATTGATATCCTTGGAAAACCAATGCTGTTGGTATCTGGATTTGATTCAGATTCTGAGACGAGCAAACAGATGAAACAGGCAATATTTGCGAATGTGCCTCAGGAGATGCTTACGGAGGATACAACGATATACGATGTACTTTCTATGATGCCAGAGGAACAGAGGCTGCAGATGACGAAGCAGTTAGATGAAAAGATGGAAGAGATGCCGGAGACGATGGTGGAACAGGCAGCCACAATATACATCAAGTCTGCGTATGAAAATCTGGGAATTGATATGGATAAAGTGCAGACAGATTATATGTTTGCAACTGGCGCAAAGATGATCGCACTTGCGTTTTTAGGAATGGCGGCAAGTGTGCTTGTAGGTCTTATGGCATCAAAGGTGGCGGCCGCTACCGGACGAGATTTGAGAAGTGGTGTGTTTAAGAAGGTAGTTGGGTTCTCCAATGGGGAGTTTGATAAATTCTCAACTGCGTCTTTGATCACTAGAAGCACGAATGATATTCAACAGATTCAGATGCTGACGGTAATGATGCTGAGATTGGTGATCTATGCACCGATTCTTGGACTGGGTGGTGTGTTTAAAGTATTCCACACAAATGTATCGATGTCATGGATCATCGCACTTGCAGTAGCTCTGATCTTATGTGTTGTGATTGTATTGTTTGTTGTGGCAATGCCGAAATTCAAGATGTTGCAGAATCTGGTCGACAAATTAAATCTGGTAACAAGAGAAATATTGACAGGACTTTCTGTTATCCGTGCATTTAGCACAGAAAAACATGAAGAAGAACGATTTGATAAGGCGAACAAAGATTTGACAAGAACGAATCTATTTGTAAACAGAGCGATGACATTTATGATGCCAACTATGATGCTCATTATGAATGGAATTTCAGTGCTGATCGTGTGGAGTGGAGCACATGGAATTAATGACGGACAGATGCAGGTAGGAGATATGATGGCATTTATCCAGTACACAATGCAGATTATCATGGCATTCCTAATGATTTGTATGATTTCAATCATGCTCCCAAGAGCAGCTGTTTCCGCAACACGTGTGGATGAGATCCTTACAAGCGAGACTTTGATTCATGATCCAAAAGAACCAAAACAGCTTCCAGAAGATGGAAAAGGTGTTGTGAAATTTGATCATGTGTCATTCCGATATCCGGGGGCAGAAGAAGATGTGCTGCACGATATTAATTTTGTGGCACAACCGGGAGAGACTACAGCATTCATCGGAAGTACCGGAAGTGGAAAATCAACGTTGGTAAATCTGATTCCGAGATTTTATGATGTGACAGAAGGAAGTATCACAATCGATGGAGAGGATATCAGAAACATTACACAGCATGAATTGCGTGATCGTCTTGGATACGTGCCGCAAAAAGGTGTGCTGTTCTCCGGAACGATTGAATCCAATATTTTATATGGGAATCCGGATGGTTCTGAAACTGAGATGAAAGAGGCTGCAGCAATTGCACAGGCAAGTGATTTCATCGAAGAAAAGAACAAAAAATATGAAAGCAGAATCGCACAGGGTGGTGCAAATGTATCAGGTGGACAGAAACAGCGTCTGTCAATCGCGCGTGCCATTGCAAAACAGCCGGATGTGTTTATTTTCGATGACAGCTTTTCAGCATTGGATTATAAGACAGATGTGGCACTTCGAAAGGCTCTGAAGGAGCATACAACAGACAGTGTCGTCCTGATTGTAGCACAGCGAATCAGTACAATTTTGCATGCAGAGCAGATTATTGTATTAGATGAAGGAAAAGTAGTAGGAAGAGGAACGCATGAAGAACTTCTGAAAACTTGTGAAGTATATCAGCAGATCGCAATGTCTCAGCTATCAGAAGAAGAACTTGCAGGAAAACTCGGAAAGGAGGAGAAGAGTCATGAGTAAAAGACAGGGAGGCCCTATGGGCGGAGGTCCACACGGAGGAATGGGAGCCGGAGAAAAGGCAAAAGATTTCAAAGGAACAATCAAGAAATTGATGAAATATCTTTCCGAATATAAAATTGGATTGATTTTTGTTCTCCTTTTTGCAATCGGAAGTACGATTTTTAATATCGCGGGACCGAAAATTTTGGGAAAAGCGACAACAGAGATTTTTACAGGACTTGTGGGAAAAGTATCCGGAAGCTCCGGAATTGATTTTGAAAAAATCGCACATATTTTGATTTTCCTGATGTGCCTGTATGTAACAAGTGCAATATTTTCATTCATTCAGGGATATATTATGACGGGTGTGTCACAGAAGCTGACGTATCGCCTTCGAAAAGAGATTTCAGAGAAAATCAATCGTATGCCGATGAACTATTTTGATACAAGGACACATGGAGAAGTATTGTCACGTGTGACAAACGATATTGATACACTAAGCCAGAGTTTGAACCAAAGTGCAACTCAGATCATTACTTCTTTTACAACAATTATCGGTGTTTTGATCATGATGCTGAGCATCAGTCCTCTGATGACCCTTGTGGCACTTTTGATCCTTCCGATTTCGCTTGGATTGATTTCGACAATCGTAAAGCGATCACAGAGACACTTTAAAAACCAGCAGGAATATCTGGGACATGTGAATGGTCAGGTAGAAGAAGTTTATGGCGGGCATAATATTGTAAAGGCATTTAATAAGGAAGCAGATGTCATCAAAGAGTTTGATGAGACAAATGAGATCCTGTATCAGTCAGCATGGAAATCACAGTTTTTCTCAGGAATGATGATGCCGATCATGCAGTTTGTGGGAAATCTTGGATATGTTGCAGTTGCAATCTTAGGAGGATACCTTGCAATTAAGAAAACGATTGAAGTCGGAGATATCCAGTCTTTTATCCAGTATGTAAGAAACTTTACACAACCAATTACGCAGGTAGCTCAGGTTGCCAATATGCTGCAGTCGACAGCAGCCGCTTCGGAAAGAGTGTTTGAATTCCTGGAAGAAGAGGAGGAAGATCAATTTGCGCAAAATCCAGTGTCAGTAGAGGGTCTGGAAGGAAATGTGGAGTTTGATCATGTTCATTTCGGATATAATGCGGATAAGATTATTATCAATGATTTTTCAGCGAAGGTAAAACAGGGACAGAAAATTGCGATTGTTGGACCGACCGGAGCAGGAAAGACGACGATGATCAAATTGCTGATGCGTTTCTATGACGTAAACAGCGGTGCGATTCTGATTGACGGACATAACCTGAAAGATTTCAATCGAGGTGAACTTCGTCAGATGTTTGGAATGGTTCTTCAGGACACATGGTTATTCCATGGAAGTATCAAGGAAAATATCCGGTATGGAAAATTGGATGCGACAGACGAGGAAGTTATTGAGGCAGCAAAAGCGGCTCATGTACATCGATTTGTGCAGACTCTTCCGAACGGCTATGATATGGAACTGAATGAGGAGGCAAGCAATGTTTCTCAGGGACAGAAGCAGCTTTTGACGATTGCGAGAGCGATTCTTGCAGATCCGAAGATTTTGATTTTGGATGAGGCGACAAGTTCGGTAGATACGCGAACTGAAGTGCGGATTCAAAAAGCAATGGATAACCTCATGCGAGGAAGAACAAGTTTTATCATTGCGCACAGATTGTCTACGATTCGTGATGCGGATCTGATTCTTGTGATGAAAGACGGTGATATTATCGAGCAGGGAAATCACGAGGAATTGCTGAAACAAAATGGATTTTATGCAGAACTTTATAATTCACAGTTTGAAAAAACGAGTGCATAAATAAAAAAGAAGACGAGGGAAATGGAAGATTTCTCTCGTCTTACTTTTTATAAAATTAGTGATAAATTCGTTTGTTTTCATACTTTGCTTCTGAAGTGAGTTGAACGTTCAAACGTTTAAATTGCTTGATGTCCACAGAAGAAAGCATTACAGAAGTGTGAGCCTGACATCCACTTAACTTAGGAATCTGTTCCAAAGCAAGTTTTGCGTTGTCATCTGTAGCAGCACAGATAGAAAGCGCAATCAGAATTTCATCTGTGTGAAGTCTTGGATTGATACTTCCAAGGTATTCTGTCTTTAACTTTTGAATCGGTTCAATTACACTTGGTGAAATCAAGTGTAATTCGTCATTCAATCCGGCAAGATTTTTTAGGGCATTCAAAAGCAGTGCTGAGGATGCACCGAGAAGACAGGAAGTCTTTCCAGTGATAATCTGTCCGTTTGGAAGTTCCATAGCAGCAGCAGGACCATTCGTTTCTTCGGCACGTTTGAGCGCGGCATCCACCACTTTTCTGTCTTCCACTGTGATATGAGCCTGTTTCATCAGAAGTTCAATCTTGAATGCTTCTTCCTCCTGTGCAGTTCCTTCCGCCAATCCATTTAATGCAGCGTAATAACGGCGGATAATCTCCTGATTGGAAGCTTCGCGGCAAGCGTCATCATCACAGATGCAATTTCCAGCCATGTTAACGCCCATATCTGTTGGAGACTTATAAGGATTTTCTCCGTAAATTCGTTCGAAAATAGCATCTAGAACTGGGAAAATCTCAACGTCACGATTATAGTTGACTGTTGTGACTCCGTAGGCATCCAAGTGGAACGGGTCGATCATGTTCACATCATTTAAGTCAGCTGTTGCAGCCTCATAAGCAAGGTTCACAGGATGCTTTAGCGGAATATTCCAAATTGGGAACGTCTCAAATTTTGCATATCCGGCGCGGATCCCTCTCTTATGTTCGTGATACAACTGTGAAAGGCAAGTTGCCATCTTACCGCTTCCAGGACCAGGTGCAGTGATGATGACAAGTGGTCTGGATGTCTCAATATAATCATTCTTTCCATAACCTTCATCACTTACGATCAACGGAATATTAGATGGATATCCTTCGATGGAGTAGTGTGTATACACTTTGATTCCAAGTTTTTCCAAACGAGCTTTGAATAAATTTGCACTTCCCTGACCGGAATATTGTGTGATTACGACACTTCCGACAAACAATCCTTTTTCTTTAAAAGAGTCCATCAGTCTCAAGACATCTGAATCGTATGTGATTCCAAGGTCTCCGCGGACTTTATTCTTTTCAATGTCTCCGGCACTGATTACAATTACGATCTCCGCCTGATCTGACAGCTGCATCAATAATCGGAGTTTGCTGTCGGGAGCAAATCCAGGTAATACGCGGGCAGCATGATAATCGTCAAATAATTTTCCGCCAAACTCCAAATAAAGTTTGTTATCAAAGTGATTAATCCGTTCTCGAATATGTTCCGACTGCATTTTTAAATACTTTTCGTTATCAAATCCAATTTTCATAAGTAATCCATCCCTCTATTAAAAGTTTTTCCTACATTGTTCAATGGCATAATAAATGCACTAGGATAGTATACTACAAAATAGATTATTTTACAAAAGTTTTAGAAAAGTATTTGCGTATTTCATAATGTTTTTATTGATTTATAGAAAAGCAGTACTTATAATAAAGAAGATAGAGATTAGGAGGATAAAGATGGATAATAACCAGAACAATAATAAAAATCCTAAGAACAATAAACAGAATTGGAGTATTATTATCATTACGACTCTGGTAACTGTATTTTTGGTATTAGGACTATACTCATTTATGCAGAAGACGACATCGAAGGAGATTAGTTACAGTGAGTTCCTGAAGATGCTAGATGACAAGAAAATTGAAGAAGTTGTATTTGATACGAATCAGCTGATCATCACACCGAAGACAGAAAAGAAAAATGGTCTGCCGCAGGTAAAGGTGACATATTACACCGGTTACACCGGAAGTATGGAGGACAGTAAGCTGGTTGACCGTTTAGAAAAGGCGGATGTGAGATTCGGTGAAAAAATTCCGGACTCTACAAGTGCCGTTTTACTGAACATATTTGTGACATTGATCCTTCCGTTTGTATTGATTTTTGTCGTTTTGAATTATCTCATGAAGAAGATGGCAAAAGGCGGCGGAATGATGGGAGTTGGAAAGAGCAATGCCAAGATGTATGTGGAGAAGCAGACAGGGGTTACATTTAAAGATGTTGCCGGGCAGGATGAAGCGAAAGAATCTCTTCAGGAAGTTGTGGATTTCCTGCATAATCCGGGAAAATATACAGGAATTGGAGCCAAGCTTCCAAAAGGTGCACTATTAGTAGGACCTCCGGGAACAGGTAAGACATTGCTTGCAAAAGCGGTAGCGGGAGAAGCAAAAGTACCATTTTTCTCATTGTCTGGTTCGGCATTTGTAGAGATGTACGTCGGGGTCGGTGCATCGAGAGTGCGAGATTTGTTCAAGCAGGCACAGTCGATGGCTCCATGTATCATTTTTATTGATGAGATTGATGCAATAGGAAAAAGCCGTGATAACAGTATGGGAAGCAATGACGAGCGTGAACAGACGCTGAATCAGCTGTTAGCTGAGATGGATGGATTTGATACGGATAAGGGATTGCTTTTGCTGGCAGCAACAAACAGACCAGAGATTTTGGATCCGGCACTTTTGAGACCGGGACGTTTTGACAGAAGAATTATTGTGGATAAGCCGGATTTAAAGGGGCGTATTGATGTATTAAAAGTACATGCAAAAGATGTAAAGATGGATGAGACAGTAGATTTGGAGGCAATTGCGCTAGCAACTTCAGGAGCAGTTGGTTCAGATTTAGCAAATATGATCAATGAGGCTGCCATCAATGCAGTCAAGAATGGCCGAAATGTTGTATCGCAGGCAGATTTATTTGAAGCGGTGGAAGTAGTTCTTGTCGGTAAGGAGAAAAAGGATCGCATTATGAATGCAGAAGAAAGAAGAATCGTCTCTTACCACGAGGTAGGACATGCGCTTGTGAGTGCTCTGCAAAAAGATTCTGAGCCAGTGCAGAAGATTACCATTGTGCCAAGGACAATGGGAGCTCTTGGTTATGTTATGCATACACCGGAAGAAGAAAAGTTCCTGAATACAAAGAAAGAACTGGAAGCGATGATTGTCGGTATGCTTGGAGGTCGTGCGGCAGAAGAGATTGTTTTCGACACAGTGACAACAGGTGCATCGAATGATATTGAACAGGCTACAAAGGTAGCAAGAGCGATGATCACTCAATATGGTATGTCAGAGCGGTTCGGATTGATGGGATTGGAATCTATCCAGAACAGATATCTGGACGGTCGTGCAGTATTGAATTGCGGTGAGGCAACTGCAGCAGAGATCGATCAGGAAGTTATGAAGATGTTAAAAGCAGCTTATGAAGAAGCAAAACGTCTTTTGACGGAGAACAGAGAAGCGCTAGATAAGATTGCTGCATTTTTGATTGAGAAAGAGACAATCACAGGAAAAGAATTCATGAAGATTTTCCATGAAGTACAAGGCATTGAAATGGAAGAGGAAGAGACTTCAAAAGAGGACGTTTTAAAAGAAGAGACGGTACAAGAGGAAAAGAAAGAAGCGATAGCAGTTGTAGAAGAAAGTGAATTTGCAGAAGCAGCACAAGAGCATCATGATAATGAAGAGTAGAAAATGAGGTGGATTTCCACCTCATTTTCTGTTACATATTTATAGAAATTTCCTATGAGGATTATAAGATAAAGCAATTAGACCGTAAATTACCGATATGCTACAATTTTTATATGAGAACAAAGAAAGGGGGATTTGAAAATGAACTTTTCAGATTCAAAGAAAAAATTAGCATTGGCCGGTGCGTTATGCGGTGTGATTGCAGCGGTGCTAGCCTATTTTGGTAATCCGGCAAATATGGCAATCTGTGTTGCCTGTTTTATTCGAGACACAGCAGGTGCATTGAAGATGCATCAGGCAGCGGTTGTACAGTATGCAAGACCTGAGATTATCGGGATTGTGGTAGGTGCATTTGTGATTTCAGCGGCTACAAAAGAATATCGTTCTACAGCAGGATCATCTCCGATGACACGTTTTGTCCTCGGAATTGCTATCATGATTGGGTCATTGGTATTTTTAGGATGTCCGCTTCGAATGGTACTTCGTATGTCGGCAGGGGATTTGAATGCGTATGTGGCATTGATTGGATTTATTCTTGGAATTGCAACTGGGATTGTTGCATTGAAAAAAGGTTTCAGCCTTGGAAGGGCACATGAAACGAACAAGATGAGCGGAGCAGTGCTGCCGGTACTTATGGTGGGAATTTTGATTCTTGCAGTCGGAACAACGCTTCTGGCGTCCAGCACAGAGGGACCGGGAAGTAAACATGCGCCGATTGTAATCGCATTGATTGGCGGATTGTTATTTGGCGCATTTGCCCAAAAGTCAAGAATGTGTTTTGCAGGAAGTATTCGAGACGTCATTCTTATGAAAAATTTTGATCTGTTATCGGTGATCGGTGGCTTATTTGTTGTAATGTTGATTTACAATATCGCAACAGGAAATTTTATTTTAGGTTTTGACACACCTGGAATTATTGCGCACTCAGATCATTTATGGAACATTCTAGGTATGTATACGGTAGGATTTGCGGCAACTTTAGCGGGTGGTTGTCCACTTCGTCAGCTTGTTCTTGCAGGGCAGGGATCATCTGATGCAGGAATGACTGTGATCGGAATGTTTGTAGGAGCAGCCCTTTGCCACAATTTGGGACTTGCTTCAAGCGGAACAGCAGCAGATGCAGAAGGAGTTATCACAGCCGGAGCAGCAGCACCAGCAGGAAAAGTGGCATGTATCATCTGTATTGTCGTATTATTTATCATTGCATTTGTGGGAAATAAAAGAAAAACAGCGTAGATATCTTGAAAAAGAGAAAGAAGGAAATGAAATATGTATGAAGTAGATGCAAGGGGATTATCTTGTCCGGAGCCATTGATGATGACGGCGGAGGCATTAAAGAAACAGAAAGGGCAGATAAAAGTTTTGGTGAGTGAGCCGCACCAGAGAACGAATGTAGAGAAATTTGCCAAAGATCATGGGAAAAAGGTAAGTACAAAAGAAGTAGGCTCGGAATTTGAGATTGTGATAGGTTAGTCTAAAAGAAAGCAAGTTTTATTGAGGGTACAGGAAATGCAGCGTTTCCTGTACCCTTAATCTATGCTATAATGGAAAAAACGAAAAAAGATGGAGTAAAAAGATGTTTGACATAGAAGAAGAGTTGAAAAAGCTTCCGGCAAAACCGGGGGTATATCTGATGCATGATGAAAAAGATCACATTATCTACGTGGGAAAAGCAATCAGTTTGAAGAATCGGGTACGTCAGTATTTTCAGACAAGCAGAAACAAAGGGGCAAAGATTGAACAGATGGTGACACATATACGTCGTTTTGAGTATATTGTGACAGATTCGGAATTGGAAGCGCTTGTACTGGAATGTAATTTGATCAAAGAGCACCGTCCAAAGTATAACACGATGTTGATGGATGACAAAGGGTATCCCTTTATCAAGGTGACGGTGAACGAACCATTTCCGCGTATTATGATGGCGAGGACGATGAAAAAGGACAAAGCAAAATATTTTGGACCTTATACAAGCGCCGGGGCAGTGAAAGATACAATTGAGCTGATTCGGAAGCTTTATCATATCAGAAGCTGCAATCGAAATCTGCCAAAAGATATTGGAAAAGACCGACCTTGTCTGAACTATCATATCAAGCAGTGCAAAGCGCCTTGTCAGGGATATATTTCAGAAGAGCAATATCGGGAATCCATCCATGAGGTGATTCGGTTTTTAAATGGGCATTATGATGTGATTTTAAAAGATTTGGAAGAAAAAATGTTAGAAGCTTCTGAGAAGATGGAGTTTGAAAAAGCGATCGAATATCGGGAATTACTTGGCAGTGTAAAGAAGATCGCACAGAAACAAAAGATTACAGACAGCAGTGGGGAGGATCGGGATATTCTTGCAGTGGCAAAGGATGCAGAAGATGCGGTTGTACAGGTCTTTTTTATACGGGGAGGAAGGCTGATTGGGCGAGACCATTTCTTTTTGCGTAATTCTTCGGAAGAATCGAAGGGGCAGATTCTTGAGAGCTTTATCAAACAGTTCTATGCCGGCACACCGTTTATTCCGGCGGAATTGATGATTCAGGAAGAACTTGAAGAACGCGAGATATTAGAAGAGTGGCTCTCAAAGAAGCGTGAGCACCGTGTGCATATCCGTGTACCGAAAAAAGGAGAAAAGGAAAAGTTGGTGGAGCTTGCGAGAAAGAATGCTGCGTTAGTTTTAAACACGGATAAGGAAAGACTGAAAAGGGAAGAAGGACGAACAATCGGGGCAGTCAAAGAGATTGAAAAGCTTTTAGATTTGAGTGGTATTGTGCGTATGGAGGCATTTGATATATCGAATACAAATGGATTTGCATCGGTAGGCTCTATGGTTGTATACGAAAAAGGAAAGCCAAAGAGAAATGATTACCGAAAATTTAAAATCAAAGGCGTTCAGGGGGCAGATGACTATGCCAGTATGGAGGAAGTTCTGACAAGGCGTTTTGAGCATGGTCTGAAAGAACGCCAAGATGGGAAAGAGCTTGGAAGTTTCCATGTGTTCCCAGACTTGATCATGATGGATGGGGGAAAAGGTCAGGTAAATGTCGCACTTGCAGTGCTTGACAAATTACATCTGCAGATTCCGGTGTGCGGCATGGTGAAAGATGATAATCACCGCACGAGAGGACTTTACTATAATAATATTGAAATCCCAATTGACCGGAATTCAGAAGGGTTTAAGCTGATCACGAGAATACAGGATGAGGCGCACAGATTTGCGATTGAGTTTCACAGGAAGCTTAGAAGTCAGGGACAGGTGCATTCGATTTTGGATGATATTCCTGGAATCGGGCAGGCAAGGAGAAAAGCGTTGATGAAGCATTTTATGAATCTTGATGCAATCAAGAACGCAAGTGTAGAGGAATTAAAAAATTTACCTTCTATGAATGAAAAGTCTGCAAAGGACGTATACAACTTTTTTCATTAATGTTATACTAGAAAAAGAGTAATAAAAAGTAGGAAAGGAAGAGAAACATGTCAGGAGTAAAAATGAGTAAGATGGTGGAAAAGATGAATTTGAAAAATCTGACACCAGATATTGATATGACAGAAAAATGTCTTACAGTACCGGATATCAACCGTCCGGCTTTGCAGTTGACTGGATACTTTGATCACTTTGATTCAGAGCGTGTGCAGGTAATCGGATATGTCGAATATACTTATTTACAGACACTGCCGATGGAACAGAAAAAGAAGATATACAAACAGCTTTTATCTTATAAAATTCCTTGTCTTGTGTTTACAACAGAGATTTTCCCGGATGAGGAGTTGTTAAAGCAGGCAAATGAGACTGATACCCCTGTATTCTCCACAGAGCAGAAGACATCACCGTTTCAGGCTGAGTTGATTCGCTGGCTGAATGTGGAATTGGCGCCTTGTATTTCTATCCACGGTGTTTTGGTGGATGTGTATGGTGTTGGCGTTCTTATTATGGGGGAAAGCGGTATCGGCAAGAGTGAAGCAGCGCTGGAATTAATAAAAAGAGGACATCGTCTTGTTACAGATGACGTAGTCGAGATCAGAAGAGTCAGTGATGATACGCTCGTTGGATCTGCACCGGATATTACGAAGCATTTGATTGAACTTCGTGGTATTGGTATTGTGGATGTAAAGACACTGTTCGGTGTACAGAGTGTAAGGGAGACACAGACAATCGATCTTGTGATTACACTGGAAGATTGGAACAAAGAAAAAGAATATGACAGACTTGGACTGGAAGAAGAATACACAGAATTTTTAGGAAATAAAGTTGTGTGCCATTCGATTCCGATCCGTCCGGGACGTAACCTTGCGATTATCGTAGAATCTGCTTCTGTTAACCATAGACAAAAACAGATGGGATACAATGCAGCACAGGAATTATACAGACGTGTACAGGAAAGTTTGACAAGAAAGTAGGAGAAAAAGAAAGATGAATTATTGTTTTGGAGTAGATATTGGTGGAACAACTGTAAAAATGGGAATTTTTAAATTTGATGGAGAAACTGTGGACAAGTGGGAGATCAAAACGAGAACAGAGAATAAGGGATCGGCAATTCTTCCTGATGTAGCATATTCTGTTGCGGAGAAATTAAAAGAGCATGCAATTCCGAAAGAAGCAGTTTTAGGAATTGGTGTCGGAGTACCGGCACCGGTATCAGAAGATGGAATCGTCAATGGCACAGCAAACCTTGGATGGGAATATAAAGAAGTAAAGCATGAGCTTGAGGAATTGACAGGAATCAAAGTAAAAGTTGGAAATGATGCGAACGTGGCAGCACTCGGTGAGATGTGGAAAGGCGGCGGTCTTGGACAGAAAAATATTGTGATGGTGACACTTGGGACAGGTGTCGGCGGTGGAATTATCATTGATGGCCAGATTTTGACAGGTGCAAATGGCGCCGGCGGAGAGATTGGTCATATCTGTGTGAACTATGAAGAGACAGATCAATGTGGATGTGGCAACCGTGGATGTTTGGAACAATATGCATCTGCGACAGGAATTGTGCGTCTTGCAAAGAAAAAACTGGAAGCAGGTACAGCAGATACAGTATTAAATGCAGAGAATTTGACAGCAAAAGATGTGTTTGATGCGGTGAAGGCAGGAGATCAGGTCGCAATGGAAATTGCGGAAGAATTCGGACGTTATCTGGGATATGCACTGGCAAACATTGCAGCATTGGTAGATCCGGAGGCAATCGTAATCGGAGGCGGCGTATCGAAAGCTGGAGAGATTTTATTGGATTATGTAGAAAAGGCATATAAAGAAAGAGTGTTCTTTGCAAATAAAAAAGTAAGATTTGCATTGGCACAGCTTGGAAATGATGCAGGAATCTTCGGAGCGGCAAAGATGGTATTAAAATAGGAACTATAAAAATAAGACATTGCAGAATGCAATGTCTTATTTTTTAAGGGGTTGGCGGAGTAGGTGGAGTTTCGCTGTCGCTGTTACTGCCACTGTTGCTGCTACTGTCGCCACCGCTTGTATTTCCGCTGCTGTCACTGCTGTTATCAGATGGCGGAGTGGTTGTTCCGCTATTGTTGTCTGTTGTATCGTCAGTTTCACCTGAGGTGTCAGAAGAATTCGCATCTGTATCAGGCTTTTCAACTACGTGTCCAGGACAACTCTGAGTAGGAGCAGTTCCCGGTGCAAAATACTCCGTATAGGCACTGCAGGCTTCACTGCTTGCAAGTTTTCCAGTTTTTGCACAAATCGTCTTTTTCTCAATGGAAGATGGCATCTCGAAATCTTTATACTCATATCCTTCATGAATACGTTCCATAACATTTTTCCAAATCTTCATATGGAAACTTTGGCTAAGACCTTCCATCGGTTTGTTATCATCATAACCCGTCCATACAGAAGCTGTTAAGTATGGAGTGTAGGCAGATAACCAAAGGTCAACGCTGTCTGTTGTAGTACCTGTTTTTCCGGCAACCGGCATGTTAGACATTCTGGCAGCAGTACCAGTACCGTTTGTGATAACACCTTCCATAGCATTTGTGAGTAATGCAGCAGTTGTCTCTTTAATAGCTGTATGTGTCCTTGGTGTTTTTTCAAATAACAGATTTCCGTCATGGTCATAAATCTTTGTGTACAGAACTGGCTCTGTGTAAACACCGCCATTTGCAATTGCTGCGTAGGCAGCAGTCATCTCGATATTATAAACACCTTTTGAGATACCACCAAGGCAGGCAGCCTGTACAATATCGCTCTTGGAATCTAAAGTAGTCAGGTTAAAGTTTTCAGTCAGATATTTGAATCCAAGTGCAGGTGTGATCTCTGTAAATTTCTTCACCGTACATACGTTAGCTGACTGTTCAATACATTCTCGAATAGTCATATTGCCTTTATAACTGCTTCCCCACCAGTTTTTTACCTCACGACCATTTGAGTAAGAAAATGGAGAATCCTCAATTACAGTTGCAAGTGTATCGCCATGTACATCCAATGCAGGTGCGTATGTGGATAAAATCTTAAAGCAGGAACCAGGCTGTTTATAGGATTGCGTAGCACGGTTCAGACTTCGGCTCTCGGTCTTTTCTCCGCGTCCTCCGACCATTGCTTTGACATGTCCGGTATATTGATCCATGACGACAATAGAAGCCTGTGGCTGAGGGGAAAGTTTTACACGTTTGTCTACGGTATCGCCTTCTGAGGTGATTGCTGCGATGTATTCCTCTACTTTTGCATTCGCCTCTTCCTGCGTCGACTGTGTCAGACAATATTTATCACCGGTTTTCTCATACAGATAATTACGCATCGTATTGTGATCATAATTGTCCTGTGTTCCGTCCGGATGCGTCACAGTGATTGCACAACTGATGCCCCATTCGATATTCGAAGGGTAATTGCTGTCGTCACTGAGTTCTTCCTCACAAATCTTCTGCATCTCAACATTCTGTGTGGTGATGATGCTAAGTCCGCCACTATACACGGCATTGTAGGCCTGTGTTTCTGTATATCCCATCTCGTTCACGAGATCTTCGATAACTTCATCTGCCACAGCATCTATAAAATAGGAGCTGACAGAAGTACTGTCCTCGTATTGGGCATTGGTAGCCTGAATCCGTTCATATACAGGATCGGCAAGCGCCTCATCATACTGTGTCTGATTGATATATCCCTGTTCTTTCATATCATTGAGAACCTTTTCGCGGCGCTCCGCATTCTTGTCAGGGTTAGTGACAGGGTTATATTTTCCAGGGTTCTGTGTGATTGCAGCAATCGTCGCACATTCTGATAAAGTCAGTTCACTGACATCTTTTCCAAAATAACGCTTCGAAGCGGCCTGTACACCGAGGGTATTTTGTCCAAGGTTAATTGTATTCAGATAATTTTCAAGAATTTCACTTTTGGTCATCTGTTTTTCAATTTCCAGAGCCAGATATTGCTCTTGAAGCTTACGTTCTACACGGTCAAAAAACGTATCTTCATTTACGAAATTAGGAAAAACATTGTTCTTTATAAGCTGTTGGGTCAGTGTACTCGCACCTTCCGAAAAATGTCCGGATATAATACCTTTTAATCCGGCTCTTACGATACCTTTCAAATCAATACCGTTATGTTCGTAGAAACGAGAGTCTTCGATTGCAACAAACGCATTCTGCAGATCTTTTGGAATCTCGTCAATTGATTTATAAACACGGTTGGCACCGGCATCTACGAAAGTATCAAGAACGGTTGTCTCATCATCGGCAAGTGCCTGTGTGGTAAACTTAGAAGGTTTTACATCTTCCGGGGTGATATCTGGAGCATCATCAATCATCTTTTTGATGAAAAGTCCGCCGCCGGCGACACATAGTACAATCGCGACAAGACAGGTAAGCAGCATGGCCTTGAAAAGGCGGACACCAGCTCGTTTTTTCTTCATAGCGGCTTTTGAAGTAACATTCTTCTGCCGTTTTGAAGCTTTCTTTTTTCCATAATTCATGAATATTGCCTCCTTTATTCGAAGTTCATTATAGCAAAGATATAGTTTTAAATAAAGCGAAATTTGAAAAGTTCACATTTCGCTAGGAAAAACTTAAGAAAATATTGTGGAAATACCTGCTTTCCTGATATAGTGTTATACAGAAAGAAAAATGAAAAGGTGATGTCATGTTAGAAAAATATAAAACAGTATATCAAGGCGGCGAAGGGGAGACCGTTGAAAAAAAGTCAAGATTCATTGCGACGGTCATTCCGGTAAAGACAGAAGAAGAGGCGATTGCGTTTATCGAAAGCATGAAGAAAAAGTATTGGAATGCAACGCACAATTGCTCTGCCTATGTAATCGGTGAGCAGTTTCAAATCCAAAGATGCAGTGATGATGGAGAGCCAAGTGGTACAGCTGGGAAACCAATGCTAGATGTCCTGCTTGGCGAGGAGATTCATGACACAGCAGTTGTTGTGACAAGGTATTTTGGAGGAACGCTTCTTGGAACAGGTGGACTTGTGAGAGCTTATTCCGGTTCGGTACAGGCGGGACTTTCCGCTAGTAAGATTATTACCAAATTGCACGGGTATAAACTTCGGATACAGACAGATTATACAGGACTTGGAAAAATACAGTATATTTTGGGGCAGAGAGGACTGTCGGTACTTGATTCTGTGTACACTGATCAGGTGGAGCTGACTGCGTTAATTCCGGCGGAGGAACTCAAAACAGTGCGAAATGAGATTACAGAAGGCACGAATGGAAAAGCTGTCATGGAGATAGAAGAGGAGTGCTACTTCGCGGAGATAGATGGGGAAATGAAGACTTTTAAAGATTGAAAAAGAGGTGCGTGAGCACCTCTTTCTTATCGTCTATTGGAATTCCGGTTCAATCAGACCGTATGTGTTGTTCTTACGTTTGTAGACAACGTTCACTTCATCTGTCTCAGCATTGCTGAATACGAAGAAGTTATGTCCAAGAAGTTCCATCTGAACACATGCGTCTTCTGGGAACATAGGCTTGATTCCAAAACGTTTTGTACGAATAATCTTAATCTCATCGTTGTTAGAAGTATCCTGCTCTGCCTCGAAGAATTCTGATTGGAAGTTCCCGCCTTCCTGCTGTCTTGCAATTAATTTGTTCTTATACTTGCGAAGCTGACGTTCAATTACTTCTTCCACTAAGTCAATGGATACATACATATCGTCACTCACTTGTTCGGAACGAATAATGTGACCTTTGACAGGGATAGTTACCTCAATTTTCTGACGCTCTTTTTCAACACTGAGTGTCACGATAATTTCAGTATCAGGAGTGAAATACCTTTCCAGTTTTCCTAATTTTTGCTCGATGGTTGATTTTAAACCAGGTGTTACATCGATATTTTTGCCGCTAATAATATAGTTCATGTCTCCAACCCCTTTGCGATATATTTTATGGTCTTATTATACAACCAAATGATGGGACATGCAATAAAAATAACGAGAAAATTCTAAAAATAATATAAAAAAACTGACAAATAAAGCTAAAATAAGAAAAAACTCGAAAACTATAGTTTTCCTCTTTTTCTCATCTTGGAATCCAGAATTTTTTTACGGATACGAAGTGACTGTGGTGTTACTTCTAACAGCTCGTCGGTATCGATAAAATCAAGCGCTTCTTCCAAACTCAAAATACGTGGAGTTGTAAGCTTGAGCGCATCATCGGCACCGGAAGAGCGGGTGTTTGTTAAATGTTTTGTTTTACATACGTTGAGTTCAATATCTTCAGCTTTTCCGTTCTGTCCGATGACCATTCCGGAATATACCTTTTCTCCGGCCCCGATAAAGAGAGTACCTCGCTCTTGAGCGCTGTACAATCCGTAAGTAACAGATTCGCCAGTTTCAAAAGCAATCAGAGAACCTTGTTTGCGATACTGAATGTCTCCTTTATATGGTGCGTAGCCGTCAAATGCAGTATTTAAAATTCCATTTCCTTTTGTGTCTGTCATGAATTCCCCACGGTATCCGATCAGACCTCTTGCAGGGATTGAAAATTCCAGTCTTGTAGTTGTTCCGTTGGAGGCGCTCATATTCTGGAGTTCTCCTTTTCGCTGACTTAACTTGTCGATGACTGTTCCGGTAAATTCATCCGGTACGTCGATGTATGCAGTCTCGATTGGCTCTAAGAGTTTGCCGTTCTCATCTTTTTTATAGAGAACTTCCGCCTTGCTTACTGCAAATTCATAACCTTCACGTCTCATGTTTTCGATAAGAACGGACAAGTGAAGTTCACCACGTCCGGATACACGGAAACTGTCTGCGTTTTCTGACTCTTCTACACGGAGACTGACATCTGTATTCAATTCACGCAGCAGACGGTCACGCAGGTGGCGGGACGTTACAAATTTTCCTTCCTGTCCGGCAAATGGGCTGTCATTGACGATAAACTGCATTGCAATCGTTGGTTCTGAAATCTTTTGGAATGGGATTGCAACCGGATTTTCAGGAGAACAGAGTGTGTCACCGATAGAAATATCTGAAATTCCTGAAATTGCAACGATCGATCCGATTGTTGCCTCTTTGACTTCCACTTTGTTAAGTCCGTCGAATTCATATAATTTGCTGATTTTTACTTTTTTCTGTTTGTCAGGTTCGTGGGCGTTTACGACAACCATGTCCTGATTTACGGCGATCGTACCGTTGTCTACTTTTCCGATACCAATACGTCCGACATATTCATTGTAGTCGATCGTGCTGATAAGAACCTGTGTATCGGCGTCAGGATCACCTTCCGGAGCAGGGATATAATCTAAAATTGTCTCAAATAATGGAATCATATTTTCCGGTTCATCTGTCAAATCTAAGATGGCATGTCCGGCTTTGGCAGATGCATATACAAATGGGCAGTCCAACTGTTCGTCAGATGCGTCAAGATCCATGAACAATTCTAAAATCTCGTCGATGACCTCTTCCGGTCTTGCCTCCGGACGGTCAATTTTATTGATGCAGACGATGACCGGAAGCTGTAACTCCAACGCTTTTTTCAATACGAATTTTGTCTGAGGCATCGCACCTTCAAATGCATCTACGACAAGGATAACACCGTTTACCATCTTTAAGACACGCTCTACCTCACCGCCGAAGTCGGCATGTCCAGGTGTGTCAATGATGTTGATCTTCGTATCTTTATAGTATACGGCTGTATTTTTTGCCAAAATAGTGATTCCACGTTCACGCTCGATATCGTTGGAATCCATGACACGTTCAGCCACTTCCTGGTTGGCACGGAATACACCGCTCTGTTTTAACAGCTCGTCTACAAGCGTTGTCTTTCCGTGGTCAACGTGAGCGATAATGGCAATATTTCGAATATCTTCTCTTTGTTTTCTCATTGTAAAATACCTTCCTTCTGTTATCAAAAAGCTTTTCGTGTGAAAAGCAAAGGTTTTAAAACACAACTCATATAGTTTATCATATTATTAACAGAATACAAGAGTTTAAGTGAGAAATATAGAAATATAGAAAATGTCGAGAAAGGCTGTCGAGAATTGGCGCACGGTTTTTAAGGCAAAATGTTCTAAAGTGTGTAAAATAGAAATAGACTTAGTAGTGACTAAAAAATACTGCGAAGAGGAAGGGAGAACTACAATTCATGTCAGATAAGATTATTGAAAACAACCAGGTAACGATTATGGGAGAGGTGGCGTCTCAGTTTACATTCAGCCACGAGGTATTCGGGGAAGGCTTTTATATGGTGGAAGTGCTTGTGAAGCGTTTGAGCAATTCAGACGATCGTATTCCGCTGATGATTTCAGAGAGGCTGATTGATGTGCATCAGGATTACACAGGGGAATACATTATGGTAACAGGGCAATTCCGCTCCTATAATCATCATGATGAACAAAAAAACAGACTTGTACTTTCTGTATTTGTAAGAGAGGTAACATTTGTGGAAGAAGAGCTTGATGGGGCAAAGACAAACAGCATTTTTTTAGATGGCTATATCTGCAAAACACCGATTTACAGAAAGACACCGCTTGGAAGAGAGATTGCAGATCTTCTGCTGGCTGTAAACAGACCATACGGGAAATCGGATTACATACCATGCATCTGCTGGGGAAGAAATGCAAGATTTGCATCTGGCTTTGAAGTCGGAGAACATGTGCAGATATTAGGGCGGATTCAGAGCCGGGAATATATAAAAAAACTGACAGAGACAGAGACGCAGAAACGAATTGCATATGAAGTTTCTGTAAGCAAACTGGAATGTGTAGAAGAATGAGTTCACGTGCATTGACATTGCCTGTGAATGGTGCTAAAATCCTGTAAGAGAGAACTGAGAACTCGGTATGTAAGGAGGACTAGAATGGCTATTTTTACAGGGGCTGGAGTGGCGATTATCACACCATTTCATGCAGATGGAAGTATTAATTATGAAAAATTAGAAGAATTGATTGATTATCATTGCAATAACGGGACAGACAGTATTGTGATTTGTGGCACGACAGGTGAGTCTGCGACGATGACAGAAGAAGAACATCTGGACTGTATTAAAAAGACAATTGATTTCACAAAAGGAAGAGTTCCGGTTATCGCGGGAACGGGATCAAACTGTACAAGAACAGCAATTGAATTGTCAAAAGCGGCAGCAGAGTATGGGGCAGATGGATTACTGGTTGTCACTCCATATTATAATAAAGCAACACAGGCCGGATTGATTCAACATTATACAGCGGTTGCAAATGAAGCTAAAGCGCCAATTATCATGTACAGTGTGGCAAGCAGAACAGGCTGCAATATTGAGCCGGCGACAGTTGCGCATCTTGTGAAGAATGTGGATAACATTGTCGGAATCAAGGAAGCTTCGGGAAATATTTCTCAGGTTGCGAAGATTATGAACCTGACAGATGGAAAGGTCGATTTGTATTCAGGAAATGATGATCAGATTGTGCCGATTATGTCCCTTGGCGGAAAAGGTGTGATTTCTGTATTGTCTAATATCGCCCCGAAAGAGACGCACGATATCTGTGCAAAATTCTTTGAAGGTGATGTAAAAGGAAGTATGGAATTACAGTTAAATGCATTGCCTTTGATTGAGCAGTTATTCTGTGAAGTGAATCCAATTCCTGTGAAAAAAGCGATGAACCTGATGGGAATGGAAGTTGGAGGACTTCGTATGCCGTTGACGGAGCTTACAGAGGCACATACGGAAACGCTAAAGAAAGCGATGAAAGATTTTGGGATTTTATAGATCGCTGTGAACAGTGATTTTATGCAAAAGAATGTACAGGCAGGAGAGTTTGTTTTTGCAAACTCTCTTTTTTTGTGTTATTTTATAATATAAATAACTGTGAACAGGGAGGAAACGAATATGACAAAATTGATTATGCATGGCTGTAATGGGAAAATGGGACAAGTTATCAGTAAAATAGTAAAAGAAGACCCGAATGTTGAGATGGCAGCAGGAATAGATGCCTATACTGGAATTGCGAATGATTATCCCGTATTTGAAAGTATTGAAAAGTGTGATATCAAGGCAGATGCAATCATTGATTTTTCGAACGCGGCAGCAGTGGACGGGCTGCTTGACTACTGTGTGGAAAAACAGGTTCCGGTTGTACTGTGCACTACAGGGTTATCAGAGGAGCAGCTAAAGAAAGTAGAAGAGACAAGCAAGAAAGTTGCGGTTTTAAAATCTGCGAATATGTCATTGGGAGTCAATATGTTATTAAAACTGCTTCAGGATGCGGCAAAAGTGCTTGCACCAGCGGGGTTTGACATTGAGATTGTCGAAAAACATCATAATCAGAAAGTGGATGCGCCGAGCGGAACTGCACTTGCAATGGCGGATTCGATCAATGAAGCACTGGACAATGAATACCGTTATACTTATGACAGAAGCCAGGTGCGTGAAAAACGTGAGAAAAAGGAGATTGGAATTTCAGCAGTGAGAGGCGGCACAATTGTAGGAGAGCATGAGGTGATTTTCGCAGGAGAAGATGAAGTCATTGAATTCAAACATACTGCATATTCGAAAGCGGTGTTCGCAAAAGGTGCAGTGGAGGCAGGAAAGTTCCTGAAAGGAAAAGGAGCCGGTCTTTACGATATGAGCGACGTGATCCAATTTTAAAAATAGTCAAAAAAAGGAAAAAACTCCCAATGAAAAGTGAAGTATATATTTGAGAAAAATGCAGATATTACATGATAAGAAGTAATTCTTAATGGTACTACATGAAAGAAAGGGAGTAAAAAAATGAAAAAATTGAAAAAAGTAATCTTGTGTATGCTGTGCGTTGGAGTGCTTTGCTCAACAACAGGCTGTGGAAGCAATACAAAAGATGATGCGGCAAACAATACAACAACCGACAAAAATACGACAACCGATCCGACAAAAGACAACAATGGAGATGGTGTGATCGATGATCTGGGCAATGCTGTGAAAGATGGTGTCGACGATGTAGAAAAAGGTGTTGACAATGTAAGAGACGGTGTCAGGGATATGACAGATGATGCGACAGATCAGACACCGGATAAGACGACTGACAAAAACGTAAATGACGCAACAAAATAATTATTTATGGAAGGGAACGTGAAAAAGCGTTCCTTTTTTTGGCAAAAAATGCTATACTAAACGAAAATTGCAAAAGTGAGGGAAGAAATATGCAATTCAGACCTTGTATTGACATACATAATGGAGCTGTCAGGCAGATTGTCGGAGGATCACTGAAAGATGAAGGTGATCAGGCAATCACAAATTTTACTTCGGAATATGATGCGCGGTTTTATGCAAATCTCTATCGAAAAGATGGTATTCGAGGAGGACATATTATATTGCTGAATCCAAGTACATCAGAATATTTTGATGCCACAAAAAAGCAGGCGTTGGAGGCACTGCGTGCATATCCGCAAGGAATGCAGATCGGCGGAGGAGTTACCGCAGAGAATGCGAAGGAATATTTGGATGCAGGAGCAAGTCACGTCATTGTCACATCATATGTTTTTCGAGATGGGGAAGTAAAGTGGGAGAATTTGCAAAAACTCAAGGAGACAGTCGGAAAAGAGCGAATTGTGCTTGATTTAAGCTGCAGAAAAAAAGAGAATTTTTACTATATTGTGACAAACCGATGGCAGACATTTACCAATGTGAAGGTGACGATATCATTATTGGACCAGCTTTCAGATTACTGTGATGAATTTCTGATACATGGGGTAGATGTGGAGGGAAAATCATCAGGAGTAGAACTGCCGCTTGTGGAACTGCTTGCAAAGTGGGATGGTATACCGATTACTTATGCAGGCGGAATAGGAAGTCTGGAAGATTTGGAAGCATTTCGGTGTGCGGGAAAAGAGAAGTTAAATTTTACAATTGGAAGTGCACTAGATTTGTTTGGTGGGCAGATTCCATATGAGAACGTAAAAAAAATGTGACCATTTGCGAAAGAGTTTGTGAACAGTTTATAAATTTGTTGAACTGCAATGTATATAGTGATAAAATGGAGATTAGAGTAAATTCGTAAATAAGGAGTAAAGTATGAGCTTATTAGAAAAAATTTTTGGGACACACAGTGATCATGAGTTAAAGAGAATCTATCCGATTGTTGACCGCATTGAGGCGATGGACGAGGATATGCAGAAACTGACGGATGAAGAGTTGAGAGATAAAACAAAAGAGTTTAAAGAAAGACTGGCAAACGGAGAGACATTGGATGATATCCTTCCGGAAGCATTTGCGACAGTAAGAGAAGCGGCATCGAGATCACTTCATATGAAACATTACCGTGTGCAGCTGATCGGTGGTATTGTACTGCATCAGGGACGTATTGCGGAGATGAGAACAGGTGAAGGAAAGACTTTGGTATCGACACTTCCGGCGTATCTGAATGCGTTGGCGGGAAAAGGAGTACATATCGTAACAGTCAATGATTATCTTGCAAAGCGTGATGCGGAATGGATGGGACAAGTTCACAGATTTTTAGGACTTACAGTAGGCGTTGTTTTAAATGAGATGGACAACGACGAACGTCGTGAGGCATATAACTGTGACATCACATATGTGACAAACAATGAACTTGGATTCGATTACCTGAGAGATAATATGGTAATCTACAAAGAGCAGTTAGTACAGAGAGGACTTTCCTATGCGGTAATCGATGAGGTCGACTCTGTATTGATCGATGAGGCGAGAACACCACTTATTATTTCCGGTCAGAGTGGAAAGTCTACGAAGTTATACGAGGCTTGCGATATTCTTGCAAGACAGCTTGAACGTGGTGAGGCAAGCGGCGAGTTTTCTAAGATGAATGCGATCATGGGCGAGGACATCGAAGAGACAGGTGATTTTATCGTCAATGAGAAAGAGAAGAATATCAACCTGACAGAAGAAGGTGTGAAGAAGGTAGAAAAATTCTTCCACATCGAGAATCTTGCGGATCCGGAACATTTAGAGATCCAGCACAATATTATTTTGGCGCTTCGTGCACATAATTTGATGTTCAGAGACCAGGATTATGTTGTGGCAGATGATCAGGTTATGATCGTAGATGAATTTACCGGACGTATTATGCCGGGACGCCGTTATTCTGACGGACTTCATCAGGCAATTGAAGCGAAAGAGCATGTAAAAGTAAAACGAGAGAGCAAGACACTTGCGACAATCACATTCCAGAATCTGTTTAACAAATATGAAAAGAAGAGTGGTATGACAGGTACTGCCCTTACAGAAGAAAAAGAATTCCGTGATATTTACGGAATGGACGTAGTGGAGATTCCAACGAATCTTCCGGTTCTTCGTAAAGATTTGGATGATGCTGTATATAAGACAAAAGATGAAAAATTCAAAGCGGTAATCGAGGAAATCGTAAGAGCACATGAGACAGGACAGCCTGTACTTGTAGGTACTATTACAATTGAGACATCAGAACTTCTGAGCAATATGCTGAAGAAAAGAGGAATTCAGCACAATGTCCTGAATGCAAAATTCCATGAGATGGAAGCTGAGATTGTAGCGCAGGCCGGTGTGCATGGCGCGGTTACAATCGCGACGAACATGGCAGGTCGTGGTACCGATATCAAGCTGGACGATGAGGCAAAGGCAATCGGAGGATTGAAGATTATTGGTACAGAGCGTCATGAGTCAAGACGTATTGACAATCAGCTCCGTGGTCGTTCCGGTAGACAGGGAGACCCGGGAGAATCCAGATTTTACATTTCTCTGGAAGATGATCTGCTGAGACTGTTCGGATCTGAAAAACTGATGAGCGTATTTAATACATTAGGTGTGGAAGATGGAGAACAGATTGAACATAAGATGTTGTCCAGCGCAATTGAAAAAGCACAGAAGAAGCTGGAAGGAAATAACTTTGGAATCCGTAAAAACCTGTTAGAATACGATCAGGTTATGAATGAACAAAGAGAGATCATCTACGAGGAAAGACGTCGAGTGCTTGATGGGGAGAGCATGAGAGATTCAATCTATCATATGATTACAGAGTATGTGGAGAACACAGTGGATGCGTGTGCATCTCCGGACACAGAATCTGATGAGTGGGATTTAGATGCATTGAACCGTGATCTGTATGCATCATTGCTTTTAAAACCGGTAGCGTTTGAAGAAGTAAAAGAGATGTCGCAGAAAGAATTGAAACAGATGTTAAAAGAACATGCAGTGAAAGGATATGAGGCAAAAGAGGCTGAGTTCCCAGAACCAGAACAGCTGCGTGAGATTGAACGTGTTGTTCTTTTGAAGGTAATCGACGCAAAATGGATGGATCACATTGATGATATGGATCAGCTTCGTCAGGGAATCGGTCTTCAGGCATATGGACAGAGAGATCCGCTTGTAGAGTACAAGATGGTCGGATATGATATGTTTGGAGCGATGACATCTGCAATTGCAGCAGATACAGTTCGTATGTTGTTCCATGTTCAGCTTGAACAGAAGGTGGAAAGAGAGCAGGTTGCAAAAGTAACCGGTACAAACAAAGATGATACGGCAGCACATGAACCGAAGAAACGTCAGGAAAAGAAAGTTTATCCAAATGATCCTTGTCCATGTGGAAGCGGTAAAAAATACAAACAGTGCTGTGGAAGAAAATAGAGAATAAGAGGTGAGAACGTGGTCGAATTAGATCAGTTTAAAGGTATATTAAACTCATATGAAGAACCATTGAAGGAAATGAGGGATTCACTTTGACCTGTCTGGAAAAGAAAAACAGGTAGAAGAGTTAGAACGAAAGATAGAAGAACCGGGATTTTGGGAGAATACGGAAAACTCTCAGGTGGTCATGAAAGAACTGAAGAGTCTGAAAGATTTTTTGGAGAAAGTATCACAGCTTACAACAAGTTATGAGGATATCGGTGTTTTGATTGAGATGGCATATGATGAGAATGATGAAAGTCTTGTGCCGGAGATTGAAAGTGAACTGACTGCATTTCAACAAGGATATGAGGAGATTCGTATTCAGACCTTGCTTTCCGGGGAATATGATAAAGACAATGCAATTGTGACACTGCATGCAGGAGCAGGCGGAACAGAGTCCTGTGACTGGGCGAATATGTTATACCGTATGTATACAAGATGGGCGGAGCGAAAAGGATTTTCCGTGGAAGTGCTGGACTTTTTGGACGGAGATGTAGCCGGCTTAAAGGCAGTTACTTTTCAGGTGAATGGAGAGAATGCCTACGGGTATCTCAAGTCGGAAAAAGGGGTACACCGTCTTGTGCGCATTTCGCCGTTTAATGCGGCTGGAAAGCGACAGACATCGTTTGCGTCTTGTGATGTTGTTCCGGATATTGAGGACGATATTGACATTGAACTCAATGACGATGATCTGAAAATTGATACATACAGGGCAAGTGGTGCGGGAGGTCAGCATGTCAACAAGACATCTTCGGCAATCCGTATTACACATATTCCTACCGGAATTGTAGTGCAGTGCCAGAATGAGCGCTCGCAGCATAATAATAAAGAGAAGGCAATGCAGATGCTGAAGGCAAAGCTGTATCTGCTGAAAGAACAGGAACAGGCAGAAAAGGTGTCAGACATTCGTGGAGAGATAAAAGAAATTGGATTTGGCAATCAGATCCGCTCTTATGTCATGCAGCCATATACATTGGTGAAAGATCATCGGACGAATGTAGAAAGCGGAAATGTGTCGAGTGTGCTGGACGGAAACATTGATCTGTTTATGAACGCATACTTAAAAGCACAGAGCATGGAGGAGTAATCATGGATAAGACAAAATACTTTGTAGTCAAGAAAAAAGCGTTGCCGGAAGTCCTTATCAAAGTGGTGGAAGCAAAGAGACTGCTGGCGTCTGAGAGAGGATTGACGATACAGGAAGCAACAGATCAGATTGGAATTAGCAGGAGTTCTTTTTATAAATACAAAGACGATATTTTCCCGTTTCATGAAAATGAAAAAGGGCAGACGATTACCCTGGTGGTGCAGATGGATGACACACCGGGGCTTCTTGCTGAAATTTTGAGAGATGTCGCAGAATACGGTGCGAATATACTGACTATACATCAGAGTATTCCACTGAACGGAGTGGCGACTTTGACTTTGAGTGTAGAGATTTTATCTACAACCGGAAATATATCCGATATGGTTGCGGAGATAGAGGAAAATCAAGGTGTTCACTATTTGAAAATTGTAGGCAGGGAGTAAGTACGATATGACAAAAATAGCAGTATTAGGATATGGAACAGTTGGATCCGGAGTTGTGGAAGTAATTCAGACAAACCGGGATTTAATCAATCAAAAAACAGGGGATTCTTTAGAAATTAAATATATTTTGGATTTGAAAGAATTTCCGGGAAGTCCTATAGAAAAATTGATTGTACATGATTTTGAAGAGATTGTAAATGATGAAGAAATCAAAGTCGTGGTAGAAGTGATGGGCGGAGTTGAACCGGCATATACCTTTGTAAAGAGAAGTCTTTTGGCGGGGAAAAATGTGGCGACCTCCAACAAAGCGCTTGTGGCAAAGCATGGTGCAGAGCTGCTTGCTATTGCAAAAGAAAAGAATTTGAATTTCTTATTTGAGGCGAGTGTTGGAGGCGGTATTCCGATTATCCGTCCTTTGAATACGTCGCTTTCGGCGGATGATATTGAGGAGATTACCGGAATTTTGAACGGTACGACCAACTATATGCTTAGTAAGATGTATCACGAAGATGCAGATTATGATGCAGTGTTGAAAGAAGCTCAGATGATGGGATATGCAGAGCGTGACCCGAGCGCAGACGTGGATGGTCACGATGCATGCAGAAAGATTGCAATTTTATCTTCTTTGATTTGTGGGAAACAAGTGGAGTTTGAGGACATTTATACGGAGGGAATCACCGATATTACTTTGCAGGATATGCAGTATGCAAAGGCGATGGGAATGAAGATCAAGCTGCTTGCAACCTGTAGAAAGAACGGCGAAAGATTAGGAGCAGTCGTGGCACCTTGTCTTTTAGGGAAAAAACATCCGCTCTACAATGTAGAAGATGTATTTAATGCGATTTTTATAAAAGGAAATATGCTTGGAGATGCAATGTTCTATGGAAGCGGAGCAGGAAAACTCCCGACGGCAAGCGCAGTTGTGGCTGATGTTATTGAAGCGGCAAAATATCCGAGACAGAGTATGATGACAGTCTGGTCAGAGGAAAAAATGGTTTTAGAAGACAAAAGTGAGCGAGAAAATCGTTTCTTTGTACGCATAAAGGGGACAGAGGCGTTAAAAGAAGAATTGGAACAGACTTTTGGCGAGATTACAGTTATAAAGCCTGAAGGCGTGGAAGGTGAATTTGGTTTCGTGACATCAGTTATGAAAGAGGGCGATTTTGAAAGAGGTGCAGAAAAATATCCTCAGATTCAAAAAATGCTCCGGGTGAAAGAATAGAGTCAAAAGGGTAAGGAGGCGCAGTGGAATGAAATATATCATAGTCTTAGGAGATGGGATGGCGGATGAACCGATTGAAAAATTGTCGGGGAAGACACCGCTTGAAGCAGCAGATAAACCGACGATGGACAGACTTGCAAAAAAAGGTGAGGTAGGACTTGCCTATATGGTTCCGGAAGGAATGAGTCCGGGAAGTGATACAGCAAATCTGTCAGTACTTGGATATGATCCAAAGATTTATTATACAGGCCGCTCGCCGCTCGAGGCGCTCAGCATCGGGGTGGATATGAAAAAGACAGATGTGTCATTTCGGTGTAATCTGGTAACGCTTTCGGAAGAAGAAAGCTGTTATGAAGAAAAGAGAATGGTGGATCACAGCTCCAGCGAGATCAGTACTGAGGACGCGGCAGTTTTGATGGAAGCACTGAAGGAAGGGCTGAAAAGAGAAGGATATGAGTTCTATGTGGGAACGAGTTACCGTCACTTGCTTGTGTGGAAGGAAGGAAAAGTGATAGAGCTGACCCCGCCGCATGACATTTTGACGAAGAAAATCGGAGAGTATCTGCCGGAAAATGAAGTGTTCTGTGATATGATGAAGAAAAGTTATGAGATATTGTCTGCACATCCTCTGAATCAGAAAAGAAAAGAGCAGGGGCTCAATCCGGCGAATTCTGCATGGTTCTGGGGAGCAGGCACAAGGCCGAATCTGATGTCTTTTGAAGAAAAGACAGGAAAGAAAGGTGTTATGATCTCGGCGGTGGACCTGCTGAAAGGGCTTGCAGTTGGGTCTGAGATGGATAAGATTTTGGTGGAAGGAGCCAATGGAGGACTTCATACGAACTATGAAGGAAAGGCAAATGCAGCTGCGGATGCACTTTTGAATCATGGATATGATTTTGCTTATGTGCATGTGGAGGCACCGGATGAGATGGGACATCAAGGATTGTTGAATGAGAAAATAGAATCAATCGAGTATCTTGATAAGCGGGTGACACGGCTTATTGTAGAAGCCTTAGAAAAAGCGGGCGAAGATTATCGAATATTGGTTCTTCCGGATCATCCAACACCGATTCGAGTTCGGACACATACAAAAGATCCGGTTCCATATCTGCTTTATGACAGCAGAAAAGAATTGGGAAGTCAGGAAGAATATAGTGAAAAGACCGCAAAAGAAAGCGGAATTGTCTGGAAAGAAGGCTATCGTCTGATTGACTGCCTGTTAGAGATATAGGAGGTAACCATGTTAATTGTAAAGAAATTCGGCGGAACATCCGTCGCAAATAAAGAGAGAATTTACAATGTTGCAAGACGCTGCATTGAAGATTATAAAAAAGGACACAGTGTTGTAGTTGTTCTTTCGGCAATGGGAGATACGACAGATGATTTGCTTGCACTTGCAAATGATATCAATCCAAATGCAAACAAGAGAGAACTGGATATGCTTTTGACAACAGGAGAGCAAGTGTCAGTTTCGCTCATGGCAATGGCTATGCATGCGATGGATGTGCCGGCAGTGTCATTGAATGCATTTCAGGTGGGGATGAACTGTACCTCCAGATACGGAAATGCCAGATTTAAGAGAATTGACACAGACCGTATCAATCATGAACTGGATTCCAGAAAGATCGTAATTGTGACAGGCTTTCAGGGAATTACGAAATACGATGATTACGCTACACTTGGACGAGGTGGTTCTGATACGACAGCGGTAGCACTTGCGGCAGTATTGCACGCAGATTTGTGCGAGATTTATACAGATGTAGATGGTGTCTATACGGCAGATCCTAGAATTGTTCCGAATGCAAGAAAACTCCCAGAGATCACATATGATGAGATGCTGGAACTTGCAACGGCAGGTGCAAAAGTTCTGCACAATCGTTCCGTGGAGATGGCGAAAAAATACAGTGTTCCGATGGTTGTGCGTTCAAGTTTGAATGAATCAGAAGGAACGGTTGTCAAGGAGGTAGTAAAAATGGAGAAAATGTTAATTACCGGTGTGGCTGCGGATAAGAATACAGCCAGAATTTCAGTGATTGGAGTGGAAGACAGACCGGGTATTGCGTTCAAAATATTCAACAAACTTGCGAAAAATAATATTAATGTGGATATTATCCTTCAGTCCGTAGGACGTGACGGAACAAAGGATATTTCATTTACAGTTTCACAGGATGACCTGAAAGATGCACTTACTATATTGGAAGAGAACAAAGAGCCTTTGACGATTAAGAATATTACACACAATGAAGGTGTGGCAAAAGTTTCAATCGTGGGTGCTGGAATGATGACAAATCCGGGAGTTGCATCCAAATTGTTTGAGGCATTGTTTAATTACGGAATCAATATTAATATGATTTCCACATCTGAGATTCGAATCACAGTGTTGGTAGAGGAGTCAGAGATTGACAAAGCGGTGCGTGCGATTCACGAGAAATTTGATCTTGCAGAATAAAATATGTAAAGCAAAGGGCGGAAGAATTTCCGTCCTTTATTTGTGCTGAAGTTGACTTAAAAAACTGTTGTGGTAAAGAGGTGAGAAAGTGACATCTTCGATGAACCAGTCCGGTGGGGTGAATGCATTCGCTTCCTGCTCGGTAGGAAATTCTACCTCGGCGAGAACAAGCGGTGCAAGATCGCCCTCAAAAATGTCTAATTCAATGGTGTATATGCCATAGGGGATGCAGTAGCGCTTTTTGGTGATCAGTCTGCCGTCGATTTTAGTGCGCAGATGTTCATAGGATTCCTTTGTGAGTGGAAGATTGTGTTCTTCACGAACCATAAGTCCTTTAGATTTGTAGGTTAACTCATACTTGTCATCGTCTTTTCGCACACGCACGACAGGAGATGTGGATAAATATCCCTGTTCGAGCTGACGATGGGGATATTGTTCGAGATGCTCCGGCAGGGAGCTGATTAAATATTTGCGTTCAATTTCCATAATAGATACCTCCAGATGCTTTTATAGTAATACAGGTCAAGGGAAATGTAAACGGATTTGCTTTTTTTTCATAAGTTTGTTAAAATGCAAGTGAAATTTGGAAAAGGAGGGAAACTATGGAAAAAAAGGTTTGTGTATTTTTGGCAGATGGGTTTGAAGAGATTGAAGGACTGACTGTTGTGGATCTGCTAAGAAGAGCAGGAATTTTTGTGACAACAGTATCGATTACAGGTAAATTGCAGATTCGCGGTTCACATGATATTTGTGTTCAGGCAGATAAATTATTTGAAGAAATGGATTATGAGGAGCAGGACATGGTTGTGCTGCCGGGCGGAATGCCTGGAACGATTCATTTGGAAGAACACGAAGGCGTGAAAAATGTATTGGAAAAATACTATGAAGAGAAAAAATATATTGCGGCAATCTGTGCGGCGCCGAGTATTTTCGGAAAGATGGGCTTTTTAAAAGAAAGAAAGGCGACTTCTTATCCGAGCAAAGAGGCGGAGCTTTTCGGAGCAGAGGTAGTGAAAGATTCTGTTGTTGTGTCTGATTTTATCATTACAAGCAGAGGTCTGGGGACAGCGATTGATTTTTCACTTGCGCTGATCGGGCTTCTTTTGAACAAGGAAAAGGCGGAGGAGATCAAAGACTCTGTCATCTATCAATGTAAATAGGAGGAACTATGAAATCAAAAAAAGGGACAGTAGCTGCGATTGCAGTGATCATTGTACTGGTAGGAATTGTATGCATAGGACTGCTCAGAGATTTTGATGCACAGGGATATGTCCGCGCGATTCTGAACCAGAGGTTTTTGGGAGATGTCACCGAGGCGGAAGAGATTCTGGAGGATACGTCAAAGAAGGAATTGCTGAAACAGTATGATGAAGGCATTGAAAGTTTTGTTTCGGATTACATCACAAATGGTGTGGAGATAGATTCGGAACTTGAGAAGAAGTTTGTAGATCTGTGCAAAGAGATTTTCGGCGCTATGAAATATCAGGTAAATGAAGCGGAGAAGATCAGCCGCAAGGAATATGATGTCAGTGTGGAATTTCAGCCGTCGGATGTATTTTTACAGTTTATCACATCAATTCAGACAGAGTCGGAAAATCTGAAACAAAAGGCGGAGAACGGGGAATATCAGGGGACAAAAGAAGAGATTAATGCCCAGATGCAAAGCGAATTTCTGAACCGTTCTTATGAACTTTTAGAAACTGCATATCAAAATATGCAGTACGGTGAGACAGAGACAATTGTGTTTAAAGTCAAAAGCAATGACAAAAATGTGTTTTCAATGAAGGAGGATGAGATTTCCTCATTTATTACGAAAATACTGCGTTTAGATGAAATTCAAGGCTAGTAATTTAGAAAGTATTGTGATATAATCTTGGAATGAGCGTTAGTGTAGATAAGTCTGGGGACTTCTCACATATATAAGGAGGAAATAGTAATGAGTTTACAAGTAGAAAACATGGAAAAAAATATGGCGAAACTTACAATCGAAGTTTCCGCTGAAGAATTAGAAAAAGCAATTCAGGGTGCGTACTTAAAACAGAGAAATAAAATCAGCGTGCCTGGATTCCGTAAAGGGAAAGTACCACGTCAGATGATCGAAAAAATGTACGGTGTAGGAATCTTTTATGAAGATGCAGCGAATGCGTTAATTCCAACAGCATACGGAAAAGCATATGACGAATGTGAATTAGATATCGTTTCACAGCCAAAAGTAGAAGTAGTACAGTTAGAAAAAGGAAAACCATTTATCTTCACAGCAGAAGTTGCTGTAAAACCAGAAGTAACTTTAGGAGAATACAAAGGACTTTCTGTAGATAAAGTTTCTAACAGAGTAACAGCAAAAGAGATCGACGCGAAATTAGAAGAAGAACAGAAGAAGAATGCAAGAACAGTTGTAGTGGAAGACCGTGCAGTACAGGACGGAGATGAAGTAGTATTAGACTTCGAAGGATTTGTTGACGGTGTTGCATTTGAAGGTGGAAAAGGTGAGAACTATCCATTGACAATCGGTTCAGGATCTTTCATTCCGGGATTTGAAGAACAATTAATCGGCGCTGAAGCAGAAAAAGAAGTAGAAGTGAATGTGACATTCCCAGAAGAATATCATTCAGAAGATTTAGCAGGAAAAGCTGCAGTGTTCAAATGTACAGTACATGAGATCAAAGCAAAAGAACTTCCTGAATTAGATGATGAATTTGCAGCAGAAGTATCTGAATTTGATACATTAGATGCTTACAAAGCAGATATCAAAGCAAAAATCAAAGAACAGAAGATTGCAGACGGTAATAGAAAGAAAGAAGACCAGGCAGTAGAAAAAGCTGTTGCAAACGCAACAATGGAGATTCCAGAGGCAATGATCGATACACAGGTAAATCAGATGGCTCAGGATTTCGCACAGAGAATTCAGCAGCAGGGACTTTCTATGGAACAGTACTTCCAGTTCACAGGAATGACAGCTGAGAGCATGATGGAAGAATTGAGACCACAGGCTGTAAAACGTATTGAGACAAGACTTGTACTTGAAGCAATTGCAAAAGCTGAAAACATCGAGATTACAGATGAAAGAATCGATGAAGAATTAGCAAAGATGGCAGAAGCTTACAAGATGGAAGTAGAAAAATTAAAAGAATTCATGGGAGAAAATGAAAAAGAACAGATGAAGATGGATTTAGCTGTTCAAGATGCTGTGACATTCTTAGTAGATAATGCTGTAGAAGAATAAAAACATTATATTTTTAAGGAGGCATATACATGAGCGTAATACCTTATGTCATTGAGCAGACAAGCCGCGGCGAGCGTTCATATGACATTTATTCAAGATTACTGAAGGAAAGAATTATCTTTTTGGGGGAAGAGGTAACTGATGCATCAGCAAGTGTAATTATTGCCCAGCTGCTATTTTTAGAAGGTGAAGATCCGGAGAAAGATATTCATCTTTATATCAACAGCCCAGGCGGTTCCGTATCAGCAGGTTTGGCTATCTATGATACAATGCAGTATATCAAATGTGACGTATCCACAATTTGTATTGGTATGGCTGCAAGTATGGGATCATTCTTATTGTCAGGCGGAAAGAAAGGGAAAAGATATGCCCTTCCGAATGCAGAGATTATGATTCACCAGCCATTAGGCGGAGCACAAGGACAAGCGACAGAGATTCAGATCGCAGCAGAACATATTTTAAAGACAAGACAGAAGTTGAACACGATTTTGGCAGAAAATACAGGACAGAGTCTTGAGAAGATTCAGGCAGACACAGAACGTGATAACTTTATGTCAGCACAAGAAGCAAAAGAATACGGACTGGTAGACGAAGTGATTGCCAGCCATTAATGTAACTGGAAAAGGGGATGCTTAATTTGGGCACCCCCTTTCCATCGTATGAAAGTGGAGAGACGAGGTGAGAGTATGGCAGGAAAGATAGGAGAAGAAATTGTAAGATGTTCATTTTGCAATAAGACGCAGGCACAGGTTCGCAAAATGATTGCAGGACCTAATGGAGCATACATTTGTGATGAGTGTGTGGACGTATGTGCCGAAATTATTGAAGAAGAACTGGCATATGAGAATCCATCTGATTTTCAGGATATCAATCTTTTAAAACCAGAGGAGATCAAAGCCTTTTTAGATGAGTATGTAATCGGACAGGACGAGGCAAAAAAAGTGCTGTCAGTGGCGGTGTACAATCACTATAAACGAATTATGGCGGAAAAGGATCTTGGAGTTGAGTTACAGAAAAGTAATATTTTGATGCTTGGACCGACAGGCTGTGGAAAGACGTTGCTTGCTCAGACACTGGCTAAGATTTTAAATGTGCCATTCGCGATCGCAGATGCAACAGCACTCACAGAGGCAGGATATGTAGGAGAAGATGTGGAGAATATTCTTCTGAAGATTATTCAGGCGGCAGACGGAGATATTGAACGTGCAGAGCACGGTATCATATATCTTGATGAGATTGACAAAATTACAAGAAAGTCAGAGAATCCGTCTATTACAAGAGATGTATCAGGAGAAGGAGTTCAGCAGGCGCTTCTTAAAATTATAGAAGGAACAGTGGCATCGGTACCGCCACAAGGTGGAAGAAAGCATCCGCATCAGGAATTGATACAGATTGATACGACAAATATTTTATTTATCTGTGGTGGAGCGTTTGAAGGTTTGGATAAGATTATTGAGACGCGTATGGATCGAAAATCAATGGGATTTAATGCAGAAGTGGGAAATCACCATGAAGATAATGTGGACAGACTTTTAAGTCAGGTATTGCCGCAGGATTTGGTGAAGTTCGGTCTGATTCCAGAGTTGGTTGGACGTGTTCCGGTCAACGTCACATTAGAGATGCTTGACAGAGATGCATTGATTCGTATTTTAACAGAGCCAAAGAGTGCTATTGTGAAACAATATCAGAAATTACTGGAACTTGATGGCGTTGAATTAGAGTTTGATAAAGAAGCATTGGAAAAGATTGCAGACACGTCATTGGCGAGAAAGACAGGAGCGAGAGGATTACGTGCGATTATGGAGAATGTCATGATGGACACAATGTATCATGTACCGTCAAATGATCGCATAAAAACTTGCCGAATTACAAAAGAAGCCGTAGAAGGGACAGGAGAGCCGGTTTACAATTCTGAGGCTCTCACGTCAGAAAGTGCATAATGTAAATTGGGGACGGGGGTAATGTGACATTACCCCCGTCCCTGAATAAGGAGGAAATATGGAAAAACAGATACGGAATATACCTATGGTTGCCTTAAGGGGAATGACAATCATGCCGGAGATGGTGGTACATTTTGATGTGAGCCGTGCCTATTCCATCCAGGCAATCCAGCAGGTTATGCAAGGCGAAGAACAACAGGTATTTCTTGTTGCGCAAAGAGAGCTGAATATAGAAGATCCAGACTTAAAGGATGTATTTGAGATTGGGACGATCGCGACGATCAAGCAGGTCATTAAATTGTCGAAGAATATGCTTAGAGTGTTAGTGACTGGGGAAGAGCGGGCAAGACTTATTTCTTTGGAGAAGGAAGAAGGGTATTTGAATGCTCAGGTGGAAGTCATTGAAGAGCCGCAAGCTGAGGAGGAAGTCGTAGATAATCCAAGAGCGAAGAATATTCAGGAATTATTTTTAGAATATGCGATGAAAAATGGGAAAATTCCGAAAGATGTCATTACACAGGTTGCGGATGAAAAGACATTTTTAGGATTAGTGAATCAGATTGCTGCGAATGTCCCGCTTGATTATTTGAATTTGCAGGATATTTTGGAAGAGACAGATTTGAACAGACGCTACGAAGTGTTGGCATTTAAGATTGCCAATGAGATGGAAGTGATGCATCTCAAAGAAGAGATTCAGGGAAAAGTCAAAGAACGTATTGACAGACATCAGAAAGAATTTATATTGAGAGAGCAGTTGAAAGTGATTCGGGAAGAGCTTGGAGAGGACAATATGCTTTCGGATGCGGAGGAGTTTGAGACTGCTACAAAAAAATTAAAGGCCTCCAAGGAAATTAAGGAGAAGCTGATGAAAGAAATTCATCGTTTTAAAAGTGCGATGAACAGTTCGGCAGAAAATGGGGTTATCCGCACTTACATTGAGACGATGTTGGAGATGCCGTGGGACAAGATGGGAAAAGATAATACCGATATTGCATATGCAAAACAGGTATTGGAGGACGAACACTATGGACTGGAAGCCGTGAAAGAAAGGATTTTGGAATTTCTCGCTGTCCGTTCTCTGACAAAGAAAGGAGAAAGTCCGATTCTCTGTCTTGTTGGTCCGCCGGGAACAGGAAAGACCTCAATTGCACGTTCGCTTTCCGAAGCATTAAAAAAACCGTATACACGGATTTCACTTGGCGGTGTGAGGGATGAAGCAGAGATTAGAGGACATAGGAAAACATATGTGGGAGCAATGCCGGGAAGAATTGCAAATGCACTTAAGATGTCTGGTGTAAAAAATCCGCTGATTTTACTTGACGAGATCGACAAAGTGAGCAATGATTATAAGGGAGATACTTTTTCTGCGCTGTTGGAAGTGTTGGACAGTGAGCAGAATGTAAAATTTAGAGATCATTATCTGGAAGTACCGATTGATCTGTCTGAGGTATTGTTTGTGACGACAGCAAATTCTCTTCAGACAATTCCAAGACCGTTATTAGACCGTATGGAAGTCATTGAGATCAGCAGTTACACGGAAAATGAGAAGATGCATATTGCAACGCAGCATCTGCTTCCAAAGCAGCTCCAAAAACATGGATTGACACCGGAGCAGTTAAAAGTCAGCAAAGGTGCTATTTGGAAAATTGCGAGAAACTATACAAAAGAAGCAGGAGTCAGACAGCTGGAGCGTAAAATTGGAGATATCTGCAGAAAATCAGCACGAGAGATTTTGGAGACAGGAAAAAGTAGTATTCGTGTAACAGAACGAAATTTGGAGAAATATCTGGGAAAAGAGAAATATTCTTATCAGATGATAAATGAGACAGACGAGATAGGGATTGTAAGAGGTCTTGCATGGACAAGTGTCGGTGGAGATACGCTTCAGACAGAGGTCAATATTATGCCGGGAGAGGGCGAGATTCTATTGACCGGACAACTTGGAGATGTGATGAAAGAGTCTGCACGGACAGGGATCAGCTATATCCGTTCTGTGGGAGAAAAATATAAGATTCCGGAAGATTTCTTTAAAAAGCACGATATCCATATTCATATTCCTGAAGGTGCTGTTCCAAAAGACGGTCCGTCTGCAGGTATCACAATGGCGACGGCTATGATTTCCGCAATCACAAACACGAAGGTCAGAGCGGATGTGGCGATGACCGGAGAGATTACACTGCGTGGAAGAGTGCTTCCAATCGGAGGATTAAAAGAAAAGCTTTTGGCAGCAAAAAGTGCAGGAGTAAAGACTGTATTGGTACCAGAAAAAAATATGCGCGATGTGGAAGAGATTTCATTCGAGATTACAAGAGGACTGGAAATTATTCCGGTAAGCTATATGGATGAAGTTTTGAAAACTGCATTAATATATGAGGAAAACGAAAATGAAAATTAAGAGTATTGATTTGGAAATTGTATGTGGAATTACGAGTAAGCTTCCGGAGACAGACAAAGTAGAGATTGCATTTGCCGGAAAATCAAATGTAGGGAAATCTTCATTGATCAATGCGTTGATGAATCGAAAGTCTTTTGCGCGTACATCAGCGACGCCGGGAAAAACTCAGACTATCAATTTCTATAATATTAATGATATAATGTATTTAGTAGATTTGCCTGGATATGGATATGCAAAAGTTTCTGAGAAAGAAAAAATACAGTGGGGAAAACTGATTGAACGCTATTTGCACAGCTCGAAACAGTTGAAAGCAGTATTTTTGCTGATCGATATCCGACATGATCCATCTGCAAATGATAAGATGATGTATGAGTGGATTGTGTCGCAGGGGTACAATCCGATCATCATTGCGACAAAACTGGACAAACTAAAAAGAAGTCAAGTCGCAAAACATGTAAAGATGATCAAGCAGGGACTTGACCTTGTTCCAGGAACACAGATCATACCATTCTCGTCTGTGTCAAAACAGGGAAGAGAAGAAATTTGGGAATTGGTGGAAAAGAATTTTCTGAATGAAACCGAGGTGGGATAAATGGAAGATACGCGTCCATATTGGAAAGTAATCGTAAGTCTGGCTTTCAGCCTGATAGGAACCATTTTATTTATTGTCATAGGAATAAAATTGTTGTGGTTTTTTATGCCATTTGTCATCGGGTGGTTTATTGCATTTATTGCGAACCCGCTTGTGTGCTGGCTGGAAAAGCGGTTAAAGATTGTAAAAAAGCTAGGGTCGGCAATTATTATCATTGCAGTTTTGGCAGGAGTAGTCAGTGCACTGTACTTTGGAATCAGTAAGCTTGCAGATGAGGTGGGAAGTCTCATTACCAATTTTCCACAGATGTACAGTGAATTGGAAAAAGGAATGAAAGATATCGGGGAGAGTTTTCAAGGTGTTTTTCGCCTGTTGCCAGAAGGAATACAGACTGGGTGGAATGCAGTGGTTGCGAATTTAGACAATACGATGGGAAACTTGATAGGAAAGATCAGTGAGCCGACGGTGGAAGCGGCGGGAAATTTGGCAAAGAGCATTCCGTCAATTTTAGTATCAACCATCGTGACTATCGTGGCAGCATACTTTTTTATTGCAGAGCGTGACGAAGTGATTGTGTGGTTCAAAAAGATCACTCCAAAGCCGATTCAGCAGAGGATGACTTTGGTTATCGACAATTTAAAATATGCAGTGGGAGGCTATTTTAAAGCACAGTTTAAGATTATGATCGTAGTGGGCGTGATTCTGTTTATTGGATTTGAGATTATGCAAGTCAATTATTCAGCACTTTTGGCGATTTTGATTGCATTTCTTGATTTCCTTCCAGTGTTTGGAACAGGAACGGCAATTTGGCCTTGGGCAGTGTACAAAGTGTTAAGCGGTGATTATAAGATGACAATCATGTTGCTTGTACTGTATGGAGTAACTCAGCTTGTAAGGCAGCTGATCCAGCCGAAGCTTGTAGGAGATGGACTTGGGATGCAGCCTTTGGTAGCGCTTGTGTTACTTTTTGTAGGATATAAAGTGGGGAGTCTGCTTGGCATGATTTTTGCAGTCCCGGTTGGGATGATTGCGATTAATATGTATAAAGCAGGGGCATTTGATTATATATTAGATGATGTGAAGATATTGATCAAAGGAGTTATGAGTTTAAGAGAGTAAAAATCTGCAGTCTGATAAGGACTGCAGATTTTTTTTGCAATTAAAATCCAACATTTGGACAAATTACACTGACATGGGATGATTGAAGAAATACAAATTCAATATATAATTAATATTATAGAAAGCCGGCAAGATTAAATAAAAATGTGGAGGGAAAACCTGTGATTTTTAAGAAAAATGAGTGTTTAAAAGTAAAAGATCCGGTAGAGGGACGATAGATATTACTTAGAGAAGCAGAAGACAGTATTTTTAAAAAAGAGAAGATAGTAGTTGGAGTGGGGAAAATACCAACAAATAATACTGTATATACTTCAGTGGATAGAAAAATAGAAGTGAAGAAATAGTGAGGAAAAGGAAATGAAATTGACGTGGAAAGAAAAATTATCCTATGGCTTTGGAGCGTTGGGAAAAGATATGGTATGTGGATTGATTTTTACATTTGCAATGATATATTTTACAGATGTGTTGAAAATTTCTGCAGGGTTTGTAGGAAGCCTTTTCTTTTTTGCAAAGTTTTGGGATGCTGTAAATGATTTAGGAATGGGGATTATTGTAGACAATACAAGAACAAAATGGGGAAAATTCCGCCCATGGCTTTTGATTGGAACAATAGTGAATGCAGTTGTATTTGTATGTCTGTTTACAAACTGGGGGCTGTCAGGAACTTCGCTGTACGTGTTTGCGGCAGTGATGTATGTGTTGTGGGGAATGACTTATACGATTATGGACATACCGTATTGGTCTATGTTGCCTAATCTTACTAAAGATAAGCGAGAGAGAGAAAAATTGTCTGTAATTCCGAGAATTTTTGCATCCATTGGAGGTTCTCTGATTGTGGGAGGATTCGGATTACAAATTATAGAATTTCTTGGAAAAGGGAATGATCAAGCGGGCTATACGCGGTTTGCATGGATTATCGCAATTGTATTTGTGATTGCGATATTGATTACAGTATGTAATGTGAAATCAGCAGACAAAGTAGATACAATGAAAGTAGAAAAAACTTCTTTGCGACAAATGGTCCATATCATTTTGAAAAACGATCAGTTGCTTGTAGCAATTGGAATTATTTTGACATTCAATTTTGCTATTCAAGTAATGAATGGTGTGTCTACATATTATTTTATTTATGTGACGGGGAGTAAAGAAATGTTTTCGGTATTTACAATGTTTGCTGGAATTGCAGAAATAGTAGGGTTATTCGTATTTCCTAAGGTTGTAAGTAAAATATCGAGAACACACGTATACTTTTGGGCATGCTGCTTTCCTGTGATTGGATTTGCAATACTGTTTGTAATCAGTTATCTCTGTCCGCAAAATGCGATTTTAACAGCACTTTCAGGAATTTGTGTGAAATTTGGCTCTGGTCTACATTTGGGAACTGCAACAGTTGTACTGGCGGATGTAGTAGACTATGGTGAATATAAATTTGGTTCCAGAAATGAGTCGATTACATTTTCCATTCAGACCTTGATGGTAAAATTCACATCAGCTATGGGTGCATTGCTGACAGGGGCAGCGCTTACTTGGACTGGATATGTGCCAAATGCCGTGCAAAGTGAAGCAACCTTAATGGGAATTAGAATAGTAATGATTGTTATTCCGACAACTTTTGCAATTGCAAGCTTTGTTATCTATAAGGGCATGTTTAAACTAAATGGAGAATATTATGACCGTATTATGAATATTCTTGCACTTCGAAAAAATGAATTGGAAGAATATTTAGAAGAAGTAGAAAATGAAAAAATATTACGTTAGAGAGGGATAGAAATGCCAATTATTTATCATGAAACAAGCAGAAATTTTCATTTATATAATGAGAAGATGAGTTATATTTTTACAATTTTAAAGAATGGACAGCTAGGGCAGCTTTATGTGGGAAAGAGATTAAAAGATAGAGAGAGCTTTTCGCATTTGTTGGAATTGGCAGCACGGCCGATGGCGGTTTGTTCATATGAAGGCAATTTGGAATTTTCAATGGAGCATATCAAACAGGAATATCCCTCATATGGAACTGGGGATATGCGGTATCCAGCATACGAAATTTTGCAGAAAAATGGAAGCAGGATCAGTGAATTCGTTTATAAAGAACATCAGATTTATCAAGGGAAACCAAAGCTTTCGGGGCTTCCGGCTACCTATGTGGAGAAGGAAACAGAGGCAACTACTTTAGAAATATATCTGGAAGATCAGATTACCCAGACAGAACTTATCCTTACATATACTATTTTTGAAAACCTTTCGGCAATTGCAAGAAATGCGAGATTTTGCCATCACGGGGAGGATGCAGTAATGTTGGATAGGGCGATGAGTATAAGTGTGGATTTGCCTGATAGAGAGTACGAGATGATTGAGTTGACTGGCGCATGGGCCAGAGAACGAAGTGTAAAGAAGAGAAAATTAGAACATGGAATTCAGGCGGTATATAGTATGCGAGGCTGCAGCAGTCATAATTATAATCCGTTTCTTGCATTGAAAAGAGCTCAGACAACGGAAGACTCAGGAGAAGTGCTTGGATTTAGTCTAGTGTATAGTGGGAATTTTCTCGCTCAGGCAGAAGTTGATACATATGATGTGACACGTGTTACACTTGGAATCCATCCAGAGTGTTTTCAATGGAAATTAGAAAAGAATGAAAGCTTTCAAACTCCGGAAGCAGTTATGGTGTATTCAGAAGAAGGACTCAATGGTATGAGCCAGGTGTTTCATGAACTTTACAGAACACGTTTGGCAAGAGGAAAATGGAGGGATCGAGTAAGACCGATTCTTATTAACAATTGGGAGGCGACATATTTTGACTTTACAGAGGAAAAAATATTGAACATTGCAAAGACAGCGAAAAAACTTGGGGTGGAATTATTTGTGCTGGATGATGGATGGTTTGGAAAGAGAAATAATGATTTGAGTTCATTAGGAGACTGGTATCCAAATGTAGAAAAGCTGCCGGGAGGAATTACAGGATTAGCAAAAAAAATTACGACAATGGGAATGAAATTTGGTTTATGGTTTGAACCAGAAATGACAAATATGGAGAGTGAATTGTATAAAGAGCATCCAGACTGGATTCTTTCAACACCGGGGAGGACAATGTCACATGGAAGAAACCAGTTTGTACTTGATTTTTCAAGAGAGGAAGTGGTTCAGGCGATTTACGAACAGATGGAAAAAGTACTTTCTGAAGCGCCTGTTTCATATGTAAAATGGGATATGAACCGCAGCATGTCAGAGGTATACTCACATGGGAAAACAGCAGAAGAACAGGGCGGCGTATTTCATAAATATATTCTTGGTGTATATAAACTGTATGAACAATTAACAGAGAGATTTCCAGAAATTTTGTTTGAATCTTGTGCAAGCGGAGGCGCCAGATTTGATCCGGGTCTACTATATTACGCACCGCAGTGTTGGACATCTGACGATACAGATGCAGTCGAAAGAATGAAAATTCAGTATGGAACATCGTTTGTCTATCCAATCAGCAGTATGGGGACACATGTATCAGCTATTCCCAATCATCAGGTATTGCGAAATGTGCCACTATATACGAGGGCAAATGTTGCTTATTTTGGAACATTTGGCTATGAATTGGATATCAATCAGATGACAGAACAGGAACATGTTCAAATTCAAAATCAGATATCATTTATGAAAGAACATCGGGAATTGATTCAGTTTGGCACTTTTTATCGACTGAAGAGTCCGTTTGAGGAGAATGTAACAGCGTGGATGGTGGTATCTAAAGATAAGAGGCAGGCAATTGTCGGATATTATCGAGTGCTGCAGCCGGTAAATACTGGATATCAACGACTAAAACTGCAAGGTCTGCAAGAAGAATGGAAGTATCGTGTGACAGGGATGAAAGAAGGCATCTATGGAGACGAACTAATGCAGGCGGGATTGATCGTGTCAGATGCCTCTTCAGGAGAAAACAAAGAAAAATATAACGGGGATAATGGGGACTATCAGTCGCGTCTTTACATGATAGAGGCAGATTAATAGAGCTTTTCTCCCATATGAGGATCTCGTTGGCGACTTCGTTCGCCTTCTGGGATTCTTTTGTTTTTTCGGTAAGCAGACGGACTGTAACCGGTAATTTTTTTGAATACCTTTGAAAAAGAGTAAATATTAGAGTATCCGCACGAATAAGCAATATTTTCGATGGATAGTTCCGTATCGACTAAAAATTCGGTTGCTTTTGTAATGCGGAATTTCATTAAAAATTGTTGCGGAGAAAAATGAACTGTTTTGGCAAATAACTCTGTCAGATAACTCCGGTTTAAAGAAAGATAATCGGCAATTTCCTGAACTGTAATCGGATTTTGATAGTTTTTATGAATGTAGGAAATTGCTTTATTAATATAAATGTTTGCACTTTTTTGATCTTCTTTATAAGGAGTGTTTGCAGATTCGATAAGATAAGAAAGCAGTTGCATCAAAACTCCTTCGATATAAATTTCATTGCTGTAGCTTAAGGTATTGTGTTGCATAATATCTTCGATATAAGAGGCAATTCGTTCTGTATCGGGGCAATGAAAGATTGGATTTTGTTTGGATAGTCCTATCAGAGTCAGAAATTTTTCAACTTCTTCTCCGGAGACAGCAATCCATACATAAGACCAAGGAGTATGCTCATCAGCCTGATAAAATGTCAATTCATTTGGATAGATTAAAAATCCTTGTCCCTTTTTTATATGGTATCGGTAGTCATTCGCATAAAAAGAACCACTTCCTTTTGTACAGATATGCAAAAGATGATATTCACGTATCGCTGGTCCAAAAGAATAAAGAGGTGTACAGTCCTGCTTCCCACAAAAAAGAGTGTATATATTTTTGAATATGCTATTTGAAATTTCAGAATAAGAATACGTTGTGTTCTTCATGTCCATAGCTTATTCTCCTTTCATGCGCAATTTCTTTTTTAATAGTATGGAATCATCCTGATGTCATGATAGCATAAGAAGAGAAAAAAAGAAAACTAAACTTGCTGTAAGTATGGATTTTGCTTATACTAAAAAGAGACGACGAATTTAGTATGGGGAAACAAATAAATGAGAAAGCGGGGAATCAGGATGCAGATTATTAAGTTAGGAATTCAAAATTTTAAGTCAATCCTCCAGATGCAGATTTCGGATATTGAGAATGCACTGATTCTTGTTGGAAAGAATAATACCGGAAAGACGGCGGTTTTAGATGCAATCCGTGCAGTGAGCGGGCAGTACAAGATCCAAGACGAAGATTTTCAGGAAGACTATCCGAATATTGAGATTGAAGTGTCACTGAAACTAAATGATGATGATCTGTACTGCATGCAGGAGGATGGGATTGTCAGTCAGTATCGCCGATATGAATCATGGTACAAAGACTTTTGCGAGAAGCTGCCGTCTTACCAAGAGGGGATTCTTGATTTTACATTTGTGGCAAATCGGGAAGGAAAGATTCGCTATAGCGATGGATATCAAAAAAATAATAGTTACATTCCACAGATTTTGCCGAATGTTTATTATATCGATGCACAGAGAAGCTTGAACCATTTTCAGGAAAATATTCTGATGCTGCAGGAAGATGAACTGCTTAAACAGATGAGAACTGGATGTTGTATGTTTGACCGGGCAAAAAAATGTAATCACTGTTTTTCTTGTATCGGGCTTTTGAATCAAAAGACAACGGAGGAATTGAATGCATTTGAGACAGCGAAGCTGCTGGAGTATAAACTGTATCATTTGAATTTAGATACGTTTTCACGGCAGGTAAATGATAATTTTCGAAAAAATGGAGGAAATGAACAGATTTTCTATTCTATGAACCAAGATATGGAAAAGATGCTGTCGGTTACGGCGGAAGTATATCATGAAAAACAGGATAAGTATAAACCAGTGAACTGTATGGGGAAAGGAATGCGCAGCATCTATATGTTGTCGCTTTTGGAAACTTACGAAGAAAAAAGCAGAAAAAATGCGGATATCATTATGGTGGAAGATGCAGAAATCTTTTTGCATCCGAAGCTTCAGAAAGTATCAGGAGATATTTTATACCGCCTGTCCAAAGGAAATCAGGTTATTTTTTCTACGCATTCGCCGAACTTACTCGCAAATTTTAACAGTCGACAGATCAGACAGATGGTACAGGGGGATAGTGGCTATTCCGAGATTTGTGAAAAGACAGATATCAGTGCGGTATTGGATGATCTTGGATATTCTGCAAATGATTTAATGAATGTAAACTTTGTGTTTATTGTGGAAGGAAAACAGGATAAGACAAGGCTGCCATTACTTTTGAAGAAATATTATGCGGAGACTTATGATAAAGAAGGAAACTTGCTGAGAATTGCAATCGTTACAACCAACAGTTGTACCAATATTAAAACATATGCCAATTTAAAATATATGAATCAGATTTATTTGAAAGATAATTTTCTGATGATTCGGGATGGAGATGGGAAAGACAGTGAGACATTAAAGCACCAGCTGTGTAAATATTATGAGGACCGCAATCAGGAGGATATAGACCGCCTGCCTAGGGTGACGGAGAAGAATGTGCTGATTTTAAAATACTACTCGTTTGAGAATTACTTTTTGAATCCGAAGATCATGGAAAAACTTGGAATTGTGAAATCTGAGGAGCAGTTTTACAATATACTGTTGGAGAAATGGAAAGAATATTTACATAAAATGAAAAGCGGAAAGCATTTGGTGGAGGTGCTTGGGAAAAATCTGGAGACAGCGGATGACATTCGGGAACATATGGAAGAGATTAAAATTTATTTGCGGGGACATAATCTGTACGATATTTTTTATGGAAGATATAAAAAAGAAGAGACAGAAGTGTTGACGAGATATATCGATCTTGCGCCGAGAGAAGAATTCGCAGATATTTTAGAGGCGATAGAAAAATTTATTTATTTTGAGAGTAGGAAGACGCTGTAGATAAGAAAAAAGGCTGACTTAGAGAATCATTGATTCCAAGTGCAGCCTTTTTCTTATTTTAAGAAGAAACGAAGCAAAGTTTCATTAGTTTTCTTATAGGGTTGATAGCGCATTGGAAGATCGAGCCAAGTCCTCTTATCTACAATGCTTTTATAGTGGGAGAACGTGTCAAAACCGTCCTTTCCGTGATAAGCGCCCATGCCACTTTCTCCGAATCCGCCGAATCCCATTTCACTTGTGGCAAGGTGAATGACAACATCATTGATGCATCCGCCACCAAAACTGCACCGCGCAGTGACTTTTTTGGCAATCTTTTGGTCAGATGTAAATAGATAAAGTGCAAGCGGATGCGGCATGGAATTAATCTTTGCGATTGCATGGTCAAGAGAATCGTAAGTCACAATTGGGAGAACTGGTCCGAAAATCTCTTCTTGCATGACAGCATCTTTGAATGTGACACGGTCAAGTAATGTCGGCTCAATCTGTAACGTATCAGAATCGAATTTTCCGCCCCACACTGTTTTTTCTGTGTCTATGAGGGTCAAAATACGTGAAAAATGCTTTGCGTTAATGATTTTCCCGTAATCTGTATTGGCAAGCGGTGTGCTTCCAAATTGTCTGACAATCTGTTTCTTTAATTCTTGAATGAGCGAGTCTTTGATCTCCTTGTCGCAATAAATGTAATCCGGTGCGACGCATGTCTGACCGCAATTTAAAAATTTCCCAAATATGATACGTTTGGCTGCCAGTTTCAGATTGGCAGTCTTTTCTACAATACAGGGACTTTTCCCGCCGAGTTCCAATGTGACCGGTGTCAGATGAGTGGCTGCCTGCCGCATCACTTCCTTTCCGACAGACTGGCTTCCTGTAAAGAAGATGTAGTCAAAACGTTCATTTAGGAGACACGTATTTTCTGTGCGACCGCCGGTCACGACCGAGACATACTCCGGTGCAAAACATTCATGTATCATCTTCTGTATAAGTGCGCTTGTGTAAGGAGAGTAGGCACTTGGCTTAATAACGGCTGTGTTCCCTGCGGCAATTGCGTCAATCAGAGGATCAATCGTCAAGAGGAATGGGTAATTCCAGGGACTCATGATCAGACATACACCATAAGGCGAAGGTTTTCGATAGCTTCTCGAATGAAACTGGGCGAGTGGCGTATGGACGCGTTTTTCTTTTGCAAAAGAGCGTGTGTGTTTCAGCATGTAGCTGATCTCACTCAGTACAAGTCCGGTTTCACACATGTAGGTTTCAAAGGCGCTTTTCCCAAGATCTTTTTTGAGAGCTTTGTTGATATCTGCCTCATGGCGAGTGATGCAGTCTCGCAGACGGCGAAGTGAATCTAATCTATAAGAGACATCGAGTGTTGCTCCTGTATGAAAAAATGCACGTTGTCGGTCAAGAATTTGTTTGATTTCATTTTGTGTCATTTAAGGTTCCTCCTGCTTGTTTTATGATACCTCTAAATATAGAAGAAGGCAAGGAAGGAATGTCAGAAAAAAATATTGAATTGTACAAAAAAAGTATTAAAATGTACAAATGAATAAAAAAAGCTTTTAAAATTATAGTCGATTTGTTATAATGAAGCGCACTAAAAAAACACATAGAGGAGAAAAAGTATGAAATTATGGAAAAAACTTTGTATCACATTTTTAGTGGCGCTGATGGCATTCTTCAGTGTAAATGTTGGAAATGTAGATGCGAAAGAAACAGTAACTACGAAAAAAAGTGTGTTATCAATTGATGCAGGAAGAAAGTATTTCTCAGAAGATCAATTGAAACAAATCATTGACAAAGCGTACAAAAACGGATATACATCTGTGCAGATTCTGTTAGGAAATGATGGTTTACGTTTTGTGCTCGATGATATGAGCATGCAGGTGAATGGAAAAAGTTATGCAAGTGAAGATGTAAAAAAAGCAATCACAGCAGGAAACAATTCTTATTATGCAGATCCAAATGGCGATGTATTGACAGAAGATGAGATGGATCGCATTGTGGCTTATGCAAAAGAAAGAGGTTTGGACATTATTCCGGGAATTAACAGCCCTGGACATATGGACTCCATTTTAGTTGCGATGGAACAGTTAGGATTAGAGAATGTACGTTACACGAAAGATGGAAGAGAATCAGAACGTACAGTAAACATTGAAAATCCAGAAGCAATTGAATTTACACAAGTTTTGGTAAAGAAATATATCGATTACTTTAGTGCATCAGGAGTTTGTGAAATCTTCAATTTTGGGGCAGATGAATATGCAAATGATGTATTTGGTGTTCCGGGATGGGGCGAATTACAAAAGTTAAATATCTATGATAAATTTATCGATTACACGAATGATATGGCTGCGCTGATCAAAGAGGCAAATATGCTTCCAATGTGCTTCAACGATGGTATTTACTACAACAGCGATGACAAATTTGGAACATTTGACAAAGATATCATTATCTCTTACTGGACAGCAGGATGGTGGGGATTTGATGTAGCAAAACCAAGCTATTTCGCAGAAAAAGGACACAAGATTCTAAATACAAATGATGCATGGTACTGGGTGTTAGGAAACATCACTTCTGAGGATGGAATTTATGCTTATGAAAATACACTGAAAAATATCGAGGCAAAACCATATAATGAATTAGCAGGTGGCAGCACAGTGGACACGATTGGAAGTATGCAGGCTATTTGGTGTGATAATCCGTCAAAAGAGCATGATATGGATCGTGTATTAACATTAATGGATGCTTTTTCTGAGAAACACAGAGATATTTTAGTGAGACCTGCAGATTACTCAAAAGTAGATGCAGCGCTTGCAAAAGTACCGGCTGATTTGTCTATCTACACAGAAGAGACAGTGAAGGCAGTCAATGATGCAACAGCAGCAGTTGTAAGAAACTTGAAAGAGACAGAACAGGCAACTGTAGATGGTTATGCAGCGGCAATCGAAAACGCAGTTGCTAAATTAGAGCTTAGAAAAGCAGACTATACAAAAGTAGACGAAGCAATTCAGAAAGCTGAAAAATTGAATGCAAAAGATTATAAGAATTTTGACGCTGTGACAAAAGCAGTGAACGCGGTTGTACGTGATTTAGATATCACAAAGCAGGCTCAGGTAGATGCTTACGCAAAGGCGATTGAAGATGCGATTGCACAGTTAGAAAAGAAAACAGTTACAGAAAACATTTCGAAACCAACTGCACCACAGACAGGAGATGTAGCATCACCATTTACTTGGATGACATTGTGCGTGATCGCAGGCGGTTGTGTTGTGACAATGAAAAAAAGAAGAGCATAGAGAAAAAAATCTATCTGCTCATAGTTGAAATGTTCGAATAGCCTTGTTTGACGAGGCTATTCGGACATTTTTTTCTGTGTTGAAGAATCATAAATAAAGAAATTTATTATTTTTTGCTGTCCTTTGATATGAAATGTGTGTTCCTTTTCCAAACGGCGTATCATTCCCTGGTGCTCATAAAATCCATAGTTACAGGTTGTATCTGTAAATAAATAAAATTCTTTTAACCCGGTTTTCTCCATATGCTCAAGAGATGATTGAAAAAGCATTTTTCCGATTCCTTTTCCACGGAACGAAGAACTTACGGCAAATAATGCAAGCTCTGCTGGATAGGATTTGTTGCTTTCACTCAATAATTGCTTATCTATCTCATTTACTTTTTCAAAAATTTTTGATACGTTCCGGCCCTCTTTGGAACGATACAATGACAATATAGACTTTACTTGTAATAATCTATTTGAAAATGAACATTTGTGGTTTTGGATATCGTTTATCAAAATAATGCCTGCAACTTTCCCGTCAAGTACGGCTACTCTTGAAAACGTATAATTTGTCAGACAACTGCTTAAAAATGCTCTTGCTAATTTAACCGCTGTTTTCTGACTGCTAAATTCATCATAATGCCAAGTTTCTCTGATAATAGTTTCTACGGTCTTAAAGTCTTGTTTTTGATATTCTCTTAATTCTATTTGCATTGATATTCTCCTTGTTTTTATGTTTTATATTTTGTATGATAAAGTATACAGTTACTGTAATGTCAATGGGGAGATAAAATAAAATGAAGAAAGAAATGAAAAGGTTAACAACAGCACAATTTGCAAAATTGCATGAAGTAAATAAACGAACACTTCATTACTATGATGATATAGGTCTTTTTTGTCCTCTTACAAAAGAAGAAAACGGGTATCGATATTATGATATTTCACAGAGCATAGATTTTGAGTATATCCGTATGCTAAAGGAACTGAATATGAGTATTAAAGAAATTGAAATGTATCGAAAACAGCCTACACCTGACAACTTTTTAAAAATTGCAGACACAAAGGAGCAAGAACTCGACAAGGAAATTCGAAAGCTGAAGAATATTAAAAGGATATTACAAGCAAAGAAAGAGCAGATTGTTTTTTGTGAAAGTTTACAAGAACAAGAAATTAGAGTTGAAGAATGTAAATCAGAAAGGATTTTAACGTTTCCTTATGACTTTTCCGAGGATGATATATATCAGATTTTTAGCCCGTTAAAATCCACATGGGGAATTGAACAAATTCGTATGGGAATAGGTAGCTTTATATCACTTGATAATGTATATAACATGAATTTTACCAAATATGACGGAATTTATACGATTGCATTAAACAATAAATCTGTTTCAAATAGTTTTATAAAGCCCAAGGGAAGATATTTATGTGGTTATCAAAAAGGTACATGGGATAAATTGCCGGAAATGTATCAAAAAATACTTGATTATTCTAAGAAACACGACTTAAAACTCACAGGATATGCTTATGAAGTCGGACTTAATGATTTTGTGATTTCTAATCCAGACGATTATATTACAAAGATTATGATTAAGATTGAGGAAAACTTGATTTTTCGTGTATAATTGCTTATAAAGAAAATAATAAATTTGCAATTGTTACTTGCCGGTAACTTAAATGTTAATATGCGTTGCTTGCAGCAACGGGGAATTCCTCATACAATATTTTTAGAAAATAAAAAAGGAGGACATTTATAATGTTAAATGAAAACATCAAAGCAATCAGAAAATCAAAAGGGCTTTCACAACAAGAACTTGCTATTAAATTGAATGTGGTACGGCAAACAGTATCGAAATGGGAAACCGGAATGTCGGTTCCTGATTCCGATATGCTGATTTCCATATCAGAGGTTCTGGAAACCCCTGTTAGTATTTTGCTTGGAGAAACTGTTGTTGAAACTAAGAACAGTGATTTAGAAGTAATTTCAGAAAAATTGGAGATTATAAATTTACAACTCGCACAAAAGAAGATTGCAAGACGAAAAATTATTCAAGGATTACTTATTACATTGTGTGCAGTTATCGTAATAATTTCAGCGGTCTTAATTGAATTAAACAGCCCCTATCTAAATTGGAATTATAATGACCCGGAAACAGCTGTTTTGGGAGTTGGTTTTCATGCATTTGAATGGTTGTTTTTCAGGTTAGCGCCGATAGTCTTTGGTGGAGCAGTTGCTGGAATTTTCCTGACACGGAAGAAGGCGTAAAACTCCGTTTAAAGGAGAAGTCAAGAAGTATAACAAAACGCATGTATTAAGACATACTTTTTATAAAAATATGGAGATAAAGGAGAACGGGGCAATGAAATTAAAGAATATTTTGATTGTTGTAAAAGATATTGAAAAATCAAAACGCTTTTATCATGATTTGTTTGGGCTTGATATGGTACTTGACAATAACGGAAATATGATTCTGACGGAAGGTCTTGTGTTACAGGATGAAAAAATATGGAAAAAATTTCTTGGAAAAGATATTATCCCGAAAAACAATTCTTGTGAGTTATATTTTGAGGAACAAAATATGGAAGCGTTTATTGAAAAACTGGAAACATTATATCCTTCGATTCAATATGTTAATCATCTCATGGTGCACAGCTGGGGACAGAAAGTAATTCGTTTTTATGATTTGGATGGCAATTTGATTGAGGTTGGAACGCCGATGTAGCGCGTTCTGTACCGTCAGTCTGTGGGATATGATACAATTAGACTCACACAGAAGGCTTAAATATATAAAGGAAGAGAGGGAATCGTATTATGTTTTCATATGAGGAGATACAAAAATACAACGAAACAGATATTTGTATTTATAAGTATATTGTTTCCAATATTGATAAGGTTCGATATATGACTATTCGGGAACTGGCAAAAGCAATACATATCTCTACTTCAACGATATTACGTTTTTGTAATAAAAATAATTTTGAGGGATACTCTGATTTTAAAGAAGCCTTGAAAAAGGAAATTGTCTTACAAAATACATATCCTCCAATGGAAGAATTGCAGGAACTTTCTGATTTTTTTGCCAGAGCAAATTCGAGTGCGTTTGAAAAGAAATTGTTGTTTGCAGTCGATGCTATTCGAAATGCAGATTTGACAATTTTTGTGGGCATGGGATCCTCCGGCACACTCGCAAAATATGGAGCAAGATATTTTGCAAATATGGGACATTTTGCAGTAGGATTAGAAGATACGCTTTATCCGATTACAACATTTCAATGGAAAAATACAGTTGTAATTGCTCTTTCTGAAAGTGGGGAAACAGATCGGTTGATTGAAGCTATTCACCAGTTCAAGCAAAAGCAATGCACGATATTAAGTATTACGAATTCGTCTGCATCAACGTTGGCAAAAATGTCTGATTGGAATTTTTCGTATCATTTGAGCACCAAACGTATCAATGGGGGATATAACGGAACTACACAGATTCCGGTTATTTTCATCGTTGAAGCTTTGGCAAAGAGAATATAAGAAACAGGCTGTTACTTGCTTTGTAACAGCTTCAGACTGTAGACAAAGTCCCGGGCAGAAGTCCGGGTTTTTCTTTTATCAAGTTTTCCACATTCCTAACTTTTTTC
>PPYF01024610.1_pt1 | contig 57421 bp, 49 predicted proteins | sample 1559871 | NCBI WGS metagenome assembly PPYF01 (sample SAMN08240021, study PRJNA423297) | Human gut metagenome, whole genome shotgun sequencing project.
AGGCATATACTCATAGGAGCATACACCTTGTATCTTATATTTATTTTCTATTGATATGCTGTTTTAGACCTGTCGGGTAAAAAGAATATGGTGTGAAGTGAAATAAGTTCTTATAACCTTATAAATCGTTGCATATCAGCAGTTTTGTATTTATTTTTTCTCTTGTCTTTTGTAATAGTACCCCCCTGTTAGATAACGGGGGCTTACAAGGCTCGCTAACGCTCGCCCAACCGCCAAAGTGAACCGGACACTCGCCAGCAAGCTGGCGTGGCTCTATATCTTCGACCGCCACCGTGTCTGGATCACTCTGTCGGTTTGCAAATTTTTAAACTTATCTTTGTATAAACCTGTGGTTTGTTTATTTCTTCTTTTTTGGTTTTGGAGCTGGTAACTCCTCATACATCGCACTAAACAAACCTGTCAAAAACGCTTTATTATCAACTTCATCTACCAACAACATTTCTTTTGCTCCCTCATAGGGTAACTCATATGAAGCTGTTGGCATATAACTAATTGCTGACTTTACTGGTTTTACAAGCAATCTATCATCATAGATACCGCCTACAATCTTATCACGATAATAAATAATAAATTCTCCCATCATAGCTCGATATGTAATTTCATCTAATTCGGATAACTGCCCTAAAATAAATTCCAAATATTCTTTGCTTGACGCCATAATTCCACCTCAAATTCCACTTTTCTTAGTTCTATAAACTGGGATTTATCTTCTACTATTTTGTAAAGTTACAAATATGTGTCCTATTCCGAACAATATTCCTGCAATCGTAAGTAGCCAATGTCTTAACAGAATACCGCTGATAACAAATATCATTGCTGGCAATAACGCTAATAGTATTGCTTTATTCGTTGACTGTGATTTTAAATAAAAGAACCAAACTAACAGATACAGTAACAATAATACACTTGTTACTACTATATAGAAAATCATCTCAAAAACACTTTTAAAGCAGAATTTCTCTACTAAAACGGGAACAATCATTAATATCATACTTGTATATCGACCGACTTGCTCAATCGTATTCATAATCACGTTTTCGCATTTGTTTTCTAAATGCGGATTTCTGACTGAAAAAATAATATTTGGAACAAGCATGATTATTACAATTGTTGCTCCCCAACCATTTATCCAACAAAACTCCACTATATTTCCTCCACAACTTATAATTTAACTAACAAACTCATTTTTTGCTCATTAAACACTTTTTAAATATCCAACTTACAGTAGCTCCAATAAACAAACCTATAATTGCTGTTGTTGAATTACCATTTAAAGTGCCTACCGCAAATCCTACAACAGCACCTACATACCAAGTACTAACAAGCTTAGCTAATGTAAAAGTATCTTCTTCGTCATTCTTATTTTCATTATGATGTTCTTTGCTCATTTATTCGTCACCTCATCTGAAAATTCCAATTTATATATTTCTCTGTATCTACATTATACCATTTTCCAATACCTACAACAATTCTTCAAAATCTTAAGATTACTATTTCTTCTGCCTTTGAAAGGCTACTTATCTGTCTATAATTTGTAAAGGGTGCTAAAGCATTGCTTACGCAACAAGCCCTTGACAAACCATATTCCGATAAGTTTAGGGTAAACAAGCAGAAATGAAATAGTCTGTTGTTTCAAGGCAACGAAAAAGAGATACCAGCAGATTTATGCAGTATCTCTAACATAATAGTATTATTCTTTTATTTGCAAGCAGGTAAACACAGGTTATTTCTTAATATCCTTTTGTTTGGGAAACTCCTGTTTCCCATTTCGATACTGTTTGCCGTACCACATTCAATTTAATAGCAAGTTCTTGTTGTGAAAGCCCTTTTGATTTTCTGATTGCTTTGATGTTTTCATTTAACATTATAAATGTCCTCCTTTTTTATTTTCTAAAAATATTGTATGAGGAATTCCCCGTTGCTGCAAGCAACGCATATTAACATTTAAGTTACCGGCAAGTAACAATTGCAAATTTATTATTTTCTTTATAAGCAATTATACACGAAAAATCAAGTTTTCCTCAATCTTAATCATAATCTTTGTAATATAATCGTCTGGATTAGAAATCACAAAATCATTAAGTCCCACTTCATAAGCATATCCTGTGAGTTTTAAGTCGTGTTTCTTAGAATAATCAAGTATTTTTTGATACATTTTCGGCAATTTATCCCATGTACCTTTTTGATAACCACATAAATATCTTCCCTTGGGCTTTATAAAACTATTTGAAACAGATTTATTGTTTAATGCAATTGTATAAATTCCGTCATATTTGGTAAAATTCATGTTATATACATTATCAAGTGATATAAAGCTACCTATTCCCATACGAATTTGTTCAATTCCCCATGTGGATTTTAACGGGCTAAAAATCTCAGATATATCATCCTCGGAAAAGTCATAAGGAAACGTTAAAATCCTTTCTGATTTACATTCTTCAACTCTAATTTCTTGTTCTTGTAAACTTTCACAAAAAACAATCTGCTCTTTCTTTGCTTGTAATATCCTTTTAATATTCTTCAGCTTTTGAATTTCCTTGTCGAGTTCTTGCTCCTTTGTGTCTGCAATTTTTAAAAAGTTGTCAGGTGTAGGCTGTTTTCGATACATTTCAATTTCTTTAATACTCATATTCAGTTCCTTTAGCATACGGATATACTCAAAATCTATGCTCTGTGAAATATCATAATATCGATACCCGTTTTCTTCTTTTGTAAGAGGACAAAAAAGACCTATATCATCATAGTAATGAAGTGTTCGTTTATTTACTTCATGCAATTTTGCAAATTGTGCTGTTGTTAACCTTTTCATTTCTTTCTTCATTTTATTTTATCTCCCCATTGACATTACAGTAACTGTATACTTTATCATACAAAATATAAAACATAAAAACAAGGAGAATATCAATGCAAATAGAATTAAGAGAATATCAAAAACAAGACTTTAAGACAGTAGAAACTATCATCAGAGAAACTTGGCATTATGATGAATTTAGCAGTCAGAAAACAGCGGTTAAATTAGCAAGAGCATTTTTAAGCAGTTGTCTGACAAATTATACGTTCTCAAGAGTAGCCGTACTTAACGGGAAAGTTGCAGGTATTATTTTGATAAACGATATCCAAAACCACAAATGTTCATTTTCAAATAGATTATTACAAGTAAAGTCTATATTGTCATTGTATCGTTCCAAAGAGGGCCGGAACGTATCAAAAATTTTTGAAAAAGTAAATGAGATAGATAAGCAATTATTGAGTGAAAGCAACAAATCCTATCCAGCAGAGCTTGCATTATTTGCCGTAAGTTCTTCGTGCCGTGGAAAAGGAATCGGAAAAATGCTTTTTCAATCAGCTCTTGAGCATATGGAGAAAACCGGGTTAAAAGAATTTTATTTATTTACAGATACAACCTGTAACTATGGATTTTATGAGCACCAGGGAATGATACGCCGTTTGGAAAAAGAACACACATTTCATATCAAAGGACAGCAAAAAATAATAAATTTCTTTATTTATGATTCTTCAACACAGAAAAAAATGTCCGAATAGCCTGTCAAACAAGGCTATTCGAACATTTCAACTATGAGCAGATAGATTTTTTTCTCTATGCTCTTCTTTTTTTCATTGTCACAACACAACCGCCTGCGATCACGCACAATGTCATCCAAGTAAATGGTGATGCTACATCTCCTGTCTGTGGTGCAGTTGGTTTCGAAATGTTTTCTGTAACTGTTTTCTTTTCTAACTGTGCAATCGCATCTTCAATCGCCTTTGCGTAAGCATCTACCTGAGCCTGCTTTGTGATATCTAAATCACGTACAACCGCGTTCACTGCTTTTGTCACAGCGTCAAAATTCTTATAATCTTTTGCATTCAATTTTTCAGCTTTCTGAATTGCTTCGTCTACTTTTGTATAGTCTGCTTTTCTAAGCTCTAATTTAGCAACTGCGTTTTCGATTGCCGCTGCATAACCATCTACAGTTGCCTGTTCTGTCTCTTTCAAGTTTCTTACAACTGCTGCTGTTGCATCATTGACTGCCTTCACTGTCTCTTCTGTGTAGATAGACAAATCAGCCGGTACTTTTGCAAGCGCTGCATCTACTTTTGAGTAATCTGCAGGTCTCACTAAAATATCTCTGTGTTTCTCAGAAAAAGCATCCATTAATGTTAATACACGATCCATATCATGCTCTTTTGACGGATTATCACACCAAATAGCCTGCATACTTCCAATCGTGTCCACTGTGCTGCCACCTGCTAATTCATTATATGGTTTTGCCTCGATATTTTTCAGTGTATTTTCATAAGCATAAATTCCATCCTCAGAAGTGATATTTCCTAACACCCAGTACCATGCATCATTTGTATTTAGAATCTTGTGTCCTTTTTCTGCGAAATAGCTTGGTTTTGCTACATCAAATCCCCACCATCCTGCTGTCCAGTAAGAGATAATGATATCTTTGTCAAATGTTCCAAATTTGTCATCGCTGTTGTAGTAAATACCATCGTTGAAGCACATTGGAAGCATATTTGCCTCTTTGATCAGCGCAGCCATATTATTCGTGTAATCGATAAATTTATCATAGATATTTAACTTTTGTAATTCGCCCCATCCCGGAACTCCAAATACATCATTTGCATATTCATCTGCCCCAAAATTGAAGATTTCACAAACTCCTGATGCACTAAAGTAATCGATATATTTCTTTACCAAAACTTGTGTAAATTCAATTGCTTCTGGATTTTCAATGTTTACTGTACGTTCTGATTCTTTTCCATCTTTCGTGTAACGTACATTCTCTAATCCTAACTGTTCCATCGCAACTAAAATGGAGTCCATATGTCCAGGGCTGTTAATTCCCGGAATAATGTCCAAACCTCTTTCTTTTGCATAAGCCACAATGCGATCCATCTCATCTTCTGTCAATACATCGCCATTTGGATCTGCATAATAAGAATTGTTTCCTGCTGTGATTGCTTTTTTTACATCTTCACTTGCATAGCTTTTTCCATTCACCTGCATGCTCATATCATCGAGCACAAAACGTAAACCATCATTTCCTAACAGAATCTGCACAGATGTATATCCGTTTTTGTACGCTTTGTCAATGATTTGTTTCAATTGATCTTCTGAGAAATACTTTCTTCCTGCATCAATTGATAACACACTTTTTTTCGTAGTTACTGTTTCTTTCGCATCTACATTTCCAACATTTACACTGAAGAATGCCATCAGCGCCACTAAAAATGTGATACAAAGTTTTTTCCATAATTTCATACTTTTTCTCCTCTATGTGTTTTTTTAGTGCGCTTCATTATAACAAATCGACTATAATTTTAAAAGCTTTTTTTATTCATTTGTACATTTTAATACTTTTTTTGTACAATTCAATATTTTTTTCTGACATTCCTTCCTTGCCTTCCTCTATATTTAGAGGTATCATAAAACAAGCAGGAGGAACCTTAAATGACACAAAATGAAATCAAACAAATTCTTGACCGACAACGTGCATTTTTTCATACAGGAGCAACACTCGATGTCTCTTATAGATTAGATTCACTTCGCCGTCTGCGAAACTGTATCACTCGCCATGAGGCAGATATCAACAAAGCCCTCAAAAAAGATCTTGGGAAAAGCGCCTTTGAAACCTACATGTGTGAAACCGGACTTGTACTGAGTGAGATCAGCTACATGCTGAAACACACACGCTCTTTTGCAAAAGAAAAACGCGTCCATACGCCACTCGCCCAGTTTCATTCGAGAAGCTATCGAAAACCTTCGCCTTATGGTGTATGTCTGATCATGAGTCCCTGGAATTACCCATTCCTCTTGACGATTGATCCTCTGATTGACGCAATTGCCGCAGGGAACACAGCCGTTATTAAGCCAAGTGCCTACTCTCCTTACACAAGCGCACTTATACAGAAGATGATACATGAATGTTTTGCACCGGAGTATGTCTCGGTCGTGACCGGCGGTCGCACAGAAAATACGTGTCTCCTAAATGAACGTTTTGACTACATCTTCTTTACAGGAAGCCAATCTGTCGGAAAGGAAGTGATGCGGCAGGCAGCCACTCATCTGACACCGGTCACATTGGAACTCGGCGGGAAAAGTCCCTGTATTGTAGAAAAGACTGCCAATCTGAAACTGGCAGCCAAACGTATCATATTTGGGAAATTTTTAAATTGCGGTCAGACATGCGTCGCACCGGATTACATTTATTGCGACAAGGAGATCAAAGACTCGCTCATTCAAGAATTAAAGAAACAGATTGTCAGACAATTTGGAAGCACACCGCTTGCCAATGCAGATTACGGGAAAATCATCAACGCAAAGCATTTTTCACGTATTTTGACCCTCATAGACACAGAAAAAACAGTGTGGGGCGGAAAATTCGATTCTGATACGTTACAGATTGAGCCGACATTACTTGACCGTGCCACATTCAAAGATGCTGTCATGCAAGAAGAGATTTTCGGACCAGTTCTCCCAATTGTGACTTACGATTCTCTTGACCATGCAATCGCAAAGATTAATTCCATGCCGCATCCGCTTGCACTTTATCTATTTACATCTGACCAAAAGATTGCCAAAAAAGTCACTGCGCGGTGCAGTTTTGGTGGCGGATGCATCAATGATGTTGTCATTCACCTTGCCACAAGTGAAATGGGATTCGGCGGATTCGGAGAAAGTGGTATGGGCGCTTATCACGGAAAGGACGGTTTTGACACGTTCTCCCACTATAAAAGCATTGTAGATAAGAAGACTTGGCTCGATCTTCCGATGCGCTATCAACCCTATAAGAAAACTAATGAAACTTTGCTTCGTTTCTTCTTAAAATAAGAAAAAGGCTGCACTTGGAATCAATGATTCTCTAAGTCGGCCTTTTTTCTTATCTACCGCATCTTCCTACTCTCAAAATAAATAAATTTTTCTATCGCCTCTAAAATATCTGTGAATTCTTCTCTCGGCGCAAGATCGATATATCTCGTCAACACTTCTGTCTCTTCTTTTTTATATCTTCCATAAAAAATATCGTACAGATTATGTCCCCGCAAATAAATTTTAATCTCTTCCATATGTTCCCGAATGTCATCCGCTGTCTCCAGATTTTTCCCAAGCACCTCCACCAAATGCTTTCCGCTTTTCATTTTATGTAAATATTCTTTCCATTTCTCCAACAGTATATTGTAAAACTGCTCCTCAGATTTCACAATTCCAAGTTTTTCCATGATCTTCGGATTCAAAAAGTAATTCTCAAACGAGTAGTATTTTAAAATCAGCACATTCTTCTCCGTCACCCTAGGCAGGCGGTCGATATCCTCCTGATTGCGGTCCTCATAATATTTACACAGTTGGTGCTTTAATGTCTCACTGTCTTTCCCATCTCCATCCCGAATCATCAGAAAATTATCTTTCAAATAAATCTGATTCATATATTTTAAATTGGCATATGTTTTAATATTGGTACAACTGTTGGTTGTAACGATTGCAATTCTCAGCAAGTTTCCTTCTTTATCATAAGTCTCCGCATAATATTTCTTCAAAAGTAATGGCAGCCTTGTCTTATCCTGTTTTCCTTCCACAATAAACACAAAGTTTACATTCATTAAATCATTTGCAGAATATCCAAGATCATCCAATACCGCACTGATATCTGTCTTTTCACAAATCTCGGAATAGCCACTATCCCCCTGTACCATCTGTCTGATCTGTTGACTGTTAAAATTTGCGAGTAAGTTCGGCGAATGCGTAGAAAAAATAACCTGATTTCCTTTGGACAGGCGGTATAAAATATCTCCTGATACTTTCTGAAGCTTCGGATGCAAAAAGATTTCTGCATCTTCCACCATAATGATATCCGCATTTTTTCTGCTTTTTTCTTCGTAAGTTTCCAAAAGCGACAACATATAGATGCTGCGCATTCCTTTCCCCATACAGTTCACTGGTTTATACTTATCCTGTTTTTCATGATATACTTCCGCCGTAACCGACAGCATCTTTTCCATATCTTGGTTCATAGAATAAAAAATCTGTTCATTTCCTCCATTTTTTCGAAAATTATCATTTACCTGCCGTGAAAATGTATCTAAATTCAAATGATACAGTTTATACTCCAGCAACTTCGCTGTCTCAAATGCATTCAATTCCTCCGTTGTCTTTTGATTTAAAAGCCCGATACAAGAAAAACAGTGATTACATTTTTTTGCCCGATCAAACATACAACATCCAGTTCTCATCTGTTTAAGCAGTTCATCTTCCTGCAGCATCAGAATATTTTCCTGAAAATGGTCCAAGCTTCTCTGTGCATCGATATAATAAACATTCGGCAAAATCTGTGGAATGTAACTATTATTTTTTTGATATCCATCGCTATAGCGAATCTTTCCTTCCCGATTTGCCACAAATGTAAAATCAAGAATCCCCTCTTGGTAAGACGGCAGCTTCTCGCAAAAGTTTTTGTACCATGATTCATATCTGCGATACTGACTGACAATCCCATCCTCCTGCATGCAGTACAGATCATCATCATTTAGTTTCAGTGACACTTCAATCTCAATATTCGGATAGTCTTCCTGAAAATCTTCGTCTTGGATCTTGTACTGCCCGCTCACTGCACGGATTGCATCTAAAACCGCTGTCTTTCCGGTATTATTCTTTCCAACAAGAATCAGTGCATTCTCAATATCCGAAATCTGCATCTGGAGGATTGACTTAAAATTTTGAATTCCTAACTTAATAATCTGCATCCTGATTCCCCGCTTTCTCATTTATTTGTTTCCCCATACTAAATTCGTCGTCTCTTTTTAGTATAAGCAAAATCCATACTTACAGCAAGTTTAGTTTTCTTTTTTTCTCTTCTTATGCTATCATGACATCAGGATGATTCCATACTATTAAAAAAGAAATTGCGCATGAAAGGAGAATAAGCTATGGACATGAAGAACACAACGTATTCTTATTCTGAAATTTCAAATAGCATATTCAAAAATATATACACTCTTTTTTGTGGGAAGCAGGACTGTACACCTCTTTATTCTTTTGGACCAGCGATACGTGAATATCATCTTTTGCATATCTGTACAAAAGGAAGTGGTTCTTTTTATGCGAATGACTACCGATACCATATAAAAAAGGGACAAGGATTTTTAATCTATCCAAATGAATTGACATTCTATCAGGCTGATGAGCATACTCCTTGGTCTTATGTATGGATTGCTGTCTCCGGAGAAGAAGTTGAAAAATTTCTGACTCTGATAGGACTATCCAAACAAAATCCAATCTTTCATTGCCCCGATACAGAACGAATTGCCTCTTATATCGAAGATATTATGCAACACAATACCTTAAGCTACAGCAATGAAATTTATATCGAAGGAGTTTTGATGCAACTGCTTTCTTATCTTATCGAATCTGCAAACACTCCTTATAAAGAAGATCAAAAAAGTGCAAACATTTATATTAATAAAGCAATTTCCTATATTCATAAAAACTATCAAAATCCGATTACAGTTCAGGAAATTGCCGATTATCTTTCTTTAAACCGGAGTTATCTGACAGAGTTATTTGCCAAAACAGTTCATTTTTCTCCGCAACAATTTTTAATGAAATTCCGCATTACAAAAGCAACCGAATTTTTAGTCGATACGGAACTATCCATCGAAAATATTGCTTATTCGTGCGGATACTCTAATATTTACTCTTTTTCAAAGGTATTCAAAAAAATTACCGGTTACAGTCCGTCTGCTTACCGAAAAAACAAAAGAATCCCAGAAGGCGAACGAAGTCGCCAACGAGATCCTCATATGGGAGAAAAGCTCTATTAATCTGCCTCTATCATGTAAAGACGCGACTGATAGTCCCCATTATCCCCGTTATATTTTTCTTTGTTTTCTCCTGAAGAGGCATCTGACACGATCAATCCCGCCTGCATTAGTTCGTCTCCATAGATGCCTTCTTTCATCCCTGTCACACGATACTTCCGTTCTTCTTGCAGACCTTGCAGTTTTAGTCGTTGATATCCAGTATTTACCGGCTGCAGCACTCGATAATATCCGACAATTGCCTGCCTCTTATCTTTAGATACCACCATCCACGCTGTTACATTCTCCTCAAACGGACTCTTCAGTCGATAAAAAGTGCCAAACTGAATCAATTCCCGATGTTCTTTCATAAATGATATCTGATTTTGAATTTGAACATGTTCCTGTTCTGTCATCTGATTGATATCCAATTCATAGCCAAATGTTCCAAAATAAGCAACATTTGCCCTCGTATATAGTGGCACATTTCGCAATACCTGATGATTGGGAATAGCTGATACATGTGTCCCCATACTGCTGATTGGATAGACAAACGATGTTCCATACTGAATTTTCATTCTTTCGACTGCATCTGTATCGTCAGATGTCCAACACTGCGGTGCGTAATATAGTAGACCCGGATCAAATCTGGCGCCTCCGCTTGCACAAGATTCAAACAAAATTTCTGGAAATCTCTCTGTTAATTGTTCATACAGTTTATATACACCAAGAATATATTTATGAAATACGCCGCCCTGTTCTTCTGCTGTTTTCCCATGTGAGTATACCTCTGACATGCTGCGGTTCATATCCCATTTTACATATGAAACAGGCGCTTCAGAAAGTACTTTTTCCATCTGTTCGTAAATCGCCTGAACCACTTCCTCTCTTGAAAAATCAAGTACAAACTGGTTTCTTCCATGTGACATTGTCCTCCCCGGTGTTGAAAGAATCCAGTCTGGATGCTCTTTATACAATTCACTCTCCATATTTGTCATTTCTGGTTCAAACCATAAACCAAATTTCATTCCCATTGTCGTAATTTTTTTTGCTAATCCTGTAATTCCTTCCGGCAGCTTTTCTACATTTGGATACCAGTCTCCTAATGAACTCAAATCATTATTTCTCTTTCCAAACCATCCATCATCCAGCACAAATAATTCCACCCCAAGTTTTTTCGCTGTCTTTGCAATGTTCAATATTTTTTCCTCTGTAAAGTCAAAATATGTCGCCTCCCAATTGTTAATAAGAATCGGTCTTACTCGATCCCTCCATTTTCCTCTTGCCAAACGTGTTCTGTAAAGTTCATGAAACACCTGGCTCATACCATTGAGTCCTTCTTCTGAATACACCATAACTGCTTCCGGAGTTTGAAAGCTTTCATTCTTTTCTAATTTCCATTGAAAACACTCTGGATGGATTCCAAGTGTAACACGTGTCACATCATATGTATCAACTTCTGCCTGAGCGAGAAAATTCCCACTATACACTAGACTAAATCCAAGCACTTCTCCTGAGTCTTCCGTTGTCTGAGCTCTTTTCAATGCAAGAAACGGATTATAATTATGACTGCTGCAGCCTCGCATACTATATACCGCCTGAATTCCATGTTCTAATTTTCTCTTCTTTACACTTCGTTCTCTGGCCCATGCGCCAGTCAACTCAATCATCTCGTACTTTCTATCAGGCAAATCCACACTTATACTCATCGCCCTATCCAACATTACTGCATCCTCCCCGTGATGGCAAAATCTCGCATTTCTTGCAATTGCCGAAAGGTTTTCAAAAATAGTATATGTAAGGATAAGTTCTGTCTGGGTAATCTGATCTTCCAGATATATTTCTAAAGTAGTTGCCTCTGTTTCCTTCTCCACATAGGTAGCCGGAAGCCCCGAAAGCTTTGGTTTCCCTTGATAAATCTGATGTTCTTTATAAACGAATTCACTAATCCTGCTTCCATTTTTCTGCAAAATTTCGTATGCTGGATACCGCATATCCCCAGTTCCATATGAGGGATATTCCTGTTTGATATGCTCCATTGAAAATTCCAAATTGCCTTCATATGAACAAACCGCCATCGGCCGTGCTGCCAATTCCAACAAATGCGAAAAGCTCTCTCTATCTTTTAATCTCTTTCCCACATAAAGCTGCCCTAGCTGTCCATTCTTTAAAATTGTAAAAATATAACTCATCTTCTCATTATATAAATGAAAATTTCTGCTTGTTTCATGATAAATAATTGGCATTTCTATCCCTCTCTAACGTAATATTTTTTCATTTTCTACTTCTTCTAAATATTCTTCCAATTCATTTTTTCGAAGTGCAAGAATATTCATAATACGGTCATAATATTCTCCATTTAGTTTAAACATGCCCTTATAGATAACAAAGCTTGCAATTGCAAAAGTTGTCGGAATAACAATCATTACTATTCTAATTCCCATTAAGGTTGCCTCACTTTGCACGGCATTTGGCACATATCCAGTCCAAGTAAGCGCTGCCCCTGTCAGCAATGCACCCATAGCTGATGTGAATTTTACCATCAAGGTCTGAATGGAAAATGTAATCGACTCATTTCTAGAACCAAATTTATATTCACCATAGTCTACTACATCCGCCAGTACAACTGTTGCAGTTCCCAAATGTAGACCAGAGCCAAATTTCACACAAATTCCTGAAAGTGCTGTTAAAATCGCATTTTGCGGACAGAGATAACTGATTACAAACAGTATTGCAAATCCAATCACAGGAAAGCAGCATGCCCAAAAGTATACGTGTGTTCTCGATATTTTACTTACAACCTTAGGAAATACGAATAATCCTACTATTTCTGCAATTCCAGCAAACATTGTAAATACCGAAAACATTTCTTTACTCCCCGTCACATAAATAAAATAGTATGTAGACACACCATTCATTACTTGAATAGCAAAATTGAATGTCAAAATAATTCCAATTGCTACAAGCAACTGATCGTTTTTCAAAATGATATGGACCATTTGTCGCAAAGAAGTTTTTTCTGCTTTCATTGTATCTACTTTGTCTGCTGATTTCACATTACATACTGTAATCAATATCGCAATCACAAATACAATTGCGATAATCCATGCAAACCGCGTATAGCCCGCTTGATCATTCCCTTTTCCAAGAAATTCTATAATTTGTAATCCGAATCCTCCCACAATCAGAGAACCTCCAATGGATGCAAAAATTCTCGGAATTACAGACAATTTTTCTCTCTCTCGCTTATCTTTAGTAAGATTAGGCAACATAGACCAATACGGTATGTCCATAATCGTATAAGTCATTCCCCACAACACATACATCACTGCCGCAAACACGTACAGCGAAGTTCCTGACAGCCCCCAGTTTGTAAACAGACATACAAATACAACTGCATTCACTATTGTTCCAATCAAAAGCCATGGGCGGAATTTTCCCCATTTTGTTCTTGTATTGTCTACAATAATCCCCATTCCTAAATCATTTACAGCATCCCAAAACTTTGCAAAAAAGAAAAGGCTTCCTACAAACCCTGCAGAAATTTTCAACACATCTGTAAAATATATCATTGCAAATGTAAAAATCAATCCACATACCATATCTTTTCCCAACGCTCCAAAGCCATAGGATAATTTTTCTTTCCACGTCAATTTCATTTCCTTTTCCTCACTATTTCTTCACTTCTATTTTTCTATCCACTGAAGTATATACAGTATTATTTGTTGGTATTTTCCCCATTCTAACTACTATCTTCTCTTTTTAAAAAATACTGTCTTCTGCTTCTCTAAGTAATATCTATCGTCCCTCTACCGGATCTTTTACTTTTAAACACTCATTTTTCTTAAAAATCACAGGTTTTCCCTCCAAATTTTTATTTAATCTTGCCGGCTTTCTATAATATTAATTATATATTGAATTTGTATTTCTTCAATCATCCCATGTCAGTGTAATTTGTCCAAATGTTGGATTTTAATCACAAAAAAAATCTGCAGTCCTTATCAGACTGCAGATTTTTACTCTCTTAAACTCATAACTCCTTTGATCAATATCTTCACATCATCTAATATATAATCAAATGCCCCTGCTTTATACATATTAATCGCAATCATCCCAACCGGGACTGCAAAAATCATGCCAATCAGACTTCCCACTTTATATCCTACAAAAAGTAACACAAGCGCTACCAAAGGCTGCATCCCAAGTCCATCTCCTACAAGCTTCGGCTGGATCAGCTGCCTTACAAGCTGAGTTACTCCATACAGTACAAGCAACATGATTGTCATCTTATAATCACCGCTTAACACTTTGTACACTGCCCAAGGCCAAATTGCCGTTCCTGTTCCAAACACTGGAAGGAAATCAAGAAATGCAATCAAAATCGCCAAAAGTGCTGAATAATTGACTTGCATAATCTCAAATCCAATAAACAGAATCACGCCCACTACGATCATAATCTTAAACTGTGCTTTAAAATAGCCTCCCACTGCATATTTTAAATTGTCGATAACCAAAGTCATCCTCTGCTGAATCGGCTTTGGAGTGATCTTTTTGAACCACACAATCACTTCGTCACGCTCTGCAATAAAAAAGTATGCTGCCACGATAGTCACGATGGTTGATACTAAAATTGACGGAATGCTCTTTGCCAGATTTCCCGCCGCTTCCACCGTCGGCTCACTGATCTTTCCTATCAAGTTTCCCATCGTATTGTCTAAATTCGCAACCACTGCATTCCACCCAGTCTGTATTCCTTCTGGCAACAGGCGAAAAACACCTTGAAAACTCTCCCCGATATCTTTCATTCCTTTTTCCAATTCACTGTACATCTGTGGGAAATTTGTAATGAGACTTCCCACCTCATCTGCAAGCTTACTGATTCCAAAGTACAGTGCACTGACTACTCCTGCCAAAACTGCAATGATAATAATTGCCGACCCTAGCTTTTTTACAATCTTTAACCGCTTTTCCAGCCAGCACACAAGCGGGTTCGCAATAAATGCAATAAACCACCCGATGACAAATGGCATAAAAAACCACAACAATTTTATTCCTATGACGATAAATAAAATGGTTCCTATCAGGCTGAAAGCCAGACTTACGATTACTTTCCAATATGGACGCGTATCTTCCATTTATCCCACCTCGGTTTCATTCAGAAAATTCTTTTCCACCAATTCCCAAATTTCTTCTCTTCCCTGTTTTGACACAGACGAGAATGGTATGATCTGTGTTCCTGGAACAAGGTCAAGTCCCTGCTTGATCATCTTTACATGTTTTGCGACTTGACTTCTTTTTAGTTTGTCCAGTTTTGTCGCAATGATGATCGGATTGTACCCCTGCGATACAATCCACTCATACATCATCTTATCATTTGCAGATGGATCATGTCGGATATCGATCAGCAAAAATACTGCTTTCAACTGTTTCGAGCTGTGCAAATAGCGTTCAATCAGTTTTCCCCACTGTATTTTTTCTTTCTCAGAAACTTTTGCATATCCATATCCAGGCAAATCTACTAAATACATTATATCATTAATATTATAGAAATTGATAGTCTGAGTTTTTCCCGGCGTCGCTGATGTACGCGCAAAAGACTTTCGATTCATCAACGCATTGATCAATGAAGATTTCCCTACATTTGATTTTCCGGCAAATGCAATCTCTACTTTGTCTGTCTCCGGAAGCTTACTCGTAATTCCACATACAATTTCCAAATCAATACTCTTAATTTTCATTTTCGTTTTCCTCATATATTAATGCAGTTTTCAAAACTTCATCCATATAGCTTACCGGAATAATTTCCAGTCCTCTTGTAATCTCGGATGAAATCTCTTCCACATCGCGCATATTTTTTTCTGGTACCAATACAGTCTTTACTCCTGCGCTTTTTGCTGCCAAAAGCTTTTCCTTTAATCCTCCGATTGGAAGCACTCTTCCCCGCAGTGTAATCTCTCCGGTCATCGCCACATCCGCTCTGACCTTCGTGTTTGTGATTGCGGAAATCATAGCCGTCGCCATTGTGATACCTGCAGACGGACCGTCTTTTGGAACAGCACCTTCAGGAATATGAATATGGATATCGTGCTTTTTAAAGAAATCTTCCGGAATCTTATATTTTTCTCCCACAGAACGGATATAGCTGATCCCTGTCCGTGCAGACTCTTTCATCACATCTCCAAGTTGTCCGGTCAATAGAATCTCGCCCTCTCCCGGCATAATATTGACCTCTGTCTGAAGCGTATCTCCACCGAAACTTGTCCATGCAAGACCTCTTACAATCCCTATCTCGTCTGTCTCATTTATCATCTGATAAGAATATTTCTCTTTTCCCAGATATTTCTCCAAATTTCGTTCTGTTACACGAATACTACTTTTTCCTGTCTCCAAAATCTCTCGTGCTGATTTTCTGCAGATATCTCCAATTTTACGCTCCAGCTGTCTGACTCCTGCTTCTTTTGTATAGTTTCTCGCAATTTTCCAAATAGCACCTTTGCTGATTTTTAACTGCTCCGGTGTCAATCCATGTTTTTGGAGCTGCTTTGGAAGCAGATGCTGCGTTGCAATATGCATCTTCTCATTTTCCGTGTAACTGCTGATCTCAATGACTTCCATACGGTCTAATAATGGTCTTGGAATTGTCTGAAGAGAATTTGCTGTCGTCACAAACAATACCTCAGACAGATCAATCGGTACTTCCAGATAATGATCTCTAAATTTTACATTCTGCTCACTGTCCAGCACTTCCAACAGCGCAGAAAAAGTATCTCCCTTATAATCATTGCTCACTTTGTCGATCTCGTCAAGTAAAATCAACGGATTTTTTACACCAGACATTTTAAGTGCATTTGCAATTCTTCCCGGCATTGCTCCCACATATGTTTTCCGGTGTCCTCTAATCTCTGCTTCATCCCTCACACCACCAAGTGAAATCCGTGTATACGGTTTTTTTAATGCTTCGGAAAGCGAACGTGCAATTGAGGTCTTTCCTGTTCCCGGCGGACCAACAAGACAAAGAATCGGACTTTCTCCTTTCTTTGTCAGAGAACGGACAGCGAGAAATTCCAAAATCCTTTCTTTCACGGCTTCCAGTCCATAGTGTTCGTCCTCCAATACCTGTTTTGCATATGCAATATCGGTATTATCTTTTCCCATCTTGTCCCACGGCATCTCCAACATCGTCTCAATGTAAGTGCGGATAACCCCATTTTCTGCCGAACTGTTCATCGCACTTTTAAAACGATGAATTTCTTTCATCAGCTTCTCCTTAATTTCCTTGGAAGCCTTTAATTTTTTTGTAGCAGTCTCAAACTCCTCCGCATCCGAAAGCATATTGTCCTCTCCAAGCTCTTCCCGAATCACTTTCAACTGCTCTCTCAATATAAATTCTTTCTGATGTCTGTCAATACGTTCTTTGACTTTTCCCTGAATCTCTTCTTTGAGATGCATCACTTCCATCTCATTGGCAATCTTAAATGCCAACACTTCGTAGCGTCTGTTCAAATCTGTCTCTTCCAGAATATCCTGCAAATTCAAATAATCAAGCGGAACATTCGCAGCAATCTGATTCACTAATCCTAGAAATGTCTTTTCATCCGCAACCTGTGTAATGACATCTTTCGGAATTTTCCCATTTTTCATCGCATATTCTAAAAATAATTCCTGAATATTCTTCGCTCTTGGATTATCTACGACTTCCTCCTCAGCCTGCGGCTCTTCAATGACTTCCACCTGAGCATTCAAATACCCTTCTTCCTTCTCCAAAGAAATAAGTCTTGCCCGCTCTTCCCCAGTCACTAACACTCTAAGCATATTCTTCGACAATTTAATGACCTGCTTGATCGTCGCGATCGTCCCAATCTCAAATACATCCTTTAAGTCTGGATCTTCTATATTCAGCTCTCTTTGCGCAACAAGAAATACCTGTTGTTCTTCGCCTTGCATAACCTGCTGGATTGCCTGGATGGAATAGGCACGGCTCACATCAAAATGTACCACCATCTCCGGCATGATTGTCATTCCCCTTAAGGCAACCATAGGTATATTCCGTATCTGTTTTTCCATATTTCCTCCTTATTCAGGGACGGGGGTAATGTCACATTACCCCCGTCCCCAATTTACATTATGCACTTTCTGACGTGAGGGCCTCGGAATTGTAAACCGGCTCTCCTGTCCCTTCTACGGCTTCTTTTGTAATTCGGCAAGTTTTTATGCGATCATTTGACGGTACATGATACATTGTGTCCATCATGACATTCTCCATAATCGCACGTAATCCTCTCGCTCCTGTCTTTCTCGCCAATGACGTGTCTGCAATCTTTTCCAATGCTTCTTTATCAAACTCTAATTCGACGCCATCAAGTTCCAGTAATTTCTGATATTGTTTCACAATAGCACTCTTTGGCTCTGTCAAAATACGAATCAACGCATCTCTGTCAAGCATCTCTAATGTGACGTTGACCGGAACACGTCCGACCAACTCTGGAATCAGACCGAACTTCACCAAATCCTGCGGCAATACCTGACTTAAAAGTCTGTCCACATTATCTTCATGGTGATTTCCCACTTCTGCATTAAATCCCATTGATTTTCGATCCATACGCGTCTCAATAATCTTATCCAGACCTTCAAACGCTCCACCACAGATAAATAAAATATTTGTCGTATCAATCTGTATCAATTCCTGATGCGGATGCTTTCTTCCACCTTGTGGCGGTACCGATGCCACTGTTCCTTCTATAATTTTAAGAAGCGCCTGCTGAACTCCTTCTCCTGATACATCTCTTGTAATAGACGGATTCTCTGACTTTCTTGTAATTTTGTCAATCTCATCAAGATATATGATACCGTGCTCTGCACGTTCAATATCTCCGTCTGCCGCCTGAATAATCTTCAGAAGAATATTCTCCACATCTTCTCCTACATATCCTGCCTCTGTGAGTGCTGTTGCATCTGCGATCGCGAATGGCACATTTAAAATCTTAGCCAGTGTCTGAGCAAGCAACGTCTTTCCACAGCCTGTCGGTCCAAGCATCAAAATATTACTTTTCTGTAACTCAACTCCAAGATCCTTTTCCGCCATAATTCGTTTATAGTGATTGTACACTGCCACTGACAGCACTTTTTTTGCCTCGTCCTGTCCGATTACATACTCATCCAAAAAGGCTTTGATCTCCTCTGGTTTTAAAAGATTGATATCCTGAAAATCAGATGGATTCTCATATGCCAGTTCTTCTTCAATAATTTCGGCACATACGTCCACACACTCATCACAAATGTATGCTCCATTAGGTCCTGCAATCATTTTGCGAACCTGTGCCTGCGTCTTATTGCAAAATGAACATCTTACAATTTCTTCTCCTATCTTTCCTGCCATACTCTCACCTCGTCTCTCCACTTTCATACGATGGAAAGGGGGTGCCCAAATTAAGCATCCCCTTTTCCAGTTACATTAATGGCTGGCAATCACTTCGTCTACCAGTCCGTATTCTTTTGCTTCTTGTGCTGACATAAAGTTATCACGTTCTGTGTCTGCCTGAATCTTCTCAAGACTCTGTCCTGTATTTTCTGCCAAAATCGTGTTCAACTTCTGTCTTGTCTTTAAAATATGTTCTGCTGCGATCTGAATCTCTGTCGCTTGTCCTTGTGCTCCGCCTAATGGCTGGTGAATCATAATCTCTGCATTCGGAAGGGCATATCTTTTCCCTTTCTTTCCGCCTGACAATAAGAATGATCCCATACTTGCAGCCATACCAATACAAATTGTGGATACGTCACATTTGATATACTGCATTGTATCATAGATAGCCAAACCTGCTGATACGGAACCGCCTGGGCTGTTGATATAAAGATGAATATCTTTCTCCGGATCTTCACCTTCTAAAAATAGCAGCTGGGCAATAATTACACTTGCTGATGCATCAGTTACCTCTTCCCCCAAAAAGATAATTCTTTCCTTCAGTAATCTTGAATAAATGTCATATGAACGCTCGCCGCGGCTTGTCTGCTCAATGACATAAGGTATTACGCTCATGTATATGCCTCCTTAAAAATATAATGTTTTTATTCTTCTACAGCATTATCTACTAAGAATGTCACAGCATCTTGAACAGCTAAATCCATCTTCATCTGTTCTTTTTCATTTTCTCCCATGAATTCTTTTAATTTTTCTACTTCCATCTTGTAAGCTTCTGCCATCTTTGCTAATTCTTCATCGATTCTTTCATCTGTAATCTCGATGTTTTCAGCTTTTGCAATTGCTTCAAGTACAAGTCTTGTCTCAATACGTTTTACAGCCTGTGGTCTTAATTCTTCCATCATGCTCTCAGCTGTCATTCCTGTGAACTGGAAGTACTGTTCCATAGAAAGTCCCTGCTGCTGAATTCTCTGTGCGAAATCCTGAGCCATCTGATTTACCTGTGTATCGATCATTGCCTCTGGAATCTCCATTGTTGCGTTTGCAACAGCTTTTTCTACTGCCTGGTCTTCTTTCTTTCTATTACCGTCTGCAATCTTCTGTTCTTTGATTTTTGCTTTGATATCTGCTTTGTAAGCATCTAATGTATCAAATTCAGATACTTCTGCTGCAAATTCATCATCTAATTCAGGAAGTTCTTTTGCTTTGATCTCATGTACTGTACATTTGAACACTGCAGCTTTTCCTGCTAAATCTTCTGAATGATATTCTTCTGGGAATGTCACATTCACTTCTACTTCTTTTTCTGCTTCAGCGCCGATTAATTGTTCTTCAAATCCCGGAATGAAAGATCCTGAACCGATTGTCAATGGATAGTTCTCACCTTTTCCACCTTCAAATGCAACACCGTCAACAAATCCTTCGAAGTCTAATACTACTTCATCTCCGTCCTGTACTGCACGGTCTTCCACTACAACTGTTCTTGCATTCTTCTTCTGTTCTTCTTCTAATTTCGCGTCGATCTCTTTTGCTGTTACTCTGTTAGAAACTTTATCTACAGAAAGTCCTTTGTATTCTCCTAAAGTTACTTCTGGTTTTACAGCAACTTCTGCTGTGAAGATAAATGGTTTTCCTTTTTCTAACTGTACTACTTCTACTTTTGGCTGTGAAACGATATCTAATTCACATTCGTCATATGCTTTTCCGTATGCTGTTGGAATTAATGCATTTGCTGCATCTTCATAAAAGATTCCTACACCGTACATTTTTTCGATCATCTGACGTGGTACTTTCCCTTTACGGAATCCAGGCACGCTGATTTTATTTCTCTGTTTTAAGTACGCACCCTGAATTGCTTTTTCTAATTCTTCAGCGGAAACTTCGATTGTAAGTTTCGCCATATTTTTTTCCATGTTTTCTACTTGTAAACTCATTACTATTTCCTCCTTATATATGTGAGAAGTCCCCAGACTTATCTACACTAACGCTCATTCCAAGATTATATCACAATACTTTCTAAATTACTAGCCTTGAATTTCATCTAAACGCAGTATTTTCGTAATAAATGAGGAAATCTCATCCTCCTTCATTGAAAACACATTTTTGTCATTGCTTTTGACTTTAAACACAATTGTCTCTGTCTCACCGTACTGCATATTTTGATATGCAGTTTCTAAAAGTTCATAAGAACGGTTCAGAAATTCGCTTTGCATCTGGGCATTAATCTCTTCTTTTGCCCCCTGATATTCTCCGTTCTCCGCCTTTTGTTTCAGATTTTCCGACTCTGTCTGAATCGATGTGATAAACTGTAAAAATACATCCGACGGCTGAAATTCCACACTGACATCATATTCCTTGCGGCTGATCTTCTCCGCTTCATTTACCTGATATTTCATAGCGCCGAAAATCTCTTTGCACAGGTCTACAAACTTCTTCTCAAGTTCCGAATCTATCTCCACACCATTTGTGATGTAAGCCGAAACAAAACTTTCAATGCCTTCATCATACTGTTTCAGCAATTCCTTCTTTGACGTATCCTCCAGAATCTCTTCCGCCTCAGTGACATCTCCCAAAAACCGCTGGTTCAGAATCGCGCGGACATATCCCTGTGCATCAAAATCTCTGAGCAGTCCTATGCATACAATTCCTACCAGTACAATGATCACTGCAATCGCAGCTACTGTCCCTTTTTTTGATTTCATAGTTCCTCCTATTTACATTGATAGATGACAGAGTCTTTGATCTCCTCCGCCTTTTCCTTGTTCAAAAGAAGCCCGATCAGCGCAAGTGAAAAATCAATCGCTGTCCCCAGACCTCTGCTTGTAATGATAAAATCAGACACAACAACAGAATCTTTCACTACCTCTGCTCCGAAAAGCTCCGCCTCTTTGCTCGGATAAGAAGTCGCCTTTCTTTCTTTTAAAAAGCCCATCTTTCCGAAAATACTCGGCGCCGCACAGATTGCCGCAATATATTTTTTCTCTTCATAGTATTTTTCCAATACATTTTTCACGCCTTCGTGTTCTTCCAAATGAATCGTTCCAGGCATTCCGCCCGGCAGCACAACCATGTCCTGCTCCTCATAATCCATTTCTTCAAATAATTTATCTGCCTGAACACAAATATCATGTGAACCGCGAATCTGCAATTTACCTGTAATCGATACTGTTGTCACAAAAATTCCTGCTCTTCTTAGCAGATCCACAACAGTCAGTCCTTCAATCTCTTCAAACCCATCTGCCAAAAATACACAAACCTTTTTTTCCATAGTTTCCCTCCTTTTCCAAATTTCACTTGCATTTTAACAAACTTATGAAAAAAAAGCAAATCCGTTTACATTTCCCTTGACCTGTATTACTATAAAAGCATCTGGAGGTATCTATTATGGAAATTGAACGCAAATATTTAATCAGCTCCCTGCCGGAGCATCTCGAACAATATCCCCATCGTCAGCTCGAACAGGGATATTTATCCACATCTCCTGTCGTGCGTGTGCGAAAAGACGATGACAAGTATGAGTTAACCTACAAATCTAAAGGACTTATGGTTCGTGAAGAACACAATCTTCCACTCACAAAGGAATCCTATGAACATCTGCGCGCTAAAATCGACGGCAGACTGATCACCAAAAAGCGCTACTGCATCCCTTATGGCATATACACCATTGAATTAGACATTTTTGAGGGCGATCTTGCACCGCTTGTTCTCGCCGAGGTAGAATTTCCTACCGAGCAGGAAGCGAATGCATTCACCCCACCGGACTGGTTCGTCGAAGATGTCACTTTCTCACCTCTTTACCACAACAGTTTTTTAAGTCAACTTCAGCACAAATAAAGGACGGAAACTCTTCCGTCCTTTGCTTTACATATTTTATTCTGCAAGATCAAATTTCTCGTGAATCGCACGCACCGCTTTGTCAATCTCTGACTCCTCTACCAACACTGTGATTCGAATCTCAGATGTGGAAATCATATTAATATTGATTCCGTAATTAAACAATGCCTCAAACAATTTGGATGCAACTCCCGGATTTGTCATCATTCCAGCACCCACGATTGAAACTTTTGCCACACCTTCATTGTGTGTAATATTCTTAATCGTCAAAGGTTCTTTGTTCTCTTCCAGTATAGTAAGCGCATCTTTCAGGTCATCCTGCGAAACTGTAAATGAAATATCCTTTGTTCCGTCACGTCCTACGGACTGAAGGATAATATCTACATTAATATTATTTTTCGCAAGTTTGTTGAATATTTTAAACGCAATACCCGGTCTGTCTTCCACTCCAATCACTGAAATTCTGGCTGTATTCTTATCCGCAGCCACACCGGTAATTAACATTTTCTCCATTTTTACTACCTCCTTGACAACCGTTCCTTCTGATTCATTCAAACTTGAACGCACAACCATCGGAACACTGTATTTTTTCGCCATCTCCACGGAACGATTGTGCAGAACTTTTGCACCTGCCGTCGCAAGTTCCAGCATCTCATCATATGTGATCTCTGGGAGTTTTCTTGCATTCGGAACAATTCTAGGATCTGCCGTATAGACACCATCTACATCTGTATAAATCTCGCACAAATCTGCGTGCAATACTGCCGCAAGTGCTACCGCTGTCGTATCAGAACCACCTCGTCCAAGTGTGGCGTAATCATCGTATTTCGTAATTCCCTGAAAGCCTGTCACAATTACGATCTTTCTGGAATCCAGTTCATGATTGATACGGTCTGTGTCAATTCTCTTAAATCTGGCATTTCCGTATCTGGAGGTACAGTTCATCCCCACCTGAAATGCATTCAATGACACTGCCGGCACATCCATCGCATGCATAGCCATTGCCATGAGCGAAACTGACACTTGCTCTCCTGTTGTCAAAAGCATATCCAGTTCTCTCTTGTTTGCATTTGGATTGATATCATTTGCAAGTGCAAGCAAATCATCTGTCGTATCTCCCATTGCCGAAAGAACAACTACAACACTGTGTCCTTTTTTATAATCTTCAATGCAGCGTCTTGCAACATTGTAAATTCTCTCTTTATTTGCGACGGATGTTCCGCCGAATTTCTTTACAATTAACATGGTTACCTCCTATATCTCTAACAGGCAGTCAATCAGACGATAGCCTTCTTTCCAGACAATTCCGCTTTCTTTTGCGGTCTTTTCGCTATATTCTTCCTGACTTCCCAATTCTTTTCTGCTGTCATAAAGCAGATATGGAACCGGATCTTTTGTATGTGTACGAACTCGAATCGGTGTTGGATGATCCGGAAGAACCAATATTCGATAATCTTCGCCCGCTTTTTCTAAGGCTTCTACAATAAGCCGTGTCACCCGCTTATCAAGATACTCGATTGATTCTATTTTCTCATTCAGCAATCCTTGATGTCCCATCTCATCCGGTGCCTCCACATGCACATAAGCAAAATCATATCCATGATTCAAAAGTGCATCCGCAGCTGCATTTGCCTTTCCTTCATAGTTCGTATGAAGTCCTCCATTGGCTCCTTCCACCAAAATCTTATCCATCTCAGACCCAACTGCAAGCCCTTTCAGCAGGTCCACTGCCGAGATCATAACGCCTTTCTTTCCTGTCTTTTCTTCAAAAGACATCAGATTCGGCCTTGTGCCTGCTCCCCAGAACCATGCAGAATTCGCCGGGTTGAGCCCCTGCTCTTTTCTTTTCTGATTCAGAGGATGTGCAGACAATATCTCATAACTTTTCTTCATCATATCACAGAACACTTCATTTTCCGGCAGATGCTCTCCGATTTTCTTCGTCAAAATGTCATGCGGCGGGGTCAGCTCTATCACTTTTCCTTCCTTCCACACAAGCAAGTGACGGTAACTCGTCCCCACATAGAACTCATATCCTTCTCTTTTCAGCCCTTCCTTCAGTGCTTCCATCAAAACTGCCGCATCCTCAGTACTGATCTCGCTGGAGCTGTGATCCACCATTCTCTTTTCTTCATAACAGCTTTCTTCTTCCGAAAGCGTTACCAGATTACACCGAAATGACACATCTGTCTTTTTCATATCCACTCCGATGCTGAGTGCCTCGAGCGGCGAGCGGCCTGTATAATAAATCTTTGGATCATATCCAAGTACTGACAGATTTGCTGTATCACTTCCCGGACTCATTCCTTCCGGAACCATATAGGCAAGTCCTACCTCACCTTTTTTTGCAAGTCTGTCCATCGTCGGTTTATCTGCTGCTTCAAGCGGTGTCTTCCCCGACAATTTTTCAATCGGTTCATCCGCCATCCCATCTCCTAAGACTATGATATATTTCATTCCACTGCGCCTCCTTACCCTTTTGACTTTATTCTTTCACCCGGAGCATTTTTTGAATCTGAGGATATTTTTCTGCACCTCTTTCAAAATCGCCCTCTTTCATAACTGATGTCACGAAACCAAATTCACCTTCCACACCTTCCGGCTTTATAACTGTAATCTCGCCAAAAGTCTGTTCCAACTCTTCTTTTAACACCTCTGTACCCTTTATGCGTACAAAGAAACGATTTTCTCGCTCACTTTTGTCTTCTAAGACCATTTTTTCCTCTGACCAGACTGTCATCATACTCTGTCTCGGATATTTTGCCGCTTCAATAACATCAGCCACAACTGCGCTTGCCGTCGGGAGTTTTCCTGCTCCGCTTCCATAGAACATTGCATCTCCAAGCATATTTCCTTTTATAAAAATCGCATTAAATACATCTTCTACATTGTAGAGCGGATGTTTTTTCCCTAAAAGACAAGGTGCCACGACTGCTCCTAATCTTTCGCCGTTCTTTCTGCAGGTTGCAAGCAGCTTGATCTTCATTCCCATCGCCTTTGCATACTGCATATCCCGCAAAGTAATATCGGTGATTCCCTCCGTATAAATGTCCTCAAACTCCACTTGTTTCCCACAAATCAAAGAAGATAAAATTGCAATCTTTCTGCATGCATCGTGACCATCCACGTCTGCGCTCGGGTCACGCTCTGCATATCCCATCATCTGAGCTTCTTTCAATACTGCATCATAATCTGCATCTTCGTGATACATCTTACTAAGCATATAGTTGGTCGTACCGTTCAAAATTCCGGTAATCTCCTCAATATCATCCGCTGAAAGTGACGTATTCAAAGGACGGATAATCGGAATACCGCCGCCAACACTCGCCTCAAATAAGAAATTCAAATTCTTTTCTTTTGCAATAGCAAGCAGCTCTGCACCATGCTTTGCCACAAGCGCTTTGTTGGAGGTCGCCACATTTTTCCCCGCCAAAAGACTTCTCTTTACAAAGGTATATGCCGGTTCAACTCCGCCCATCACTTCTACCACGACTTTGATCTCTTCATCATTTACAATCTCTTCAAAATCATGTACAATCAATTTTTCTATAGGACTTCCCGGAAATTCTTTCAAATCCAAAATATATTTAATCTCTAAAGAATCCCCTGTTTTTTGATTGATTAAATCCCGGTTTGTCTGAATTACTTCCACGACTCCGGATCCAACTGTTCCATATCCTAATACTGCTATTTTTGTCATATCGTACTTACTCCCTGCCTACAATTTTCAAATAGTGAACACCTTGATTTTCCTCTATCTCCGCAACCATATCGGATATATTTCCGGTTGTAGATAAAATCTCCACACTCAAAGTCAAAGTCGCCACTCCGTTCAGTGGAATACTCTGATGTATAGTCAGTATATTCGCACCATATTCTGCGACCTCTCTCAAAATTTCAGCAAGAAGCCCCGGTGTGTCATCCATCTGCACCACCAGGGTAATCGTCTGCCCTTTTTCATTTTCATGAAACGGGAAAATATCGTCTTTGTATTTATAAAAAGAACTCCTGCTAATTCCAATCTGATCTGTTGCTTCCTGTATCGTCAATCCTCTCTCAGACGCCAGCAGTCTCTTTGCCTCCACCACTTTGATAAGGACTTCCGGCAACGCTTTTTTCTTGACTACAAAGTATTTTGTCTTATCCATGATTACTCCTCCATGCTCTGTGCTTTTAAGTATGCGTTCATAAACAGATCAATGTTTCCGTCCAGCACACTCGACACATTTCCGCTTTCTACATTCGTCCGATGATCTTTCACCAATGTATATGGCTGCATGACATAAGAGCGGATCTGATTGCCAAATCCAATTTCTTTTATCTCTCCACGAATGTCTGACACCTTTTCTGCCTGTTCCTGTTCTTTCAGCAGATACAGCTTTGCCTTCAGCATCTGCATTGCCTTCTCTTTATTATTATGCTGCGAGCGCTCATTCTGGCACTGCACCACAATCCCGGTAGGAATATGTGTAATGCGGATTGCCGAAGATGTCTTGTTGACATGCTGACCTCCCGCACCACTTGCCCTGTATGTATCAATTTTCAGATCATCGTCATTGAGTTCAATGTCAATATCGTCCTCAATATCCGGAACAACATCACAAGACGCAAACGATGTTTGTCGCTTTCCAGCCGCATTAAACGGCGAAATACGCACAAGACGGTGTACCCCTTTTTCCGACTTGAGATACCCGTAGGCATTCTCTCCATTCACCTGAAAAGTGACTGCCTTTAAGCCGGCTACATCTCCGTCCAAAAAGTCCAGCACTTCCACGGAAAATCCTTTTCGATCCGCCCATCTTGTATACATACGGTACAACATATTCGCCCAGTCACAGGACTCTGTTCCGCCTGCTCCTGCATGCAGTGTCACAATTGCATTGTCTTTATCATATTCCCCGGAAAGCAAGGTCTGAATACGAATCTCCTCATATCCTTGTTGAAATGCAGTCAGTTCACTTTCAATCTCCGGCACAAGACTTTCATCATTCTCATCATATGCCATCTCAATCAAAACACCGATATCCTCATAACTTGTTGTAAGCTGTGATACTTTCTCCAAAAAATCTTTCAGACTCTTCAGTTCTTTCATGACCACCTGAGAATTTTCCGTATTCTCCCAAAATCCCGGTTCTTCTATCTTTCGTTCTAACTCTTCTACCTGTTTTTCTTTTCCAGACAGGTCAAAGTGAATCCCTCATTTCCTTCAATGGTTCTTCATATGAGTTTAATATACCTTTAAACTGATCTAATTCAACCACGTTCTCACCTCTTATTCTCTATTTTCTTCCACAGCACTGTTTGTATTTTTTACCGCTTCCACATGGACAAGGATCATTTGGATAAACTTTCTTTTCCTGACGTTTCTTCGGTTCATGCGCTGCCGTATCATCTTTGTTTGTCCCGGTTACTTTTGCAACCTGCTCTCTTTCCACCTTCTGTTCAAGCTGAACATGGAACAACATACGAACTGTATCTGCTGCAATTGCAGATGTCATCGCTCCAAACATATCATATCCGACCATCTTGTACTCTACAAGCGGATCTCTCTGTCCATACGCCTGAAGACCGATTCCCTGACGAAGCTGATCCATATCATCAATGTGATCCATCCATTTTGCGTCGATTACCTTCAAAAGGACAACACGTTCAATCTCACGCAGCTGTTCTGGTTCTGGGAACTCAGCCTCTTTTGCCTCATACCCTTTCACTGCATGTTCTTTTAACATCTGTTTCAATTCTTTCTGAGACATCTCTTTTACTTCTTCAAACGCTACCGGTTTTAAAAGCAATGATGCATACAGATCACGGTTCAATGCATCTAAATCCCACTCATCAGATTCTGTGTCCGGAGATGCACACGCATCCACTGTGTTCTCCACATACTCTGTAATCATATGATAGATTGAATCTCTCATGCTCTCCCCATCAAGCACTCGACGTCTTTCGTCGTAGATGATCTCTCTTTGTTCATTCATAACCTGATCGTATTCTAACAGGTTTTTACGGATTCCAAAGTTATTTCCTTCCAGCTTCTTCTGTGCTTTTTCAATTGCGCTGGACAACATCTTATGTTCAATCTGTTCTCCATCTTCCACACCTAATGTATTAAAAACGCTCATCAGTTTTTCAGATCCGAACAGTCTCAGCAGATCATCTTCCAGAGAAATGTAAAATCTGGATTCTCCCGGGTCTCCCTGTCTACCGGAACGACCACGGAGCTGATTGTCAATACGTCTTGACTCATGACGCTCTGTACCAATAATCTTCAATCCTCCGATTGCCTTTGCCTCATCGTCCAGCTTGATATCGGTACCACGACCTGCCATGTTCGTTGCGATTGTAACCGCGCCATGCACACCGGCCTGCGCTACAATCTCAGCTTCCATCTCATGGAATTTTGCATTCAGTACGTTGTGCTGAATACCTCTTTTCTTCAGCATATTGCTCAGAAGTTCTGATGTCTCAATTGTAATAGTACCTACAAGTACAGGCTGTCCTGTCTCATGTGCTCTTACGATTTCCTCGATTACTGCTTTGAATTTTTCATCTTTTGTCTTATATACAGCATCATCCAAATCTTTACGAAGAACCGGAAGATTCGTTGGAATCTCCACTACATCCATTCCGTAAATATCACGGAATTCTTTTTCTTCTGTAAGAGCAGTACCTGTCATACCACTCTTCTTTTCATATTTATTAAACAGATTCTGGAATGTGATTGTCGCAAGTGTCTTGCTCTCTCGTTTTACTTTTACATGCTCTTTCGCTTCAATTGCCTGATGAAGTCCGTCAGAATAACGGCGTCCCGGCATAATACGTCCGGTAAATTCATCTACGATCATAACCTGATCATCCGCCACAACATAATCCTGATCTCTGAACATCAAATTATGTGCACGAAGCGCCAAAATAATATTGTGCTGGATCTCTAAATGTTCCGGATCCGCAAGATTCTCGATGTGGAAGAATTTTTCTACTTTCTTCACACCTTCTTCTGTCAGGTTGACATTCTTCTCTTTCTCATTGACGATAAAATCACCTGTCTCTTCGATGTCCTCGCCCATGATCGCATTCATCTTAGAAAACTCGCCGCTTGCCTCACCACGTTCAAGCTGTCTTGCGAGAATATCACAAGCCTCGTATAACTTCGTAGACTTTCCACTCTGACCGGAAATAATAAGTGGTGTTCTCGCCTCATCGATCAATACAGAGTCGACCTCATCGATTACCGCATAGGAAAGTCCTCTCTGTACTAACTGCTCTTTGTAGATTACCATATTATCTCTCAGGTAATCGAATCCAAGTTCATTGTTTGTCACATATGTGATGTCACAGTTATATGCCTCACGGCGTTCGTCGTTGTCCATCTCATTTAAAACAACGCCTACTGTAAGTCCTAAAAATCTGTGAACTTGTCCCATCCATTCCGCATCACGCTTTGCAAGATAATCATTGACTGTTACGATATGTACTCCTTTTCCCGCCAACGCATTCAGATACGCCGGAAGTGTCGATACCAAAGTCTTTCCTTCACCTGTTCTCATCTCCGCAATACGTCCCTGATGCAGTACAATACCACCGATCAGCTGCACACGGTAATGTTTCATATGAAGTGATCGCGACGCCGCTTCTCTTACTGTCGCAAATGCTTCCGGAAGGATATCATCCAATGTCTCTCCGTTTGCCAGTCTTTCTTTAAACTCTTTTGTTTTATCTCTCAACTCTTCATCCGTCAGTTTCTGCATATCCTCGTCCATCGCCTCAATGCGGTCAACAATCGGATAGATTCTCTTTAACTCATGATCACTGTGTGTCCCAAAAATTTTTTCTAATAAGCTCATACTTTACTCCTTATTTACGAATTTACTCTAATCTCCATTTTATCACTATATACATTGCAGTTCAACAAATTTATAAACTGTTCACAAACTCTTTCGCAAATGGTCACATTTTTTTTACGTTCTCATATGGAATCTGCCCACCAAACAAATCTAGTGCACTTCCAATTGTAAAATTTAACTTCTCTTTTCCCGCACACCGAAATGCTTCCAAATCTTCCATACTTCCTATTCCGCCTGCATAAGTAATCGGTATACCATCCCACTTTGCAAGCAGTTCCACAAGCGGCAGTTCTACTCCTGATGATTTTCCCTCCACATCTACCCCATGTATCAGAAATTCATCACAGTAATCTGAAAGCTGGTCCAATAATGATATCGTCACCTTCACATTGGTAAATGTCTGCCATCGGTTTGTCACAATATAGTAAAAATTCTCTTTTTTTCTGCAGCTTAAATCAAGCACGATTCGCTCTTTTCCGACTGTCTCCTTGAGTTTTTGCAAATTCTCCCACTTTACTTCCCCATCTCGAAAAACATATGATGTGACAATGACGTGACTTGCTCCTGCATCCAAATATTCCTTCGCATTCTCTGCGGTAACTCCTCCACCGATCTGCATTCCTTGCGGATATGCACGCAGTGCCTCCAACGCCTGCTTTTTTGTGGCATCAAAATATTCTGATGTACTTGGATTCAGCAATATAATATGTCCGCCTCGAATACCATCTTTTCGATAGAGATTTGCATAAAACCGCGCATCATATTCCGAAGTAAAATTTGTGATTGCCTGATCACCTTCATCTTTCAGTGATCCTCCGACAATCTGCCTGACAGCTCCATTATGTATATCAATACAAGGTCTGAATTGCATATTTCTTCCCTCACTTTTGCAATTTTCGTTTAGTATAGCATTTTTTGCCAAAAAAAGGAACGCTTTTTCACGTTCCCTTCCATAAATAATTATTTTGTTGCGTCATTTACGTTTTTGTCAGTCGTCTTATCCGGTGTCTGATCTGTCACATCATCTGTCATATCCCTGACACCGTCTCTTACATTGTCAACACCTTTTTCTACATCGTCGACACCATCTTTCACGGCATTTCCCAGATCATCGATCACACCATCTCCATTGTTGTCTTTTGTCGGATCGGTTGTCGTATTTTTGTCGGTTGTTGTATTGTTTGCCGCATCATCTTTTGTATTGCTTCCACAGCCTGTTGTTGAACAAAGCACTCCAACGCACAGCATACACAAGATTACTTTTTTCAATTTTTTCATTTTTTTACTCCCTTTCTTTCATGTAGTACCATTAAGAATTACTTCTTATCATGTAATATCTGCATTTTTCTCAAATATATACTTCACTTTTTATTGGGAGTTTTTTCCTTTTTTTGACTATTTTTAAAATTGGATCACGTCGCTCATATCGTAAAGACCGGCCCCTTTTCCTTTCAGGAACTTTCCTGCCTCCACTGCACCTTTTGCGAACACCGCTTTCGAATATGCAGTATGTTTGAATTCAATGACTTCATCTTCTCCTGCGAAAATTACCTCATGCTCTCCTACAATTGTGCCGCCTCTCACTGCTGAAATTCCAATCTCCTTTTTCTCACGTTTTTCACGCACCTGGCTCCTGTCATAAGTATAACGGTATTCATTGTCCAGTGCTTCATTGATCGAATCCGCCATTGCAAGTGCAGTTCCGCTCGGCGCATCCACTTTCTGATTATGATGTTTTTCGACAATCTCAATGTCAAACCCCGCCGGTGCAAGCACTTTTGCCGCATCCTGAAGCAGTTTTAATAACATATTGACTCCCAATGACATATTCGCAGATTTTAAAACCGCAACTTTCTTGCTTGTCTCTTCTACTTTCTTTAGCTGCTCCTCTGATAACCCTGTAGTGCACAGTACAACCGGAATCTGTTTTTCCACACAGTAGTCAAGCAGTCCGTTCACTGCTGCCGCGTTCGAAAAATCAATGATTGCATCTGCCTTGATATCACACTTTTCAATACTTTCAAATACAGGATAATCATTCGCAATTCCAGTATAGGCATCTATTCCTGCTGCCATCTCGACATTCGGGTCTTCTTTTACTATCTTACTGATAACTTGTCCCATTTTTCCATTGCAGCCATGCATAATCAATTTTGTCATATTCGTTTCCTCCCTGTTCACAGTTATTTATATTATAAAATAACACAAAAAAAGAGAGTTTGCAAAAACAAACTCTCCTACCTCTACATTCTTTTGCATAAAATCACTGTTCACAGCGATCTATAAAATCCCAAAATCTTTCATCGCTTTCTTTAACGTTTCCGTATGTGCCTCTGTAAGCTCCGTCAACGGCATACGAAGTCCTCCAACTTCCATTCCCATCAGGTTCATCGCTTTTTTCACAGGAATTGGATTCACTTCACAGAATAACTGCTCAATCAAAGGCAATGCATTTAACTGTAATTCCATACTTCCTTTTACATCACCTTCAAAGAATTTTGCACAGATATCGTGCGTCTCTTTTGGGGCGATATTAGACAATACAGAAATCACACCTTTTCCGCCAAGGGACATAATCGGCACAATCTGATCATCATTTCCTGAATACAAGTCGACCTTTCCATCTGTCAGGTTCATAATCTTCGCAACCTGAGAAATATTCCCCGAAGCTTCCTTGATTCCGACAATGTTATCCACATTCTTCACAAGATGCGCAACTGTCGCCGGCTCAATATTGCAGCCTGTTCTGCTTGCCACACTGTACATGATAATTGGCGCTTTAGCTTCATTCGCAACCGCTGTATAATGTTGAATCAATCCGGCCTGTGTTGCTTTATTATAATATGGGGTGACAACCAGTAATCCATCTGCCCCGTACTCTGCTGCCGCTTTTGACAATTCAATTGCTGTTCTTGTACAGTTTGATCCCGTTCCCGCGATAACCGGAACTCTTCCTTTTGTGAAATCAATTGTCTTTTTAATACAGTCCAGATGTTCTTCTTCTGTCATCGTCGCAGACTCACCTGTCGTGCCACAAATCACAATACTGTCTGTCCCGTTATTGCAATGATAATCAATCAATTCTTCTAATTTTTCATAATTAATACTTCCATCCGCATGAAATGGTGTGATAATCGCCACTCCTGCCCCTGTAAAAATAGCCATTCTAGTCCTCCTTACATACCGAGTTCTCAGTTCTCTCTTACAGGATTTTAGCACCATTCACAGGCAATGTCAATGCACGTGAACTCATTCTTCTACACATTCCAGTTTGCTTACAGAAACTTCATATGCAATCCGTTTCTGCGTCTCTGTCTCTGTCAGTTTTTTTATATATTCCCGGCTCTGAATCCGCCCTAATATCTGCACATGTTCTCCGACTTCAAAGCTAGATGCAAATCTTGCATTTCTTCCCCAGCAGATGCATGGTATGTAATCCGATTTCCCGTATGGTCTGTTTACAGCCAGCAGAAGATCTGCAATCTCTCTTCCAAGCGGTGTCTTTCTGTAAATCGGTGTTTTGCAGATATAGCCATCTAAAAAGATACTGTTTGTCTTTGCCCCATCAAGCTCTTCTTCCACAAATGTTACCTCTCTTACAAATACAGAAAGTACAAGTCTGTTTTTTTGTTCATCATGATGATTATAGGAGCGGAATTGCCCTGTTACCATAATATATTCCCCTGTGTAATCCTGATGCACATCAATCAGCCTCTCTGAAATCATCAGCGGAATACGATCGTCTGAATTGCTCAAACGCTTCACAAGCACTTCCACCATATAAAAGCCTTCCCCGAATACCTCGTGGCTGAATGTAAACTGAGACGCCACCTCTCCCATAATCGTTACCTGGTTGTTTTCAATAATCTTATCTGACATGAATTGTAGTTCTCCCTTCCTCTTCGCAGTATTTTTTAGTCACTACTAAGTCTATTTCTATTTTACACACTTTAGAACTTTTTGCCTTAAAAACCGTGCGCCAATTCTCGACAGCCTTTCTCGACATTTTCTATATTTCTCACTTAAACTCTTGTATTCTGTTAATAATATGATAAACTATATGAGTTATATTTTAAAACCTTTGCTTTTATGGATATAAAAGCTTTTTGATAACAGAAAGAAGGTATTTTACAATGAAGAAACAAAGAGAAGATATTAGAAATATTGCCATCATCGCTCACGTTGACCACGGAAAGACAACACTGGTAGACGAGCTTTTAAAGCAAAGCGGTGTATTCCGCGCCAATCAGGAAGTGGCTGAGCGTGTCATGGATTCCAACGATATCGAGCGTGAACGTGGAATCACTATTTTGGCAAAAAATACAGCCGTATACTATAAAGATACGAAGATCAACATCATCGACACACCTGGACATGCCGATTTCGGCGGTGAGGTAGAGCGTGTCTTAAAGATGGTAAACGGTGTTATCCTTGTCGTAGATGCATTTGAAGGTGCGATGCCTCAGACAAAATTCGTATTGAAAAAAGCGTTGGAGTTACAGCTTCCGGTCATCGTCTGCATCAATAAAATTGACCGTCCGGAGGCAAGACCGGAAGAGGTCATCGACGAGATTTTAGAATTGTTCATGGATCTTGACGCATCTGACGAACAGTTGGACTGCCCATTTGTATATGCATCTGCCAAAGCCGGACATGCCATCTTAGATTTGACAGATGAACCGGAAAATATGATTCCATTATTCGAGACAATTTTAGATTATATCCCTGCTCCGGAAGGTGATCCTGACGCCGATACACAGGTTCTTATCAGCACGATCGACTACAATGAATATGTCGGACGTATTGGTATCGGAAAAGTAGACAACGGTACGATCGCCGTAAATCAGGACATGGTTGTCGTAAACGCCCACGAACCTGACAAACAGAAAAAAGTAAAAATCAGCAAATTATATGAATTTGACGGACTCAACAAAGTAGAAGTAAAAGAGGCAACAATCGGATCGATCGTTGCAATTTCAGGAATTTCAGATATTTCTATCGGTGACACACTCTGTTCTCCTGAAAATCCGGTTGCAATCCCATTCCAAAAGATTTCAGAACCAACGATTGCAATGCAGTTTATCGTCAATGACAGCCCATTTGCCGGACAGGAAGGAAAATTTGTAACGTCCCGCCACCTGCGTGACCGTCTGCTGCGTGAATTGAATACAGATGTCAGTCTCCGTGTAGAAGAGTCAGAAAACGCAGACAGTTTCCGTGTATCCGGACGTGGTGAACTTCACTTGTCCGTTCTTATCGAAAACATGAGACGTGAAGGTTATGAATTTGCAGTAAGCAAGGCGGAAGTTCTCTATAAAAAAGATGAGAACGGCAAACTCTTAGAGCCAATCGAGACTGCATACATCGACGTACCGGATGAATTTACCGGAACAGTCATCGACAAGTTAAGTCAGCGAAAAGGAGAACTCCAGAATATGAGCGCCTCCAACGGGACAACTACAAGACTGGAATTTTCAATCCCTGCAAGAGGTCTGATCGGATACCGTGGGGAATTCATGACAGACACAAAAGGAAATGGAATTTTAAATACTGCATTTGACGGCTACGCACCATATAAAGGAGACATTCAGTATCGCAAACAAGGTTCTCTGATTGCTTTTGAAACTGGCGAATCTGTTACTTACGGATTGTACAGCGCTCAAGAGCGAGGTACTCTCTTTATCGGGGCCGGAGAAAAGGTATATTCCGGAATGGTCATCGGACAGAACGGAAAAGCTGAAGATATTGAACTCAACGTATGTAAAACAAAACATTTAACAAACACCCGCTCTTCTGGTGCCGATGATGCGCTCAAGCTTACAACTCCACGTATTTTGAGTTTGGAAGAAGCGCTTGATTTTATCGATACCGACGAGCTGTTAGAAGTAACACCACAGTCACTTCGTATCCGTAAAAAAATTCTGGATTCCAAGATGAGAAAAAGAGGAAAACTATAGTTTTCGAGTTTTTTCTTATTTTAGCTTTATTTGTCAGTTTTTTTATATTATTTTTAGAATTTTCTCGTTATTTTTATTGCATGTCCCATCATTTGGTTGTATAATAAGACCATAAAATATATCGCAAAGGGGTTGGAGACATGAACTATATTATTAGCGGCAAAAATATCGATGTAACACCTGGTTTAAAATCAACCATCGAGCAAAAATTAGGAAAACTGGAAAGGTATTTCACTCCTGATACTGAAATTATCGTGACACTCAGTGTTGAAAAAGAGCGTCAGAAAATTGAGGTAACTATCCCTGTCAAAGGTCACATTATTCGTTCCGAACAAGTGAGTGACGATATGTATGTATCCATTGACTTAGTGGAAGAAGTAATTGAACGTCAGCTTCGCAAGTATAAGAACAAATTAATTGCAAGACAGCAGGAAGGCGGGAACTTCCAATCAGAATTCTTCGAGGCAGAGCAGGATACTTCTAACAACGATGAGATTAAGATTATTCGTACAAAACGTTTTGGAATCAAGCCTATGTTCCCAGAAGACGCATGTGTTCAGATGGAACTTCTTGGACATAACTTCTTCGTATTCAGCAATGCTGAGACAGATGAAGTGAACGTTGTCTACAAACGTAAGAACAACACATACGGTCTGATTGAACCGGAATTCCAATAGAAGATAAGAAAGAGGTGCTCACGCACCTCTTTTTCAATCTTTAAAAGTCTTCATTTCCCCATCTATCTCCGCGAAGTAGCACTCCTCTTCTATCTCCATGACAGCTTTTCCATTCGTGCCTTCTGTAATCTCATTTCGCACTGTTTTGAGTTCCTCCGCCGGAATTAACGCAGTCAGCTCCACCTGATCAGTGTACACAGAATCAAGTACCGACAGTCCTCTCTGCCCCAAAATATACTGTATTTTTCCAAGTCCTGTATAATCTGTCTGTATCCGAAGTTTATACCCGTGCAATTTGGTAATAATCTTACTAGCGGAAAGTCCCGCCTGTACCGAACCGGAATAAGCTCTCACAAGTCCACCTGTTCCAAGAAGCGTTCCTCCAAAATACCTTGTCACAACAACTGCTGTGTCATGAATCTCCTCGCCAAGCAGGACATCTAGCATTGGTTTCCCAGCTGTACCACTTGGCTCTCCATCATCACTGCATCTTTGGATTTGAAACTGCTCACCGATTACATAGGCAGAGCAATTGTGCGTTGCATTCCAATACTTTTTCTTCATGCTTTCGATAAACGCAATCGCCTCTTCTTCTGTCTTTACCGGAATGACCGTCGCAATGAATCTTGACTTTTTTTCAACGGTCTCCCCTTCGCCGCCTTGATATACTGTTTTATATTTTTCTAACATGACATCACCTTTTCATTTTTCTTTCTGTATAACACTATATCAGGAAAGCAGGTATTTCCACAATATTTTCTTAAGTTTTTCCTAGCGAAATGTGAACTTTTCAAATTTCGCTTTATTTAAAACTATATCTTTGCTATAATGAACTTCGAATAAAGGAGGCAATATTCATGAATTATGGAAAAAAGAAAGCTTCAAAACGGCAGAAGAATGTTACTTCAAAAGCCGCTATGAAGAAAAAACGAGCTGGTGTCCGCCTTTTCAAGGCCATGCTGCTTACCTGTCTTGTCGCGATTGTACTATGTGTCGCCGGCGGCGGACTTTTCATCAAAAAGATGATTGATGATGCTCCAGATATCACCCCGGAAGATGTAAAACCTTCTAAGTTTACCACACAGGCACTTGCCGATGATGAGACAACCGTTCTTGATACTTTCGTAGATGCCGGTGCCAACCGTGTCTATAAATCAATTGACGAGATTCCAAAAGATCTGCAGAATGCGTTTGTTGCAATCGAAGACTCTCGTTTCTACGAACATAACGGTATTGATTTGAAAGGTATCGTAAGAGCCGGATTAAAAGGTATTATATCCGGACATTTTTCGGAAGGTGCGAGTACACTGACCCAACAGCTTATAAAGAACAATGTTTTTCCTAATTTCGTAAATGAAGATACGTTTTTTGACCGTGTAGAACGTAAGCTTCAAGAGCAATATCTGGCTCTGGAAATTGAAAAACAGATGACCAAAAGTGAAATTCTTGAAAATTATCTGAATACAATTAACCTTGGACAAAATACCCTCGGTGTACAGGCCGCTTCGAAGCGTTATTTTGGAAAAGATGTCAGTGAACTGACTTTATCAGAATGTGCGACGATTGCTGCAATCACACAGAACCCTGGAAAATATAACCCTGTCACTAACCCTGACAAGAATGCGGAGCGCCGCGAAAAGGTTCTCAATGATATGAAAGAACAGGGATATATCAATCAGACACAGTATGATGAGGCGCTTGCCGATCCTGTATATGAACGGATTCAGGCTACCAATGCCCAATACGAGGACAGTACTTCTGTCAGCTCCTATTTTATAGATGCTGTGGCAGATGAAGTTATCGAAGATCTCGTGAACGAGATGGGATATACAGAAACACAGGCCTACAATGCCGTGTATAGTGGCGGACTTAGCATCATCACCACACAGAATGTTGAGATGCAGAAGATTTGTGAGGAAGAACTCAGTGACGACAGCAATTACCCTTCGAATATCGAATGGGGCATCAGTTGTGCAATCACTGTGACGCATCCGGACGGAACACAGGACAATTATGATCACAATACGATGCGTAATTATCTGTATGAGAAAACCGGTGATAAATATTGTTTGACACAGTCGACGCAGGAAGAGGCGAATGCAAAAGTAGAGGAATACATCGCAGCAATCACCTCAGAAGGCGATACCGTAGACAAACGTGTAAAACTTTCCCCTCAGCCACAGGCTTCTATTGTCGTCATGGATCAATATACCGGACATGTCAAAGCAATGGTCGGAGGACGCGGAGAAAAGACCGAGAGCCGAAGTCTGAACCGTGCTACGCAATCCTATAAACAGCCTGGTTCCTGCTTTAAGATTTTATCCACATACGCACCTGCATTGGATGTGCATGGCGATACACTTGCAACTGTAATTGAGGATTCTCCATTTTCTTACTCAAATGGTCGTGAGGTAAAAAACTGGTGGGGAAGCAGTTATAAAGGCAATATGACTATTCGAGAATGTATTGAACAGTCAGCTAACGTATGTACAGTGAAGAAATTTACAGAGATCACACCTGCACTTGGATTCAAATATCTGACTGAAAACTTTAACCTGACTACTTTAGATTCCAAGAACGATATTGTACAGGCTGCCTGCCTTGGTGGTATCTCAAAAGGTGTTTATAATATCGAGATGACTGCTGCCTACGCAGCAATTGCAAATGGCGGTGTTTACACAGAGCCAGTTCTGTACACAAAGATTTATGACCATGACGGAAATCTGTTATTTGAAAAAACACCAAAGACACATACAGCTATTAAAGAGACAACTGCTGCATTACTCACAAATGCTATGGAAGGTGTTATCACAAACGGTACTGGTACTGCTGCCAGAATGTCTAACATGCCGGTTGCCGGAAAAACAGGTACTACAACAGACAGCGTTGACCTTTGGTTATCTGCCTACACTCCATACTTAACAGCTTCTGTATGGACGGGTTATGATGATAACAAACCGATGGAAGGTCTTAGCCAAAGTTTCCATATGAAGATTTGGAAAAATGTTATGGAACGTATTCATGAAGGATATGAGTATAAAGATTTCAAGATGCCATCTTCCATTGAGAAAAAGACGATTTGTGCAAAAACCGGAAAACTTGCAAGCAGTGAAGCCTGCAGTGCCTATACGGAATATTTTGCACCGGGAACTGCTCCTACTCAGAGTTGTCCTGGACACGTAGTTGAAAAGCCTGATACAGATGCGAATTCTTCTGACACCTCAGGTGAAACTGACGATACAACAGACAACAATAGCGGAACAACCACTCCGCCATCTGATAACAGCAGTGACAGCAGCGGAAATACAAGCGGTGGCGACAGTAGCAGCAACAGTGGCAGTAACAGCGACAGCGAAACTCCACCTACTCCGCCAACCCCTTAAAAAATAAGACATTGCATTCTGCAATGTCTTATTTTTATAGTTCCTATTTTAATACCATCTTTGCCGCTCCGAAGATTCCTGCATCATTTCCGAGCTGTGCCAATGCAAATCTTACTTTTTTATTTGCAAAGAACACTCTTTCTTTATATGCCTTTTCTACATAATCTAATAAAATCTCTCCAGCTTTCGATACGCCGCCTCCGATTACGATTGCCGCCGGATCTACCAATGCTGCAATGTTTGCCAGTGCATATCCCAGATAACGTCCGAATTCTTCCGCAATTTCCATTGCGACCTGATTTCCTGCCTTCACCGCATCAAACACATCTTTTGCTGTCAAATTCTCTGCATTTAATACTGTATCTGCTGTACCTGCTTCCAGTTTTTTCTTTGCAAGACGCACAATTCCTGTCGCAGATGCATATTGTTCCAGACATCCACGGTTGCCACATCCACATTGATCTGTCTCTTCATAGTTCACACAGATATGACCAATCTCTCCACCGGCGCCATTTGCACCTGTCAAAATCTGGCCATCAATGATAATTCCACCGCCGACACCTGTCCCAAGTGTCACCATCACAATATTTTTCTGTCCAAGACCGCCGCCTTTCCACATCTCACCGAGTGCTGCCACGTTCGCATCATTTCCAACTTTTACTTTGATTCCTGTCAATTCCTCAAGCTCATGCTTTACTTCTTTATATTCCCATCCAAGGTTTGCTGTGCCATTGACGATTCCATCTTCTGATACCGGTGCCGGTACTCCGACACCAATTCCTAAAACTGCTTCTTTCGGAATTGCATGCTCTTTTAATTTCTCCGCAACAGAATATGCTACATCAGGAAGAATTGCCGATCCCTTATTCTCTGTTCTCGTTTTGATCTCCCACTTGTCCACAGTTTCTCCATCAAATTTAAAAATTCCCATTTTTACAGTTGTTCCACCAATATCTACTCCAAAACAATAATTCATCTTTCTTTTTCTCCTACTTTCTTGTCAAACTTTCCTGTACACGTCTGTATAATTCCTGTGCTGCATTGTATCCCATCTGTTTTTGTCTATGGTTAACAGAAGCAGATTCTACGATAATCGCAAGATTACGTCCCGGACGAATCGGAATCGAATGGCACACAACTTTATTTCCTAAAAATTCTGTGTATTCTTCTTCCAGTCCAAGTCTGTCATATTCTTTTTCTTTGTTCCAATCTTCCAGTGTAATCACAAGATCGATTGTCTGTGTCTCCCTTACACTCTGTACACCGAACAGTGTCTTTACATCCACAATACCAATACCACGAAGTTCAATCAAATGCTTCGTAATATCCGGTGCAGATCCAACGAGCGTATCATCACTGACTCTTCTGATCTCGACTACGTCATCTGTAACAAGACGATGTCCTCTTTTTATTAATTCCAGCGCTGCTTCACTCTTGCCGATACCGCTTTCCCCCATAATAAGAACGCCAACACCATACACATCCACCAAAACACCGTGGATAGAAATACAAGGCGCCAATTCCACATTCAGCCAGCGAATCAACTCAGCCTGAAACGGTGATGTCTTCTGCTCTGTGGAGAATACAGGGGTATCCGTCTCATTTGCCTGCTTTAACAACTCCTCATCCGGGAAAATCTCTGTTGTAAACACAAGACAAGGAATTTTATAAGATAAAAGCTGTTTGTATATCTTCTTTTTCTGTTCCATCGGCAGTGTCTGTAAATAAGTATATTCGACATATCCGATTACCTGCACACGCTCTGAATCAAAGTGATCAAAGTATCCAGTCAACTGCAAAGCCGGACGGTTGATATCCGGTACTGTAAGACATTTTTCTGTCATATCAATATCTGGTGTCAGATTTTTCAAATTCATCTTTTCCACCATCTTACTCATTTTTACTCCTGACATGTTTCTCTTCCTTTCCTACTTTTTATTACTCTTTTTCTAGTATAACATTAATGAAAAAAGTTGTATACGTCCTTTGCAGACTTTTCATTCATAGAAGGTAAATTTTTTAATTCCTCTACACTTGCGTTCTTGATTGCATCAAGATTCATAAAATGCTTCATCAACGCTTTTCTCCTTGCCTGCCCGATTCCAGGAATATCATCCAAAATCGAATGCACCTGTCCCTGACTTCTAAGCTTCCTGTGAAACTCAATCGCAAATCTGTGCGCCTCATCCTGTATTCTCGTGATCAGCTTAAACCCTTCTGAATTCCGGTCAATTGGGATTTCAATATTATTATAGTAAAGTCCTCTCGTGCGGTGGTTATCATCTTTCACCATGCCGCACACCGGAATCTGCAGATGTAATTTGTCAAGCACTGCAAGTGCGACATTTACCTGACCTTTTCCCCCATCCATCATGATCAAGTCTGGGAACACATGGAAACTTCCAAGCTCTTTCCCATCTTGGCGTTCTTTCAGACCATGCTCAAAACGCCTTGTCAGAACTTCCTCCATACTGGCATAGTCATCTGCCCCCTGAACGCCTTTGATTTTAAATTTTCGGTAATCATTTCTCTTTGGCTTTCCTTTTTCGTATACAACCATAGAGCCTACCGATGCAAATCCATTTGTATTCGATATATCAAATGCCTCCATACGCACAATACCACTCAAATCTAAAAGCTTTTCAATCTCTTTGACTGCCCCGATTGTTCGTCCTTCTTCCCTTTTCAGTCTTTCCTTATCCGTGTTTAAAACTAACGCAGCATTCTTTCTCGCAAGCTCCACCAACTTTTCCTTTTCTCCTTTTTTCGGTACACGGATATGCACACGGTGCTCACGCTTCTTTGAGAGCCACTCTTCTAATATCTCGCGTTCTTCAAGTTCTTCCTGAATCATCAATTCCGCCGGAATAAACGGTGTGCCGGCATAGAACTGTTTGATAAAGCTCTCAAGAATCTGCCCCTTCGATTCTTCCGAAGAATTACGCAAAAAGAAATGGTCTCGCCCAATCAGCCTTCCTCCCCGTATAAAAAAGACCTGTACAACCGCATCTTCTGCATCCTTTGCCACTGCAAGAATATCCCGATCCTCCCCACTGCTGTCTGTAATCTTTTGTTTCTGTGCGATCTTCTTTACACTGCCAAGTAATTCTCGATATTCGATCGCTTTTTCAAACTCCATCTTCTCAGAAGCTTCTAACATTTTTTCTTCCAAATCTTTTAAAATCACATCATAATGCCCATTTAAAAACCGAATCACCTCATGGATGGATTCCCGATATTGCTCTTCTGAAATATATCCCTGACAAGGCGCTTTGCACTGCTTGATATGATAGTTCAGACAAGGTCGGTCTTTTCCAATATCTTTTGGCAGATTTCGATTGCAGCTTCTGATATGATAAAGCTTCCGAATCAGCTCAATTGTATCTTTCACTGCCCCGGCGCTTGTATAAGGTCCAAAATATTTTGCTTTGTCCTTTTTCATCGTCCTCGCCATCATAATACGCGGAAATGGTTCGTTCACCGTCACCTTGATAAAGGGATACCCTTTGTCATCCATCAACATCGTGTTATACTTTGGACGGTGCTCTTTGATCAAATTACATTCCAGTACAAGCGCTTCCAATTCCGAATCTGTCACAATATACTCAAAACGACGTATATGTGTCACCATCTGTTCAATCTTTGCCCCTTTGTTTCTGCTTGTCTGAAAATACTGACGTACCCGATTCTTCAAACTGATTGCTTTTCCCACGTAGATAATGTGATCTTTTTCATCATGCATCAGATATACCCCCGGTTTTGCCGGAAGCTTTTTCAACTCTTCTTCTATGTCAAACATCTTTTTACTCCATCTTTTTTCGTTTTTTCCATTATAGCATAGATTAAGGGTACAGGAAACGCTGCATTTCCTGTACCCTCAATAAAACCCGCTTTCTTTTAGACTAACCTATCACAATCTCAAATTCCGAGCCTACTTCTTTTGTACTTACCTTTTTCCCATGATCTTTGGCAAATTTCTCTACATTCGTTCTCTGGTGCGGCTCACTCACCAAAACTTTTATCTGCCCTTTCTGTTTCTTTAATGCCTCCGCCGTCATCATCAATGGCTCCGGACAAGACAATCCCCTTGCATCTACTTCATACATATTTCATTTCCTTCTTTCTCTTTTTCAAGATATCTACGCTGTTTTTCTTTTATTTCCCACAAATGCAATGATAAATAATACGACAATGCAGATGATACATGCCACTTTTCCTGCTGGTGTTGCTGCTCCGGCTGTGATAACTCCTTCTGCATCTGCTGCTGTTCCGCTTGAAGCAAGTCCCAAATTGTGGCAAAGGGCTGCTCCTACAAACATTCCGATCACAGTCATTCCTGCATCAGATGATCCCTGCCCTGCAAGAACAAGCTGACGAAGCGGACAGCCACCCGCCAAAGTTGCCGCAAATCCTACCGTATACATACCTAGAATGTTCCATAAATGATCTGAGTGCGCAATAATTCCAGGTGTGTCAAAACCTAAAATAAAATTTCCTGTTGCGATATTGTAAATCAACATTACAACAAATAAGCCACCGATCACCGATAACAGATCAAAATTTTTCATAAGAATGACGTCTCGAATACTTCCTGCAAAACACATTCTTGACTTTTGGGCAAATGCGCCAAATAACAATCCGCCAATCAATGCGATTACAATCGGCGCATGTTTACTTCCCGGTCCCTCTGTGCTGGACGCCAGAAGCGTTGTTCCGACTGCAAGAATCAAAATTCCCACCATAAGTACCGGTAGCACTGCTCCGCTCATCTTGTTCGTTTCATGTGCCCTTCCAAGGCTGAAACCTTTTTTCAATGCAACAATCCCAGTTGCAATTCCAAGAATAAATCCAACCAATGCCACATACGCATTCAAATCCCCTGCCGACATACGAAGTACCATTCGAAGCGGACATCCTAAAAATACCAATGACCCAATCATGATAGCAATTCCGAAGACAAAACGTGTCATCGGAGATGAACCTGCTGTAGAACGATATTCTTTTGTAGCCGCTGAAATCACAAATGCACCTACCACAATCCCGATAATCTCAGGTCTTGCATACTGTACAACCGCTGCCTGATGCATCTTCAATGCACCTGCTGTGTCTCGAATAAAACAGGCAACACAGATTGCCATATTTGCCGGATTACCAAAATAGGCTAGCACCGCTGCAATCACACCGCATAACGCACCGGCCAATGCTAATTTTTTCTTTGAATCTGAAAAGTTCATTTTCAAATCCCCCTTCCTTTGTTCTCATATAAAAATTGTAGCATATCGGTAATTTACGGTCTAATTGCTTTATCTTATAATACTCATAGGAAATTTCTATAAATATGTAACAGAAAATGAGGTGGAAATCCACCTCATTTTCTACTCTTCATTATCATGATGCTCTTGTGCTGCTTCTGCAAATTCACTTTCTTCTACAACTGCTATCGCTTCTTTCTTTTCCTCTTGTACCGTCTCTTCTTTTAAAACGTCCTCTTTTGAAGTCTCTTCCTCTTCCATTTCAATGCCTTGTACTTCATGGAAAATCTTCATGAATTCTTTTCCTGTGATTGTCTCTTTCTCAATCAAAAATGCAGCAATCTTATCTAGCGCTTCTCTGTTCTCCGTCAAAAGACGTTTTGCTTCTTCATAAGCTGCTTTTAACATCTTCATAACTTCCTGATCTATCTCTGCTGCAGTTGCCTCACCGCAATTCAATACTGCACGACCGTCCAGATATCTGTTCTGGATAGATTCCAATCCCATCAATCCGAACCGCTCTGACATACCATATTGAGTGATCATCGCTCTTGCTACCTTTGTAGCCTGTTCAATATCATTCGATGCACCTGTTGTCACTGTGTCGAAAACAATCTCTTCTGCCGCACGACCTCCAAGCATACCGACAATCATCGCTTCCAGTTCTTTCTTTGTATTCAGGAACTTTTCTTCTTCCGGTGTATGCATAACATAACCAAGAGCTCCCATTGTCCTTGGCACAATGGTAATCTTCTGCACTGGCTCAGAATCTTTTTGCAGAGCACTCACAAGCGCATGTCCTACCTCGTGGTAAGAGACGATTCTTCTTTCTTCTGCATTCATAATGCGATCCTTTTTCTCCTTACCGACAAGAACTACTTCCACCGCTTCAAATAAATCTGCCTGCGATACAACATTTCGGCCATTCTTGACTGCATTGATGGCAGCCTCATTGATCATATTTGCTAAATCTGAACCAACTGCTCCTGAAGTTGCTAGCGCAATTGCCTCCAAATCTACTGTCTCATCCATCTTTACATCTTTTGCATGTACTTTTAATACATCAATACGCCCCTTTAAATCCGGCTTATCCACAATAATTCTTCTGTCAAAACGTCCCGGTCTCAAAAGTGCCGGATCCAAAATCTCTGGTCTGTTTGTTGCTGCCAGCAAAAGCAATCCCTTATCCGTATCAAATCCATCCATCTCAGCTAACAGCTGATTCAGCGTCTGTTCACGCTCGTCATTGCTTCCCATACTGTTATCACGGCTTTTTCCTATTGCATCAATCTCATCAATAAAAATGATACATGGAGCCATCGACTGTGCCTGCTTGAACAAATCTCGCACTCTCGATGCACCGACCCCGACGTACATCTCTACAAATGCCGAACCAGACAATGAGAAAAATGGTACTTTTGCTTCTCCCGCTACCGCTTTTGCAAGCAATGTCTTACCTGTTCCCGGAGGTCCTACTAATAGTGCACCTTTTGGAAGCTTGGCTCCAATTCCTGTATATTTTCCCGGATTATGCAGGAAATCCACAACTTCCTGAAGAGATTCTTTCGCTTCATCCTGCCCGGCAACATCTTTAAATGTAACCCCTGTCTGCTTCTCCACATACATCTTGGCATTGCTCTTTCCAACTCCCATCATTCCGCCGCCTTTTGCCATCTTCTTCATGAGATAATTCAAAACGACAAAAATCAATACAAACGGAAGGATCAATGTCACAAATATGTTCAGTATAACGGCACTTGTAGAGTCCGGAATTTTTTCACCGAATCTCACATCCGCCTTTTCTAAACGGTCAACCAGCTTACTGTCCTCCATACTTCCGGTGTAACCGGTGTAATATGTCACCTTTACCTGCGGCAGACCATTTTTCTTTTCTGTCTTCGGTGTGATGATCAGCTGATTCGTATCAAATACAACTTCTTCAATTTTCTTGTCATCTAGCATCTTCAGGAACTCACTGTAACTAATCTCCTTCGATGTCGTCTTCTGCATAAATGAGTATAGTCCTAATACCAAAAATACAGTTACCAGAGTCGTAATGATAATAATACTCCAATTCTGTTTATTGTTCTTAGGATTTTTATTATTGTTCTGGTTATTATCCATCTTTATCCTCCTAATCTCTATCTTCTTTATTATAAGTACTGCTTTTCTATAAATCAATAAAAACATTATGAAATACGCAAATACTTTTCTAAAACTTTTGTAAAATAATCTATTTTGTAGTATACTATCCTAGTGCATTTATTATGCCATTGAACAATGTAGGAAAAACTTTTAATAGAGGGATGGATTACTTATGAAAATTGGATTTGATAACGAAAAGTATTTAAAAATGCAGTCGGAACATATTCGAGAACGGATTAATCACTTTGATAACAAACTTTATTTGGAGTTTGGCGGAAAATTATTTGACGATTATCATGCTGCCCGCGTATTACCTGGATTTGCTCCCGACAGCAAACTCCGATTATTGATGCAGCTGTCAGATCAGGCGGAGATCGTAATTGTAATCAGTGCCGGAGACATTGAAAAGAATAAAGTCCGCGGAGACCTTGGAATCACATACGATTCAGATGTCTTGAGACTGATGGACTCTTTTAAAGAAAAAGGATTGTTTGTCGGAAGTGTCGTAATCACACAATATTCCGGTCAGGGAAGTGCAAATTTATTCAAAGCTCGTTTGGAAAAACTTGGAATCAAAGTGTATACACACTACTCCATCGAAGGATATCCATCTAATATTCCGTTGATCGTAAGTGATGAAGGTTATGGAAAGAATGATTATATTGAGACATCCAGACCACTTGTCATCATCACTGCACCTGGTCCTGGAAGCGGTAAGATGGCAACTTGCCTTTCACAGTTGTATCACGAACATAAGAGAGGAATCCGCGCCGGATATGCAAAATTTGAGACGTTCCCAATTTGGAATATTCCGCTAAAGCATCCTGTGAACCTTGCTTATGAGGCTGCAACAGCTGACTTAAATGATGTGAACATGATCGACCCGTTCCACTTGGATGCCTACGGAGTCACAACAGTCAACTATAATCGTGACGTTGAGATTTTCCCAGTTCTAGATGCTATTTTCGAACGAATTTACGGAGAAAATCCTTATAAGTCTCCAACAGATATGGGCGTTAACATGGCTGGAAATTGCATCTGTGATGATGACGCTTGCCGCGAAGCTTCCAATCAGGAGATTATCCGCCGTTATTACGCTGCATTAAATGGATTGGCGGAAGGAACTGCACAGGAGGAAGAAGCATTCAAGATTGAACTTCTGATGAAACAGGCTCATATCACAGTGGAAGACAGAAAAGTGGTGGATGCCGCGCTCAAACGTGCCGAAGAAACGAATGGTCCTGCTGCTGCTATGGAACTTCCAAACGGACAGATTATCACTGGAAAGACTTCCTGTCTTCTCGGTGCATCCTCAGCACTGCTTTTGAATGCCCTAAAAAATCTTGCCGGATTGAATGACGAATTACACTTGATTTCACCAAGTGTAATTGAACCGATTCAAAAGTTAAAGACAGAATACCTTGGAAGTATCAATCCAAGACTTCACACAGATGAAATTCTGATTGCGCTTTCTATCTGTGCTGCTACAGATGACAACGCAAAACTTGCTTTGGAACAGATTCCTAAGTTAAGTGGATGTCAGGCTCACACTTCTGTAATGCTTTCTTCTGTGGACATCAAGCAATTTAAACGTTTGAACGTTCAACTCACTTCAGAAGCAAAGTATGAAAACAAACGAATTTATCACTAATTTTATAAAAAGTAAGACGAGAGAAATCTTCCATTTCCCTCGTCTTCTTTTTTATTTATGCACTCGTTTTTTCAAACTGTGAATTATAAAGTTCTGCATAAAATCCATTTTGTTTCAGCAATTCCTCGTGATTTCCCTGCTCGATAATATCACCGTCTTTCATCACAAGAATCAGATCCGCATCACGAATCGTAGACAATCTGTGCGCAATGATAAAACTTGTTCTTCCTCGCATGAGGTTATCCATTGCTTTTTGAATCCGCACTTCAGTTCGCGTATCTACCGAACTTGTCGCCTCATCCAAAATCAAAATCTTCGGATCTGCAAGAATCGCTCTCGCAATCGTCAAAAGCTGCTTCTGTCCCTGAGAAACATTGCTTGCCTCCTCATTCAGTTCCATATCATAGCCGTTCGGAAGAGTCTGCACAAATCGATGTACATGAGCCGCTTTTGCTGCCTCAATAACTTCCTCGTCTGTCGCATCCAATTTTCCATACCGGATATTTTCCTTGATACTTCCATGGAATAACCATGTGTCCTGAAGAACCATTCCAAACATCTGACGAAGTTCACCTCGATTGAAATCTTTCAGGTTATGTCCGTCAATCAGAATCGCACCGCTGTTTACGTCATAGAAACGCATCAGCAATTTGATCATCGTCGTCTTTCCTGCTCCGGTCGGTCCAACAATCGCAATTTTCTGTCCCTGTTTTACCTTCGCTGAAAAATCATTGATAATAATCTTATCCGCATTATATCCGAAATGAACATGATCAAACTCCACATTTCCTTCCAGTCCCTCTACTGACACTGGATTTTGCGCAAATTGATCTTCCTCCTCTTCTTCCAGGAATTCAAACACTCTTTCCGAAGCGGCTGCTGTCGACTGCAGCATATTGGCAACCTGAGCTACCTGCGTAATTGGTTGTGTAAAGTTTCTTACATACTGGATAAAAGACTGGATATCTCCGACTTCAATCGTTTTCTTAATTGCAAGGTATCCTCCTAAGATTGCAACTGCAACATATCCAAGATTTCCCACAAACTGCATGATCGGCATCATCATTCCTGAGAAAAACTGTGATTTCCATGCTGACTGATACAGGATCTCATTTGTCTCATCAAACTCTTTGATGACATCTGCTTCCTTATTAAATGCCTTTACAATATTATGCCCGCCATAAACTTCTTCTACCTGACCATTCACATGTCCCAGATATTCCTGCTGGTTTTTAAAGTGTCTCTGTGATCGCTTTACGATTGTCGAAATCAATCCAAGCGAAATCGGAAGGATCAAAAGTGCCACAAGGGTCATCAGAGGACTGATGCTCAGCATCATGATCAAAACACCGATAATTGTTGTAAAAGAAGTAATGATCTGAGTTGCACTTTGGTTCAAACTCTGGCTTAGTGTATCAATATCGTTTGTCACACGTGACAATACTTCTCCATGTGTCCTTGTATCAAAATAGTTCATCGGCATACGATTGATTTTCTCTGAAATCTCTTTTCGAAGGCGATACGTCAGCTTCTGTGACACACCCGTCATAATATATCCCTGAATGAATGAAAATATTGCACTTGTTACATACAGGCACATCAGGAAAATCAAAATATGTGCGATTTTTTCAAAATCAATTCCGGAGCTTCCGGATACTTTTCCCACAAGTCCTGTAAAAATCTCTGTTGTCGCTTTTCCCAAAATTTTCGGTCCCGCGATATTAAAAATCGTACTTCCGATTGCAAAAAGGAGAACAAAAATCAATCCAATTTTATATTCGGAAAGATATTTCATCAATTTCTTGATTGTTCCTTTGAAATCTTTTGCCTTTTCTCCGGCTCCCATTCCGCCGTGTGGACCTCCGCCCATAGGGCCTCCCTGTCTTTTACTCATGACTCTTCTCCTCCTTTCCGAGTTTTCCTGCAAGTTCTTCTTCTGATAGCTGAGACATTGCGATCTGCTGATATACTTCACAAGTTTTCAGAAGTTCTTCATGCGTTCCTCTTCCTACTACTTTTCCTTCATCTAATACAATAATCTGCTCTGCATGCAAAATTGTACTGATTCGCTGTGCTACAATCAGGACCACACTGTCTGTTGTATGCTCCTTCAGAGCCTTTCGAAGTGCCACATCCGTCTTATAATCCAATGCTGAAAAGCTGTCATCGAAAATAAACACATCCGGTTGTTTTGCAATGGCACGCGCGATTGACAGACGCTGTTTCTGTCCACCTGATACATTTCCACCACCCTGTGCGATTCTGCTTTCATATTTTTTGTTCTTTTCTTCGATGAAATCACTTGCCTGTGCAATTGCTGCTGCCTCTTTCATCTCAGTTTCAGAACCATCTGGATTTCCATATAAAATGTTGGATTCAATCGTTCCGGAGAACAGCACACCTTTTTGCGGCACATATCCAAGACGATCACGCAATTCATGCTGTGTAATGTTTCTGATATCCTCTCCATCGATTGTGATACTTCCTTCTGTCACATCATAAAATCTCGGAATCAGATTTACCAACGTTGATTTTCCACTTCCGGTACTTCCGATAAATGCTGTAGTCTCTCCCGGTTTTGCCACAAAATTAATATCGTGCAGCACATCTTCTTCTGCCCCCGGATATCGGAATGACACATGATCAAATTTCACAACACCTTTTCCATCTTCTGGAAGCTGTTTTGGTTCTTTTGGATCATGAATCAAAGTCTCGCTTGTAAGGATCTCATCTACACGTGTTGCGGAAACAGCTGCTCTTGGGAGCATGATTGAAATCATACAAATCATTAAGAATGCCATGATAATCTGCATTGTGTACTGGATAAATGCCATCATATCTCCTACCTGCATCTGTCCGTCATTAATTCCATGTGCTCCGCTCCACACGATCAGCACTGAAATTCCATTCATAATGAGCATCATAGTTGGCATCATAAATGTCATCGCTCTGTTTACAAATAGATTTGTTCTTGTCAAATCTTTGTTCGCCTTATCAAATCGTTCTTCTTCATGTTTTTCTGTGCTAAATGCACGGATAACAGAAAGTCCTGTCAATATTTCTCTTGTTACCAGATTTAATTTGTCGACCAGATTCTGCAACATCTTGAATTTCGGCATTGCCACAACAAACAATACAATCACAACACATAAGATCAGAGCTACTGCAAGTGCGATGATCCATGACATCGATACATTTGTGTGGAATACTTTAAACACACCACCCAGTCCAAGGATCGGTGCATAGATCACCAATCTCAGCATCATTACCGTCAGCATCTGAATCTGTTGAATATCATTCGTGCTTCTGGTGATCAAAGACGCAGTTGAGAATTTATCAAACTCCCCATTGGAGAACCCAACTACCTTCTTAAACACACCACTTCTCAAATCTCGTCCGGTAGCGGCCGCCACCTTTGATGCCATAAGACCTACAAGTACACTTGCTGCCATTCCTAAAAACGCAAGTGCGATCATCTTTGCGCCAGTTGCAAACATATAATCTGTCTGCACTTTATCCATATCAATTCCCAGATTTTCATACGCAGACTTGATGTATATTGTGGCTGCCTGTTCCACCATCGTCTCCGGCATCTCTTCCATCTTTTCATCTAACTGCTTCGTCATCTGCAGCCTCTGTTCCTCTGGCATCATAGAAAGTACATCGTATATCGTTGTATCCTCCGTAAGCATCTCCTGAGGCACATTCGCAAATATTGCCTGTTTCATCTGTTTGCTCGTCTCAGAATCTGAATCAAATCCAGATACCAACAGCATTGGTTTTCCAAGGATATCAATTAATTTCTCTTCCTTATCTTCATCTTTCAACATATCGTCTTTAAGAACATAAGCATCTTTTTTATATGTCTTAGAATCTAATGTATAGGCATCCATCACAATTTTCTGATCATCCTTAGACACAAACAGCAATAACTTTTCCATGTCGTCTTTTGCAATCTGTTCCGGAATTGCCGAATCAATTCCCCCCTGTTGGATTCCAACATTTACAATATCAGAAGTGTATCCCGGCAGCGACAGATCACAATATGCCTGAATGATCAGCACTGCAACAATTGCAAGCACCGCACCTACACGTGGCTTCAAAAATTTAAATAATTTTCCCATCGTTTTGTCTTCCCCTTTCTAGTCTTTCTCGCCTTTTATAAGGTTCTCTTTCATTTGCAATAGCAATCTGTGAAGCAGCATAATCTCCTGCTCGCTCATATTTGCAAATGCCTCTTTCTCAAGCTGATGCAAAGCATCATCCATATTCTCTGCGATTTTTCTTCCCTTTTCTGTAATATAAATACGGGTAATTCTTTGATCCTTCTCATCCTGATGCTTTTCAATCAGATCTTCCGCTTCCATCTTTCGGATCATCACCGTAATAGACGGTGGCGTAATCCCCATTTTAGATGCAAGTTCCTTTTGTGAAAGTCCGTCATTTTGGCTTAATCCCCACAACATGCCGCATTGCCCAGGATGTATTTTCAAGTCCCGCAGTAAGTGCATACTTCTTTGAATATACAGATGCAGTACTTGGTTTACCAGCAACTGTGTATTATTCTCCATCCCTTTCTTCTCCTTTCCAAATTAGTTAGATGTCTAACCGTTATATTATTAGTATTCACTAAAAATGTCAATGAAAATCCTTCTATTTAACATTTTTTTTATATTTTTTGTCAAAATTTAATTAAATATCTAATTAACAAAAGCAGGAGTGACTACTTCTCACTCCTGCTGATAATGCGCATTTATTCTTCTTTTATAAACTATCTCTTATTTTTACCGAAACATTTTGGTTTCAAATTTCCCGGCAATGATAACACTACCAAATATACAATCAAAATAGAACCGATTTTATCAAGTAAATTATTGAATAACTTCGGTATAAATGATGCCGCAAAAATACCTGCTCCACTCTGTTTTAAGAACATTACCGCCACATCAGATATCGTACCTGTCAGTCCTCCATAAACTGCAATCCCAATCGGTGTCCCCACAACCGGCGCTGCAATTCCTGTAATGATTCCAACAACCAACGCCGTTACAAAATTAAATTTCACTTTACGGAATACAAAGCCGACAATCAACGCTACCACAATACTCACTAACATAAATGGCATTCCGGTAAACGAACCGCTAAAAAGGCTTGTCAAAATATTAGTCAACGCTCCAACAACTGCTCCATACCACGGGCCAAAATAAATTGCAATGAATATCGTCCCCATCACATCCAGATAAAATGGGAATTTCAACGCTGCCGTCACGATTCCAAGCACTATATTCAGTGCAATTGCGAGACCACACAAGACAAGTCTTGTTGTCCCTGAAATTTCTTTGTTCATCTCTCTTTTCTCCTCCTTTAAATACATCTAAGACTATTTTATCAACACATCAACTTTTTGAAAAATTGAATATTTTTATATGTATATTATATTTTTCTATAACCTTGTCTAAAAAAAAATGATACAATATCTATAATATAAAGCGGAGGATTTATTTTATGAGACAAAAAATTTTATTTGTCAGCCATTGTTTTTTGAACGATGCGGCAAAATTAAAACATCAAAATTTAGAAGCTCAACAATCTGAACGAATTTCCAAAAGAGCCTTCTTAAAACAAATATTAGACAGTGACATTGAACTCATCCAACTCCCATGCCCTGAATTTCTCTTATATGGCAGTAATCGCTGGGGGCATGCTGTCTCTCAGTTCGACACTCCTTTTTTCCGTAAAGAGACAGAACGTATGCTGGAACCAGTTCTCATGCAGATTGAAGAATATCTTTCTTCCCCAGAACGTTTTGAACTCTTAGGAATCGTTGGAATCGACGGAAGTCCGAGCTGCGGTGTTCATTCGACCTACGACGGCGATTGGGGTGGAGAATTAACTGGCATTCCTGATTTAACTGAATCTATCCAGACGCTCAGAAAAGTAAAACACTCTGGCATTTTCATGGAAGTGTTTCAAAAGCTGTTAGAAGAGCGCTGCTTAAACGTTCCTTTTTTCTCTATTGAAACATTTTCATTTCCACCAAATTCAAAAATTGTGGAGAGATAATTACATATCCCTCCACAATCACACATTTCGTACTTTCTTTGTATATGCTAATCCCACACATAATATCACCGGAAATACAATTGCCGCCAAAGTTCCCATCTGCAAATTATCTGCAAAATGACCGGAAACCATTCCTACGACGGTCGGACCTCCTGCGCATCCAAGATCTCCTGCAAGCGCCATCAGCGCAAACATCGCTGTTCCACCTCTCTTTATGGACGCTGATGCCATACTAAACGTTCCCGGCCACATAATTCCTACAGATAATCCGGCAATTCCACAAGAAATAAGCCCCAACGCCGGTATCGTAAAAAATACGATTCCAAGATAAGAAACCACACATAGCATGCTGCTTCCAATCATAAAACGCTGCAAATTTATTTTTTCTCCAAATTTTCCATAATATGCTCTGGAAAGTCCCATACAGATTGCAAAGAACATCGGTCCTGCCAGATCTCCGATTGTTTTGCTTACACCCAAACCTTTTTCCGCAAATGTAGATGCCCATTGACTAACAGCTTGTTCACTCGCTCCGGCACATATCATCATTAAAAGAAATAGCCAAAATAGTTTCTTTGAGCATAACTCTTTTATCGTAAGTCCCTTCTCTCCTTCTCCTATCAATGGTGCAATTGGGACTTTTGCAAACAAAATTGTATTCGCCAATGGAATACATGCCCATATTATCGCCATGATTTTCCAGTTGTCAATTCCAAAAACAGCAAAAAAGACAGTTGAAAGAAATACAACGCCAACATGTCCCCAACAATAAAATGAATGTAAAAGGCTCATTGCTGCCTCCTTATTGTCTGTTGGGCACGACTCTATTATTGGACTTACCAAAACTTCCAAGAGACCTCCTCCTGTCGCGTAGATTATCACTGCAATCAAAAGACCTACAAATGGCTCTGAACACCTATCCGGCAATACTGTTAACAGCAATACTCCACCTGCTGAAAAAATATGTGCTATTAAAATCGACACCCGGTATCCAATGCGATCCACGAATCCAATTGCCAGTAAATCCACCAATAGCTGTACTGCAAAATTAATCGTCACAAGGAGTGTAATCCTGGACAATGGTATTTGATAGGTTTCCTCAAAAGTTAAAAATAACAGCGGAACAAAATTATTGACAATCGCTTGTACAATATACCCCAAAAAGCATGCATAGATTGTTTTATGATATTGATTTTTCATCAACTATTCTCCTCCGGAAATAAATGTTTTTAATTGCATAGGAGGCAATTTATTATAAAACTAAAAAACATCTGGAAATAATCTCCAGATGCTTCACTTTATATACCTTCAAAATCACATACAATCCACTTTGATAAGCTTTCTCTTCATCCTTCTTGTTCCTATCACCTTTTGGTTA
>PPYF01098954.1_pt1 | contig 57386 bp, 47 predicted proteins | sample 1559871 | NCBI WGS metagenome assembly PPYF01 (sample SAMN08240021, study PRJNA423297) | Human gut metagenome, whole genome shotgun sequencing project.
GACATTTTACATACTCTCCTTTCAACGAATCCAGGAGGTTTAACTATATGCCAGTCTACTTTATTCATAGCATACCACGCTTGAAGGAGGCATGCTAGGCCGCTGCTGGTCAAGTAAAGTCTGAACTATAGTTATAGTACCCGTATTGATAAACACTGGAGTTCTGACGGTTATGAATGGCCCCTGAGCGGTTCGCTGCTAGCCAAAGTGGTTCGCGGCTCGCTGCGCAGCTTCACCCTGCGGGTTCGCTTTGCAGGCCGCTATCACACGGCTCATATTAACCAATTCTCTGCGGCATATAGCCTTGAGAATTGGAGCTGAGCGCCAAGCGTTGTAGGGGCTGACAGTCCGCAGGACTGCCTGAGGAAGTTTGTTAGGATACAGTTATAAAGAACAAGAAAAATGGCTTGCGAACTCATTTAAGTTCGCAAGCCATTTTTCTTTCGGGGGTAAGTATTATTTTCCCCCCCCCATTTTTTATTGCCTCTTTATTTTTTGCTTTCCTTTGCTATGATAGAGTTGTATTACAAAAGAGCCAAAAGCTGGCGCAGGGATTGTTCCATGAAGCCGTCCTTACGGTAGATGAACAGGGTGGGAAGGGTATCAAAGGGCTCGGGCAGGGGCTGCAGGTCCAGGGTGCCGGCGGCCGCAAAGGCACTGACCACGGCTTCGGGGAACAGGCTGATGCCCAGGCCGGCGCTGACGCTGGCCAAGATGGCTCCCAGGGAGGTAAATTCGATAATCTTTTCGGGAAGAAGTTCCCGGGAGGACAGGCAGGCTTCCAGGGTTTTGCGGTAGGAGCAGCCCTGGGGGAACACCAGAAGGGGTTGGCGGAGCAGGGCTTCTGCAGGGGTCCGGCTGCTGCCTTTGGGGGTTACCAGCACCAGCCGTTCGGTCTGCACCAGTTTGGTGCCTAACCCAGGGTGGCGCAGGGGACCGGCAGCAAAGGCTCCGTCCAGGGTATGGTCCAATACGCCCTGGAGGGAAGCGGCGGTGGTGCCGGTCTGGATGCGCAGGGCTACCTGGGAGTTTTCTGCATGATAGCGGGACAGGAGCGGGGGCAGCAGGGTCATGGCGGTGGATTCCATGGAGCCCAGAGTCAGGCTGCCTTTGGCGGTGCCGTCGTCTTTCAGGACGGCTTCGGTTTCGGCGGCCAGGTTCAGGAGTTTTTCTGCATACTGGAGCAGCTGTTCTCCTTTGGGGGTCAGGGTGACGCCGTGGCTGCAGCGATGGAACAGTTCGGTATGGAGTTCTTTTTCCAGCTGGCTGATTTTGGTGGAAAGGTTGGATTGGGCGTAGTTCAGTTTTTGGGCGGCTTTGGACAGGCTGCCTTCAGCTGCGACGGCCCGGAAAAATTTTAGTTCTTGGAGATCCATGGTCTGCCTCCTGTTTTTTGATGTGATATATAAAAATAAGATTACAGGTTATATATTTAATAATATACCACAGCCCTGAATGGGTGTAAACTAGCATTAGCAAAAGGAGAGAAGCATATGAGCAGAGTATTTTGCATTCCGAAAAAGGTGGTTACGGGCCAAGGGGCCTTGGAAGTTCTGGGCAGCGGGCTGGAAAGTTATGGGAAAAAGGCTCTATTGGTTACGGGCAAGCATGCGGTAAAGGACGGTACGGCGGGCCGGGTGGAAAAACTGCTGGAACAGCAGGGTATTGGGCTGGCGCTGTACGACGGGATTTCCGGGGAACCCACGGATACCATGATTCTGGAAGGGCTCCGGGAATACCGGGCTGCGGGCTGTGATTTTCTCATAGGTCTGGGGGGCGGCAGCCCTCTGGATGCCATGAAGGCCATTGGGGTGCTGGCGGTGCACCCTGGGAAGCTGTCGGACTACTTGGGCAAGGAGATTGCCGGGCCGCTGCCGGGAATGGTTGCCATTCCCACCACGGCGGGCACTGGGTCGGAAGCTACCCAGTTTACCATTATTACGGATACGGCAACCCAGGTAAAAATGCTGCTGAAAGGGGCGGCCCTGCTGCCGGACCTGGCCGTGGTAGATTCGGCGCTGTCGCTGTCGGCTCCTGCCAGGGTAACGGCTTCCACGGGCCTGGACGCACTGACCCACAGCATTGAGGCCTATACCTCCAAAAAGGCCCAGCCTCTGACGGACACCCTGGCGCTGTCCGCGGTGAAACGGATTTTTGCCAATCTGCCCACCGCCTATCGGGAGGGGCAGAATGCTGAGGCCCGGGAAGAAATGGCTATGGCGGCCCTGGAAGCGGGCATGGCTTTCAACAATTCTTCGGTGACCCTGGTCCATGGCATGAGCCGGCCCATTGGAGCGCTGTTCCACGTGCCCCATGGGCTTTCCAACGCCATGCTGCTGGGGGTCTGCCTGGAATACGCCCTACCGGGAACGTATGAGCGGTTTGCTGCCTTGGGCCGGGCCGTGGGGGCTGCAGAGGCCTCTTTACCGGACCACGCGGCTGCGGAAGCCTTTTTGGCAGCGGTGCGGGACCTGTGCGAGACCTGCCAGGTGCCCACTTTGGCCGAATACGGCGTTGACCGGGCGGCTTTCTTTGCCCAAATCGACAAGATGGCAGAAGATGCCATGGACAGCGGCAGCCCTGCCAACACCCGGCGGGTACTGAATGCGGGCGTGCTGAAAGAATTGTACAAGAAATTGTGGTAAGGAGGCCTTTATGCTGGAACCCTTGGAACGGCTGAAGCTTGCTATGGCGATTTATAATCAGGGAGATCCCAAACGGCTGCAGCACCTGCTGAAGGTGCACAGCCTGGCCCGGCTTTTGGGGCAGCTGGAGGGGCTGGACGGAGAAACACTGTTTCTCCTGGAAACCACGGCCCTGGTCCACGATATAGGCGCCCGGAAGGCGGAGGCCCTGCATGGGGCGGCGTTCCGGCGATACCACGAAGCCCTGGGGGTACAGGAAGTTCCTTCCGTACTGGAACCCTTGGGGTATACCCGGGAGCAGGTAGAGCGGGTGCAGTTTATAGTGGGGCACCATCACCAGTACGGGGCCATTGACAGTTTGGCTTTCCAGGTGCTGGTGGAGGCGGTTTTTATGGTGAATGCCTACGAAAAGCAGCTGCCGCTGACGGCTGTGGCCAATTTTCGGGATAGGATTTTTCGGACGGCCGAAGGCCGCAAATTGCTGAATACCATGTTTGGTCTAAAGGAGAAATCATGACAACATTTCATACCATCAAAGTGCAGGGCCTAGATATTTTTTATCGGGAGGCTGGAAATCCGGAGAAGCCGGTACTGGTGCTGCTCCACGGCTTCCCCTCGGCCAGCCATATGTTCCGGGACCTGCTGCCCCGGCTGGAACAGGATTTTCATATGTACGCCCCGGATTACCCGGGCTTTGGCCAATCGGCCATTCCTTCCCGCAAGGCTTTTGCCTATACCTTTGACCACCTGACAGAAGTGGTGGAGGGCTTTTTGGAGGCTTTGGGGCTGCATTCTTTCTTTCTGTATGTGTTTGACTATGGGGCGCCCATTGGTTTTCGGATTGCCAGGAAGCATCCGGACTGGATCCGGGGCATCATCAGCCAGAACGGCAACGTGTACGAGGAAGGACTGGGGGCCAAGTGGGCCGCTCGGAAGGCGTATTGGGAGCATCCCACGCCGGAACTCCGGGAGCAGTACAAAAGTGCTTTTGTCCCGGAGACCATTTATGGCCAGTATACCTTTGGCACGGAGCCGGGCAGTGTGTCTCCAGACGGGTATTCCCTGGATATTTTCTACACCCAGCGGCCGGAGTATGCAGAAATCCAGGCAGATTTGCTTTTCGACTACCAAAACAATGTGAAGCTGTACCCGGCCTTTCAGGAGTACCTGCGAAAGGAGCAGCCGCCGCTGCTAGCGGTATGGGGGAAGAACGATCCATCCTTTATCCCCGCTGGGGCGCTGGCTTTCCAGCGGGATCTGCCCCAGGCCGTCATCAAACTGGTGAACAGCGGCCATTTTGCCCTGGAATCCTGCTGTGAGGAAATTGCCCAGGCCATCCGGGAGTTTGCCAAGCCCTTGTGCCAAGGAACAAAATAAAAAAGAACCAAAGGAGTCAGTATGGAAACCATCGATTGCATCAAAACGCGCCGGTCCGTCCGGCAATTCACCGACCAGCCGGTAAGTCATGAGGAGCTGGAACAGATTATCCAATTGGCCGCCTATGCGCCCAGCTGGAAGAACACCCAAACTTCCCGGTTTATTGCGGTGTATGATCGGGCCAAGCTGACCCAGCTGGCGGAAGAATGTATTCTGGGTTTCAAAGGCAACTACAACACCATTTTGCACGCTCCCTGTCTGGTGGTGCTGACCACCGTGGACGGCAGGTCCGGGTACGAACGAGATGGTTCTTTCACCACCTCCAAGGGGACCCATTGGCAGTCCTTTGACGCGGGAATTTCGGCCCAGACCCTGTGCCTGGCCGCTCACCAGCTGGGGCTGGGAACGGTGGTCATGGGCATTTATGATGAGGCCAAGGTGGCCCAGGTGGTGGGGGTGCCGGAAGGCCAGTCCGTTTCGGCGCTGATTGCCCTGGGGCATCCGGCAGCGGTACCGGCCATGCCCAAACGCAAGGAGCTGGATACGCTGCTGTCCTACCGGGAAGGCTGAAACAAAGCAAAACAAAGTAAAACAAAGTCAGCTGGTCACTACTTTTATACGTTTTAGGCATGACTCTGCATAAAGGCAAAGTATTTGTTATAGAACCGGTATAAGCTTATAATATATAGCGATACGATGACAAAAAACGAGGTTAAGCTGTAGGGGGAGGAAATATGTCTAAAAAAGTTCTTGTGATTTCCAGCAGTTTGTGGAAAAACAGCAATTCGGAGGCGTTGGCCCGGGCCTTTGCCAAAGGGGCTGAGGAAGCGGGAAATGAAGTGGAGTTTGTGAGCCTGCAAGGCAAGGAGCTGCAATTTTGCATTGGCTGCCTGTCCTGCCAAAAGACCCAGCAATGCGTGCTCAAGGATGCTGCTCCGGCGATTGTGGCTAAAATGAAGGAGAGCCAGGTGCTTGCCTTTGCATCTCCCATCTATTATTACAGCATTTCCGGGCAGCTGAAGACGCTGCTGGACCGGGCCAACCCGCTGTTTCCTGCGGATTATCAGTTCCGGGATATTTATTTTCTCAGCGCAGCGGCGGAAGAGGATCCTGCCACCCCGCAGGGGGCGGAAACGGCCATCCAGGGCTGGGTGGACTGCTTTGCCAAGGCGCAGCTCCGGGGTACGGTGTTTGCGGGAGGCGTGACCCTGCCTGGAGAGGTAGAGGACCAGCCGGCGCTTGCGGAAGCAGAGGAACTGGGCAGGAACGTGTAACGGCGTTAAGGGAAAAGGCTTGGAAAATGAACGTTCATTTTCCAGGTCTTTTTTGTTGCGTACAAACTTTTCTTTGCTTTACTTTGCTAAAGATTCCCCGGTACTTTGTTCCAACTGGTGCAAAATTTGCAGGGTTTTGCAGGGTTGGGCACTTTCCTCTTTTCGGCAGGGATATTAGATGATATAGTAACAATAACGAATATGGCTGGGGGAAGGGATTTTTATGGAGGAATGTAAACGGTTTACGCTGCCTTCTGGTTTTGTGTTTGATGTGTCTAGGCTTGTGGGGGAAGGCCGCATTGACGCTGAGGAGCTAGAGCAGTTAAAAGAGCGGGTGCAGCAGGCGGCGGAAGGGCTGGCACAGTTGCGGCAAGCGGGTTTGGCCAAGGGGCATTTGTCCAAGGATGGGTCCCCGGAGCCGGTGTACTATGCCTGGCTGCCCTATGTGGCAGAGGGGCACCCCAATACCCCGGAGCTGCTCCGGAAACTGAAGGACTTTGGCCGGGGGGTGCGGCAAAAGTACGATGCGGTGGTTTTTTGCGGGGTAGGGGGCTCCTATCTGGGGGGTAAGGTGCTGTATGATTGTCACGCCAGCGCCTATTGGCCCCGGGAGGAAAAGGGCCGGGAACCGGAAATTTTCTTTAGCGGCAACAACCTGGATGCGGAAGATTTGGAACGGGTCTATGAGCGGCTGGTGCTGGCAGCCCGGCTTTTGCAGGTAACGGAACACCGGGCGTACCAGGTACTGCTGCTGCCCATTTCCAAGTCGGGAACCACCCTGGAGACCACGGCGGCCTTTCTCCATTTCTGGGCTGCGCTGCACCGGGAGGCGCAGCTGTTTCAGGTGGGAGGCGCAGTGGTGACGGACGCCCGGGCAGCAAACGGGCCCCTCAACCGGCTGGCGGCGGAGCACCAGTGGCCGCTTTTTGACGTGCCGGAGGGTGTGGGGGGACGGTTCAGCGTGCTGTCCACCCCGGGGCTTTTGACCGCAGCGGTGCTGGGCATGAATCTGGAGAAATTGCTCCAGGGCGCCCGGGATATGGACCAGTGGTGCCAGAAAAGCACCGTGTGGGATAATCCGGCCCTGTGCAATGCGGTGCTGAAGTATGCGGCGGCCAAAAATCACGGCTGTCCGGTGGAGATTTTCATGCCCTACGTGATGCGGCTGAAGGCCCTGGGGGAATGGTATGTGCAGCTGCTCTCGGAATCCCTGGGAAAACGGCAGAACCGGAACGGGGAGACGGTGTTCTACGGCCGGACGCCGGTGGTGGCCATTGGCACCACGGATATGCACGCCCAGACCCAGCTCCACCAGGACGGGCGCCGGGACAAGGTGGTGCAGTTCCTGTTTGTGGAGAATCGCCAGGACAAGATTGCCCTGCACAATCCTTTCCCGGAAATCCCGGAGTACAATCGGTACGAAGGGCTGGATGTGGGGAAGGCCCTGAAGGCGGCCCTGGAGGCCAACCAGGAGGCCCTGGCCGGGGACAACCGGCCAAGCGGACTGATTTCCCTGCCGCTCCTCAACGAATATTATTTGGGGCAGCTGTTCTACTTCCTGATGCTGAGCATTGGCTACGAAGGGGAGCTGGCCAATGTAGATGCCTATGATCAGCCCGGGGTGGAAGTGTATAAGAAATTGATGCAGGGGAAACTGGTTCCCCCTTTGCAGGCAGCGAAGCCCGAGCCTAGCTGAAATATAGAACAGACGTAGCGCTTTCTAGTATCTAGAAAACGGTACGTCTTTTTGCTTTGCCCAAAACTCTGCTTTCTGCGTCAACAAATCCGGCGGGATTCCTTTTTATCCAGGGGAAAATATGATAAAATCTATGCTGGAATCGTGTAGAAAGGAAGCCTGAACTATGTCACCCATTGCGGAAGATCGAATCATCTACCACTATTGTTCTGTAGATGGATTTATGAATATTATGAAGAACCGAAATCTGTGGCTGACAGAGGCTTCATTTACCAATGACGCCTGGGAGAATCAGATGCTGGATCCGGTGTTTGAACGGGCTTTGGCAGAGCTGGTATGGGACGGAGAAGTGGCCCGGGACCAGATGGCCCAGGCCAGGGACTTGTATTATCACCATTCGGCCTGCTTTATTTTTCTGGGGTGCTTTTCTTCGGAAGGGGATTTGCTGCCCCAATGGCGTTCCTATGCGGACGATGGCCGGGGCTTTGCCATTGGGTTTGCGCCCTCCAAGATGAACTTCGATACCCACAGCGTGCATTTGAATGCGGATTTCCCCAACAAGTATTTTTTGAAGGAAGTCATCTACATGAACGAGGCCCATACGGAACGGTTTATGCCTTTGGCCAAGAACTGGATCCGGATGCGGCTGACCCGGGGAAGACATTTCACCGGGCCGGAAATTCGCCGGGCCATTGCAGATGATGCGGCTTTTTCTTCCCTGCGCTACTACTGCAAAAACGACAGCTTTCAATTTGAGCGGGAACTGCGGGCACTGTGGCTGCCCATTCTCCTGAAAGATGAGAACGGGAACATGGTAAAGCAGAATGAAAAAGCCTATCAGCAGATCCGGTTCCGGGGTGAGCGGGATCAAATCATTTCCTATACGGAGATGCCCTTTGCGGCGGACTGTATCAAACGGATTGTCATCGGGCCGAAAAACGAGATGAAGAATCATCAGGATGTACTGAAGATTTTTCTGGGTGCTTCTGGCTATGACGATAAAAACATTGAAATTGGAGTTTCTATGAGTTCCTATCGCTAGGACTGGAAACTCTGCTGAACCAAAAGGAGAACTCGGATGACGGAAAAAGTAATGAATCTGCCAAGCCCTTCCATTTATGAAGTAATTGAACACAATTTGGACCCCAATCTGAAGCTGCCTCGGGAGTTTTCCCTGCGGGCCCATCGGCGCAGTCCAGGGGAAAAACTGGTGTATGCCGATGGTTTTATGGAGGGCAACCTGACGGGACCGGATCCGGGAGAAGAGACCAGCCAGGAACTGCTGGAGATTTTGGAAAAGCTGCGGGACAAGCAGTTTGGAGAAGCCCTGAAAGCCCTGAATGCCTTCTTTGACGAAGATGAGGAGCTGATGAATCCTTTGGTGGGCATGGTCCACGAGTTCATCGGCCAGCAGGATCAGGCTGTGGTAGGCGACCTGATTTATTTTGCCAAGCATCTGTTAGTGGAAACGGACCGGATTGAGCTGGTGAAGTTTGCTCTTACCCTGCTGGAATACTATCCTTCGGAATACGATATGGAAGTGGGCCGCCAGATTTTGGACCTGGCCCAATGCAATGAATTCACGCTGTTTGCCCTGCGGAATATGGTCCAGTGGGATGATTCCCAGGAAATGATTTTTGAGCTGATTCAGCACGTGTATGGCTGGGGCCGGATTTTTGCCATGGAAGTGCTGGATCCGGAGCCTGCGGAGGTACAGCACTGGATGTTGGAACAGGGCTGGGACAACGATGTGAACCCGGAATATACGGCTCTCATGATTGCCACGGATGTGAAGCTGGATGAGGTGCTGCGCCAGGCCGAGAAAATTTCGGAAGCAGCCTTCCGGGGGGCCAGCGTATTGGTTGAAGGGCTGCTCCAGGATGAGCCCATTCCGGGGATTTCGGAGTGGCCGGATCCCTTGGGGCTGCTGAACCATTATTTGGAACAGGCCCTGGAACGGAAGCTCAGCTGGAAGGAATACCAGACCATTTGGCATGTGGTCCAGTTCGGGGAGCAGCACAAGGACCAGCCGGGCATGACGGGGCTGGTCACCAAGGGCGGCAAGCTTTTGACCACCTTCGCCTGTGCGGAAGTGGTAATCAAGGCCATGGAGCAGGGGGAAGGGTTTGAACTGGCCCGGGCCCTGGAACTGCCCTACCACCCGGCGGCGGAAAAGCTGGTGCGGGAAGACCCGCTGGGGAATGTGGAACTGCTGTCCTATGCGTTAACCACGGACCAGCTGAACAATCAGGAGCTGACGGGGCTGTACGAAAAGGCACTGCCGTTAGAAGCCCTGGCAGCGGGAAGGGTGCAGCCGGGCGGCGACGAATTGGAGCTGGAACTGGCCTATATGCAGCTGGCTATGGTAGTGGGACAGCTGTATGGCTTCCCCGGAGTGGGGGAAGACCTGGTCCATGCGGCGCTGCACTGCGGCAATGCTTTGTGCCAGGAAGTGGCCCAGCAGGTGGAAGAACAGTGGCATGATTTGGGCTGGAGCCACCAGCTGTGTAATTAAAGAAGAACGCGTCAGGGAAAAAATGGAAGCATTTTTCCCTGACGTTTTTATTTGGAAAGAAGGAATTTCTTTCGCTTTTTATTCTTTTTGGCAGGGGATAGCGTTAAAAGAATTGGCCAACTCCTAGTCAACTATGGTAGAATGATTAGAAGTATAATATAACGAATGTTTGTTGCTAAAATACAGGAATGCCGTTTCTCTTAGTGAGTCTCCTGAAAAATATTCCTAAAATCCAGGGGACTGACGAAAGGAGCTAAGGGAAAACGGCTGGTGGGAAAATGCCGGCAAGGAAAAAAACAGGGGCCCTTTTGGGCACTGAACTGGTGATAAAGGAAAGGAGGCGGGTCCATGACGGCAGCTAGGCGCAGAACGGTATTGTGCATTGGAATGCGGGAAACGGTGGCCCTGAACCTTTCCAATTTGTTTCAGAAGGAAAATTGGCAGGTGCTGTTTCTGGGTAAGAACCCGGGAACATATGAAGGGGCACGGACGTATCAGGTGGACGTAATGGAGGAGGGGGCCGCCCAGGTCTTTCAGGTCCAGAAACCCAATCTGCTTTTGGTGAATCTCCGGGCGGCACAGGGACCGGATACGGCTGCCCATCTGGAAAGAATCCTGTCCCTGGCAGAAAAAAGCAAGGTGGACCGGATTCTCCTGATTTCCGGGGCTGAGGTGTTTGCCCCGGGAACCCAAGATGCCACGGAAGAACTGGCACCCAACCCGGCAGAGGAGCATGGACAGCTGCTGGCCCGGCTGGAAGCGCTGGCACTGGCCTGGAAAAAATACAGCAAGCTGAAACTGACGATTTTGCGGGTGCCGGAGGTGTACGGGCCGGGCAAGCGGGCCCAGAGTGGCTTTATCGGAAGCTTTTTCCGGGCGGTGGCAGGCAATACCCTGATGCCCCGGTGTGACCAGGAATATCCCCGGGATTTTTTGGCCACCCAGGATCTGTTTTACGGGATTATCCAGCTGCTCCAGCGGGATTATCAGGGCGACCTGCTGCATTTGGGTACGGGCCAGGGACTGACCTATGACCAGTTTTGCCAATTGGCCGCTACCTTTGTACCGTACCTGCCCAAGGTGGACCCGGACCAGTTCCAGCCCTACGGCCAGGCCCAGCTGAACAGTGACCGGGCAGCCCGGGAAATTGGCTGGCGGGCAAAGCAGCCGTTAAAGACGGGGCTGCAGAGCATTTATGCCAGCTTGCAGGAAGCGCTGCGGCTGGAACAGGAGAACGCAGAAAAACGGCAGCACCATTCCTGGCAGGACCGATTCAACCAGGAGCGGCTGCCCTATGCGGAAAATGTGGCCGGAGCGCTCCTGATGCTGGGGTTCCAGTATCTCCAGGGGGACACGGTAAGCAGCCTGACGGGTTTTGATTTGTGCTATGTATATATTGCCGTGATGGGGCTTCTCTACGGCCAGCGACAGGCGCTGATTGCGGTATTGTTTTCTGTTTTGATTTTTGCCCGGCGGATGTTGGTGCTGGATTCCACCCTGCTGACGCTGCTGTACCTGCCCCAGCATTTGATCCATCTGGTATCCTATGCCTTTGTGGGGATGGTAACGGCATACTTTCGGGAAGAAGAAAACTTTAAGCTGGCGGCGGCCAAGTGGCAGGAAAAGCACGACCAGGAGAAGTATGCCTTTTTACGGAATTTGTTTGAAGAAAATGTCCAGGTAAAGGACCAGCTGTACCGGCAAATCGTCTACTCAGACGACAGTATTGGCCGGCTGTACTATATTTTGCAGAAACTGGATTCGGCGGAACCGGAAAACCTGTACACCCAGACGGCGGTGGTAACGGCGGAGATTTTGAACGTGGAGAATGTGATCATCTACGTGGTGAGCCACAACCGGCAGTATCTGCGCCAAAAGGTGCGGGTGGGGCAGGACACGCTGAAGCAGTCCCGGTCCCTGAAGGTGGCGGATTATCCATATTTGAAGTCCGTACTGGCCGGCAAGAGCCTGTTTGTGAACCGGGAGCTCAGCGCCAATGCTCCAGACCTGGCGGCTCCCATTTTGTATCAGGGGCAGGTTTGGGCAGTAATCCAGGTGTACGACCTGAATTTTGACCAGTGGAGCCTGTACCAGCAGAATCTGCTTTCCATTACGGCCCGGCTGGTGTCGTCTTCTTTGGCCCGGGCCTATGCCTGGGAACTGGAAACCCAAAAAGCTCGGTGCCTGCCAGGAACTCGCATTCTCAAGGAAGCAGAATTTGCCAAAATCCGGGAAGAATACCGGAAGCGCCGGGAGCTCCAGCGGGATTATGCCATCAAGTTGCTGGAGGTGGCGGCGCCCCAGGGCGGGGACTACGAACAGCTGGATACCCTGCTGGAAGGAAAAACCCGGGCCGAGGACTTTATTGGCCTGTGGGAAAACAAAGCCTGGGTACTGCTGCCGGACTGCACCGAGGCTACCCTGAAGCTGGTGCGGGACCGCCTGGAAAAGGCTGGCCTCAGGACGGGAGAAAGCAGGGATATCCTATGACCGGGAGTGAACTGTTTGGGGGCCTTTATGCCCTGACGGCAGTCCTGTACGGGGGCTATCTGCACTGGTCCGGCAAGAACCGGTACCAGAAGCTGGCAGAACTGCTGATTGTTTTGCTGGTGCCCGTGGCCGGCGTGGTGCTGCTTACCCTGGTACAGCTATTTTCCACCTTTTTTGGCATCAACGGGGGCCATACCCTGGAAGACCGGGACCCGGGGACGGACTTTGCCCTGGGGGACCGGGACTACAACGGGAATATGGTGCCGTTAAATGATGTGTATCTGCTGGGTAATTCCCAGCTGAAGCGGCAGCTTTTTACGGATTCTATCAAGCAGGATGTGGTCACCAACCAGGCCATTTTGCGCCGGGCCATTCAGGATGAGGATCGGGAAATTGCCTATTATGCCGTGTCCCTGCTGACGGCCAAAATGGAAAGCCTGGGGGAGAAAATCCACCAACTGGAAGAACAGCTAAAGACGGCAGCTCCCGACAACCATGAACTGATGGACCGGTACGCTGGGTGCCTGAAGCGGTTTTTGTCCAGCGGCTACGGAGATGCAGCTACCCGGGCCCGGCAGCAGGAAGCCTATATCCGGGTACTGGAGGTGCTGGCCCAGAAAATGCCGGAAAAATCCATTTACTACGAAGAAGAAATCAAGGCCCTTTTGGCCCAGCACAGAATGGAGGAGGCGGCAGCGGTGTGCCGGAGCTTCAGGGAAAGTCACCCGGACGACGAGCGGCCCATTTTGATGGAAATCCGCCTGCACCAGGCCAAACGGGAGCCGGAAGCGCTCCAGGCCTGCATCCAGGAACTGAAGGCACTGCCCAAGGCGCTGTCGCCGGAGGCTCTGAAGGTGCTGCGGTACTGGGACCGGGAGGTGCACCATGAATAAGCGGGGAATTTACGCACTGTTTTTTGTGGTGGTCCTTTTGGGGTGCTTTTTCCAATATACCCGGCTGGACGGCTTCCTGCACCTGAACCCGGCGGCCAACAAGTTCCGCCGGATTGAAAATCTGCCGGTGCAGGTGGATTGGAGCCAGGTGGAAAATCTGCCGGTAGAAAACTATATCGTCATTTATGATCCCACCAGTGTCCGGAGTATGTTCTGCCGGCACAATGCAGAACGGACCCTCCAGGCCAAAAAGAAACATTTTGAGAGTGTGGACCTGCGGCAAAGCATGGCCATTCCCCAGGATACCCAGGGGGTTGTGGTAACTACTGGCCGGCTGGGGGCCGTTGCGGCCCTGCCCCAGATCCTGCAATATGTGCAGCAGGGGGGAACGCTGGTGGTGCTCCAGCAGCTGGAACTGGGCGGGGATAAGCCCCTGGCCCCGGAAACCCTGCGGCAGCTGGGCATAACAGGCCTCAAGGGGAACGGAAAGCCCCAAAGCGTGACGGGCCTATCCATGCGCACCAATTTTCTCATTGGGGCCAAGGGTGAAGAAATTGTCACCGGCCGGTCCTACAATACCTATGTACTGCCTGTGGAATTGGGCCCGGAGGCGGTGGTCCATATCACCGACCGGAGCGGCAGCGTGCCCCTGGTGTGGCAGGAACCCCTGGGCCAGGGAGAAATGTATTTCTACAACGGGGTGGAACGGGAGGACAAGTCCAACCGGGGAATCCTGATGGCCATGCTGGCCCACTGCGGTACGGACACCCTATATCCGGTGGTGGGGGTAAAGATTTTCTTTATCGACGATTTCCCGGCACCGGTGCCGGAGGGCTACTATGAAAAAATCTACCAGGAAACGGGACTGTCCACCTCGGACTTTTACCGGAAGGCCTGGTGGCCGTTTATGAAGCAGCTGGCCCAGCGGGAAAAAATCAAGTTTACCGGGGTCATTATTGAAAGCTACAATGACCGGGTGCATCCGCCCTTTGACCCGCAAAACGGCCGGAATGCCCGGGACGCGCTGGTGGTCTATGGCCACGATCTGCTGAACATGGGCGGGGAAATGGGCCTGCACGGGTACAATCACCAGCCTCTGGTGCCTCCGGGCTACCAGGACCATGAGCCGGACTACGTGCCCTGGACCAGCGAAGAAGATATCCAGGCAGCCCTAACGGAGCTGCGCCGGTATGTGTACCAGGCCTATCCGGAATATAGTTTTGAAGTTTACGTGCCGCCTTCCAATATTCTTAGCCCCATGGGCAAGGACGCCCTGAAAAAAGTGTTCCCGGAACTGAAGATTTTTGCGTCCCTGTATGATGGGCCGGCGGACGAGCACGCCTATTACCAGGACTTTCGCCGGGAACGGGGCGGGTATTACGATATTCCCCGGATTTCCTCGGGGTATGTGCCGGACCAGTCCGCCGTCTACGGGGAGATCAGCGCCATCAATGACCTGGGGGTCTTCAACCATTTTATCCATCCGGACGAAATGTTCTACGAGGAAAGTGCCAAGCTGTCCTGGAAACAGATGCACGACAGTCTGGAGGACTTTGTCCGGGAGCTGTCCCAGCGCTATCCCTGGCTGAAGGCGGTAACGGTGTCGGAAAGCCTGCCCTATTTTGACACGTATTACGATTTGGATTACCGGGTGGAGCGGTCTCCTGAAATGCTGGTGCTCCATTGCCGGAACTATATCCGGTCGGCCCGCTTCCTGCTGCGTTCCCAGCGAACCTTGGACCATGTCCAGGGCTGCCGGGTGAACAAGGTGGAGGACGGGGTGTATTTTGTGGAAGTGACGGATCCGGTGGCCCGGATCTACTGGAAAAACTAGAAAGGAGAAGCCATGAGAATTTGCCTTTTGACCGAAGGGTCCTACCCCTATGTGGTAGGGGGCGTTTCTTCCTGGGTGCAGATGCTCATGGAAGGGCTGCCGGAATATGAGTTTGTGGTGTACTCCATTGGGGCGGAAGCCAAGGACCGGGGACACTACAAGTACAAGCTGCCGCAAAACTGCGTGGGTATCCAGGAGGTGTTCCTGGACGAAATCCTGAACCTGAAGGCAGGGACCATGCAGGAACACGCCCTGACAGAAGCCCAGCAGCAGGTGCTGGAGGAACTGGTCAAGGGGGACCAGCCCATCAACCTGGACGGGCTGGTGGATATTTTCCGGAACAAGCACTGGGAAAGTCCGTTGGATATTTTTATGACCGGGGACTTTTTCCAGGTTATCCGGAAAATTTATGCGGAGCGGTACGATTACCTGCCCTTTACGGAATTTTTCTGGACCCTGCGGTCCATGCTGCTGCCCCTTTTCTACCTGCTCCAGCAGGAGCTGCCGGAAGCGGACGTCTACCACAGTGTGGCTACGGGCTACTGCGGCGTGCTGGGGGGCATTGGGGCGGCGGTGTACCACAAGCCTTTTATGATTACCGAGCACGGCATCTATTCCCGGGAGCGGGAAGCGGAAATCATCAAAAGCGACTGGGCCAAGACGGATTTCAAGTCCGTGTGGATCCGGTATTTCTACAACCTGGCCAAGCTGGCCTACGAAAAGGCGGACCATGTGTTCACCCTGTTTGAGCATAACGGGCAGATTGAAAAGGAACTGGGCTGTGACCCTAAGAAAATTGCCATTGTGCCCAACGGCATCCATATGGAGCGGTTTGCGCCCATTCCGGAACTGACGGACCACGGGGGCACCATCAATGTGGGGGCAGTAGTGCGGGTGGTGCCCATTAAGGATATCCTGACCCTGCTGCGGGCATTTTTCCTGGTGCACCAGGATATGCCGGACACCCATTTGTACGTGATGGGAAATATGGAAGAAGACCCGGAATATGCCCAGCTGTGCCTGAACACAGCGGAGCTGCTGGGGATTACGGAAGCGGTGACCTTTACCGGGTCCATCCAGGTAACGGAATACCTGCCCAAAATGGATATTCTGGTGCTGTCCAGCATCAGCGAGGGGCAGCCGCTGTCGGTACTGGAAGGCTTTGCCGCCCATCGGCTCTTTGTGACCACGGATGTGGGCTGCTGCCGGGAACTAATCTACGGGGACAGCCAGGATACCCTGGGGGATGCAGGGATTGTGGTGCCGCCTTTGGATTTTGAGGCTATGGCCCGGGAAATTCTCCGGCTGGCCCGGAACTTCCCCCTGCGGCACCAAATGGCCCAGGCCGGGTACGAAAGAACCCTCCGGGGCTATACCTACGAGCATTTTATTGATTCATATCGCCGGATTTACCGGGAGGAAGGAGAGCTGGGAGCATCATGGCAGGCGTTGGCTTCGAATTAAAAAAACTGTTCAAGGCCCGGACCGCTACCGGGAAGCTGAAGGCGTATTCTGCCTCTTTGGTGATTACCACAGGGCCGTTTATCCTGCTGGCGGGGATGATGCTGACCATCCAGGGGCTGTTTGCCAAGGCCCAGGTGCCCCAGTCCGAATCCCTGCTGTTTATCGGTACTACGGTGTACGCCTTTGTGTTTTCCCAGATTCTGTCCAGTGGGTTTGTGACGGCGCAGACCCGGTATCTGGCGGATTGTCTTAGTGAAAAGCGGTACGGGGACATTACGGCGTCCCTGTTTGGTATCAACGCCCTGCTTTTGGGACTGGGGGCCCTTGCGGCCTTTTTGTTCTATTTGCCCAGTCCCCTTCCCTGGGTGGACAAGGTGCTGGGATACCTGTTTTTCAGTGAGATGCTGCTGATTTGGAGCCAGGGGGTGTACCTGACGGCGGTGCGCCAGTTTAAGGGGCTGGTGCTGGGCTATCTGGCAGGGGCAGTGGCAGGGGTATTGGTCACCGGGGTTTTGCTAACCGGCGGAGAGCTGCCGGCTGCCCGCTGCGGCGTGGCTGGAGTGGATGTGGGCATGGGCATGATTGTGCTGACCTTCTACCTGGCTTTGTACGATTATTTTGGACCGCCCCGGCAGGGCCGGGTGTTCTGGTTTCTCTCCATTTTGGACCAGCATTGGAAGGTGTTCCTGGAGGCCATGGCTTATTCCCTGGGGCTGTTTCTCCCCAACCTGATGATTTGGCAGGGTTCCTGGGGCACGGTGGTGGGAGGAACCTACCGGTTTGCCCCGGTGTACGACATCATTACCTGCTATGCCTTTTTGTCCATTCTGCCCCTTAGAACCATGTTTGTGGTATCTGCAGAAACGGAATTTTACGACCGGTACGCCATTTATTTTGATGCCATTATCCATAAGGGCAATTATCGGGATATTGAGGATGGCCGGCAGACCCTGCTGTTTACCATGTGGTTTGAACTGCGCAAGCTCATGGGCTTCCAGTTCCTGTTTACCCTGCTGGCTTTGGCCGGGGGAACCTATGTGCTGACTCTGGCCAACGTGGATTTTGAGGCAGCCAATTTGTATGATATTCTTCTGATGGCGGCGTATTTTACCGGGGTTACGGAAGTCATCAGCATCCTGTTCCTGTACTTTGATGCCCAGGAGCAGGCCCTGCGGTTGATGGGGCTGTACTTTCTGGGTACCCTGGTACTGGGGCTGGGGGGCATTGCCCTGTTTGGGGAGAGCAGCTACGGCTTTACCTTCTTCCTGTCCAGCGGCCTTGCCCTGTTCTACGGGCTGCACAGCCTGGACCATTTTGCGGACCGGCTGAATTATTATATTTTCTGCGGCCAGCCCATGTTTTACCGGCCCAGGGTTTCGTTTATGACCCATTTGCGGGATAAACTCTATGGGGTGAAGGAATCCCAGAAAGGAGGGTCCTTGTGAACCAGCAAACGAAGCGGAAAGCAGCGGGCCTTCTGGCGGTGATTACGGGGCTTGGAACCTGGGGCGTGCCGGCCCTGGGGTTTGCGGCCTCCCGGGATGTGCTCCACGATGTCCGGTCCCAACTGGACAGCCTGCGCCAATCCCGGGAGGAAATCCGGTATTATCACCAGGCCCAGGCCGATGTGAAACGGGCTCGGGTGGATTTGGAACAGGCCAGGGCAGGTCTTGCTGAGGCCCAGAAAGGCCGCCGGGAAGCGGCAGTGAACCTGGGACAGGTGCTGGCCAATTTGAACGCGGTGAAAAAAGCCCTGGCAGAAACGGAAGCCGCCCTGCAAAAGGCCCAGGCAGAAAGTGCCAAGCGGACCGGGATGCCAAGGAGGCGGCTGCCAAGGAACGGGAAGCGGCCTACGAGGCCAAGGAAAAGGCCGTGGAGAACCGGGATACGGAGGCCCTCCGGGCGGAGGACGCCCAAAAAGAAGCTTTGGTAAAGCAGGCGCTGACTGCCGTAAATTATGAACAGAACCGGCTGTTGGACGCAGAAGATATGGTGAACGATGCCCTGGACAAGCTGAACGGGCAGGAGGATGCGGCGGAGCAGGAAGCCCAGGCAGAACTGGACCGCTTGGCCCAGCAGATGGATGCGGCCAGCGAGGCTTTGGATGCAGCGGACCAGAGACTGGATGCGCTCCAGCAGCAGCTGGACGCTTTGACGGATGCCCGGGAGCAGGCGGAAGACGCCGAGCGGGATGCCCGGGAACAGGTCCGGGACTACCAGCAGCAGGCCGTGGAACTGACGGTGGAAAAGCAGCAGGCGGAAAAAGACGAGGCAGAAGCCCAGGCCTACGATTCCGAAGCGGCCAAATGGCTGGACGACGCGGAGAACTGGGCCCGCAGCGCCCTGAAGGAGCGGCAGCGGGCGGACTACGCCCTGGCCCATTTTGGGGAAGGGGCGGGCTGGCAGACCGGCGTGGAATTTGACAGCTGGAAGGGCCGGGAATCCGGGCATCAGCTGTTTATTCCCTTGAATTTTTACCAGGCAGGACGGATTAGCGGCCACCGGGTGGATATTGGCCTTTCTACGGGCTATGTGCAATCGGATACCCATAAGAGCCACGGCAGCGTGTCGGGCTGGGCGGATACCCAGCTGAGTGCCGAACTGCGCAATGACCACAAGCAAAACAGCGTCCGCTACCAGCTGCTGTTTAATCTGCCTACGGGGCAGAGTGCCATCTACCAAAATGCCGTGGTGGGAAATGATTTGGCCCGGATGACGGATTTTGGTGCAGGGTTCCAGGTGACCCCGGGCCTTGAACTGATCCACCACTTTACGGAGCGGGACAGTCTGGCGGCCAGCGTCCAGTACACGCTCCGCCGGAGCTACGACTATTCCAAGGAAGTGCCGGGGGCCCAGGTGGACCCGGGGAATGCTTTCCAGCAGGAGGTCAGCTACCTCCATGCAGGGCCCAAAACCCAATACCGTTTGGGGGTGGTCCACAGCCATGCGGAGAGCTCCTACCAGGACACCATTTTCAGTGAGCTGCGGGAAGTGGAAGTGCCCAGGACGCTGCATAACGGTAAGGGCGGCCCCCAGGGCGGCGAAGGGGGCACCCAAACTGTAACCCGGGAATTCTGGGGCCGGGACAGCCGGCTGCACTACCGGGAAGGGGACGATTGGGAGCTGAGCTGGTTCTACAATGACCAAATTACAAAGCGGGACGAACTGTCCCTGTACGGCATTTGGAACCTGGTCAGTGCCGGCTGGGGCTACCGGAATCAGGCGGTACACCGGCTCAGTGCCGGGGCCGGTTGGCTGCACCATATGAATGAGCGGCAGGAATGGCATATCCTGGCGGGGTATAAAGATGTGACGTCCAACTGGGATCCGCTGCGGCTGGAACTCAACAGCGGTGCCTATAAATACTATTCCCTGCTGCTGGGCTTTAGCTGGCAGCTGGGCGCCAAAAATCGTCTAAGTCTGGACGGGGAACGGTTCCGTCGGAAGGATGACCGTGGCGGTTCCTATCGGGGCTGGAAGGTGCTGTGCACCCTGAACCAGTCCTTCTAAAAGGAGAAGGTATGCGTAAGAAAATTTTAGGCTGGCTGCTGGGAGGTCTCCTGACCTTCACAGCGGGCTGCGGGGAAGCAGCGGTGGCGCCGGAAGCGGCAAACCCGGTGAATCCCCAAACGGAAATGATCCAGCTGGCGGGAGAACTGGGGCAGTATGCCAAGGCAAAGCGGCCCGGCTTCCAGCTGGTGGGCAACGGGGCGGCGGGCCTTTTGGAGGTAACGCCGGACAACCCCAAGGAAAATGTGGACAAGCTGGTCCAAGCTTTGGACGGCTTTCTCACGGAATCCGTATTTTATACAGAAAGTGACCAGGGACCCCAGCCCCAGGAGAAGTCCATGCTGGAATTCCTAAAAGGGGTATTCGCCCTGCCCCAGAAGGCGGGGAAGGCGGTGTGGACCCTGGATTATATACCGGACCCGGAGCTGCAGGAAAAGGATGAGGCCCTGGGGCACAAAAACGGCTATGTAAGCATGGCCGTAGGGGATAGAAATCTGGCCCAGCTGCCCCAGGGACAGGTGCCCCGGGTAAGCAGCCGGGACATCCGCAGGGTGCAGGACGCAGAGAATTTTCTGTTCCTGCTGAATCCGGAAAATTTTGCGACTCGGCTGGACTATTTGACTGCCCTGCAAAAGACGCCCTACGACGCAGTGGTGGTGGATTTGTATTACGGGGATAAACCGCTGACTCCGGCAGAAACGGCCATGCTCCAGGACAAGCCCCAGGGCGGGCGGCGGCTGGTGTTGTGCTATCTGAGCGTAGGGGAGGCGGCGGACTACCGGCCCTACTGGCAGCCTGACTGGAAGACCAAGCCTCCGGACTGGGTGGGCAAACCCAACCCGGACTGGCCGGGAAGCTACCGGGTGAAGTACTGGCGGCCGGAGTGGAAGCACCTGCTGTACGGCAGCGACGGGGCCTATTTGGACCAGATTCTGAACGCTGGCTTTGACGGGGTGTTTTTGGATGTAATGGATGCATGGCAAACCTATAAATAGAATCACGAAACGTTGGCAAAGGGTACGCTTGCTATAGACAACGGGGATTTTCGTCTTTAAGGGGAGTGCGGCCGAGCAGGGAAGGAATTCCCTTCCCCCTGGCCGGAACCAGTTCCAGGGCTGCCTGGGAAGGGATGGAGAGTATGGCAAAGAAAAAATTTAAATTGCTGGCGGTGGGGGATAGTCCCAAACGCCGGGAACTGGCGGAGCTGATCCGGGATCAGTTTACCATTGTGGAAGCGGATACCGGGGCCCAGGCCGCAGAACTGCTCTGTCAGGAAAATCATATTGATGCCATTGTGGTGGTGCTGGCGCCGGGACAAGCGCTCCAGGACTTTCAGCAGCTCCACGACGATCCGGAGTACCATCGGATTCCCGTATTATTTGTGGTGCAGCAGGCCAGCTCCCAGAAAATGGAGGAGAGTTTCTCCTTTGGAGCGTTTGATGTAATGCCCCTGCCCATGGGGGACCCTTTTGTCCAGGCCCGGTTTGCCCATTTGCGCTACGCTTTGGAAAGTAAGAAAAACAGCGAGCTGCTCCAGAAGCTGGTGCGGCGGGCCATGAAGCAGGAAGACCCGGAGCAGTCCTTCCACTGCTTTTTGCGGTATGTGGGGCTGATGACGGGGGCGGAGCGAGCTTTTATTTTTGAAGGGCACTCCCGGGCTCCTTACGCCTGGTTCCGGAAGGATAACCTGACCACCCGGCTGAGAAGCGTGGCACCCCAGGATTTTAAGGCCATGGAAAAGACCATGGAAGCTTTGTTTGCCCAGTACGGCAGTCTGGCCATTGAGGATACGAGCCAGGTGGCCCAGGGCCGCAGGGAGACCCAGCAACTGTTCCGGAAGCTGGGCATACGGAATCTGGTGGCGTTTCCGGTGGAATTTCGTAATCGGCGGCTGTGCGTCATCTCCCTGGAGAATGTGCCGGAAAACCGGATCCGGGAAATGCGCCGGCTGCTGGAGCAGGCCATTACGCCGCTGATCATGCTGTTTGCCAACCGGAATACGGTGTTCCATCTCCGGGCCAACAGTGCGGTGGACCAGATGACGGGGACCCTGAATCGGAATGCTTTTGACCGGGTGAGTACTTCTTTGGAACCGGAAAAGAGCCTGGGGGTCATGTTTGCCGATGTGGACAATTTGAAGCGGGTAAACGATGAACAGGGCCATGACTGGGGGGACCGGCTGATCTGCGATGCAGCAGAAGCCCTGCTGCGGTTCCGCCATGGGGGCAACGTGTTCCGCATTGGCGGGGACGAATTTGTCATCTTGTGGCAGGGCCTGACGGAAAAGGACTTCCAGGACATTGGCCGGCGGCTGGAACGGCAGCTGGCAGAACGGAAGCTGCAGCTGTCCTTGGGCTTTACCTGGGCGCCGGATCTGGCCCAGGGGTTTGAAGCCATTCTGCGGCAGGCGGACCAAAAAATGTATGCCAACAAGCAGCAGCGGAAGGCCCAAGCGGAAAGCCCGGACACGCTGGTAAAGCCCTTTGAGCAGGCCCTGCAAAAGGGGGAATTTACCTTTGGCATTCAGCCGGTGGTGAATCCCCAGAACCGGAAGGTAATCGGCGGCGAAGCGCTGGCCCGGTGGGTCCGGGGCGGGGTGGTGCTGGAACCGGTACAGTTCCTGGAGGATATGGCCAAAACGTCCTTTATCTTCCAGCTGGACCAGTATATTTGGGAACAGGTGTGCAGGTACCAGCGGCAGCTGCTGAATCAGGGGATTCGGCCGCTGGCTTTATCTGTGAACATCCACGCCCGGGATTTTTCTCAGGGCGATGTACCCGGAACCATCCAGAAGCTGCTGCAAAAATACGGGCTTACCCGCAGGGAAATATTTTTTGAAATCCGGGAAGCGGAATACCGGTCGGATCCTTTGGTGCGCAGCGGGGCAGATGCCCTATATGACGCAGGGCTGGTTGTTTTTTTGGACGAGTTCGGGCTGGAGTACGATTCCCTGCAAACCCTGGGCAGCCTGAAAATCCGGGGCGTGAAATTCAGTTACCATTTGCGGCTGGATATTGGCGAAGACTACAAGCAGCAGATTATCAGCAGTATGCTGAATCTGGCGGAGCGCTACCGGCTTCTGGCGGTGGTGACGGGAATTGAAACTAGCGAACAGGACGAGTTTCTGGTCAAGAAGGGGTGCAACTGCGCCCAAGGGTTCTACTGGTATCATCCGATGAGCCCCCAATCCTTCCAGGCTCTTTTGGGCAAGGCGGATATGGTGCAGAATATGGAACGGCTGCTGATGGAACACAATGTGGGCAGCCTGACCGTGTACAGTCTGCTGAACGAGAATATTCTCAGCGAAACCAAGCTGAACAATTTGATTGGCCCCATGGCCATTGTGTCGGTGAAAAACGATGACAGCGTCGTGCGGGTGCGTCAGGTAAACCAGGCCTACTATAACCTGTTGGGCCAGGACGCCATGAGCCCGGAAAATTCCCAGCTGCCGGATATCCCTTTGGACCGGCGGGGAGAGACCCTGGTCAGCGCTTTCCGGAAAGCGGACAAGCGGCTGAGCAAGGGGCACGTCATTTCCTTCTATTACCGGGTGCCCCGGACTCAGGAGCGCAAGCACCTGGCAGCCAAAATTATTCCTATTGTGAAAAATCAGGAGTATCGGTATTATCTGGTACTGCTGCACAAGTACCGGCGGTAGGCCGGAATAAGCCGGTTATTTTTACTATAAGGTCTTTCTTTTATATTGAAATCAGTGTATAGTATATGCTAACAGAGTTAAAACTATTCTTTTCTGCAACTACTTGCAGAAGGCTCGCGGGCAAGAAGGTTTTTGCGCTGGCCATACTATATTGCGGCCCCTTTGTCTATTGAGGAGAATTGCTATGAATGCAAGCGAGCAAGAAAAAAACAAAAAAGAGCTGCTGGCCAGCTGTCTGGATCATTTACCCGGGGGTGTCCTCATCTGCGTGGAGGATCCGGAAGGCAGTATTTTATACGTAAATAAATATGTAATTGAGTTTATGGACTGTGCCACTGAGGCAGAGTTTCGTCAGCTGACGGGGGGCGTGCTTACCGGGATGGTCCGGCCGGAAGAACGGCGGGAGCTGTTCCAGGTGATGAAGCAGTTCCGGGAAGGCACAAGCACTTTTCAGCATATCCGCTACGCCGTGAAGACCCGCATCGGGCGGCTGCGCTACGTGGATGCCCTGGACTACCTGGTGGTGGAAGCCTCAGGAAGGCGGCTCCATTATATTTTCAATGTGCCGGGGGATGATCCGGTACTGAATCAGGACGCCCTGCCCGGGGTACGGAAGTTTTTTGACTATGCCAGGCAGCTGCCGGCGCTGATGCAGCAGGGAGGGAAAAATCCCAACCTGGCGGTGGTGGCCTTTCATGTGGACCATTATAAGATCTACTCCCTGAAGTATGGGGCAGCAGCTACGGAAAAACTGATCAGCCGCTGCGCGGCCATTCTTCAGGAAGTTTTTTCCGAAACCTTTCTGTTCAATTTATCGGAGGAACGGTTTGCCCTTTTGGCGCCGGTGAAGCAGCTGGAAGAAAAAATCCAGCAGGCCCATGCCAAAATGCGGGAAGAATATCCTGACCAGGTGGTGATGTTCCACTTTGGCAGCTACCTGCCCAGGATGGGCGGGGAGGATATGTACCGTTCTCTGCTGTGGGCGGAAACGGCCTGCGACAACCTGCGGGAAAAGCCGGAGGAGTTTTACCAGGAAGCTACGGCTCCTGTCCGGGAAAAGGTGCAGATTCGCCGCTATGTGGTGAGCCACATTGATGAGGCGGTGGAGAAGGACTGGATTCGGCCGTATTATCAGCCCCTGGTCCGGGCCAAAACCTTGGAACTGGTCGGGTTTGAAGCTCTGGCCCGCTGGCAGGAACCCAGCTGGGGAACGCTTTTGCCCGATGCCTTTATTGGGCCTTTGGAAACGTCCCACCAAATCGACAAGCTGGATCAGCAGATGATCCGCTGCGTGTGCCGGGAGTACCGGCAGCGGGTGGACGCCGGCAAGCCGGTGTATCCGGTATCGTTAAACCTGTCCGGGCTGGACTTTTTCCTGATTAATGCCTTTGCCACCCTGGAAAAATATGTAAAAGAGTACCGGGTGCCCCGGAATATGCTTCGGGTGGAAATCACTGAAACTCTGCTGGTAGGGCAGGAAGGTCGGATGGCCGAAGAAGTGAACCGGTTCCGGGAAGCGGGCTACCAGGTGTGGATGGACGATTTTGGCAGCGGCTATTCGTCCCTGCATACCCTGAAAAGCTGCAATTTTGACCTGATGAAGCTGGACAAGAAATTTCTCAGGCCCTTTACGGAGCGGGGAAAGAAAATCCTGGAAAATGTGCTGGAGATGACCCGGCTTTTGTGCATTCGTTCCCTGGGAGAAGGGGTGGAGAACCGGGAGCAGCTGGAATTTTTCCGGGCCCAGGGCTGCGAGCTTGTGCAGGGGTATCTGTTAGGGGTGCCATTGCCCTATGAGGACAGTATTACGGCTTGCCAAAAGCGGCTGCAGCAGCTGCGGAAAGCAGGTTTGAAATAAACGTACAAGAAGGCAGTGTGCGGCTTGAGGGCACTTGCCAACAATGAAAATCGACTTTTCTTTTTGGATAAAATATAGTATATTATAATCCTGATAAAATAATTGCAAAGGGATTTGTTGAGCCCTTCAGGGTCTCATTCTAGGGCTTGCCAGGATAGAAAGGAGTGCGGGCAGCCATCCACAGGGATATTGTACAACTACAGGATAAAAGCAAGCAGAAAAGCGGCTTTTCCTGGAATCTTGTAGCAGACATTGTACGCACAACAGGGCTGTTGCCGCTGTTGCTGTTACCTGAAGCTGCGGAGGAAGAGACATGACAGATAAGGAAAACAAAAGGGGTATTGCCATCGCCCAGGGCTTGGACTGTATGCCGGGGGGCGTGGTCATTTCCCGGGAAACCGGGGAACTCCTGTATGTGAACCCGTATATGGTGGCCTTCTACGATTGTGCAAGTGAAGAAGAGCTGCGGGAATATCTGGCTGACAATATGTACACCATGGTACGGCCGGAAGACCGGGAAAGCCTGCGCCAGCGCCTCCAGAAGGAGGAAAAGGGCCGGGAGCTGTACTACCGGATGCGGTATACGGTGGTCACCAAAAAGGGCCGGATCCGCCACGTAGATGCGGTGGACCGGCTGGTGGTGACACCGGAGGGAGAACGGCTGCACTATGGCTTCAGCCTGCCCATGTCAGAAACCGGGGTGGAGCAGGATGCCATGACCGGCACCCGGCGCTTTTTGTCCTATGCCAGCCAATTTTTGGAGATGTATCAGGAAGGGATGGCCATGCCGGCCCTGAATCTGATTTTCTTTAATGTGGAGCGGTTCAAGCTGTACAACATCAAGTACGGCATAGAGGCAGGAAATCAGCTGATTGCCCGCTGTGCCGCGGTGCTGCAGCAGGTCTTTGCCAATGATTTTGTCTTTTGCATTGCGGACGACCGGTTCGCCATCCTGACGGATGCTCTCCGGGTCCGGGACCGGGTCCAGGAGGTCCGGGAGATTCTCCGGCAGGAATATTCCGACCGGGTGGTGGCCTTCCACTTTGGAGGCTACCGGATTATGGATCCCCGGGAAGATCTGCACCAGGCGCTGGACCGGGCCAGGATGGCCTGCGAAAGCATCCGGGGACGGTTGGACACCTATTTCTATGAATGGACCGACCTTATGGCCGGCCGTATGGCCATCCGCAGCTATGTGGTGGGACATATTGACGAAGCGGTACAAAAGGGCTGGATTCGGCCCTACTACCAGCCGGTGGTGCGGTTGGACACCCTGGAGCCCGTGGGCTTTGAAGCCCTGGCCCGGTGGATCGATCCGGAGCGGGGGCTGCTGATGCCGGCGGACTTTATCGGTTCGCTGGAGGATTCCCAGCAGATTGACAAGCTGGACCGGCATATGATTGCCTCTGTTTGCCGGGAGTACCGGCAGCGGGTGGAGGCCGGAAAGCCGGTGTACCCGGTTTCGATAAACCTGTCCCGGCTGGACTTCTTCCTGTGCGATGCCTATGAGGTGCTGGAAGAAAATACCCTGAAGTACGGGGTGCCCCGCAATATGCTCCAGGTGGAAATTACCGAAAGTCTGCTGCTGGACCAGGGCCTTCGCATGACGGAGGAAATGGAACGGCTGCGCCGGGCTGGGTACCAGGTGTGGATGGACGACTTCGGCAGCGGGTATTCTTCCTTGAATACCTTGAAAACTCACGATTTTGACGTGGTGAAACTGGACCGGATGTTTCTGGAGCCCTTTACGGTGAAGGCCCAGAAAATCCTGGCGGCAGTGCTGGCCATGAACCATGCCCTGGGGATTCGGACCCTGGGTGAAGGTCTGGAGACGGAGGAGGAATTGGACTTCTTCCGCCGGGAACACTGCGAGCTGGCCCAAGGCTATTTGCTGGGACGGCCCCAGCCTTACGACGAAAGTTTGGCGGAATGCAGCAGGAAATGCCAGGCACTGCTGGGCAAAGAGAAAGACAAAAAAGAAATGGCGGCAGGGCTGGAAAAGCCTGTCTGAGAATAGATTTAGAGAGAAAGCTGTAACAAGCAAGCTAAGTAGGATAGCAGCGCCTGTTTTGTGGGGAAACGGGCAGAAACCATGAAAACGGCAGGGGTGCCCGCTGGGCGGCTCTGCGTACCAACCGAGTGAGGTTACAAGGATGAGAGGGAATACTATTCGTTTATTATTGGTGGCCGATGATCGGCGCCAAGCCTGGCTGAAAGGGCTGCTGCAGGAGAATTTTCGCTTTCTGACAGAGTCCGATGCTGCGTCTGCCCTGGCGCGGCTTCACCAGGAACGCCGGGTGGATGCTATTATTCTGGCACCCACCCAGGGGCGGGGGCTTGACGCCCTGCGCCGGATGCACACAGATCCGGTGTGTCACCATATTCCGGTGGCTCTGCTGTTGGAAAATGCCAGTGCGAAAGAACAGGAAGAAGCGTTCTCCCTGGGTGCAGTGGACGTGATTTCCCTGCCGGCGGAGGATGACCTGATCCGGGCACGGTTTACCCATTTGAAATACGAATTGGAAAAACAGAATACCCTGCGGCTGCTCCAGCGGATTGTCCGCCGGGCCATGAAACAGGAAGATCCAGACCAGATTTTCCTGCATTTTCTGCGGTATTTGGGACTGTTTTCCCAGGCAGAAAAAGTGTTTATTTTTGAAGGGGATTCCCATGCCCCGTATTATTGGAGTACCAGCGGCGAGGCCGGGGTGGGGGAGCGGACGGTTCCCCAGCGGGATTACGCAGCACTGCGAGAGACCATTGATGGCCTGTTTGCGAAATACGGCAGTGTGTTTATCAGTGATTTGTCCCGGTGCCCGTGCGAAGATGAAAAAGCGCTGGCGGTGCTGACTTCCTATGGGCTCAAGAGCCTGGCGGCGCTGCCCATTTATTTCAACCACCGGCGGCTGTGCGTGGTATGCCTGGAAAACGTGCCCCGGGACCGGATGAGACCTACCCGGATGCTGGTGAGCCATTTGAAGACGTCCCTGATCATGATGTTTGCCAATCGGAACTCGGTGTACCACCTCCGGGCCAACAGTTCCATTGACCAGATGACTGGGGCCCTGAACCGGAATGCCTTTGACCGGTACAGCCAGACCATTGATCCGGAAGAAAGTATTGGGGTGCTGTTTGCGGACCTGGATAACCTGAAACAGGTCAACGATCAGATGGGCCACAGCTGGGGGGACCGGCTGCTGTGCGATATGGCAGAGGCTCTGATGCGCTACCGGTTTGGGGGCACGGTATTCCGCATAGGCGGGGACGAGTTTGTGGTGGTGTGGCAGGGCCTGTCCAAAGACGCTTTCTACGCCCTGGGCCAGCAGATTCGCCGGCATTTGGCGGAGCGGAACCTGAACAATTCCATGGGCCTGTATTGGGCCCCTGATGTGCGCAAGGGCTTTGATGCGGTGCTCCGGGCTGCGGACCAGCAGATGTACAATGAAAAGAGCCAGCATCGGCTGATCTGCCGCAGCACCAATAAGGAAGAAAGCCTGTTTGTGGAAGCTATGGCCAAGGGAGAATTTACGCCGTTTTTGCAGCCCATTGTGAATCCCCAGACCAATAAGATTATCGGGGCAGAGCTGCTGGCCCGGTGGATTCGGGGCGGGGTGATTCTGGAACCGTCCCATTTCCTGGACGAAATGGAACAGGACGCCTTTATTTTCCAACTGGATTCCTATCTGTGGGAAGAAGCCTGTAAGCTCCAGCGGGAACTGCTGGACAAGGGGCGGAAACCCATTCCGCTGGCTGTGAACGTCAATGCCAAGGATTTCTATTTGGGAAACGTCCCCCGGCTGATTCGGCAGCTATTGGAGAAGTATGACCTGCCCTATGAGCTGTTGATTTTAGAAATCAAGGAGCGGGATTACCGGCGCAACTCCCTGGTCCACAGCTGCGTGGACAATATGTACGATAAAGGGGTCTTTACGGTCATGGACCAGTTTGGCATGGAATATGATTCCCTCCAGGTACTGCCCACCTTGAAGGTGCGGGGGGTAAAGTTCAGCTGGAACCAGCGCCAGGATATTTCGGAAGAGTATAAGCAGAAGGTGCTGGAAAGTCTGATGAACTTGGCCGAACGCCAGGGGCTGATTGTCAACGTGGCTGGCATTGAAACCGCGGAGCAGGCCCAGATGGTGATCCGGCAGGGCGGCGGCTGCGCCCAGGGCTTCTACTGGTACCGGCCGCTGGAATGCCGGGCTTTCCGGAGACTGCTGGCAACGCCGGGGCTGACCCAGCCGCCCAAGGACCAGTCCATGCTGAGCCTGAACGTAGGAACGCTGACGGTGTACCACCTGCTGGCGGAGAATATCATCAGCGAGGCCCGGCTCAACGATATTATTGGGCCCATGGCCATTATTTCCGTGAAAAATGATGACAGCCAAATCCGGATGCGCCAGATGAACCGGGCGTACTACCGGCTGGTGGGGCGGTCCCCCCAGGATCCTTCCCTGAGCGTGGTGGACAACATTCTGACCGATGAACCGGGACAGGACCTGCTTACGGCCTTCCATCGGGCAGACGGCCGGCCGGACAGCGGCCATTTGATTTCCTTCCGGTATACCTGTCCGGGAGAATTGGAGCCCCGGCATTTGGTGGCCCGGATTCTGCCCATTGGTAAGAACGACCATTTCCGGTACTACCTGGTATTCCTGCACAAGTTCCGGTGAAAAAATTTTAGAAACAAGTTTTTGTACACTAACTTATATGTAGAAAACCCCTGTGGGGCTAACAGGGAAAGATACGCAAAAAAGGCATACTGCTCAAGCTGCTGGCGGCGAGAGCGGTATGCCTTTTTGTCCGGGGCGGGGTTAGGGGAGCGCCTTTCAGACGAAAAAAAATCCTGCCGCCGCAGCGACAGGATAAATTTTCAATGGTGGAACTAACTGGACTCGAACCAGTGACCCCCACGATGTCAACGTGATACTCTAACCATCTGAGCTATAGTTCCTTAAACAATGAGATAATTTTACCCGAAAGTGGCGTTATTGTCAAGGGCAATACGGGGTTTCCTGTTTCTTTTTTACCTTAGAAACGATATAATGATTACATATGCAAGTTTGCAGACTGCCGGAGAAAACGGCCGGAGGTCTTTTTTCCTGAGCCGCGGAAAGCCTGAAACCGGGCGGCTGGGCAGCTGCTGAAGACAATAAGGGAGGTATTCTCTATGTGGAAAAAATTTGTGACCCTGCTGCTGTTCGCCGTTTGTGTGGCAGTGGCTGCCTGCGGCAGTGCGGAGGCTCCCAAGGCTGCCAGCACCAAGGCAAATGCCAAACCCCAGCGGGTGCTTGCGCTGTTTGATACCAGTAAAGGAAAGTTCCAGGTGCAGTTAGCCACGGAGACAGCACCCAAAACCTGCGCCAATTTCATCAAACTGGCGGAATCGGGCTTCTATAATGGGCTGACCTTCCACCGGGTGATTGATGGCTTCATGATCCAGGGGGGCGATCCCCAGGGCAATGGCACCGGGGGGCCTGGCTACACCATTCCTGATGAGTTTTCTGACCAGATTCGTCACAGCGGCCCGGGCATCCTTTCCATGGCCAACCGGGGCCCCAATACCGGGGGCAGCCAGTTCTTCATTACCCTGGAAGCCACGCCCTGGCTGGACGGCAAGCATGCGGCTTTTGGCCGGGTCGTCGAAGGCATGGACGTGGTCCAGGCCATTGGCAAGGTAAAGACCGATGCCCAGGATAAGCCGGTGGAACCGGTAATCATCAAGACCATTACCATCAAAACGCTGGACTAGACAGGAGGAGCGGAGTTTGACAGAACAACTAGAAAAACGGTTTGCTTTCCGGGATTCCCGGGAAATGGTGGCCGTGCTGGGAGAAAATGACGAATACCTGCGTCTTTTGCAGCAGCAGTTGGACTGCACCCTGATTCCCCGGGGCAATGAATTGATTGCTTCCGGCTCGGAAGAAGCGGTGGGTTATACGGAAAAGTTGGTTTCTGAACTGCTGTACCTGTACCGCCAGGGGCTGCCGGTTACGGAGCACGATGTAAAGTACGGGCTGCGGCTGGTGCTGGAGGGCAAGGAAAGCCAGCTCCATACCCTGTACACGGATACGGTGCTGACCACCTTCCGGGGCAAGCAGGTCAAGGCCAAGACCCTGGGCCAGCTCCAGTATCTGAAGACCATTGGGGAAAATGATATTACCATTGCCATTGGGCCGGCGGGCACGGGGAAAACGTACCTGGCAGTGGCCATGGCGGTGAAGGCGTTAAAAAATAAGGAAGTGGAACGGATCATCTTGACCCGTCCTGCGGTGGAAGCCGGAGAAAAACTGGGTTTTCTGCCGGGGGATTTGCAGGAAAAGGTGGACCCGTACCTGCGGCCGCTGTACGATGCCTTGTACGAAATGCTGGGTATGGAAGTATTCCAGAAGCACCTAGCCCGGGGCACCATCGAAGTGGCGCCGCTGGCCTACATGAGAGGGCGTACCCTGAACGACGCCTTTATCATTTTGGACGAGGCCCAGAACACCACGGCGGAACAGATGCGCATGGCCCTGACCCGGTTTGGCTTTGGCTCCAAGCTGGTCATCACCGGGGACGCTACCCAGGTGGATCTGCCCAGCGGGAAACAGTCAGGGCTTACCAATGCGGCATATGTGCTGCGGAACGTGCCGGGAATCGGGATTATCCAATTTTCCGAGCGGGACGTGGTGCGCCACGAGATTGTAGGGGCCATTATCAAGGCCTATGAAAACTACGACCGGAAGAAGAAAGAAAAGGAGCAGGCGAAAAACCATGATCGTAACACTGGAGAATAACCAAGAAGAAATTCAGGTACCGGAAGAACTGGAAGCAACCCTGAAAAAGGCCATGGACATCATTGCCCGGCTGGAGAAGCTGACGGACAACACGGAAGTGGATATTACCATTGTGGACAACGACGAAATCCACCAGCTGAACCGGGATTACCGGGGCATCGACCGTCCCACGGACGTGCTTTCCTTTGCCCTGGACGAGGGGGACGAGGAACCGGAAGTGGAAGACGGGGAAGCCGAGCATCTGCTGGGGGACGTGATCATTTCTGCTCCCCGGGCCGTAGAGCAGGGGGAAGAGTTTGGTCATGGGCTGAACCGGGAAATGACCTACCTGGCGGTCCATGGGATGCTGCATCTCCTGGGCTATGACCATATGGAAGAAGCGGACAAGCAGGTAATGCGGGCCCGGGAGGAGCAGGTGCTCCGGGAACTGGACCTGGCGGAAGAAAAGTACGGAGGCTGAGATGGCGCTTGATGCGGAATTGTTCCAGGCGGCGGTGAAGGCCCGGGAAAACGCCTATATTCCCTATTCCCACTTTGGGGTGGGGGCGGCAGTACGAGCCAAGGACGGACGGATTTTCACCGGCTGCAATATCGAAAACGCTTCCTATGGGCTGACAGTGTGTGCCGAGCGGAACGCTATTTTTGCGGCGGTAAAGGAAGGGGTACGGGAATTTGCGGCCCTGTGTGTAACGGCGGACACCCCGGCGCCGGTAGCTCCCTGCGGGGCCTGCCGGCAGGTGATGGCGGAATTTCAGATTCCTGTAATTTATTTGACCAACCTGAAGGGCGACGTGAAGGAAACTTCTTTGGAAGAACTGCTGCCCTACAGTTTTGACCTATAAGCATGACAAGCAGAAAGGAAATTTGCATGGAAGCTGCTGAACAAAAACAACATCGGGCGGGCTTTGTGGCTGTGGTAGGCCGCCCCAACGCAGGGAAATCCACCCTGGTGAATAAACTGGTGGGGGAAAAGGTGGCCATTATTTCTGACCGGCCCCAAACCACCCGGAACCGGATCCTCAGCATTTTGAGCACCGCTGAGGCTCAGGTGATTTTCCTGGATACTCCCGGGCTGCACAAGCCCCAGGACAAGCTGGGGGAACATATGGTGCGGGCTGCGGAAGGCGCCATCCAGGATGTGGACCTGGTGCTGTACGTGGTAGATGCCAGCGAGAAATTCGGCAAGGGTGAGGAAACCATTCTGGAACGGCGGCGCAATTCCTGCCGGGTACCGGCTATTCTGGTGCTGAACAAGATTGACCAGCTGGGGGACAAGAGCCGGCTTTTGCCCATCATTGCCCGGTTCCAAAAGGAATACGATTTTAAGACGGTGGTCAGCCTGTCGGCCCTGGAAGATACGGATTTTTCCGCCCTGCTTGAGGAAATCATCGGCTGCCTGCCCTACGGACCGGATTTCTATCCGGAGGATATGTACACGGACCAGCCGGAAAAGGTCATGGCCGCCGAAATCATCCGGGAAAAGGTGCTGCAGCTGACCCGGGACGAAGTGCCCCACGCTGTGGCGGTGCAGGTCCAGGAAATGAAGACACGGGACAACGGCATGGTCTACGTCCGGGCCGACCTGTTTGTGGAACGGGATTCCCAAAAGGCCATTCTGATTGGCAATAAGGGCAGTATGCTAAAGGAAATCAGCAAGCGTGCCCGGCTGGATATTGAAGACCTGGTGGGCAGCCGGGTGTACCTGGAGCTTTGGGTGAAGGTACGGCCCAAATGGCGGGAAAAAGAGGGCGATTTGAAGCGCCTGGGCCTGGCCAGCGACCATAACCAATATTGACCGGAATGGGCTGTTATTGTATAATTATTTACTAAGTAGTGCTGTAATTTATAAAAATTGTTATGTTAAAATACTATAGAAGGAGAGATGTCCTATAGACTCGGGGCCTTTACTAGGGCGCATATTGAAACCAATTTTATATCCTTTTGCCTATGTCTTTTATCATCTGGGGCGGGGTCTGTTCCATTTTATGGGAATTGAACCGGTCCATCCCGGCACCAGCCATTCCGAAGATGATCTGCGGAAAATGGTCAGTGCCAGCGAAAAGGGCGGCAGCATCGACCCGGTGGAAAGCCGGCTGATCGATAATGTCTTTGACTTTGCGGACCGGGTGGCCCGGGAGGTCATGGTGCCCCGGCAGGATATGGTCTGCCTGTTTGTGGATGATACGGTGGAGGAAAACCTGGCGGTCATCAAGGAATCGGGCCATACCCGGTATCCTCTGTGCCGGGAAGACCGGGACCACATTCTGGGGATTATCCATATCCGGGAACTGATGAATGCGGACTATCAGAAACCGGATTTCAACTGGACCAGCATCATGCGGGAAATCGACGTGGTGCCGGAAAGTATGTCCATTGCCAAAATCCTCCAATTGATGCAGCACAAGCACGTGCAGATGGCTGCGGTGGCCGACGAATACGGCGGCACGGCGGGACTTGTTACCATGGAAGACCTGCTGGAGGAAATCGTTGGGGACATCCAGGACGAACACGATACGGATATGCCGGAAATCAACAAGATGCCGGACGGGTCCTATGTGTTTGACGGGCTGGTGCTTTTGGATGAGGTGTCCGAAATCATGGGCATCCAGTTTGATGAACCGGAAGAGGATACCATCGGGGGCTATGTGTTTGGCCTCATTGGCCGGCAGCCCGTGGTGGGTGACAGTGTGGAAGCCAACGGCTACAAGTTTGAGGTGCTGGATTCTACCGGGTTCCGGGTGCTCCGGGTCCGGGTCATTCCCCTGAAAAAAGACGACCAGGAGAAAGAAGCGGCTGTCCATGAGCAGTGAAGTATATCAAGACGAAGCAATTGTATTGCGGGTGAAAAATTGGCAGACTGCGGATAAGTTCGCAGTCTGCTTTTGTCGTGAACACGGGAAAATCCCGTTTATTGCCTACGGGGCGGCCTACGCCCGGAACCAGAGCGGGCGGCTGGTGCAGCCCTTTGCCCATTTGCAGGTTTCCCTTTTGCCCGGGCGGCGTTTTGCTACCCTGCGGGGCTGCGAAAGCCTGGAGCGGCCGGCGGAAATGGATTGGGAAGGGCTGGCCTACGGGGCCATTATCGGAGAAACGGCGGAAAGTCTTTTGGGGGACGAAGAACCCCAGGAGGAGATTTTCCAGCTGCTGGTAGATGCCTACCGGCTGCTGCCCAAACGGAACAAACGGCTGGTAACGGACAGCACGCTGCTGAAGCTGCTGGCCCTGTGCGGCTTGCAGCCTATTTTGGATAGCTGCACCAGCTGCAATGAACCGGTTACCGAGGACGGCTTTTTCAGCCTGGTCCAGGGGGGCTTTTTGTGCAAAAACTGTGCCCTGGGGGAGGAGCTGCCCATGTCCTTGGGGACCCGGGACCTGATGGAGCAGCTGCTGCAGCTGGACCTGGCCCAGCCGCCCAACTTTACGGTGCGGGGCCGGGAACTGATGGAAATGGAGAAAATCCTCCATGCGTTTATTGTGTACCAGACGGACCGGCCCCTGCACAGCCTGGACTTTCTGGCCCAGATGGAGAATACTGCTCATGGCCAATAAGGAAGTCCTTAAACTGATTTTAAAAGAGCGGGTGGACCTGCTCTTTTGGGTGATGCTGCTTTTTAACTGCGTTACCACTTTCGTGACCCCGGCGGTGGATTGGTACGCTCCCTATAAACTGGTGCTGCTGCTGTGGCTGTGTTCCGGGGCCTGGCTGCTGCTGCCCTTGGCCAGCCGGCTGCGGCAGGAAGGGACCAGCTGGGGGCTGGCGGTTTTGGCGCTGCTGGTGGGTACGGTGTACCTGCTGCCTCTGAGCTGGCCCCTGAAGGTGGAGTATCCGCTGCTAGAAGGGTGGTTCCTTTTGACGGTGCCCCTGATTTTGTGCAATGTCTGGCGGCACTTCGGCTGGCGGGAAATGCTCCAGCCCCAGGGCCTGCTGTGGACCCTGTGGCCGGTGCTGCTCCTGGGCGGAGCGGTGTGGTGCGTGGAGGATCCGGACCTGGGAAGTCTGGGGGCGGCCCTGCTCCAGCAGGTGTTCTACCTGCTTTTGGGCTGCCACTATGCAGCCTGCGGGGTGACCTACCGGAAACGGTGGCTCTTTACCCTGGGGCTGCTGCTGGTTACCCTGGGCTTTTGGGCCTGCGTGGTAAGTTATTCTTTCGTACTGCCCTTCTACGCCTACTATCTGCTGTGGGCGCTGGGCTTTTTGGTGCTGGAACTGGTCTTTCCTCTGATGAAGCCAGGGGAAGGAGATAGGAGATAAATATGAAACTGATTACCTGGAATGTAAACGGGCTGCGGGCCTGTATGAATAAGGGCTTTGCAGATTTTATGCAGGCAGCGGATGCAGATATTTTCTGCGTCCAGGAAACGAAAATGCAGCGGGAACAGGCGGCTTTTGCCTTTCCGGGCTACTATGAGTACTGGAACAGTGCCGAGAAAAAGGGGTATTCCGGTACGGCTATTTTCAGCAAGACGGAGCCTCTCTCGGTAACCTATGGCCTGAATATCCCGGAGCACGACAACGAAGGCCGGGTGATTACCGCCGAGTACCCCAGCTTTTACCTGATTTGCGTGTATACCCCCAATTCCAAGCGGGGCTTGGAACGGCTGGATTACCGGATGGTGTGGGAGGATGCCTTCCAGGCCTATGCGGAAGAATTGGCCAAAACCAAGCCGGTGATTGTCTGCGGGGATTTGAATGTGGCTGCCCAGCCCATTGATCTGAAGAATCCGGACAGCAACCACCATAACGCCGGGTTTACCGACGAGGAGCGGGCCAAGTTCCAGCAGTTCCTGGCAGGGGGCTTTGTGGATTCTTTCCGGCGGCTGTATCCGGACAAGGCGGAAGCCTATACCTGGTGGTCCTATATGTTCAAGGCCCGGGAACGGAACGCAGGGTGGAGAATCGACTATTTCCTGGTATCCCAGAACGGGGCGGAAAATATTGAAGATGTGATCATTCATTCCGACGTACTGGGCAGCGACCACTGTCCGGTGGAGCTTCAGTATAAGGCGTAAGGAGGCGGGCAGATGGAAGGGGTATTTATCGGGGACCTGGTAGGTTCGGCCTACGAATGGACCGGGTTTAAAAGTAAGGAGTTTCCCTTGTTTTCTGCCAAATGCCGGGTGACCGACGACTCCCTGATGACCTGTGCGGTGGCGGAGGCCTTTGCCAAGGCCCAGCAGGAAGGCAGGCTGGGGGAGGACGCCTACGTGGAAGGTCTTTTGGCCCACTTTATGCGGAACATCGGGCTGCGGTACCCTGACGCCGGCTACGGCAGCAAGTTTTTGTACTGGCTGCAGCACAAGGAGCTGGGGCCCTATGGCAGTTTTGGCAACGGAGCGGCCATGCGGGTGGCTCCGGCGGCGTATTTTGGCCGGACCCTGGAAGAAGTGGAACATCTGGCGATGGTGTCCGCCCGGGTAAGCCACAACCATCCCAGTGCCTATAAGGCCGCCAAGGCGGTGGCCGGGTGCGCGTTTCTGGCCCGCAAAGGGGCGGACAAGGACGGCCTGGGCGCCTATGCCGGCCGGTACTACAATCTGCATTTTACGGTGGAGGGCATCCGGGACAGCTACCGGGGAGATTCCTCCTGCGACAACTCGGTGCCCCAGGGAATTGTTTCGTTTCTTGACGCGGACTCCTTTGAGGATGGGCTGCGCAATGCGGTGTCATTGGGCGGGGACAGCGATACCCTGGCGGCCATTGCAGGCGCTATTGGAGAACCGTTCTTTGGCATTCCTCCGCTGCTAGTGGTGGAAGCAAGAAAGTATTACCTGCCGGAACTGAAGAAGTGGGAAAATGCCTAAGCAAAAATGGACTAGGAAAACGTGGCTTTCACGTTTCCTAGTCCATTTGTTTTAGGGGGTTAGCCCCAATCCCTGAGAGTGCTTATTTCCGGTTTTTGCCCTTCCCCTTGGCTTTGGTGCCGGCAGCTTCTTCCGGGGATATTTCCACAGGCTGGGGGGCAGGGGGCTTTTGGGTCCCGGCCCAGATAAACAGGGCGAGGGCCGCCAAAAAGAAGAACAGGCTGGTGACCTGGGCGGATTTCAGCCCAAAGAGCATGGGGCGTACGTAATCTCCCCGGAGAAATTCCAAAAAGAACCGGAGCAGGGAGTAGAGCATCACGTACAGGCAGCTGGGCTGGCCTTTTTTGGGACGGGTGGTCTGGAACAGCAGCAGGATGGCAAAGAGAATCACGTCAATCTGGCCTTCCCAGACCTCAGCGGGCCACAGAGGCGCATTGCCGTAGGTGCTGTGGGCCAGGGTGCCTTCCGGATAGAGCAGCCCGAAATTGCCGCCGGTGGGGTGGCCAAAGGCGTCCCCGTTTAGCAGGTTGGCCATGCGGCCGATGGACTGGCCGATGAACAGCGCTGGGCAGATGATATCCAGCATTTCCAGCCAATTCACCTTGTGATAGCGGCAGTACAGGGCGCCAGCCAAAACACCGCCTACGATGCCGCCCTGGATGGCCATGCCTCCCTGCCAGACGAAGGGGATTTCGCTGAGGTGGTGGCTGTAATAGGCCCAGTCAAAGAAGAAGACGTCCCAGAGCCGGGCGCCAACCAGGCCGCAGAAGCCGCCGTAGATGCCGATGTCCGGCAGGTACTGTTCCCAGCCCCGGCCATCCCGCCAGGCCAGGAAATACGCCACGGAGGAGGCCATAAAAATGGCGATGCACAGCATGATGCCGTACATACGGATGGGGAAATTTCCAATGAAAAATAGGTATTGATGCAAATTCAGGTGCCTCCTTTGGGGCTACAAAATCTTTACAGGCCGAAAGTCGATATAGTCTGCGGCTACCAGCCGGTACTGGGTGCCGTCCCGGACGCCCTGGAACAGGTTGAGAAAATGGGCGGCGTCTCCGTGGACGTGGCCGTAGATGCATTGTTCCACCTGGTACTTGCGGCACAGTTCCGTAAAGCCGGAGACTTCTTCGGGATTGTACAGGGGCGGGTAGTGGAGGGCGGCAATGAGATGCACCGCTCCGGCTGCCCGGGCACCGGCCAGGGAGCGCTCCAGCCGCTGGATTTCCCGGTTGTAGATCAGCTCGTCGTGTTCCCCGAACTGGGGCATGGAGGGCAGGTTCCAGCCCCGGGTGCCGCAGACGGCCACGTCCCCCTTTTGGTAAAAGGTATTGTGGAGAAAATGGATTTTCTCCGGTACGGCCTTTTGCATTTTGCTCAGGGACGTCCACCAATAATCGTGGTTTCCCTTTAAAATTACAATTTGCCCGGGCAGGGCGGCCAGGGCTCCCAGGTCCCGGCGGACGGCGTCCTCCAGTTCCATGGACCAGGAAGTATCCCCGCACAGCAGCATGGTGTCGTCCTCGGTCAGGGTTTCCTGCCAATTGGACAGCACTTTCTGGCGGTGGTGGAGCCACTGGTCTCCAAAGACTTCCATGGGCTTTGTAGGGGGTTCTCCTGAAAAATGCAGATCTCCCATGGCGTATAGAGCCATTTGTACCACTCCTTCCTGCGTTGACTTTATCCCATACGAAATATATAATAAATCTATTATACATGGGTAAAACCACTGTAATACTCATATGTTACTGAATTTCGGAGACTTATGCAAGGTGTACAGCTGGGTTTTCTTCTCTAGGAGGTATGTGCATGTTTAACGAAAAGTACGAGCCGCACGAGATTGAATCGCGCTGGCAAAAGTATTGGGCCGAGCACAAGACCTACAAGGTCAATAATGATGATCCCCGTCCCAAGTATTATGTGCTGGAAATGTTCCCTTATCCTTCCGGCAATCTGCATATGGGCCATGTCCGGAACTATTCCATCGGTGACGTGGTAGCCCGCTTCCGCACCATGCGGGGCTTTAATGTTCTCCATCCCATGGGCTGGGATTCCTTTGGCATGCCTGCCGAAAACGCAGCCATCAAACACCACATTCCCCCTGCCAAGTGGACCATGGAAAACATTGCCAACATGACCCGCCAGCAAAAAGAGCTGGGTCTGTCCTACGATTGGGACCGGGAAGTGACCACCTGCAAGGAAGATTACTACAAATGGACCCAGTGGTTCTTTGAACTGATGTACAAACGGGGCCTGGCTGTAAAGAAGGAAGCTGCCGTAAACTGGTGCGACCACTGCAACACGGTACTGGCCAACGAACAGGTTATCGACGGCAAATGCTGGCGCTGCGACAACCCGGTAGAGAAGAAGAACCTGTCCCAATGGTTCTTCAAGATTACCGATTACGCAGAACGGCTGCTGGAGGACCTGGATAAGCTGCCGGGCTGGCCCGAACGGGTAAAGACCATGCAGCGCAACTGGATTGGCCGCAGCGAAGGTCTGGAATTTGCCTTTGACTGCCCGGATCTGGGCACCAAACTGGCTGTGTACACCACCCGGCCGGATACCATCTACGGGGTTACCTTTGTGGTTATTCCGCCGGAACATCCGCTGGTAGCCAAACTGCTGGAAAACAACCCCAAGAAAGCTGAATTGGAAGCTTTCTGCGACAAAGTGCGCAATACCTCCGATATTGAAAGAACCTCCAGTGAATCGGAAAAACTGGGTATGTATACGGGTCACGACTGCATCCATCCGCTGACTGGCGAAAAGGTGCAGATCTGGATCACCAACTACGTACTGGTGGACTACGGCACCGGCGCTGTAATGGGCGTGCCCAGCGGCGACCATCGTGACTGGATGTTTGCCACCAAATACGGCATCAAGAAAATCCTGACCCTGCAGCCCAAGGACAAGGAACTGAAGCTGGAAGAAATGACCGACGCCTACGAAGAAAAAGACGGCGTGCTGGTCAACTCCGGTCCCTTCACCGGCATGGAAATGCACAAGGCTGTTGGCGCCATCATCGACTATATGGAAGAAAAGGGCCTGGGCAAGAGACGGGTGAACTACCGTCTGAGAGACTGGCTGATCAGCCGGCAGCGGTATTGGGGCTGCCCGATTCCTGTGGTCTACTGCCCTCACTGCGGCGAAGTGCTGGTTCCCGAAAAGGACCTGCCGGTACGGCTGCCCATCGATGTGAAGTTTGATGCCGGGGCCAAGTCTCCGCTGGCAACCAGCGAAGAATTCGTCAACTGCACCTGCCCCAAATGCGGCGGTCCTGCCAAACGGGAACTGGACACCATGGATACCTTCCTGTGTTCTTCCTGGTACTACCTGCGCTACACGGATCCCCACAATGACCAGGCTCCCTTCAGCGAGGAAGCGGTCAACCACTGGATGCCCGTGGACCAATACATTGGCGGCATTGAACACGCCATTCTCCATCTGCTGTACTCCCGTTTCTTCCTGAAGGTGCTCCACGATGCAGGCCTTGTGAAAGCGGACGAACCCTTCACCAACCTGCTGACCCAGGGCATGGTTATCAAAGACGGGGCCAAGATGAGCAAATCCATCGGCAACGTGGTTTCTCCGGAAGAAATCGTAGGCAAGTACGGCGCCGATACGGCCCGGCTGTTCATCATGTTCGCAGCTCCGGTAGAACGGGAACTGGAATGGAGTGACCAGGGCGTGGAAGGCTCCTTCCGCTTCCTGAACCGGGTATGGCGGATTGTGTACCACTTCAAAAATGAACTGGCTCAGCACGTGACCAGCTACGATACCCAGAACCTGAACGAACAGGATCAGGAACTGCGCCACATTCTGCACACCAGCATCAAGAAGATTACCGAGGACATCGACACCCGGTTCAACTTCAATACGGCCATCAGCACCATGATGGAACTGGTGAATGCCCTGTACGCCTACAAGGAAAAGGCAGAAAACGTCAATGCGGGCCTGATTTACGAAACCATTTCCAAGCTGCTCTTGGTGATGGCTCCCTTCGTGCCCCATATTACGGAAGAACTGTGGCATGATGCCATTGACAGCACCCAGAGCATCCATAAGGAACCCTGGCCCAGCTACGATCCGGAAGCCATCAAGGTCTCCGAGGTGGAAGTGCTGATCCAAATCAACGGCAAACCCAAGGTGCGGATCATGACGCCGGCTGAAATCACCAAGGAAGAGCTGGAAAAACTGGCCCTGGCCAATGGGGAAATCAAAAACGAAATCGGCGCCGGCAAAGTGGTGAAGGTAATTGCCGTTCCCGGCCGTCTGGTAAACATTGTCGTAAAGAAATAAGCAGGCTGCGCTAGACGCCTGGCAAAACTGTATATAGAAACTACCTACTCATATCCTGTACACATCGAACTCCGGGCAGATTCTTTCCTATCGAAACGACAGGAAGGGACCTGCCCTTTTTGCTGCAATAAAGGAGGTACCTATGAACTTATGGGAAAAGAAAAAATGGCTGGTGATTGGCGGCATTATTTTGGCTTGTCTGGGGTTTGGCCTGTGGGAACAGCAGCCCAGGGAGCTGCACCAGGGAACCCTGCCGGTAAGCCAGGAGGCGACGGAAACCCAGAAGCGGCGGGAAACGGCGAAAATCTGCGTGTATGTCAGCGGTGCGGTCCAGGCTCCGGGCCTGTACTACGTCAAGCCGGGCATCCGGTACCAGGAGGCCATTGTTCAGGCCGGGGGAATGACGGAAGACGCTGATGAAACCCGGGTGAACCTGGCCAAAAAGTGCAAGGACGGGTGCCAGGTGAATGTACCCTTTCAGAAGGGAACCAAAAATAAGAAAAGCAGCAGTAAGGGCAGCTTGGCAAAAAGCAGCTCCGGCAGCAGTTCCGGGGCGGCCGCAGGCGCCGCTGCCGGCACAGCCCTAACGGGCGGAAAGGTCAACGTAAACACGGCCACGGCGGAGGAACTGGAAAGCCTGCCGGGCATTGGTCCTTCCCTGGCCCAGCGGATCATTGCCCAGCGGCAGAAGGCATCGTTCCAGTCGGTGGAAGACCTGCTGCAGGTGTCCGGCATCGGCAGGGGCACCCTGGCCAAGTTCCAGGACCGGCTGGAGGTGTGAAATGAACGCCATGCTGCTGGCTTCGTTGGCGTTTGCGGCGGGAATTGCGGCAGGGGTAAACCAGGTGGTGCCCTGGCCGGTTTGGGCGGCTGTAACGGCAATTTTGGCCCTGGGGGCGCTGCTGGCGTCACCCCGGGTCCGGCAGAAACGGCTGCTGCTGGCGCTGTATCTGGGAACCGCTTTGGGGGCGGGAGGCCTTTTGGGAGGCAGGGCCGTCCCGGCAGCCCAGAGAATGGCCCATTTGGCGGACCGGCAGGTGGTCCTTACCGGGCGGCCGGTGCCGGGCTCCTTTTCCCAGGGACAGTACGGCTCCCTTTCCTTTCAGCTGGCGGAGTCCCGGGGAAGGGTCCGGGTATACCTAAAAAAGTGGCAGGGACCGCCTTCTTTTGGAGGCCTGGTCCAGGTTAGGGGCAAATTCCAGCCCCCGGATGGCTTCTACAATCCGGGGCAGCCCCGGCCGGAGGTCCAGGCGGCGGCCAACCGCCAGGGGGGCAGCCTCCAGGGAGAAGGGAAGGACCTGACTTTTCTCAGCCGGGAGGAAAACTGGCAGGAGAAAATTTATGGCTTTGGGGAAAAGCTGCGCCAGGGGGTGCGGGAGGCCATGGCGCCGGGGGACAGTGCGCTGCTGGAAGGGATGCTGCTGGGGGGCAGCCGGGCAATCGCGGCAGACACCCTGCGGCTGTTCCAGCGCTGCGGTCTCAGCCACCTGCTCTCGGTGTCGGGCAGCCACGTGGCCCTGTTTTTGGGGCTGCTGCTGACCCTGTGCAGGCAGCTGCGGCTGCCCCGTCCGGCGGTGGTGGTTTTGGGGCTGGGGTTCCTTTTGAGTTACACCATTCTCTGCGGGGTGCGGCCCTCCGTATGCCGGGCGGCCCTCTTGGGAGCGGGCGTGCTCCTGGGGCAGGTGCTGGACCGGCGGGCGGACGGAACGGCTTTCCTGGGCCTTGCTGCCATCCTCCTGCTGTCCTGGCATCCCTTTTGGATCTGGGATATCGGGTTCCAGCTCTCTTTTACGGCGGCCCTGGGCCTGATGCTGCTCCAGAAACCCGTGGCAGAACGCTTAAATAAATACTTAAACCTTCCCCTGAGTGAAGCACTTTCAGTTCCCCTCAGCGCCCAAGTGTTCAGCTTGCCGCTGCTCATTGCCCATTTTCATTTCCTATCACTTGTATCTGTCATCGCTAACATTATTTTGGTTCCACTGCTTTCTGTTTGCATGGCTGGGTCTGCTTTGGGAACCCTTTTATTTAACCTTGGCGGAGGGGTGCTGGGTCGTGTAATTCTGACAGGAACAGCGCAGCTATTAGGATTCTCCCTAGGTTTAGGGAAAATTCTGTCTAATTTGCCTGGGACCCAAGTGACCACTGGAAGTGGACTGTGGGGAGGAATGCTCCTGTATTTTCTCATTCTTTTTGCCATTTTTGGACCTTGGAAAAAACGCGAAAAAATGCAAAAATTAAGATTGTATACAGTATTATGTTCGGGTATTTCTCTCTGCATCCTATTTGCTTATAATTCTTGGCGTTCTCAGCCGTTCTCCGTATATTTTTTGGATGTGGGCCAGGGAGACTGCGCCTTGGTGGTAACCCCGGAAAGAGAAACAATTTTAATCGATACGGGAGGATTGACCAAAAATTTTGATACTGGGGAGAGAATCATCGTGCCCGTGCTCCGGCATCTGGGAATTGAATACATAGATGTTGCCATCCTTAGCCACGGGCACCATGACCACGCAGGAGGACTAGCTGGTGTGGCCCGGTGGGTAAAAATACATAAGCTTTTTTTGCCAGTGGAAAAGCCCAGTTCGGACGTGGAAAAAGCAATCAGAATCGGTACAAAATTCAAATCTGTCGAAATTGTATCCAAAATACGCACAAAGAAAACAATTAGGTTAAAACAATGTATAATATATGTTGTAGAAGCACCTAGTACAATAGGGGAAGGAGGCGACGCAAACGAAAGCTCTGCAGTGGTGCGTGTAAGTCATGGCACGGACAGTGTTCTGTTTACCGGCGATGCGCCAGTAAGTATTGAATTGTCCGCAGCCACTGCTCCGATTGCAAGCGATGTGCTGAAGGTATCCCACCACGGATCCCGGACTTCATCGGCAGAAGCTTTTTTGCAGGCGGTCCATCCCCGTTTGGCTGTCATCAGCGCAGGACGGAGAAACCGCTTTGGGCATCCCCACCAGGAAACCCTGGACAAACTCCACCGGTTAGCGATACCGGTGGCCAGGACGGATCAGCTGGGGGCCATCAAAGTGATTTTTGACGGTAATGGGCCCGAATGGGTTAGCTGCCGCTGGCAGCAAGAATTTTTCTAGGAGTGGATAGCGTGAATGTAGCAGCGGATCAATTCCTGGAAAGCCTGCGGCAAACTTCAGACCTGCCCCACGCAGTAATTATCTGGGGGGACGAGGACTATTACAAAAAAGCCGGCAAAGCTGCCTTAGGCAAACTCCTGAAGGAGAAGGCAGATGCCGAGGGTCAGGAAGTTTCCGTATGGAGATTCCAGGACAAGTTTGAAATCAACGCACTGCGGGAAGCCATCAACACGGAATCCTTCTTTGGGGGAATCAATTTTGTGCTTGTGGAAAACCCGTGGCTGCTGCCCAAGCATGGCGCTGGGGAGCAGAAAGGCAAGAAAAAAAGCACCGGGGGGAAAACTGACAAAGGGCAGACGGCAGTGCAGCAGTTCATGGAACTGCTCAGCGACGTGCCCGCATACACTTTTGTCCTTTGCTTGTGTCCGAAATTGGATAAGCGATCAGCCTTTTTCAAAAACATGAGCAAAGCCGTGGTATTGGCAGAATGCCCCACCCTCAAAGCATATCAATTGCGGCCCTGGTTACTGGAACAGGCGAATTCCTACGGAGCCCGGTTTAGTCCGGAGGCTCTGAACCTGGTCCTGGATTATGTCTCTGCTTTTGACACTGTACCCCTGCTGCAGTTGCAGCAGGAAATCGCCAAAGTGAACCTTTACGCAGGGCAGAGAAAAATCTGGCAGGCCGAAGATGTGCTGCAGATGTTTTCGCAGGCACCGGAAATTTCCGGTTTTGCCTTAGGGAACGCAGTGGAGGAACGGAACCTGACGAAGGTTTTGGACCTTCTGGCGGAAGAAAGAAAAAATGCCGGCAGCGGCGGGATTGTTCCCATTCAGCTCCGGCTGGTCTCCAGTATCCGCAAATTGCTTTTGGTAAAAGAAATGATGGAAAAAGGTGCTCGCCAAGAAACGATCACCGCCCAATTGAAGATGCATCCGTACGCTGTCAAGGTGACCATGGCCCATTGCAATAATTTTAGCCTTGAATCCTTACAAAAATGCATGGTCGCTTTAGCACAGACAGCGGCGGATTCTCGTCAAGGGGGACGGACCTGGTCGCGGCTTGAGGAAATTTTAATTGACTTGGTAGCAAAGAAGTGAATCAAAACAAAATATGAGTTGTTAGGGGGAAAAGCAAATGGCATTGGCAATGAATTCCTATCAAACTTTGGCCGTTGGTATTCTACTGTATTATTTAGGGAAATACCTGAAAGCCCATATCAAATTTTTGCAAACCTATTGTATTCCTAACCCTGTAATCGGCGGTATCCTGTTCGCCTTGGTCAACCTGGCCTTGCATCAATCCGGCGTTGGGCCAATCAAACTGGATACGGTGCAGCAGAGCTTCTTCATGAACATCTTCTTCACCAGTGTTGGTTTCTCCGCCAGCGTTGCGTTGCTGAAAAAAGGCGGCCGTGACGTACTGATTTTGACCATCATCTGCGCAGTTCTGATTACCTTACAGGATATCGTGGGTGTAGGCATGGCTTCTGCTTTTGGCCTGCAGCCTCTGCTGGGCCTGTGCGCAGGTTCCATTCCTCTGGTTGGCGGCCATGGTACTTCCGGTGCCTTTGGTCCTTTCCTGGAAAGCATTGGCGTGCAAAGAGCTACCACCGTGGCTATTGCCATGGCTACCTTCGGTTTGATTTCCGGTTCCTTGATGGGTGGTCCTATTGCCCACAAACTGCTGGTAAAACATAACCTGAGAAGCAAGGAAAACGAATCCGATCCTAACGGTGAAGGCAGCAACAGCATGGAAGAAAAAGTGGTCATCCCTATGACCGGCGAAAAAATCATGCTGGCTACCGGCGAAATCCTGGTTGCCATGGGTATTGGTACCATCGTTTCCAAAGGTTTCACCAGTGTTGGCCTGGTGTTCCCTGGGTACATCGGCTCCATGCTGGTTGCCGCTGTTATCCGGAACATTGCCGATAACGTTGACGGTCTGAACGTTCCTATGTCCGAAGTTGGTACCGTGGGTGATGTTGGTCTGAACATTTTCCTGTCCCTGGCCCTGATGAGCCTGAGAATTTGGGAACTGTTCGACATCGCTGGCGCACTGACCGCTATTGCAGTCGTTCAGGTTGTGGTAATGGCTTTCTTCACCTACTTCGTAGTATTCAATGTTATGGGCAGAGACTACGATGCAGCTGTTGAAGTATCCGCAGTCTGCGGTTTCGGTATGGGCGCTACGCCTAACGCCATGGCTAACATGAGTGCCATTACGGCTGTCTATGGTCCTGCTTCCCGTGCCTTCTTCTGTGTACCTCTGGTAGGCGCCATGTTCGTCGACTTTGTAAACTCCAGTATCATCATGACCTTCGTCAATATCTTCGGCTGATATTGAATCAGGCTCCTTTCGAGAAGGGCTTTCCCTGGGAAACCAGGGGAGGCTCTTCTTTTTTTGTTTTGAGTCAGCGGGCTAAATCGGAAACAGGGGGGCTGCGGCGGAAATTTGGCTGACAGGGCGGGCATTCTATAAAAAATCACCTGTCTAAGCGATGAAATTCGCTTGTAAGGAACGCTTTTTAAAAAATGGTAGGGGGGGAGATTTACCAATACAATAAAACGCCTGAAAAACGGAATTTGGGCTTTGTCCGCCGTCACTGCTTGGTGCTGCGGGGCTTTGGGGGCAGCAAAAGCAGCGGAAAAAAATGGGCTGCCCAGGGACGGCTGATTTCCAGCAGTCAGGGAATGTTTACCCGGCAGGACCCCAGGGCTGGCCTTGGCGGTGCTTTGTGTAGCTGCACCTCCAGGCATCTTACCCTGCTGGTTGGAAAGGTAAGCGGGGAAGAACTTTTGGCATAAGTGGGTGCAAAGCAGGGAAAAGGCCCGAGCGTAGGGCAATTTCCCTTGGCCGAAGGAAGTTCTTTGCCAATAAAACAAAAGAAGCTGTGAAAAATGAAAGATCATTTTTCACAGCTTCTTGGGGTGTTTGGTTTAATTTTCTTTGTGGGTGGCTTCTTGGGCCTCAGCCTGGGCTTTTTTGGCAGCCCATTCGGGAGGCAGGGTACCTTCCACATTGGGGGCGGTAAAGCCCCGGCCAAATACATCGTTGGTATCCTGTACGGTAACAAAGGCCATGGGGTCCACTTCCTTGATGATGGTGTTCAGGTGGGCCAGCTGGGTGAGCTTTACTACCACCAGAATAATATCCTGGGGCGCGTGGGAGTAGCCGCCTTCCCCGTGGAGGATGGTGATGCCCCGGTTGACCTCACTCATAATCCGCTGGCCGATTGCGTCGGACTGGCTGCTGATAATCAGCACCGTCTTCTTGTAGTCAAAGCCCAGCATAAAGAAGTTGGTGGCCTTAAAGGCCAGGAAGAAGATGACGGTGGAATAGAGCACCGGTTCCAGGCCGAAGAAAAATACGGCCACGGCCATCAGGAACAGGCTGTAGATAAAGTTGGTGGTGCTGACGCTGATGTTGTAGTATTTCTTGGTCATAAAGCCCAGAATGTCGATGCCTCCGGTGGAGGTTTCTGCCCGGTACACCAGGGCGCAGCCCAGACCTTCCATAACGCCGCCGGCAAGACAGGAGAGAAGGGGATCGTCCACATAGACCAAGGACTGGAGGAAAGAGGTGCCGTCCAGAACCACGGAGAAAATCAGGCTGCCTACCAGACTGTCAAAGCAGAAGAGCTTCCCTATGTAACGGTAGGCCAGGAAAAACAGGGGGATATTCATAAGAAAGCTGGTGGTACCGGCGGGCCATTGGAACAGATAGTACAGAATCATGGAAAGCCCAGCCAGGCCTCCGGAGAGAAAATGGTGCTGGAGAAAGAAACAGTTGATACTGGCGGCCATGAGCACACAGCCAAGGGTGGTCATGCCGTACTTGTAGAGTAGCTTGCCTGCAGCCATTCCAGCCTTACGTTTTTTTGTAGTGGTCACAAAATCGCCCCGCTTTCCTTCAGTTGAATTGTATATATTGTAGCACTTTTCGTATCAACTAGACAGAATATTTCAAAGGAAGAACAATATGCAAAAAAATCTCCAAAAACGTTCATAAAATCTCTTGCGGCAAAGAGCTAAACAGGCTACAATAGGAGAATATGCATACAAAATACGCAGGAAAGGGGCGATGCCGATGAAGCAGGAAGCATACGGGAAAATCAACCTAGGATTAAAAGTCACAGAAAAACGAGCGGATGGATTTCACACCGTGGATATGATTATGCAAAGCATATCCCTGTGTGATACCATTTCCCTGGAGACAGCCGAACGTTTCGGTATGCGGACGGACGATCCGTCCCTTCCCTGCGATGAACGGAACCTGATGGTGAAGGCGGCCCTGGCCTTCCAAAGAAAGACGGGGTGCAGCCTGAAGGTCCAACTGGAATGCCAGAAACGGATTTTCCAGGCAGCAGGGCTGGCAGGAGGCAGTACGGACGCTGCGGCGGTACTGCGGCTGCTCAACAAGTATTACGGCAGTCCCCTGAGCCTGGAAGAACTGGAAACCGTGGGAGCAGAGGTGGGCAGTGATGTGCCTTTCTGCATCCGGGGCGGTACCCAAAGGGCCCGGGGCCGGGGCGAGCTGATGACGGTGCTGCCAGCAGCACCGGAGCTCCAGCTGGTACTCCTAAAGCCCAGGGAACTGGCAGTTTCCACGGCCTGGGTCTACCAGGAAATCGACAAGGTAAAACACAGGCAGCCCCAGAATATTGACGGGCTGGAGGCAGCCCTGAGGACCGGTGACCGGAAAGCCCTGCTGGAGCAGCTGGGCAACGACCTGGAAGCTGTTACCCTAAGAAAATACCCGCTGCTTCAGGAAATGTCCCAGGCCCTAAAGGACCAGGGGGCAGAGAAGGTCCTGATGAGCGGCAGCGGTCCCACCTTATTTGGCATTTTTCCCAGCGGGGCAGCCGCCCAAACGGCAGCCCAGGCGCTGCGCCGGCAATACCCGGACGCAGAATTATTAGCAGCACGAACTGTACAGGAGGTTAATTGATATGGTGCAGCATTTGAATCAGATTCCTTTGGATAACTACAAGCCCTTACGGGAAGTGGTGGTGGAAAACATCCGCAACGCCATTGTCAGCGGGCAGTTTCCCCCGGGCATGCGCCTGATGGAGCTGCACCTGGCCAAGGACATGGGGGTCAGCCGGACTCCCGTGCGGGAAGCCATCCGCAAAATGGAACTGGAAGGTCTGGTAGTGATGATTCCCCGCCGGGGCGCCTACGTGGCCAATATTTCCATTAAGGATATCAATGAAGTGTACGAAATCCGCATTGCCCTGGACGTATTGGCGGCAGGGCTGGCAGCGGAACGGATCAACGACGAGGAAATTGCCGAAATGAAGCGGCTGCTGAAACTGGATGAGCCTCTCATTGCTTCCCGGGATTTCCCCAAGATTATCGAAAATGATACGGCTTTCCACGACGTAATCTACAAGGCCAGCCGGAACAAACGGCTGATCAATATTGTCAGCAACCTGCGGGAGCAGATTACCACCATCCGCGGCCGGTCCATGCCGTACCCCGGCAGACTGGAAACCATGGGTGAGGAGCATAAGGAAATCATGGAGGCCATTGGCAGCCGGAATGTGGAACGGTCCCAAAAGGCCGTACGGGTCCACCTGGAAAACGCGGAAAGAACCCTTTTGAAGGTCATCGAGGAACAGAACCTGATGCCTTCTGGAGAAGATGAAAAGAAAGAGGTTAAATAATGGCTAGAATCAAACGTTTGGAACGCATTGTGGCACTGACCAAGGAATTGACGGACCATCCTTTTCAGCTGTATCCTTTCTCTTATTTCTGCGAAAAATTTACGGTAGCAAAATCGACTTTGAGTGAAGACGTGCAGACCGTGCGCAACGGGCTGTCCGCTTACGATTTGGGCATCATTGAAACGGTGGCCGGGGCCAGCGGCGGAGTGCGCTTTATCCCGTACCACACCACTGATTCCAACAACAAATTTCTGGCCGACCTGGCGGAAAAGCTCAACGATCCCAGCCGGGTACTGCCCGGCGGCATGATTTATATGAATGACCTGCTGTTCAATCCCCAGATTGCTTCCCGGCTGGGTGAAATCATTATGCAGCGGTCCCTGGACCTGAAGCCGGAATATATTATGACTGTGGAAGCCAAGGGGATTCCTCTGGCCCTTAGTACGGCCAGAGCCTTCAATATTCCCATGGTCATGGCCCGGAAGGAAGCCCGGATTACGGAAGGCCCGGCAGTGAGCATCAGCTATCTGTCCGGCTCTACCAAAAAAATCCAGTCCATGTCCCTGCCCCGGAAAGCCCTGCCCTTTAAGGCCAAGGTGCTGATCATCGATGACTTTATGCGGGGCGGCGGTACGGCCAGCGGTCTGCGGGAGCTGGCGGACGAGGTGGAAGCCGAGGTAGTGGGTACGTTCCTGTTCATCGCTTCCAAAGAACCGGCCAAAAAGGCCGTTACGGATTATGCTTCCCTCCTGACCCTGCGCAGCGTGGACGAAAAGAACAAGGTCATTGATATCGTTCCGGAGCTGTTCTAAGGAGAAGACGCAAGTTTTTACCATTGCTTACGGGACCCCAAGGGTCCACACAAAAAAACATTACATCACCAAGGAGCATCCTGTCATGACTGAATTGCTTGCTTTGAAAGACATTCAGGCTGCCCGGGAAAGACTGGCAGACCTGGTTCACAAAACACCCCTGGAGGGAAGCCATACCTTCAGTAAGATTGCGGGGCGTGAGGTTTATCTGAAATTGGAAAATCTTCAGCGGACAGGGTCCTTCAAGGTACGCGGTGCCTCCAACTGCATTTTGACGCTGACGGAAGAACAAAAGAGCCGGGGCATTATTGCAGCCTCTGCCGGCAACCATGTCCAAGGGGTGGCCCTGGGCGGCACCATGGCGGGCTGCAAATCCACGGTGGTCATGCCGGAAGCGGCTCCTTTGGCCAAGGTGGAAGCTACCAAGGGCTATGGGGCAGAAGTTGTCCTTTATGGGAAAACTTTCGACGCTTCCCTGGGAAAGGCACAGGAAATCCAAAAGGAAACTGGTGCATATTTTATCCACCCTTATGATGATCCGGCCGTGATGGCTGGCCAGGGTACCATTGGCCTGGAAATCCTGGAACAAAATCCGGAGCTGGACAGCATTGTGGTGCCTGTAGGGGGCGGCGGCCTGCTGGCTGGGATTGCGGCTGCAGTGAAGCAGACCAATCCCAGGGTCAAGGTCTATGGGGTACAGACGGAGCAGGCTCCGGCCATGTATCTCAGCAAAAAAGAAGGCTACTGGGTAAGCCATCCAGCCAGCAAAACCATTGCCGACGGAATTGCCGTGGGCCTGCCGGGAAAACTGACCTGGGAAGTCATCAACCAGTACGTGGATGATATGCTGCTGGTCAAGGAAGAAGACATTGCAGCTGCTATGCTGCTAATGCTGGAACGGGACAAGATGGTGGTGGAAGGTGCCGGAGCTACGCCGCTGGCAGCCATTCTGCACCATATCGTACCCGGTTCTGACAAGACCGCCGCGGTAATCAGCGGGGGCAATATTGACGTGAATACCATTTCCCGGATTATTGAAAAGGGGCTGATCCGCACAGGCCGCCGGATCAAGCTGACCACCTGGATGGCGGACCGTCCCGGGGAACTGGTAAAATTTATTACCCACCTGGAAAAACTCCAGGTAAATATCCTGTACATCAACCATGTCCGGGCCGACCGGTCCGTTGCCTTGGGAGAAACCCGGGTGGAAATGGATGTGGAGACCCGGAATCAGGAACACGTACAGGAAGTGGCGCGCCATTTGCGGCAAGCCGGCTATAAAATCGAAATCAAATAGAACTACAGGAAGAACTAGGAGGCTGGAATTATGGCAGAATTGGCTGCGATTATTCTTGCAGCAGGCAAGGGAACCCGGATGAAATCCAAGCTCCCGAAAGTATTGCATCAGGTATGCGGCAAACCCATGCTGGAACACGTGCTGGAAGCAGCAGATGAGGCAGGGGCGGACGATAAGGTAGTGATTGTGGGCTTTGGCTCCGAAAAGGTGACGGATTTTCTGGGTACCCGGGCCCGGGTGGCTATCCAGTCCGAGCAGCTGGGTACAGGGCACGCCGTGCTCCAGACCAGGGACCTTTTGGGTACGGAACCGGGAACAGCCCTGATTCTCTGCGGAGATACGCCGCTTTTGGAAGGGGCAGAACTGAAGAAGTTCTACGAGACCCATCTGGCAAGCGGGGCAGGCGTCAGCGTGCTGACGGCTATAGCTCCGGAGCCTTTTGGCTACGGCCGCATTCTCCGGAATGAGCTGGGCCAGGTAACGGGCATTGTGGAAGAAAAAGATGCCACGCCGGAGCAGCGGAAAATCCAGGAAATCAATACGGGAATCTACTGCGCGGAAATGCCTCTGTTGTTTAAACTGCTGGGCCATCTGTCCAACGACAACGCCCAGGGGGAATATTACCTGACAGATATCCTGGACCTGTGCCGGAAAGCGGGCAGAACCGTAGCTGGTATCCGCACCGAGGATTTTGACATGGTCATGGGCATCAACTCCCGCCGGCAACTGGCCCAGGCCCAAAAGGTCATGAACGCCCGGCTGCTGGACAAGCTGATGGACGAAGGGGTGACCGTGATGGACCCTGCCAGCACCTTTGTGGAAAAAGACGTAAGGGTGGGCCGGGACTCCGTGCTGTATCCCTTTACCTGGCTGGAAGGGGAAACGGAAATCGGGGAGGACTGTGAAGTAGGTCCCCAGGTCCGGCTGACCAATGTAAAAGTGGGAAATGGCACCCATATCCAATTTACCTACGGCCACGACTGCCAGGTAGGCAATGGCGTTACCATGGGACCCTACGACCATCTGCGGCCCAATACCGTTATTGGCGACAAGGTGAAAATGGGCAACTTTGTGGAAGTGAAAAATTCCACCGTTGGCGTGGGCACCAAATTGCCCCATCTCCAGTATATTGGGGACAGTGACATTGGCAGCGGGGTCAACATTGGCTGCGGCTGCATTACCGTCAACTACAACGGAAAAATCAAACAGCGCACCACCATTGAGGACGATGCCTTTGTGGGCTGCAACAGCAATCTGGTGGCGCCGGTAACCATCGGCAAAGGCAGCTATATTGCGGCTGGCTCTACCATTACCAAGGATGTTCCGGAGAATGCACTGGGGGTTGCCCGGGGCAAACAAGTGAACATTCCGGATTGGGCAGAGAAGTATCGCAAAAAATAACGGTTGTCTTATGCTTGAATGAGTTGTATACTTTGTAAGAGTATTAACAAGAATATAGCTGTGGGGGTATTAAAAGTATGTTGGGTGATAAAACAGGCGAAGACATGAAAATCTTTTCCGGCAACGCCAATCCTGATCTGGCGCGGGAAATCGCAGCTTATCTGGGAACCCAGGTAGGCGACGCTGTCATCAACCGTTTCAACAATGGTGAAGTACAGGTCATGATCAATGAGAGTGTCCGTGGCAAGGATGTATTTGTTATCCAACCTACTTGCGGACCTGCCGTAAATGACAACATCATGGAACTGCTGATTATGTGCGACGCTTTCAAGAGAGCCAGCGCCAGACACATTACGGCGGTAGTGCCTTTTTATGGCTATGCTCGTCAGGACAGAAAAGCCAGAGGCCGTGAACCGATTACGGCAAAACTGATGGCTGATCTGATGACCGTGTCCGGGATTACCCGGCTGGTTACCATCGATCTGCACGCAGCCCAAATCCAGGGCTTCTTCGATATTCCCGTGGATCATATGCCCGGCGGCCCGATTCTGGCCGACTATATCAAAGAGAAAAACTTTGCTCCGGAAGAAATGGTTGTGGTTTCTCCCGACCTGGGCGGTGTGAGCCGTGCCCGGAACATTGCAACCCGTCTGAATTGCGGGATTGCCATTATCGATAAGAGACGCCCGGAACCGGGTGTTGCTGAAGTTATGAATCTGATCGGCAACGTAGACGGCAAGATTGCCATCATGGTTGACGATATTGTGGATACCGCCGGTTCTCTGACCGAAGGTGCCAAGGCCCTGAAGAAGTTTGGTGCCAAGGAAATTTATGCTTGCTGCACCCATCCTATTCTGACGGATCCTGCCCTCAGCCGGATTGCCCAATCCAGCATCAAAGAGCTGATTGTGACCAACACGATCCCGCTGCCTCCCAACAAGAAGCATCCGAAAATCACCGTGCTGTCCGTGGCTCCGATTCTGGCAGAAACCATTCTGCGCATCTACAATCAGTTGTCCATCAGCCAATTGTTTGAAATTTAACAGTAGTATCAAAGAAGGCTGCCTAAGCGCAGCCTTCTTTTCGTCAGTGCCCCTAAGAAATAGGGGAAAAGTATGATTGAGGAGTTAGAAAATATGAAGTTAGTGGTTGCCTTAGGCAATATCGGCAAGGAATATGAGGGGACCCGGCACAACATCGGATTTATGACCGCGGATGTGCTGGCGGACCGGTGGAAGGAACAAAGCGGCTGGCGGAAGGCGGACAACGCCTTTTACCTGGAACGGCGAATGCCGGAAAAATGCTTTCTCATCAAGCCCACCACCTACATGAACAGCAGCGGGGCTGCGGTTGCGGATTTTGCTAATTTCTACCATATTGCGCCGGAAGACATTTTGGTGGTCCAGGACGATATGGACCTGCCGGTGGGCACCCTGCGGATTCGCCGGAAAGGGTCTTCCGGGGGCCACAATGGACTGAAGTCCATTGAACGGGCCATCGGCAGTCAGGCCTATCCCAGAATCAAGGTGGGCATCGGCCACCCGGTGCACCAGGAGCAGGCGGTGATATCCCATGTTCTTCACCCTTTCCAGGGGGAAGACAAGGCCAAAATCCAGGAAGCGGTGAAAGCAGCTGCTGACGCCGTGGAAAAGTGGCTGGCCGGGGCGGAAATCAGCGACCTGATGCAGGAATTCAACAAGAAGGCAGCGAAAGAGTAAAGCAGCAGACAGCCTAAAGTTTGGAGAGGAGCAGCAGCATGCAGAAAATTCGTAAGGCAGTGATTCCGGCAGCAGGCTTCGGGACCCGGTTTTTACCGGAAACCAAGGCCATGCCCAAAGAAATGCTTCCCATTGTGGATAAACCCACCATCCAGTACATTGTGGAAGAAATCCGCAGCAGCGGCATTGACCAGATCTTGATTATTTCCGGCCATGCCAAGCGGGCCATTGAAGACCATTTCGATTCTTCCCCGGAACTGGAGCAGCATTTGTACGAAAGCGGCAAGGTGAACCTGCTGAAGGAAATCCGGAAGATTTCCGACATCAAGATCCACTACGTGCGGCAAAAGTATATGCGGGGCTTGGGGGACGCCATTTTGTGCGCCAAGGATTTTATTGACGGCGAACCCTTTGGGGTTATCCTGGGAGATGATATTGTCTATACCGGGGACAAGGAGCCGGCCCTGCGCCAGCTAATGGATCAGTACGACAAGACCGGAGGTACGGTGATCGGCTGCCAGACGGTGCAGCCGGAACAGGTATCTTCCTACGGCATCATTGACGGGCTGGCCACCGATGACCCCAACCTGCTGAAGGTGCGGGATATGGTGGAAAAACCCAGTGTGGAGGAGGCACCCAGCCGCTTTGCTGCCCTGGGCCGCTACGTGATTACCCCGGATGTGTTTGAGATTCTGGAGCAGACCCAGCCCGGGAAGGGAGGAGAAATCCAACTGACGGATGCCCTGCGGGTCATGGCCCATAACGAGGCTGTCTATGCCTACAATTTCCAGGGTCAGCGGTACGATACCGGGGACAAACTGGGGTATCTGAAGGCTACGGTGGAATTTGCCCTGCGCCGGGAGGATTTGGGTCCGGCCTTTAAGGAATATCTGCTGGGCCTATTGCAGGATAAGAAATAGGCGTACAGAAGTACAGCTGCTCTGAATGCATAAAATTCGCTTGTGGACGGGAAATACTGTTTGGCATAGACGCAGGTGTAGCTGTGCTCTCAAAAATGGTTATAAGCGAAATTTGGGTGGAATAGCCCTATAGAAAATTGGAAGGGGCTGTGAAAAAGTTAAACTTCCTCAGTCAGCCATGCTGGCTGACAGCTCCTTCACGCTTGAAGGAGCCATTCGTACCCGTAAGGTTTCCAGTGTTTATCAATACTAGCACTATAGTTCAGACATTAGTTGACTAGCAGTGGGCTAGTATGCCTCCGTCAAGCTGGTATGCTATGAATAAAGTAGACTGGCATATAGTTAAACCTCCTGGATTCGTTGAAAGGAGAG
>PPYF01129347.1_pt1 | contig 57324 bp, 50 predicted proteins | sample 1559871 | NCBI WGS metagenome assembly PPYF01 (sample SAMN08240021, study PRJNA423297) | Human gut metagenome, whole genome shotgun sequencing project.
CCTTGTGCCGGGGGTCCAGGGACCAGGAGGTCCCTGGTGAGTCTTTGGTGACTTTCTTCTCATAAGAAAGTCACCCGGGGTTCGGGGCTGGAAGCCCCGCCATGGGGGAGTGCAGAGGGGGGCACCGGAGGTGCTGCCCCCTCGCAAAAAAGCCCCTCACCAGCGGGGCCGCTGGGAATCGCTGCCGCTCTCCCAGTAAAAAATTATCCAAACAACTCGGTCCAGATCTCCGGCATCAGCGGGTCCTCGGTCAGGACGACCTCCTTGCCGAAGTCCTCCGCTGTCTCGCCGTCCCGCAGGCGGCGCGCCACCACCACCAGCCGCGCGTCGGCAAACTCGTAGCTGCAGGTGGAAAAGGTCAGGAGCTTGTCGTCTGCTGTCAGTTCGACGCCGGTGTCCAGCATCGAGCGCTTTTCAATCTGCGCGATGTACGCTTCCTTCGCGTCCTGGGTACTGAATTTCAGGTAGTTGATGTAGTCAAAAATCTCCCCGTGCTCCGGGCGGGTCGCCGCCAGGTAGACTGCCGCTACGGCATACTCGTATTTCTGGTAGAGGGTGTTGACCTGGATGACCGGGTTTTCCGCCACAAATTCCGGGTCGCGGAAGTTGGTCAGGACGTTGAACATCGAGCGGTCGCTGGTGATGTTGTGTCCGTACAGGATGGTGTTGTCGTCGCTGAGATCCGGCGAGTTGCGCTCGTCCAAAAAAACCTGGCCGTGGTTGTCCTCCTCGCCGTAAAAGTTGTGGGTCAGGTAATACTCGTTGTCCCGCTGCATCACCGGCGTGCTCAACAGGCCGTTGCCGATGTTGACCCAGCCGACAATGTCGCTGTTAATTTCATACAGCGCCTGGTACTCCGGCAGCATGGTCATCCCGTCGGGGGATTGTGTGTCAGAGGCAGTATTCTGTTGACTGCCGCTTGCTCCCGGCACCAGCTCCTGCCCGGAGCTGTCCGCGCTCAAGGAGCCCTGATGATAGAGCTGCTGCAGTTCCTGCTGGGTCTGGCTGCTGTCGTAGGACTCCATTGCCCACAACAGTACATGGATGGATGACGCCACCGCTACCCCCAGAAAGAAGACAATCAGCCCGATCCGCACTGGTTTTGAAATCCCCTTCATCTTCCCCTGCTTTCTCCCCACGTTAAAAAAATGCTGTCAGCGACGCGGGACCTGATATTTTTCCCTGTTGTCCTGCCGCGGCGATTCTCCTCATCGCTGCGTTTTTTTCTTTGCCTCCGCCTTTGCCATCGCGTCCACTGCCTTTAAGATCAGGCTGAGCGCATGGGAGGAGGCCAGATAGCGGATGGTCTCCCGCGCATCCTGGTCGCGGCGGTTGACCTGCAGCATGAAGACCCTGCTCATCTCCAGGCTGTCCACCCCGATGTAGACAAGGCCGACCTCTTTGCCCTCCGACGGCTCCGGCCCGGCGTTTCCGGTGACCGAGATGCCGATCTCGGCGCCGGACAGTCTGCGCACACCGGCGGCCATCTCGCGGGCAGTTTCCTCCGACACCGCGCCGAAGGTGTCCAGCGTCTGCTGGCTAACCCCCAGCAGCTGGTGCTTCATCCGGTTGGAGTAGGTGACCACACCGCACTCAAACACCTCGGAGGCGCCGCTGACATCGGTCAGGCGCTTGGCCACATAGCCGCCGGTGCAGCTCTCGGCCACCGCGACGTGCAAACCGTTTACCTTGAGTGCATGCACCGCCGCTGTCTGCAGATCGCCCACGTCGATGCCGTACAGGTAGCCGCCGACCTGCTCCTTGATCTTTTCCATCACCGGCTGCAGCAGCGCCTCGGCGTCCTCGCCGTTCTGGACCCGGGCGGTCACCCGCAGCTGAACCTCGCCGGTCTTGGCGTAGGGCGCGACGGTGGGGTTGAGGCTGTGCTCCATCAGGTCGCGCAGCAAACTTTCCAGCATCGATTCCCCGATGCCGAAAAAGTGCATCGTGTGGGAGACAAGCCGGGTATCGCTGTCCTTGAGCAGGAACGGCTTGACGCTCTCCTCAAACATCGGCTTCATCTCCCGCGGCGGGCCGGGCAGCATGATGGCGGTCTTGCCCTGCTGCTCGCCGGTGCCCTCGATGGCGCAGCCGGGAGCCGTGCCGTTGTTGTTCGGGAAGATGATGCAGCCCTGCGGCATCATCGCCTGCTTTTTGTTGTTTTCGGTCATCGGGCGGTTCTGGCGCAGGAAGTGGCACTCGATGCGGTGCAGCGACTCCTGATCCATCACCAGCTCCCGGCCAAAAAAGGCGGCGATCGTCTCCTTGCTCAGATCGTCATAGGTGGGGCCGAGGCCGCCGGTGGTGATGACGATGTCCGCCCGCGAAAAAGCAAGCTCCAGCGCCTCCCGCAGGCGCTGAGGGTTATCTCCTACCACGCTCTGGTGATAGACGTTGATCCCCAGTCCCGCCAGCTCCTTGGCGATGTAGGCGGCGTTGGTGTTGACGATGTCTCCCATCAAAATTTCTGTCCCGATGCAGAGGATCTCTGCGCTGCGCTGTCTCATGGTGTCCATTCCCTCCGAACCAAAATATTCTAAGTTTATCATACCTCTTATTTGTTAATTTTTCTTGTGTTTCCCTCTAACTTTTGAGGAACCCTTGCAAGCCGGATGCTGCTCACACATGTAGAATTATAGCACATTCCCCGCCGCGAAGAAAGCCCCACCCGCCTATTTGGCTGTATTTCCCTGCCCGCTTTCCTTTTTGTGGAGGCGCGAAAACAGATTTTACCGAAAATGTGCGCAAACCACTTGCAGAAGGTGCTGTAAACGTGGTATATTTTTCTTTATACTCGATACATTTGTTTCCCCTAAAAATACATTTCCCCGAAAGGAGTCCCCCTATGGTCAACGAAGAAAAATATCTGCTGGTTGCCGAAAGCATCGCGCCGGAAATCTTTAAAAAGGTACTGGAGGCCAAAAAATATATCGCCACCGGCAAGGCCGCAAACTCCTCGGAGGCGGTGCGGCTGGCCAACATCTCGCGCAGCGCCTTTTATAAATACAAGGACCGCGTGATGGAATACAATTCCCGCGAATCCAACGCCATCGTCACTTTCTACATGACCATGGAGGACGTGCCGGGCGTGCTCTCCTCGGTCATCAACCATCTGGCCGAATACGGCGCCAACATTCTGACCATCAATCAGAACATCCCCTCGGACGGGGTGGCCGCCGTCACCATATCGATCCGCATGACCGATGTGACGCTGGAGGAGGAGCAGCTGCTCCAGCGCCTGTGCCAGCTGCGCGGCGTAGTGCGCGTCAGCCGCGCAGGCTGAGCCTGCACCCGATTCACGGCAGGCTGAGCCTGCACCCAATTCACGTATTGGTTGGGTGCGGGAACTGACTTTCTACCTCGCGGGACCCAGTTTGCAGAAAGAAAAAAGTTTTCGCCAGCCTTTTTCAAAAGGCTGTGGTTTCCAAAGGCAACGCGCATTTCACCCTCCCGAGAGACAGCAATCGTCTCTCCACTTCTTCCCCAGATAAAAATCCCCCAGATAGACTTTGATAGTAAGGAGCATCTCCCCATGAAACAGATCGCCGTTTTAGGCTGCGGCACCGTCGGTTCCGGCGTTGTCGAGGTCTTTTATAAAAACCGGGACAGCATCGAGCGCAAGGCCGGCTGCCCGCTGGACATCAAATGGATTTACCTGCGCCGCCCTCACCCCGAGCTGCCCTGGCAGGATAAGCTCTGCTTTGACTTTGACCAGATCGTCAGCGACCCGCAGGTGCAGATCGTCGTCGAGGTAATGGGCGGGCTTGACCCGGCCTACCGCTTTGTCAAACGCTGCCTGCAAAGCGGCAAGAGCGTCGTCACCGCCAACAAGGAGCTGATCGCCCAGAAGGGCGCCGAGCTGCTGCAGCTGGCCCACGAAAACGGGGTCAAGCTGCTGTTTGAGGCAAGCGTCGGCGGCGGCATCCCCATCATCCGGCCGCTGCACCAGTGCCTGGGCGCCAACGAGATCGACAACATCGAGGGCATCCTCAACGGCACCACCAACTTTATCCTCACCAAGATGCGCCGCGAGCACAGCTCCTTCTCCGAGGCACTGGAGCAGGCGCAGGCGCTCGGCTACGCTGAGAGCGACCCCACCGCCGACATCGATGGCATCGACGCCTGCCGCAAAATCTGCATCCTGGCTTCGCTGGCCTACGGCAGGCAGATCTACCCGGAGGCGGTCCACTGCGAGGGCATCGGCAAGCTGACACCGGAGGACACCGAATACGCCGAGGACTGGGGCGGAGTCATCAAACTGATCGCCAAGGCCAGCCGCAGCCAGGACGGGCAGACTGTCTCGATGCTGGTGGCGCCGATGTTTGTACCGGAGGACAGCCAGCTGGCCGGCATCGACGACGTCTTTAACGGGATTCTGGTGGACGGCGACGCCACCGGCGAGGTGCTCTTTTACGGCAAGGGCGCGGGCAAGCTGCCCACCGCCTCCGCCGTCATCACCGACGTCATCGACTGCGCAAAACCGCTGGGCGGCGACACCCTGTTCTGGAAGGACAGCACCCCCGAGCAGTGCCGGCAGTTTATGGCCGACTGGCGGCAGACCCCTTCCCGCTTTTATCTGCGCCTGGCGCTGCAGTACCGCCAGCAGCTGGCACTGATCGATGAGCTGTTTGCCTCCCCTGTTCTGCTGGCCCGCAAAGGCGCGCCCGACACCGAGGCTGCCTTTGTCACCGGGGAGCTCACCCCCATGCGGCTGGAGGCGCTTTTGGAGCAGCTGCAAAAAGAAAAGATCGAGGTGCTGGGCAGGCTTTTTGTGCTGTAGGGTCGAAGTTTTTTCTCATATTTCACGATTACCGTCGACAAAAATTCTCCTGCTCCACTTTTATTTTGTGCCCTTTTCCCCCTACCTGCATAAACTAGTAACGGACAGCGGATACGCTTTCCACCCCCAGCACACGAAAGGAGACGACCATGAAAAAAATTCTTCCTGTACTGCTGCTAATTTTCTTCCTAATTCCCTTTTCATTTTTTGCTCTTTGGTTCGATATACAATTTCACAGTATGTGGGGTTATGCCCTTTCCCTTTTGGTGACTTGTCTATTGGGAATCGCATTTTTCTTCCTCAAGTCCCCTACCCTATTTGTGGCCGGCCACTTTCTCAGCTTTTTGTCTTCTCAATTGTTTGGGGGGTTGTGTAACATCAATGACTATTCCTACTACACTGTCATCGTTTTTCCAAGCACGCTAATCACCTTGCTTTCCATTTTCTTTTTCCTTGCTTCGTTATTAGGAATCTTTCTTGTACGAAGGATAAAATAACGGTGTAAGTTGCCGTAAGGAATCTTCTCTTGTTAAAAACCGCCCAATTTTTTCTCACTTTTCCCCATTTTTTTCTGCTAAAAGTAGTTTTTTGCAAGAAAGATGCCCTGTCGCTTGCAGTATTTTTCATTTTTGTATTATAATCAAACAAACAGGTTGATACGGAGGGAACGTTATGAGCTTAATTGTACAGAAATTTGGTGGAACCTCTGTCGCCAATGTGGAGCGCGTACGCCATGTTGCCCAGATCATCACCAATACATACGACCAGGGGAATTCGGTCATCGCGGTCGTCTCCGCCCAGGGCGACACCACCGACGAGCTGATCGCCAAGGCGGCTGAGATCACCGACAAGCCGTCCAGCCGCGAGATGGATGTGCTGCTCTCCACCGGCGAGCAGATCTCGATGTCCCTGCTGGCGATGGCCATCGAGCAGATGGGCTATCCGGTCATCTCGCTGACCGGCTGGCAGGCGGGCTTTTTGACCGAGTCCACCCACCGCAATGCCCGCATCAAAAAGATCAACACCGAGCGCCTGCAGAACGAGCTGGACAAGAAGAACATCGTCATCGTCGCGGGCTTCCAGGGCATCAACCGCTACGACGACATCACCACCCTCGGCCGCGGCGGCAGCGACACCAGCGCGGTGGCCATTGCAGCGGCGATGAAGGCGGACAAATGTGAAATTTACACCGACGTGGACGGCGTCTACACCACCGACCCACGCATTGTGCCGCACGCGCACAAGCTGGACGAGATCACCTACGACGAGATGCTGGAGCTGGCCACCTGCGGCGCCAACGTCCTGCACAACCGGTCGGTGGAGATGGCCAAAAAATATTCTGTAAAATTGGAAGTACGCTCGAGCATCCACAGCGATGTGCCGGGCACCGAAGTCAAGGAGGTTTGCAAAGTGGAAAAAATGCTGATTAAGGGCGTCGCGATGGACAACGACGTCGTTCGAATTTCTGTCCTTGAGGTTCCGGACCGTCCGGGCGTTGCCTTTAAACTGTTCTCCTCTCTGGCGGCCAGCAAGATCAATGTCGACATCATCCTGCAGTCGATCGGCCGCGACGGCACCAAGGACATCAGCTTCACCGTGGCCACCGCCCACAAGGACGAAGCGATGCAGATCGCCGAAGAATTCTGCCAGACCGTAGGTGCAAAAAAGGTCACTGCCAAAGACAATCTTTCCAAAGTTTCGATCGTCGGTTCGGGCATGCTCTCCAATCCGGGCGTCGCCGCCACCATGTTCGAGGCGCTGGGCGAAAACAACATCAACATCAGTATGATCTCCACCAGCGAGATCAAGATCTCGGTGCTGATCGACCAGGACCAGGGCAAAAAGGCGGTCAACGCCATCCACGACGCATTCTCTCTGTAGAATCCGGCCGTGGTTTCACAATTGCAAAAATGGCATGGAGAAACTTCTTTGGCAAAGAAGTTTCTCCATGTTTTTTTATCCGCAGCAGCTTTTCCTCCGCAAAAAAGGGAAAGCAAATCTGATATTACAGGCAGATTTATACGGACAGTTTAAATTTAAAAGGAGGTAGACACCATGCCGCTTCATCATGCAGGAACACAAATTCTGAAAACCAAACGCCTTGTGCTGCGCCCTTTTTCTCTGGACGACGCGCAGGCAATGTATGACAACTGGGCCAGCGACCCACAGGTCACCCGCTTTATGAACTGGTCCACCCATGAAAGCATCGAGGTCACCCGCACCATTCTGGCCGAGTGGGTGCCGCAGTACCAGAATCCGTCCTACTATCACTGGTGCATCACCCTGGAGGGTGAGCCGGTCGGAGCCACCGCAATCCTGAACATCCAGGAGCGAAGCATGGCGGGCGAACTGGGCTACAACATCGGCCGAAAATGGTGGCGGCAGGGCATCACCAGCGAGGCGGCGCAGGCGGTGCTGGACTTTGCCTTCGGAGTGGTGGGGTTCCACCGCATCGAGGCAATCCACGCGGTCGCCAACCCCGGTTCGGGCGGCGTCATGAAAAAGTGCGGGATGCGCTATGAGGGTTCCCCCCGCCAGAAGTATCTCAGCAGCCGCGGCGTCTTTGAGGACTGCGACCAGTACGCCATCCTCAGGGAGGACTGGGAGCAGCCCGGCCCCAAAGGTGAAAAAACTAAGCTTTGATCTCGCGGCACCCAGCCTTTACAAAAACAAAGTTTTCGTCCACCTTTTTCAAGCGGCATGATGCCGCGCCCAATTCACGGCAGGCTGAGCCTGCACCCAATTCACATATTGGTTAGGTGCGAAATCTGACCTTCTACCTCGCGGCACCCAGTCTTTATAAAAATAAAGTTTTCGTCCACCTTTTTTAAAAGGTGGCAGGTGACCAGCGGGCAGCGCCTGCTGGTCGACACGTCACGCTTATGCTCTCCTGAAAAATTGGTTTCGCGTTGCGTGACTCGAAATCGAACTGCGTTCAGCTTCCCAAGCTTAGAGAAAAAAGGAGCAACTCACTCTTGCTCCTCCCCTTCTTCCATTGGAATGGCCCCATATTTCTTTTCAAAACAATCGGCAGCCTTTGCAATAAAATGGCAAATTTCTCTGTTGCACGAACGCTCATCAAATTCTGCCATGTATGATAGTTTTCGAAACAGAGTTGATGACATCCGGACTTGCAATTTTTTCTCGTGTGGGATAAGTATCCTCCTTTCTTTCAATACTCCTCCTCTATAGAATAACACATCAAGACAGAGAGGATTAGTGATATATCACTAATCCAAAATTTTTTGTTGCAAGGCCCTTCATCCTACCGCACCAGCAAAGCCGCAGCAGGGGGCAGCCGTTTGGCTGCCCCCTGCTGCGGTTCGAGAGTAGGTACGATTTGCCATATGTTGACTGCCGCAGGCGGGCGGATGCAAAACCCGCCTGCGGCAAGGAGATGTCGTTCAATAAACGGCTCGGGTGAGTGACTCAGATGAGTGACTCAGATGAGTCTCTCGCGCAGCCAGAGCAGAATCTTTTTCTCCCGGCGGGAGACCTGCACCTGGGTCATGCCCAGTTCCTGAGCCGTTTTCACCTGGGTCATATTGCGGAAGTAGCGCAGCTCGATCAGCCTGCGGTCCCGCTCCTCCAGCTGGGTCAGCATCTGCCGCAGCGAAATCAGGTCGGAGAGCTGCTCCTCCGGCGAAGAGACCGGCAGGTCCAGCTGGGAGCTGTCTTCCTCGCTGGTGAGCGAAACCGGCGGCGCTCCCGCGCCCAGCGCCTCCACCACCGCCTCCTCACTGACCTGCAGCGCCTGCGCCAGCTCGCTGACCGTCGGTTCCCGACCGTGCTCCTTGGCAAACTGGTCGCGCTGGCGGGCAGCCTTCATCGAAAGCTCCTTGAGGCTGCGGCTGACCTTGACGGTGCCGCCGTCCCGAAACAGGCGGCGCATCTCGCCCAGGATCACCGGCACCGCATAGGTGGAAAAGCGCACGCCCCGCTCGCTGTCAAAGGCGTCGGTGGCTTTGACCAACCCCATGCAACCCGCCTGGAACAGGTCGTCGTACTCGATGCCCTTGCCCTTAAAACGGTGGGCGCAGGCGTGCACCAGCCCGATGTTTTCCTCGATCATCCGGCTGCGCTGTTCCTGCTGCCGGGCGCTCATCCGCTCATCCTCAGGCGCGGCCATCGTGCGCATGGTTTTCACCTTCGGGGAGCATTTCCCTGGCGGAGCCTTTGGAGAGAATCTTCTTTTCCAGCGTGACCGTCGTTCCCTTGCCCAGTTTGGAGGAGACCTTTACCTTGTCCATTAAACTTTCCATCACTGCAAAGCCCAGGCCCGCGCGCTCCTCTTCCGGAGCGGTGGTGAACAGCGGCTCCATCGCCTTTTTGACGTCGGCGATGCCGCAGCCGTTGTCCTTGATTTTGATGACGATCCTGCTGTCCGGGTAGATGCTGGCGGTTATGTAAACCTTATCTATTTTCTCCCGGTAGGCGTGGACGATGCAGTTGGTCACCGCCTCCGAGACAGCTGTCTTGACGTCGGTCAGCTCCTCCACCGTGGGGTCCAGCCCGCACAGGAAGGCCGCGACGGCGGTTCGGGCAAACGATTCGTTGGCCGAGCGCGAGTCAAAGCACAGCCGCATGCTATTGCTTGCTTTCATCCAAAACCCTCCCTTTGTTAGTGGAACTCGGCCAGCTTGTCCAGCCCGGCCAGCTTCATCACCTTGCGGATGGGGGCGGGCAGATTTTGCAGCACGACCTTGCCGTCGTTTTCCTGCATCAGCCGAAAGCGCCCCATCACCAGCCCGATTCCCGAGGAGTCCATAAAGGTGACCAGTGAAAAATCCAGCACCAGCAGTTTTGCGCCCGACTGGATGACGCTCTGGTCAATCTGTTCGCGCAGTTCGACGGCGCTGTGGTGGTCGATCTCCCCTGACAGGCACGCCAGGACGCTGTCCTCCCTGATCTCGATTTGGACTGCCATATTGATCTGCCTCCTTTTTGCCCCAGCCTGTCCACTGTTTGGGGTACCTCTATCATACCGCCTTCGCCCTGCAAAATTTCGGGAACCTTGTCTCTTACTTTCTTTTTGGTAAAAAAAGAAAGTAAGCAAAGAAAAAACTTCACGCTTCGCGGCGGCTGAAGGAGGGGTTGTAAAAACATAAAGTTTTCGCCAGCCTTTTTCAAAAGGCTGCGGTTTCCAAAGGCAGCGCCTTTGGTCGAGCGTCGCAGCGCTCGAAATACTTTATCGTCAAGCGCCAAGTCGCGCTTAATCTCTCTGCAAAATTTTGCCCTGTATTTGCGCGACATGAAATTGAACTTCGTTCAATTTCCCGGGCTAGTGCACGGGGCTTTTGTAAGAGAAAAAGGGCCCAACAAGCTGCCGTCATGTACAGTCCAGCAAAACCTCCCGGTGGGAGGTTTTGCTGCTGTAGAGTTTCAAACTAAAATCTTCAAAAAATTTTTTCGCTCTCCCTTCACTCTCCGCAAAAGAAAAATTCCCCCGCCCTGCATCAAAACAGCTCCCTAAAGCACACTATTGATATAGAGCAAGCGGAAGGCATTTACAAAAATAGCAAATTGTTTACAGCTTTCCCTTTTCGCTGGAACCCGACCCGGACTTGTGCTACAATAAGGGTGAGAAGATTGACCCGATGATAAAAAGGAGCTTTGCATCATGAAAAATAGATTGTTTTGTCTGCTGGTTGTCCTGGCCTGCGCGCTGATGGTGACAGGCTGCGGACGCGACACACAGTCCTCCCAACAGGAAACCAACACCGTTTCGCTGGAGCTGGGCGAGGACAACCCCGCCCCGGAGGAGGAGCCGGAAAAGACCCCTTCCCCAAGTGAACAGCTGGAAGAGATCCGTCCCGACGGTCAGACCGAACCAACGGAGGAGACAGCAGAGGAGGAATCACAACAAGAACAGACCGACGAACAGCCGGCCTCCGAAACCGAGCAGCAGGCAGAGGAGTCTGCTGTCGAGACCGAGACGCCGGTGACTACTCCGCAGACCAGCCTGCCCTTCCCGCAGGAGCTGCAAACCCGCCCCTCCGAGGAGCTCAAAAACAACCCGCAGCAGCTGGACAGCCGCCTGTACGCGGTGTTCCAGAATGTGATGGAACAAAATTTTGACCGCAAAAAAGGCACCCTGTCGGTCTACCGCCTCAATTACGACGGGACCGAGGGCGCCTATGAATTGGAGTATGATTTAACCAACGCTTACGACGAGGAAGGCAAGCTCAACAAAAACATGGAGATCGACGCGCAGCTCAAGGTGGCCGAGACGATGCAGTCCAACATCAACTACGGCCAGGGCAGCCGCGAAATCTACACCAGCTACGACCAGTACGCCGAGACGCTCGACTGGCTGAAAAGCCCGCTGCTCTGCGACGGCTTTGCACTGCAGAATTTTTCTTCGCTGACCCTCACCGAGGAGGAGAACGGCATCTGGCGCATCACCGCGACCTACACCCCGGAGGCGCTGCGGGAGCTGTACGACCAGGACATCGACGGCGTGGTCACCTCCTTCATCGAGCTGGACAAGGACGGCAACCTCCAGCTGCTGCGCTGGGAGCAGACCGAGGAGGTCAACGATTATCCGACGGTGATCGCCTGCGGGGAATATTCATTTTCTTAAAAATTTTTCTTCACGTGAAAAAAGGACGGAGCTTTGCAGGAAAGCTCCGTCCTCTTTTTCACTGTCATTCTTTTTCCTCAAAACTACAAACGCCACAACCGCTGCCACAATAACAACCAACGGCAGTATGAGCAGCACAAGCGGAACAAGCGTCGCGAGCCAGGACATCATCCGTCCTCCTTTCCTATTTTCATCACAGCATCCTTTTTTATCAGAATAGCACATTGTTCGCACACTGTCAAATAGGAAAAACAAATAAGCGGAGAGCAGGAGCTTTTTTCGCTTCTGTTCTCCGCCTGTTCTGTCAGGTCGATTTACCGCACCGTCGCCCCATACCCCTTTGCCAGGGCGTCGAGGATTGGCTCGTCGAGCTCGCTGCGGGAGTCGACGAAGGCGCAGCCGTTGTACATCAGCAGCGCCATCTCCAGCGCCTCCTCGCTGTCCGAATAAAAGGACACCGGCATGTGCAGCATGTGGGCGTTGAGCGCGAAGTTGTAGGCGTCGTCCACCGTCTCGATACGGATGGTCGCCACGTCCGCGCCGCTCTCCTCCAGCTCCAGCAGCTCGTCGGACATATCCCGCCGGCAGTAGACCGGCTCGGTCTGCTCGAAGTACTCGTCCAAAAAGTACGGCTCGGTCGCCCCCGCCATCAGGATGGTGTCCTCGTCCTCCCGCTGGCGGCGGACGGCGGAAAAATCAAAGGTCTGCATCATCCGGCCGATCGCCTCGATGTGTTCCGGGGTGGTGTAACAGCAGCCGCCCAGGATGGTGGCGCCCCGCTGCAGCAGGCCCTTCATCTGTTCGGCCATCTCCTGTGGGGAGAGCAGCTTGTCAAAGTCCTCCCCCGCCCGCGGCCGCACGATGATCGGCACCTTTGCGTAGGGGGCGATCTCCTCGATGTGGCCGTACAGCTTTTCCGGCCGGTCGCAGCAGGACAGGCCGAACGCCACCGCCCCCAGCTTCTGGCAGGTGATGAGCGCGGAGACAAGGTCGCTGCCCATGCAGGTTTCGCCGTCCTCCTCCACATTCATCGTCACCATCACCGGCAGTCCCGTCTGCCGGCAGCCGAGGATTGCCGCCCGGCTCTGGGAGAGGGTGGTCATCGTATCGGCCAGCAGCAGGTCCACCCCGCCCCTTTTGAGAGCGAAGGCCTGCCGGGCATAGAGGTTAATCAGGTCGAAAAACGGCGTCTCGCCAAACGGCTCCGCCTGCAGCTGCAGCGGCGCGATGACGCCCGCCGCCAGCGCGTGTGGATTAGCCTCGCGGCAGCTCTCCACCGTCAGGCGGGCAAGGCGCTCATTGTAGTCGTCGCTGTTCTGCTGCTGGTCCCACTGCTTGAGGCTGTCGGCGTCGGCCTGTGCGGTCGGGGTACACAGCAGCTGGCTGCCCGCCTGCAAAAAGCGGCGCTGCAGCTTCTGCACCCGGTCGGGATTTTCCAGCATCCACTGGGCCGGACAGCTGTACATCGGCATGCCGTCCAGCCAGAGGTTGGTCTTGGCCGCTCCGTCGGTCAGGAGCGGCTTACAAAGTCGCGAAAGAGGATCTTCCATCTCTGTTCTCCTTTTTCTCTTTCCGCCACACCGGGATTACATGCTCTCCGGCGCGGTGATCTTGAGCAGTTTGAGCAGGTTTGCCAGCACGATGCGGGTGGCCAGGCACAGCGAGATGCGGGCCTGCATCAGCTTTTCGTCCTCGCCCTGGACGCGGCAGGCGTTGTAGAACTTGTGGAACAGCGTCGCCACATCCATCAGGTAGTGGGTCATGCGGGCCGGGTCATAATTTTTAGCGGCGTTGATGATCTCCTGCGGGCACTGCGCCAGCTTGCGGATGAGCTCCTTTTCCTCCGGGGCAGACAGCAGCTGCAGCTCCTCAAGGGTGCAGGTTCTCGGGTGGATATTCTGCGCGGTCAGGTTTTTGAGAATCGAGCAGATTCTGGCGTGTGCGTACTGTACATAATAAACTGGGTTCTGGGAGGATTCCTCCACCGCCAGGTCGAGGTCAAAGTCCAGGGTGGAGTTTGGCTCGCGCATATTAAAGAAGAATCTTGCCGCGTCGATCGGCACCAGGTCGGTCAGGTCGGACAGGGTGATCGATTTGCCGGTGCGCTTGCTCATGCGGTACGGCTCGCCGTCCTTCATCAGGCGGACCAGCTGCATCAGCACGATATCCAGCTTGCTGCCGTCCAGGCCGATGGCGTCCATCGCACCTTTCAGGCGCGCGACATGGCCGTGGTGGTCGGCGCCCCAGACGTTGATGACACGGTCAAAGTGGCGGTCGACAAATTTATTTTTATGGTAGGCGATATCGGCGGTGAAGTAGGTCGGGTTGCCGTTGGCGCGCACCAGGACCTCGTCCTTCTCGCCGCCAAATTCGGTGGCCTTATACCAGATAGCGCCGTCCTTTTCATAGGTCATGCCGCGGCTGGTCAGCTCATCGACCACTGCCTTGACTGCGCCGGACTGGTGCAGGGTGCTTTCCGGGAACCAGACATCGTAGGTGATGCGGTATTTTTCCAGGTCGGTGCGCAGCTTCTCAATATTTTTCGGCAGCGCGAAGTCGACCAGCGCCTGGCGGCGCTCCGCCTCGGAGAGATTCAGCAGGCAATCGCCGTGCTCGTCGGCGTACTGCTGGGCGCGCTCCTTGATGTCCTCGCCGTGGTAGCCGTCCTCCGGGAAGGGAACGGCGTCCTCACCTTTATAAATCTGCAAATATCTTGCCTCGAGCGAGAGGCCAAACTTTTCGATCTGGTTTCCGGCGTCATTGATGTAGAATTCGCGGGTGACGTCGTAACCGCAGGCGTCCAGAGCGGCAGCCAGGCAGTCGCCGATGGCGCCGCCGCGGGCGTTGCCCATGTGCATCGGGCCGGTCGGGTTGGCGGAGACAAACTCGACCATCACCTTTTCGCCCTTGCCGATATCCGAGCGGCCATATTCCTCGCCCGCCTCCAGCACGCCGGAGACGATGCTGGCAAACCAGGCGTCGCTGACAAAGAAATTGATAAAGCCGGGGCCTGCGATCTCGACGCGGTCGATATAACGTGCCGAAGCGCAGTCGATGCACTCGGCCAGGATGTTGGCGATCTTCACCGGCGCCATGCGGAAGGTTCTTGCGCTGACCATCGCCGCATTGCTGGCAAAATCGCCGTGGGTGGTTTCGGCCGGGATCTCCACTGTGAAGGCCGGCAGCTCATTTTCAGGCAGCTTGCCCTGCTGCATTGCCGCAGCAAAGGCGTTTTTCAGCAGGCTTTCCACTTCCTGCATGGCGTCCTGCACAAAATTTTTCTTCTCCATATTCCTCTTTCCTTTCTCTCACCTTTTCTTTGCCAAAAAGAAAAGGTGAGGCCAAAAGCCTACCTTTTCTTTGCGAAAAAGAAAAGGTAGGGCCAAAAGAAACGTTCTCGCTTCGCGGCGTCCTTTCGTTGGCTTTTCTGTTGTCGTCTTTCCCACCTTTTCTTTACGAGAAAGAAAAGGTGGGGCCAAAAGAAACGTTCTCGCTTCGCGGCGTCCTTTCGTTGGCTTTTGTTTGTCGTCTTTCCCACCTTTTCTTTACGAGAAAGAAAAGGTGGGGCCAAAAGAAACGGGTTCGCTTCCCTTTTCTTTGCGAAAAAGAAAAGGGAAGACCAAAAGAAACGGGTTCGCTTCGCGGGCATCCTTTCGTTGGCTTTTCTGTTGTCGTCCTCCCACCTTTTCTTTACGAGAAAGAAAAGGTGGGGCCAAAAGAAACGAGTTCGCTTCGCGGCGTCTCTTTTGGGGGATTTTACTATTCTTTTAATTTGCCAGGATTTCCTGGATATTGATGCTGATTGTATTTTCGCTGGCGACGCTGGCCTCGATATCCAACGTATAGCCGAACGAGAGCTTGCCGCCCTGGTCGCCCAGGTCGTTTTCGAAGCGGGTGCCCATTACGCCGATGGTCATCTCGCCAAAGCCGGTGTCGTACTGGCACTGGTGACGCACCCCGGCCTCCACCACCAGCTGGGAGCGCGCCCAGCCAAATCGAGTGATGGTCACCTTATCGCTGGGGCCGACCTTCAGGGTGGTGCGGCAGCCGCTGTACCCGGTCGCCTCGGTCTCCTCATAGCTGATATAGTACAGCTTATTTTTCCGGTAAAAGCGGCCGGTGGTCATCATCTCGGTGACGTCGGTTTCCCCGCTCACCCGCTGGGTTCCCTTGACGGTGATCAGGACGTCCTTTTTCATATCATTTAGTGTTTGTTCCATTTTCCGTTTCCTTTATCCTTCCCTTGTTTCGACTGTCCGTCTCGGTCTATTCCACCAGCTCGACGCGGTTGACGGTTCCGGCCACCTCCTGTCCCAGAAAGATGGAGGCGGTTTTGCCAAAGCTGTCCGTCTCATCGGTGACGTTATATTCGGTCACGCCTTCCCGCTGCCGGTCGGCCAGCAGGTCGTGCTGCATCAGGTAGCGCTGCACATATCCCGCCGCGCATCTGCCCGGGTCGATCAGGGTGACCTGATAGCCCAGCAGCCGATTAAAGATATCGTACAGCAGCGGGTAGTGGGTGCAGCCCAGAATCAGGGTATCGATCTTCTCCCGCATCAGCGGCTCCAGATACATCTGCACGGTGAGATTGGTAATTTGATTGTCCGGCTGCACCATCCCGTTTTCCACTAAATGCACCAGCAGCGGGCAGGGATTGCCGAACACCCGCACATCCGCGCGGATGCTGCGGATAGCCTTGCCGAAGGCGTTGCTGCGCAAAGTGGCGTTGGTGCCCACCACGCCGATGCGCCCGCCCGAGGTGAGCGCGCAGGCCTGCTGTGCCGCCGGCTGCACGATGTCGGCATAGGGCACCGGCAGCTTGCTGGAAATTTCCTTGGGCAGGGTGCTGCTGACCGTGCCGCAGGCGGCAAGAACCAGCTTGATGTCCTTGGTCAGCAAAAAGTCGATGTCCTGCTGCGCATACTTGATGATTGTCTCCCGGCTGCGGGATCCATAGGGCACCCTTCCGGTATCTCCCAGGTAGACGATGTCCTCATTTGGCAGCAGGCGGTGCAGCTCCTTGACCGCTGTCAATCCGCCCAGACCGGAATCGAAGACGCCGATCGCTCTGTTATCCATCTTGCCCTCACGCCTTTCTTGCGTTTATTTTCGCTGGAGCCCCAGCTGGATCAGGCGGTCCAGCAGCTGCGGGTAGTGCAGGCCGCAGTAATCCCAAAGCTTTGGATACATGCTGATCGAGGTAAAGCCCGGGATGGTGTTGATCTCGTTGAGGATGACCTCCCCATCGCTCTTGCGCACAAAGAAGTCGATGCGCGCAAATCCCTCGCAGCCGATGGCGGCGAAAGCCTTCTCGGCGGTCTGGCGCAGCTTGAGCGAGGTTTCCTCGCTGACCCTGCCAGGGATGTGCAGAACTGTGGTGCCGTCGATATATTTGGCCTCATAGGTATAAAATTCCACCACCGGCACAAGCTCTCCGACAACGCCCGCCGCCTTGGCGTCCGCATTGCCCAGCACCGCCGTCTCGACCTCCTGCATCTCGATGCACTCCTCGACAACCGCCTTATAATCCTCTTTCAAGGCGGTCTCGCAGGCAGCTTTCAGCTCCTGGCGGTTGTGAGCCTTGCCTACCCCCACCGAGGAGCCGGCGTTGGCAGGTTTTACAAACATCGGGTAACCGAGCTTTTCCTCCGCCTGCTGGGCAAACTGTTCGAACTGCTGCATCTTCTCGTGGTTGACCACCAGCCATTTGGCCATCTTGATGCCGTGGGCCTCCAGGATGGTGTGGGTGATCTCCTTATCCATGCAGTTGGCGCTGGAGATGGTGTCGCAGCCCACAAAGGGGATGCCCGCCAGCTGGAACAGGCCCTGGATGGTGCCGTCCTCGCCGTGCTTGCCGTGCAGCACCGGGAAGCAGATGTCTACCGGCACCAGCTCCCAGCCCTCTTTGGAGAGCAGCAGCACGCCCTTGTGGGAGCGGTCCGGGGAGACGATGGCGGTGCGCAGGGTGGGGTCTTGCTCCCACTTCTGGCTGGTGATCTCATCGTTGCGGCCGGTATATTCCACCCATCGGCCGTCCTTGGTGATGCCGATGCGCAGCACCTCATAGTGGTCCGGCAGGTTTGCCAGCACCGACTCGACCGACATCAGGGAGATTTCATGCTCGCTGGAAACGCCGCCGAACAGCACGGCGACCCGCGTTTTCTTTTCGCTTGTCATAAAAGCAGCTCCTTTTTGTATCGCTGGGATAATCCCAAACAGCTTTTGCACACTGTTGTCCTTTGAGTATATCTGCACCCCTGCAGTATTTATTCATTGTATCACATGAAACCGTCCGGTTGCAATGGTCTCATTGTATCATTTTGCTCATTTCTCTCCCCCTTCCCTTGGTAGTATTGCCGCACTTGCTTTCCTTATAAATAGATTTGGGGCTTCTTCTTTCCCCTTTTGCTTCAATTTTCCGCACCAAACCGAACAAAAAGCCCAAGCCTCCGCGCCCTTTGACGCAGCATTGTCGGCAGAATCCATAAAGATTTTAAAATTCGTCCCAAAGCCGCAAAAAGGAGGTTGACGAGGGGGCTTTTTGTGTGGTAAAATTTTTTTACCTCTAAAAGGGTTATTTTTTTATGTCCAAAAATGAACCATCCACCCACCAACAGACAGCGGTTCGCCTTTGTCCGGTTGGAGATTCAAGCGTTTCCTTTACGAGGGAGGCAAAAAATTCCGTTTAATCAGGAGGTGCCGATATGAGGACTAAAATTACCTTAGCTTGCACAGAGTGCAAACAGCGTAATTACAACACAAAGAAAAACAAGAAAAACGATCCTGACAGACTTGAGATGAACAAATACTGCAAGTTCTGCCGCAAACACACACTTCACAGAGAAACCAAGTAGGCGAAAGGCGGGCTGCTAAAAATGGCTGATGAGAAAAAACCAGGCTTTTTTAAACGTATCGCCTCTGGAATCAAACGCTTTTTCAAGGACACCAAAAGTGAACTGAAAAAGATCGTATGGCCAAGCCGCAAAACGGTGCTGAACAACACCGGCGTCGTCATCATCGTGCTGGTCATCTCCAGCGTTGGCATTGGAATCATCGACTTTATCTTCAATGCCCTCGTGGGTTTATTCCACTAAGCAAAAAGCTTACGCAACGATCTACACCATCGGGGGGATAACTTTATGTCTGAAACTCCAAAGTGGTATGTTGTGCATACCTATTCCGGCTATGAGAACAAAGTAGCAACGGATATTGAAAACGCAGTGGAAAACCGCAAGCTGCACGATCTGATCGCCGGCGTCATGGTTCCTACCGAAAAGGTTGTCGAGATCAAAGACAACAAAAAGCGTGAAGTGGAGCGCAAGATTTTCCCAGGCTATGTGCTTGTCAACATGATTATGACAGATGATTCCTGGTATGTCGTCCGCAACATTCATGGTGTGACCGGCTTTGTTGGCCCCGGTTCCAAACCGGTTCCGCTGTCCGACGAGGAAGTGGCCGCCCTTGGTGTGGAGAAAAAGCAGGTAGAGGTCAACTTTGAGGTTGGCGACTCTGTCAAAATCACCGACGGTTATCTTGACGGGTTTATTGGTGTGGTGGAAGAAATTGACACCGACCGCAACATGGTCAAGGTCGTCGTTTCCATGTTTGGAAGAGAGACACCCGTAGAGCTCCAGCTGGATCAGGTAGAGACAATAGAATAATAGGTCTTGATGAGGTGGCCCAAAAACCTAACCCGTTTTTACGGCCGTGCCCGAAAGGGTTTTTTCTGCCGCACCGCGCACAGGGCGCAAAGCGGCACCGTGGGAGGGACAAAAACCAAAACAGGTCCCGACTGACCACATTTTATGGAGGTGCAATTTACTAATGGCTCAGAAAGTTACCGGCTTCATTAAGCTGCAGATTCCTGCCGGAAAGGCTACTCCGGCTCCGCCGGTTGGCCCTGCTCTTGGTCAGCATGGCGTCAACATCATGGCATTCACCAAGGAATTCAACGAGAGAACCAAAAACGACGTCGGCATGATCATCCCGGTTGTCATCACCGTTTACGCCGACCGTTCCTTTACCTTTGTTACCAAGACCCCACCGGCTTCTGTACTCATCAAGAAAGAGTGCAAGATCGAGTCCGGTTCCGGTGTTCCGAACAAGACTAAAGTTGCAAAAATCACAAAAGCACAGTTGCAGAAAATCGCTGAGATCAAGATGCCAGACCTCAATGCTGCAAACCTGGAATCTGCCATGAGCATGATCGCAGGTTCTGCTCGCGCAATGGGCGTCGAGGTAGTTGACTAGTACTCCCCGGGTGGGAGGAGATTTCCGCATTTACCACTCAGGATAAGGAGGAGTAATTAAAAATGAAACACGGAAAAAAATACCAGGACAGCACCAAGCTGGTTGATACCACTGTCCTGTACGACACCACCGAAGCTATTGAAAACTGCCTGAAAACCGCAAAGGCTAAATTTGATGAGACTGTAGAGATCCACGTAAGACTGGGTGTTGACTCCCGTCACGCTGAGCAGCAGGTTCGTGGCGCGGTTGTTCTGCCAAACGGCACCGGCAAAACCGTTCGCGTCATGGTATTCTGCAAGGGCGACAAGGTGGATGCTGCTCTGGCTGCTGGTGCAGACTATGCCGGCGCTGACGAGTACATGCAGAAGATCCAGGGAGGCTGGATGGATTTCGACGTTGTCATCGCAAGCCCTGACATGATGGGCGTTGTTGGCCGTCTGGGTAAAATCCTTGGTCCAAGAGGCCTGATGCCATCCCCGAAGGCCGGCACCGTAACTCCTGACGTTGTCAAAGCGGTTCAGGAAGCGAAAGCTGGTAAGATCGAGTACCGTCTGGACAAGACCAACATCATCCACTGCCCGATTGGCAAGGCTTCCTTCGGTGTTGAGAAGCTGCAGGAGAACTTTGACACCCTGATGGGCGCCATCGTAAAGGCAAAACCTGCCGCTGCAAAGGGTCAGTATGTCAGATCCTGCGTACTGGCTACCACCATGGGTCCTGGCGTAAAGGTCAACCCATCCAAATTCTGCTAATTGGCTTTTGTCCGCAGATAGCAAAGAGCTGCTCCGTTTGGAGCAGCTCTTTTTTATTTTTGAATCATTGCACACAACAGATGGGATGCCAGCCCGACGCTGGAACCAATGCAATCTTCTGTCCAAATCCCCGCATAAAGCAAAAAGCATCGGTCGCTGAACCGATGCTTTTTGCTTATACGGGAAAAAGACAATATTAAGAAAATATCAATATCAGCTGTAATAACCTTTGCTCAAAAGGGGAACACCATCCATAGCAGAGGCGCTTGCGGCCGCCTCGTAGATACGCCAGCTCCCATCAGCCGGCTTATATGGACAGCATATCAAAAAGAGAAGTACAAAAAACTGGAAGTATGAAAAAGTTATTACGTCTACTAGTATATTGAATTTCCGCCGATAAATCAACCTTTTTGTTCAGTTCTTATGCTAATTCCTGCATTTTTTGTATATTTAAACTATTTTCAACCGCTTGGTATTTTTCTTTTTAGAAGTTTTTACGCTTTAATCTGCCAAATCATTCCGGGACAATTCCTGCCTGGAAAGATTTTTTTCCTGCCGGATGTGCTCATACTTTTCCTTGGTCGCAAGCCCGCCGCGGATGTGCCGCTCCTGTTTGTTTTTCTCCAGCACCTTTTTGACCTGTTCATACAGCTTGGGACTGATCTGTTTGAGCCGCTGGGTCACATCTTTATGTACTGCTGTACCAAACTTGTAAGGTATCATCCAAGTCCATTTCTGTGGCAAGACGAAGGAAAATTTGTATCTTTCCTTCTTTGTCTACCTCGATCTTTTCAACTATACGTTTCAATTCTCCATTTGTCATATTTCGGACTGATGTAAAATTTCCCATACTTTTGATGGTTGTTTCTATGATGCTCTTCAGATGATCTGCCTTGCCTATTTGATTTTTAATAAGTTCCAATTCCCCTTCTACAACTTTCATTCTATGATTAACGGGAGCCAATTTCTCATCCAATTCCTTCTTTGAAATAACCTCTGCCACATATAGCTCTATATACTTGTCCTTTTTTCTCTTGAGTTCTTCTAACTCTTTATTATATTCCTTTTCTGATTTCTGATCGCTGCTGTTTGCATATTTCTCATTAAATGCTTTTGTAACTTCCTGTATCAACTTATCTTTTTGTTTAAACCTTTCCAATAAATACTGATCTAAAACCTCTATTAAATCTTCCTCATCAATCGTAATTGTATTTGAACAGCAGTCTGTACCATAGCCATATCTTTTTGAACAAATCCATTTAATTGCATGGGTCTTATATTTACGATCACATCTTTCAAAAGAATACCCACACTCTTTGCAACGAATTACTGTACTGAATAAATGTTTGCTGCTCTGCCTGCACTTAGCACAATGAAATGCGTCATATCTACTTTTTATTAACTTCTGTGCTTCATTAAACGTCTTTTTATCAATAATCTGAAGGTCACTGCGTTCTACCACAAACCAATCTTTTTCATCTTTCTTTTCTCTGGAGCCGGTTAAAAAATCTTTTACTTCTTGTTTTCCATTTATAATTTTTCCCGTATATAACTCATTTGCAAGAATACGGGCAATAGCATTTTGGCTCCACTTACAATTTCTTTTTGTTCTTTCCCCTTCTGCATTTAAAATATTGGCAATTTTAAGGGCTCCATATCCTTCATTAATATAGTAGTTAAATATCCTTTTTACAATTTCTGCTTCTTTCTCATTGATGGTCAGATTAAAATAGTCTCCTTTTGTTTTATCATAACCATAAACAATATTAGGTACCCTTCCATTCTCTGCATTCTTCTTTTTTCCAAACTTTACACGTTTAGAAGTATTTGCACTTTCCTCCTGAGCCATTGCTGCGAACATCGTCAAAAGCATCTCACTTTCTCCCATATTCGTCATATTAGCTGTTAAGAATATCATCTCAACTCCGTATGACTTCAGCTCTCTTACTGCATTTAAAAAATCAAGTGTATTTCTTGCTACACGAGAAATATCCTTTGTAAGGATCTTGTCAAAACGCTTCTTTTTAGCATCTCTCATCATTCTTAAAAACTCTGTACGGTTTCTTGTCTTTGTTCCTGAAATACCTTCATCTGCATAAATATCTATTAAATCATAACCCTTGCTTTCTGCATAGTCGGCAAAGAATTCTTTCTGCATCTCCAAACTATTCAGCTGATCCTCTTTATCTGTAGACACACGACAATAAGCTACAACTTTTGTTTTCTCCATATTTTATACCTCTATACTCTAACAATATCCATTATATTAAAATAGCCTCTCCTGTTTAAAAGAAGAGGCTGTTTTCAGTATTACCATATATTACTCTACTACAATAATACTGTTTTATTCTGAATATAAAATATCTGTAAAAACACTATATTAAGCAGTATTTACCATATTCTATTTATCCTAGAATATGTAACTGTTTCTTTCTTGGTAAATGATTGAACACACTATATACTATGCTCAATTCTATCATATCTAAAAATAACACTGAGATTCACTATTATGTGAATTAACCGGTTGAACCTATTCTCTTATTATGTTCAACCCTATCATATCTATCATATACTCTTATGTACTCAAATCAGTCCTGATCTGTAAAAAAATGTGTTTCAGATTCCACTATATCCTTCAAATCATCTGATTCCGACACTAACTTATTACATACCTGTTTAAACAAGGATTGAGAAAAAACCTGTAAGAGCATTTTTTCCGTTTCCTTATCTGTATTGGGATTATGGAACGAGTATGTTAGTTTCTGATCCTTCATGCACTCTGACCCCCTTGTCCCCATATATATGTGGAGAAAGAAGTCATTATGCGATACTTCTTTGCTGGGCCGATTGCCCTTCTTACATCGTGTGCAGCACACATTGTGCAGCATCTATCATCAAAGTATCTTAGGATCGTCATTCAGCGATCCTCTATCTATCGCTTACCATATATTCTGTAAGACAAATAGATTGATCTGACAAACAATATTCGGTTGTTAAACTCATAATAAACTACCACACCTTTCTATTACCATCTGCTACTTATATTCTACCTTATCTACCTTGGCATAAAGTCTGGCTAAAAATGTCATTTTCTTTATCATTTCTGGGAAATAGGATGCCTCTTTTCCCTGATAAGATTCGTACTTCTTAATCAACTGATATGCCTCTTCACCCTTTATCTTGACCAAAAGGTGGAAGGTATCAATAAGATCGAACAATTCCTCATAAAACTTATGTCTATCATTCGAAGTCTGGTCATTTCCAGAAGTCTCTGAGCACATATTACTCTTCTGATATTCATCTACATTTTGAGGAATATACAGTTGATTACTCATATCGTCATCAGGTAGTTTCTGAGGCAATGCGTTCTCAAGAGTTTCTGCACCTATATCAGAATTATTTTGATCTGTATCAGAGCTGCACTGACAAGGTTCACATCCATTAGCATTTAAAAGCGAAAGCAAACAAGAGATCAGTTCATTTGGCCAAAAAGTCAACTCCATCTCATGCGTTATAAAATCCCTGAAAAGCTCTGGAATAACACCATTCCATAATTCCTGTGGCAAGAAATTATATACCTTCCTCAAGATCTTGATTGTATCCGAATCAGGAATGATAACACAATATTTGCACTCATATTTACATAGTTTCTGACATACCTGATCCAGATGATACATCCAAAAAATCACCCTAAGCAGATCTTCTGTGTCAAAAGAATCCTTATCTTTCAAAAGCCACAGGAAATCTTTCGATGTATCTGTAAAGATCAAATGGACTTCCTCTTTCGCATCCATGATATATCTTTTCCAAGAATATAATTGGCTGCTTTGATATTTCGACTTATACTCATACAACAGACATTCTTGTTTCGAAAGAGAATCGGACTCTACAGATGAAAACCACCAGATTGCATCAAAATAAGCCAATAGATTGTGATATTCCTGATCGTGCGGAAACGAGTATTGATACTGCGTAAGTACCTCATACAAATCATACGGCAGCTTTGCAATGACAACTTTGTCTTTTAGGCTTCTTTCTTCTCTGTGTTCCGAAGGAACTGAGGAATAATCGAAAAAGGCCATATCCTCTGGTCTTAGATTCCACTCGGTGTAAAACGGAAGGAAGGACATAAACGTGTCACAAAAGAAAACCCTTCGTTTGGCTTCATTGAAATTATCATTGAGGGCATTCGGTGCAAATGGAAAATGTGCTGTCATAGCATCTGGGTGAAAGGTTAGATTCCACAATGGCCACAGGTGACGGTCTCTCCAGAGGGGATAAGACAAATACTTCTTCCCTCTGATAATATCCTGATTCAGCTTCTTTCCTGTTTGCACCCATTGATTAATAAAGCTCTTCGGATCTTCAACGAGTGGCTTTAATTTGTTTGCACTATCTTCCCAAAGAGCCTTATTGCTAAGATAATTATACTTAAAAGCCTTATGCCTTTCTCTGAAACTTTTTTCCAGCAAAATCAGCGTATCGGAAAATCCGACCATCTCAACATCAGAAAACTTTGTTTTGGGATACTGATATTCCGGTTCCCAACCATTATCTGGTCTTATACTTTCCTTATATGGGATAACAAGTACACCGTGGAATGTACCTTCCATTGCTTCATGATATTTTTCTCTATCATGTAATTTGTCAGATACAATAAAGACACAAATCGATTCATCATCTTTATATAGCTCATCCAATTTATCCAAATCATCAACAGATACTGCAAAAACTCCTACTCCCGTCTCAAACTCACTCATAAAAGCATTCACGAAGAGATCCAGTTTCTGCTCAACACTAAGGGGATATTCTGAACTTTGAATGACAACGATTGGTCTGTCCGTCCCCAGAATAGGGTTTTTCTCTGCTTTCTTTACTGCTGCTACATCTTCTTTAGGCTTCCATACTGCCATTTTCACTTCGTCCTTTCTTATCAAATGTAAAGATTGATCTCCGGTGCATTCTAATATCTCCGTACTTCTCATATTTCTCTGTTGGAAGAAAACAAAAGTTTTTCCAGTCAAATTTCAAGAACCCATTGGAATGCTTCTCCAACAGTTTATAATTGATCGTATACCACAAGGTTCGATCATAGCTCTTTTTATTATGACGAGAAGTTAATAACAGATTTCGATTACGAAGATTCTGGAATGCTCTTTTCAATGCAGATAAACTCATGAACTTAAAATACTCAGCCTGCCATTTTGAAAAGCTGTTATAAGTCCATACCATGTGATTGTAAATGTTTTTCTGCTCTTTAAAGTTGTGTCTCAGCCAGAAATGTATCTGCTGTAAGATAATACTTTCTTTCAGTCCAATAGCTGCTGCAAGATAAGGATCAAAGGGATAGATACGATTTTCCTTCTTGAACCAAGTTTTCGGATTCTCTCCCTCATCTTCAGAAGAATTTCTTATAGACTCAAACATCTCTATACGTAAACGTCTAACATTTGTGAGGGTATACCAGACAAGATATTTATTCTTTCTCTTACTGGGTGTACGCTCATCAGATAAACGTTCCAATATATTCTTCTCGCAGAGCGTGGAAAAACACTTACGAATGGTTTCCTGAGATAAAAATGGTACATATTTACGCTGGAATTTTCGAATGGTTGTAGGAAAATAAACCTTCCCATCCAACATAAACCAACATTTTTCTGCATTTTCTTTAATTTGATATTCTACGACGCTTAAAACAACTGCCTCATTTAAACCCAATGTGGTTACATCATAATAATAGAAATAACGATGAGCCCCCGGATGCAAAAGACCGCTGCTTTGGCAATAGTGTTCCCAGAACGATTGACGTTCTATATGAACAAAGCCCTTCAAGTAGATAACATTACTTTGTTTCAAAAATCACCTCCTGATAAAAATTGCTGTTGCCTTAAAATACAGGCAGGTTGTATCTGTGGAAACATACGATTCCGAATACAACACAGCTGCCAGATACCCAGCTCGTCTCTGACAGGATTACTAAATAAAAACGGCGATCTGTTTTTATCGCCATATTCCCAGCCCAAAAGCTGTAGAATATAACTTGTGCTCTACAAGTTGTTTTTATTATACCACTGTCAAATTTAAAATGTGTCAACAAACTATTAAATTTATCCAAATTAAAATTGTCTAATTGTTAATAATTTATGCCATTTTTATCAGGAGATTGTACTTGACTTTATTAGCTATCTTAAAAATGAGCTAAAAGTTGCTCAAAATGAGCTAAGGTATATTAAAAATGAGCTAACAATACCAAAGATAACGCAGAAATTAAATAGATATAATATATCTTGTATTGTTATGTTTTATTTTATTATTATTTTACTGTTTTTGTCACCATTGCTTATCACCTTTCATTTCTGAATCTATGGTGTCCTACTATATTCTGCTTTTTCTCCCTCCAAGTAACGATAGAGGGTAGACTTCTTTACTCCTGTCAGCTGCTCTATCTCCTTAATAGAGTACTGGCCTGTATGGTAGATTCCAATAGCTTTTCGGATGGTGTCCTCCGGCACCTTTGGTCTGCCTCCCAGATGTCCTCTTGCCCTTGCAGAGTTTAAACCTTCCCTTGTCCGGTCAGCGATAACATCCCGTTCAAACTGTGCTATGGCACTCATCAGGGTAAACAATAACCTGCCTGTGCTGGAGCTGGTGTCGATCCTCTCCTTCAGGGAGATCAGGTGAACTCCCTTCTTCTCAAAAAGCTCGGTCAACTCCAATAAGTCTCTGGTACTCCTTCCCAGTCGGGAGAGAGATTCCACCACCACTGTATCCCCTTCTGTGAGGCTCTCCAGCAGCTTTTTAAGCTCTGGCCTGTCCTTTCTTGTGCCGGTCATCTTCTCATTATATAGCCGGTCTACGCCGTACCCTGTCAGGGCATCAATCTGTCTGTCCAGATTCTGCTGCTCGGTGGATACTCTGGCATAACCATAGGTCTGATTGCCCATCCTGTTCCCTTCCTTCTTCCCAAAAACGATCGTTTCTTATAATAATGTACGAAGTCCCAAAACCTGCATGATACACGGGTTTTGGGACTTTTTTCTTTCCAATTACTCGTCCCAAAATCAAGGTCTATTTACCCTTCCCTTTTTGGGACTTTCTGATCTTTCTTTCCACCTCGGGCAGGAACATTCCAAAACACTCCCTGCCTTTGGCTACTACGATCTCCTCGTCCTGCTGCTCACATTCCTCCAGCTCCACCCGATAGTCCCAGCAGTTGCTCCCACACCCTGTGCAGGTTTCATCCAGACCATCCTCCAGTGTTGCCAGCTGAAGCAAGCCGCAGACCAGACATTTTGCTGTGATCACAATCTGGTATGCTTCCAGATCATATTCCTCAAGCAATGCTGCCTGTTCTTCTCTTCCTGTCTCTTTCAAATACTCTATTAACCATCTGAGTCTTTCATCCATACTCTTACCCATTACGCACCTCTGAGCATATCTTCCTCAACCAGAATGCTTTCGATCTCTTCTTCGTCCAAACCCTCTTCCCACAGTTCCAACAGCTCCTCGGTGGGAAAGTGGATTAGCTTAGCATACTCAAGCAGCTCCTTAAAATACTCACTCTGCTCTCTGGTATATACCTCTGGCTCATAATAATATCTTCGGTACAGCATGGAATAATAGGACAGATCATCTTCCTTCATCTCAAACTGGTTTACCTCAATATTCCCCTTTGGGCTGATCTTCCAGATGGTTCCTGCTTTTGGTTCTTCCGCTTCTGGGTATGTATCGACTCCTGCCCTTCTCATCGCTCTCTCTGCGATCTCCTTGGTGGAGGCATACAGGATAAACCCTTCCTCTTTAAAATGATAGATGGCTAACGGATTGTTTCCTTTGATTAAATAGAGATTGTTATTATCATCCAAAACACTGAAATTAAACATGTTAAACCCATCTCCAATAATATTGCCTAACTGCTGCATGGACTCCATATTGCATTTCTTTGACTGTTCCAGCAGCTGTACTGCAACATAACTGTCGGTTTCCACCTTGCTCTGTGGTAAATGGTACTCTTTTTTCAGTTCCATATCGTCATAGATAATACCATTGTGTGCCAGAGCAAAGCTGTTTTCCTTACAATGTCCCATGAATGGATGATTGTTTCTATTATTGTGGTAATTTCCCTGTGTGGTCAGTCTTGTATGACCCATCACTACTTTTACATCTCTTGGCATGTGCACCTGATACTCATGTGCCGCCTTGCTGCTTTTCTTGATAATGATTCTTCCATTATGATACCACGCATAACCGGTGGCATCGGTGCCTCTTTGCTCTCCTTCAATAGCAAGAGCCCGAATGATTCTTTTCCTTTGTTGGTAGGATAACCCACCCTGATAATCGATCAACCCAAATAAGCAACACATTAAAGCTCCTCCTCTCCTGTAACTGGTTCATTCACATAGAGAGAACGCTCCTTCAAATACTGTACCAGCTCTGCATTGTTCGATACTCTCTTTACAAACTCAATCCAGGACAGATCCTGCATCTCTTCTTCGGTCAGCTGAGCACAAACGGTACAGATCTCATTGACCATCTCCAGTGTTGCAATTAAGGTATTATACTTTAAGGTACCACGGAAGATTCTGAACTCAATCGTCTCCTTGTTCTCCAGATTAAGACTGACATATCTTCCATAATAACCCTTCTTTGCTTTTTGCAGAATATCACTGCCCTGCTTCTCCAATCCATAACGTCTTGCCCAGCGTTCCAGCTGTCCTTCGGTTCTTCGGCTAAAGCAGATCATCTCTCTCCAGAACTTTTCCAGAAAGAACAGGATGTTTGCAATGGTAGCTTCCACCTCGATTTCACCAAACCCCAGACTTTCCCTGTTAACATGTACATGAAGTCCGCAGGTATCGGTCATATGGCTTCTGTATCCCTGTTCCACTACCAGATGGCATACTTCTTTCCATGGCATATTCTCCTTGTGATACCTGAGTGTCATAGGATGGGTGACAATCTCAAAACCTTCATTCAGGCTTCCATCATGCTTGATATAGATTTGCTCCTCCTGATCATTAGCAAGCTCCAGAACCTCTTTTGCATTCTCCTGTGGGGATGAACTATGATAATCATCACGATCTACCTCCAGCTCTACTCCCATATATCGGAGCCCCTTCCCATAAAAGACAGGTTCCGGTTTATAGCTATAGTCATGGATGATTTCTTTCTCCTGTTCCTTCTCGTAACACTCATCACAGTAAGGCCCGAACTCATCAATATATCTTGCCTCATCCTCTGTCAGGACTCTGCCACAACGGGAACAACTGAGATACTCTCCATTATAATAACATTCTTCACACAGCGGAGTGTCTTCATCCCCATCATTATGATCCTCCCAAAAACGCTCTCCACATCTGGTACAGACAAAGCTATCTCTCTCCATACAGTCCCTGCATACCAGATCCCCTTCCACATCATATCGTGTATCTGTCGGATGTCCACATCTGCTGCAATATACTACTTCCTCTTTCATAATAACTCCCGTCCTTAATACTCTTCCGCCAGCATCATCGTGCTGTGGTCTCCATCATCGATCACAAAGATCTTTCCTATGTAGGTACCCATACCACCTACTATAAAAGTTTCCTCATATGGGGGCACTTCCTGACGATGCTTTACAAACTGCTTGCCCTCCTCCACCGTCAGTTCAAACACCTGAAGATAATCCTTCTGTACCTTCATGCGCTGAATTGTCCTCCACATGAAATGCTGAAAATTCGGGGCAATATCGTTCTGTACCCCTCGGGTAATATACTTATCGTTATCAAACATCCTGATATAACAAGAAGAGGGTATTTCTACCCTCTTCTTTCTCCCTTTCTAATTAGCTTATCTCTCAAGTACTCTTTCGATATGAGATACAAGCTCTTTGTCTTTTTCTGTTTTCAAAAGATTTTTGGAAATACCCAGCTCTTTGATTCCTTTCATCTCTTTCAGGACAGAAAGATCCTCCACCCAGGTATCATCAAACTGGAACAGCTCCAGCTCCTTCATCTCCTGAATAAAGGAAATATCGGTTACCGGATTACTGCTGATGGAAAGGTACTTCATATCCTTATGGCCTGCAAGAGGGCTCATGTCCTCAATCATATTGTTGCTCAGCTCCAGTGCAGTAAGGGACATCTTTTCCAGCTCACTGATGTCAAAGATACTGTTGCCCTGCAGGCTCAGCTCGCGAAGCGACTTGATCTGGGAAATCTTCTGCAGATCCACTACACCCTGCTGGTTTCCAATATCCAGACGTCTGAGCTTCGGGAACTGATCTGCACTCAGACAAAGTCTATCAATGCGTTTGGTTCTCAGGTGTTCCAGATTCGGGAAGACAATCTCCGTTTCGGCTTTGTTCTCAATATGGTCAGCTTCCAGACAGCGAAGGTTTACGCAGTCTTTCAAGTCCTCCGGACGTGCCAGATGATTGACAAACAGGTAGGTGAGTTTTTCCTTTGTTACTTTTGGTACCAGAGAAAAGCTCTCTTCATCAAAAGCTGTATCAATCAGGGTAAGTGTTTTGAGATTCGGGAATCTCTTCAGCTGCTCCAGACTGTTTTTGGATACTCCAGTCAGATACAAACTCTCCAGAGTATCCGATACTTTGTGCAGATAATTGCCCTTCTTATTACACATACCATACTGTGTAATTTTCAAAAAGCGAAGATTGCGGAAGGTACCGATGTCAAACAGGCTATCATCTCTCAAGAGACTGGATTCACACTTCATTATCCCGTCCATACCACGGTAGTACATGGTGATTCTACCCATGTCAATTTCCAGACCTTCTACCCGATCGGACTCCTCCTGAAGGTATGCACGGTGCTTTCCTGCCACCTTCCTGAGTGTATCTCTCATTTCGTTACTTCTATAACCTACCAACATTTCTCATTTCCTTTCTTACTAAAAATCTCTTGCCTCTTATCTTTTGTCGTTCGCATATTTTCTACATAATGGAATCTCCTCCCTTTGCTGTGATTTCATTTTCAGTAAAGGGAGGGAATCCTCTGAACTTTAGAGATTTTTTCCAGTTTTTATGAAAGGAAATCTGCACTCCGCTTATGGGAAATCCCAAAACGCCTAATACGCCTTACATCCATGCTTCTCCAGAAGCTGATGGTAGATGGTTTCCTTCTCTTTGTTGAGGTTAATCCGTCTATTTTGATAATCAATCTCGAACAATCCGGTCTTTTCCAGAGCATTCAAAATGACGTAGCGGTAGGTTCTCAAAGTATCCCGCTTGACTGGGGTAAATTCCTGCATGATCTTTTCGCTGTCCTCCTGCATTTTCTGGTCGTGTGCTGATTTTCCAATCCATTTTTCTTTATAATGCAGCCATTCCAGAGTGCGGACTCTGTCATTGAGCTGACCGCAGCTGTACATCGTCATCAGATAGACCATGAACTCGTCAAGGGTAATTCCGTTTGGCTTCATTCCGTTTCGTTCATCTGCCTGATTCACCCGTTCGATCACAGCAATGGTAGCCATCAGAGGACGGATGTTGTATCCCTTCCACTCCGGATCATAGACATCCTCTCTTGTCCGAGGATACTTCCAGTCGGTCAATGCCTGAATCATCATCTCTTCATCGCTGATTTTACCTTCCAAAAACTGATGTCCCCGTTCGGTGATCATCAGCTTCCTGTTGTCCTCAAAGTCGATCTTCACCAGTCCCAGCTTGGTCAGAAACTGCACATAGGCACGGATGGGAGAATTGACCGGATACAGCTCTTCGATCCATTTCATGACCTGCTCCTCGGTTGCATTGCCGCTCTTCAAAAGGGCTCTCTGCTCTTCGGAAAGGCGGTTGTACTCCGGACTGACGATCCCTCTTTGAATGAGGTTTGCAAAGTACCTCTTCTTCGTCTCCTTGTCCCACCGCTTTCCTTCTAGCTTCTGGATGCAGTCGAGCATATCTGCCGCACAGTTCATATTCTTCATACCTGTTACCAAAATCCAACATTTCTTCAAAAGCAAAGTATCCATACTTTATTGCCTCCTTCATGATATTTTTATTTGAGATGAAATCTTTCTTTTCATTTTCTCATCTCTACTTTAGATAAGGAGGAATCTTCTGAAAACATGGCAGCATTTTTCCAAAGGAATCACAAAAAAATAGGGCTCCCGTAATGGAAGCCCGTCAGTTACTTTCTATATTGGATTTGTTTGCTGTCTTTTATGAAGATAAAAGCTGTAAAATGGATTATTTCCTTTAACGAAAGCTCATCTTCGTCAGCCTGTTTTGTATGTATTATATAGTTTTATTCTTTCAAGTTAAGATGATAGTACTATATTTTACAAAAATCAAGTTATAAAATATCAATAATTTGTGAACATTTATTCTTGACTTTTCTCTTCTTCCTCTCTATAATTATAGACATGATCATAATGACTTTGTTCCTTGAAAATTGAACATTTTGTAGCCATTGTGTTCCCTATAACACTGACACATTCATAATATTTATAAATTTACTCAGAAAGGAGTATGTTGTAATGAGAAAAAAATTATTACTCATGCTGCTCGCTGCAATGCTTGTTTTGAGTGCCTGCTCCAAACAACCGGAAACAGTGACAGCAAATACAGAAGTCAGCGAACAGGTCGAAGAAACCAAAGTCGATGACATAAAAAAAGAACCCACCATTGGTGAGTCTACCGAGGAAGAGTTGAAAGCTGAAGCTGAGGCAAAAGCGAAAGCCGAAGCTGAGAAAAAAGCTGCCGAAGAAGCTGCCAAGTTAGAGAAAGAAAAGAAAGAGGCTGAAGAGCTCAAAGCCAAAGAAGCAGCAGAAGCCGCAGCCAAAGCAGGGGCTGAGAAGAAAGCCGCAGAGGAAGCAGCTGCTAAGGCAGAAGCTGAACGCAAAGCTGCCGAAGAAGCCGCTAAGAAGGAACAGGAATCTCAGCAGTCTAAACCAGATTCTTCCCAGTCTCAGACTTCCACTCCTGAGTCTAAACCAGACACCAGCACCTCCACCAGCTCCGGCGGTTACACTCTGAATGAGTATGGCAACCCACCTCGTGAAGTCTGGAGAGCTGGACTCTGTGACACAGTGAACCCATCTGATCCAGCCATTTCTAAGTCAATCGGCGTTTTTGGTTATAAAGGTAGTACGCCAATTCCGAATCCTTTTGCAAAGATTGACCCTGTTAGTCCATTCATTGGTATGAAAAATCCACCTGCAGATTGGCCTAAACCTGATGCAAGCAAAGAAGGTGGCGGCGCTGGTGAATACAAGTGGGATCCAGAAACTGGATGCTGGGAATATTTTAACAATGGTAAATCATATGGTTATTATATGAGTCTATATGGACAGAAAACAATGAGATCTTCTGAGTTAGAAGAGGTGTTGGGTAGTGAAGTTTTCGCAACAGGTATTGCTTCTAGTAGAGGAGTATATTGATACTCACGACTAGTAGCTATAACTATGGCTACTACGTAATCCCAGTTTGTCGACTCCTTTAAAGCAATTGTAGTTAGTAGCTACCATTATAATAGCACATAAGCAGTGGCTTGTCAACATATTTCCACAGCACTTCAAGAATTTTCTATCATTCTTCAATCTGCAGCTCTACTTATTTTAAGTAGTCTTACAGACATAAACTTCTCCTCCTTGGGATGGACAGGCGAAAAGCCTTCCATCCCAACCTTTTTATTTCACATCACCCTAAAATTTGAGGTATCAGCAAATCTAAATCTATTGCATAATGAACCCAAAGTTCCACTCAGAACATTCCAACCCATCCTGAATAGACCCTTAGCCATCTTCAGCTCATTCTTGAAACACCTCAGCCTACCACGAACAAACCCCAAGCCATCAGAATCTAGGTTCATCATCACCTAATCAAGCAACACACTCTTTTCATAAGGTAAATTTGCACCCATCCCATATCCTTCCAGTTCTTTAATTTAAATAGAGAACAACAAGGAGGTTCAATAAATGTGCGAATATAAGTTTCAAATGATGAGACAAAATGATGTAGTATTCGAATTTGCTGTAGACGAAGATGAATACGGCATTAGCGTCTCACAAAATTAGCCGCATACTATATATGGTATGCGGCTATATCTTTATATACATCATCATGCTGTTACATTTGGTACATCCTTGTGTACCGTGCTCTTGGAAATGGCAAAGCCCTTTGCCGCCTGGCGGACGGTGGCGTCCTTCTCGATGATGTACTGCGCCAGCCGCACAGCCCGTTCTTCCGGTAAGCCCTTCACTTGGTTTCCCTCCCCTGTCCGTTTTTTTCGTCATCCCTATTCTATGCGCGAACAGCGGCTTTCTATCCTTCCCAGCGGCAATTTTTCTGTCTATTATTCGACAAATAACCCTTACCCTTATGTGTGACAAATTTTGTGACACTTTTTATTTGCTTGGTGTCGTCTTTTTTCTCTTGATTTCAGGAGCAGGTAGGGTATAATGTTCTTATAGATTCGTTTCAGGAGGTTTCATCATGTCCCTTTTTTCCGAAATGCTTGCCCGATTTGTCGATTCCAAAAGCATCAAAATTTATCAGCTGGCAAATTTGTGCGGCATCGAACGCAGCTGGCTACAAAAAATGCTGACCGGCAAACGCAAACCAGCCGACCAGGAACAGGTGATGAATCTCTCCCAGGCGCTGGCGCTGACCTACACCGAAACCCAGCAGCTGATGAACGCGTACCGCATTCTGGAAATGGGAGAAGAAAACTGGCTGAGGCGCAACAGCGTTCTAAAACTGCTCAAAAGTTTTCGCATCGACGAAAATCCCCTGCAGATCGAAACTCCGGCGCTGGAATTTTCGCTTTCTCCCAGCTGCAGCAGTCAGATTTTTCATTCTGCTGCGGCTGTCAATCGCGCCCTCCACTTTGTTCTGCTGCAGGAATCCTCGGACCCCAAAGGATTTGTCCGCATCATGGTACAGCCTCAATTTTCCTTTTTGTTTAACTGTCTGAGCGTCATCAGCTTTGACAACATTCCCATTGAGCACTACCTCTGTCTGGACAGCGATCCCAAAACCGAGATTGAAAATCTGGAATACATCCGCCAAATCATACCACTGATGCTCAACTGCCGCGGCTATGTTCCCTACGGCTACTATGACCACGCGTCGTCGCTGTTTGGCTCCTCCGCCTTTCTGCCCAATATCATTCTCACCAGCCGCTACCTGATGCGCATCTCCTCCGACTACAGTGAAGCGGTCATTTCGAACCACCCCCAAATGCTCCAGCTCTGTCAGAAATATTTTGACAGCCAGAAAAAATCTTCCTGGCCCATCTTTCAGCAAACCACTTCCTTTGAGGAGTATCTGCGGGTGATGCTGATGGGCAACCCAATCAAAGCCTCTTACTGCATTATGGATCACCCTTGCGTCCTTTCGTTTTTGACGCCGGAACTGCTGCAGGGGCACCTGCTTCCCTCGGTACTTTCCCCGCAGATGATGCAGGATCTGAAAAACCACATGATCAATTGCCGCGACCTTGCGATGGTCACCCACTCCTGCTTCTCCCTAAACGGGCTAAAAGACCTGTACGAACATGGTCTGCTCACCGAGGTACCGGGCGAATATTACACGCCTTTCACCCAAAAGGAAATCGACCTGCTGATGGATATTGTGCTTCAGCTGTGCGATGAGGGAACCTATCATATGCACCTGGTTCAGCCATCCTGTTTTGACATCCCGCCCCACCTTTGCCTGGGAGCGCTTTCCCCACAGAAGGTTACCGTCATCTTCAATCATCCCAAGAAGGGATTTCTGGCTTTTGACGTTAAAAACCTTGCGCTCTCCTCGGCTCTCTTTGATTTTATCGAGTACATTCAGGAGGATGAAACTTTCACCCTTCCGGAGGAAACCTCCAGAAAAGTCGTGCAGGAAACACTTGAAAAGCTGCGCGCACAGCAAAGATAATTTCGATTTCAACAAATCGCTCCTTAACAACAAACAGATAGGCCTGCCGTTTTATAACGGCAGGCCTGTCTGCTTGTTTATTTTAAATCACTGTTTATTGATACTCAATGACATCTGTCCAGCTGAGCAGCAGGTCGCGCTCCTCTGGCTTGTGCTTGGTGAGCTGTGCGGCAGCGACGATTGGCAGCCAGCGGTTGACATACTGGCGGGCGATGTCGGCCTTTTTGCAGAACAGATTGATATAAAGCTCCGCCTTGCTCTTATCCTCCAGCGAAAAGAGCAGATAGGTCATCGCGGCGTCAGCCGAGGCATTGCCCTGTGCAGCGTGTGCCCAGTCGATGATCCACAGCTTGCCCTCTTTGTCCACGATGACGTTGCTGGGATTGAAATCCCCGTGGCAGAGCTTGTTGTGCTTAGGCATGCCCTGCAGGCGGGTGGCCAGCTCATAGCGGGCGGTGGCGTCGAGCTCCTTGACCGAGTTGATCTGGTCCATCAGCTTGTGACGCAGCGTCTTGATGGTAGGCACCCGCTGCTGGTGAACTGTCAGCTGCAGATCGACAAAGGTCTCCATATACTCTTCGAGCTTGTTTGGATTTTTGGTCATCAGCTCGGCGAGGGTGGTTCCCTCCACCTTCTCGCGGGTTAGGGCCCAGCCCTCCTCGGTCTTTGAAACCGCGGAGAGGGACGGGACGTTCAGATCGGTATTTTCCTCCACCAGAGCCTCGTTGCGGGCCTCGTTGAGGACGTCGGATTTTTTATAGTTGTTGTCGAACACCTTGATAATTTTATCTTCGGTGGCGTAGATTTTTTTATGCGGTCTTGTAAAGATCAGCGTCTTTTTCTCCTGCATGATTGTTCCTCCTGTCTTATTCCCCATAGTAGGCTTTCAGGTACATTTCCTTGATCTCGCTGAGCAGCGGGTAGCGCGGGTTGCAGCCGGTGCACTGGTCGTCGAAGGCGTCCTCCACCATCTGGTCGAGCGTCTCCAGGAAATACTTTTCGTCTACGCCGTAATCCTTGATGGTCTTTTTGATGCCGACCGCTTCTTTGAGCTGCTCGATCTTCTGGATGAAGAGCTCCAGCGTCTCTGCATCATCCTTGCCGCAGACGCCGCAGAAGTGTGCGCACTCGGCGTAGCGCTCCAGAGTATGCGGGTACTGGTACTGGGAGAAGGTACCCATCTTAGCCGGAACCTCAGCGGCGTTAAAGCGCATGACGTGGCAGATCAGCAGGGCATTGGCGACGCCGTGCGGCAGGTGGTGGTAGGCGCCCAGCTTGTGCGCCATCGAGTGGCAGACGCCCAGGAAGGCGTTGGCGAAGGCCATACCGGCCATGCAGGAGGCGTCGGCCATCTTCTCGCGGGCGTACGGATCGTTTGCGCCCTTGTCATAGGCGGCAGGCAGGTAGGTGAAGATGTTCTTCATCGCCTTGAGCGCCAGGCCGTCGGTGTAGTCGGTGGCCATGATCGAGGCGTAGGCCTCCAGAGCGTGGGTCAGCGCGTCGATACCGGAGGCGCTGGTCAGGCCCTTCGGCTGGGTCATCATGTTGTCCGCATCGATGATCGCCATGTTTGGCAGCAGCTCATAGTCGGCCAGCGGGTACTTGATGCCGGTCGCATCGTCGGTGATGACTGCAAATGGGGTGACCTCCGAACCGGTACCGGAAGAGGTTGGGATGGCGACAAAGTATGCCTTTTCGCCCATCTTCGGGAAGGTGTAGATTCTCTTGCGGATATCCATAAAGCGCATCGCCATGTCCATGAAGTCGACTTCCGGATGCTCATACATCACCCACATGATCTTGCCGGCGTCCATCGCGGAACCGCCACCCAGCGCGATGATGCAGTCTGGCTGGAAGGAAGCCATCGCCTTGGCGCCCTCTTTGGCGCAGGAGAGGGTCGGGTCGGGAGCAACGTCATAGAAGCAGGTGTGCTGGATGCCCATCTGGTCCAGCTTCTCCTCGATCGGTTTGACATAGCCGTTCTGATACAGGAAGGTGTCGGTGACGATGAAGCATTTCTTCTTGCCCATCACAGTACCCAGCTCATCCAGGGCAACCGGCATGCAGCCCTTCTTCATATATACCTTCTGCGGCGCTCTGAACCACAGCATATTCTCTCTCCTCTCAGCGACGGTCTTGATGTTCAGCAGATGTTTTACCCCAACGTTTTCGGAAACCGAGTTTCCGCCCCAGGAACCGCAGCCCAGAGTGAGCGACGGGGTGAGCTTGAAGTTGTACAGGTCGCCGATGCCGCCGTGGGAGGATGGGGTGTTGATGACGATGCGGCAGGCCTTCATGGCGTTGGCGTGCTTCATAATCTTTTCCTTCTGGGAAGGATGGATGTACAGCGAAGCGGTGTGGCCGTAGCCGCCGTCCTCCACCAGCTTCTCCGCTTTGACGAGCGCCTCGTCAAAGTCCTTGGCGCGGTACATCGCCAGCACCGGGGAGAGCTTCTCGTGCGCAAACTCCTCGGAGAGGTCCACCGATTCCACCTCGCCGATCAGGATCTTGGTGCCTGCCGGGACCTCAACCCCCGCCATCTGGGCGATGGTGCAGGCACTCTGGCCGACAATCCTGGCGTTGAGAGCGCCGTTAATCATGATGGTGTGGCGGACCTTGTCCAGCTCATCGCCCTTGAGGAAATAGCAGCCGCGGTACTGGAATTCCTTTTTGACCGCGTCGTAGATGTCGCCGACAACGGTGACCGACTGCTCGGAGGCGCAGATCATGCCGTTATCGAAGGTTTTGGAGTGAATGATCGAGTTGACGGCGAGCTTGATGTCGGCGCTGTCGTCGATGATGACCGGGGTGTTGCCCGCGCCGACGCCCAGCGCCGGTTTGCCGGAGGAGTAAGCCGCTTTGACCATGCCGGGGCCGCCGGTGGCCAGGATGGTGTCCGACTCCTTCATGACCTCGTTGGTCAGCTCCAGGCTTGGAGAATCGATCCAGCCGATGATATTTTCCGGCGCGCCCGCCGCTACTGCCGCCTCATAGACCACCTTTGCCGCCGCAATGGTGGAAGCCTTTGCGCGCGGGTGGGGGCTGATGATGATGGCGTTGCGGGTCTTTAAACAGATCAGCGTCTTAAAGATTGCCGTGGAGGTTGGGTTGGTGGTCGGGATGACCGCCGCAATCAGGCCGATCGGCTCGGCAATCTTTTTGATGCCGTAGGCGCTGTCCTCCTCGATGACGCCGCAGGTCTTGGTGTTGCGGTAGGCGTTGTAGATGTACTCGGAGGCGTAGTGGTTTTTGATGACCTTGTCCTCCACGACGCCCATGCCGGTCTCCTCGACCGCCATCTTCGCCAGCGGGATGCGGGCCTTGTTGGCCGCCATCGCTGCGGCAAAAAAGATTTTGTCCACCTGCTCCTGGGTATAGGTTGCAAATTCCTGCTGGGCTTTGCGCATTTCCTTCATGCGCTGCTGCAGCGCCTCCACGGTATCGATGACCGGATATTCTCTGGTTGGCGCGGTAACGTTTGATGCCATCTCTTTCTTTCCTCCTAAAATGATTGTTGTGTATCTTCAGATTGTTATTTTATTAACGTTATTTATTTAACAATATCATTATAGTACGACTTGCGCCAATAGTCAAATGAATTTTTTGATTTTTTCATCTATTTTTCGTAGAACTTTACTCCTTCTTTTTTTGCCATTTTATTCAATATGTATAAGTTCATTGTTTTTCATGATAATCTTCACCTTCTGTTCCATTTTGGAAAATGCTCTGCAAAAAAAGAAGGGGGACCCATCGGTCCCCCTTCTTGTGCTTATCGTTTTCTGTGCTGAATCAAGGTGACTGTCACCATCCCCACTGCCAGAACGCCCAGCGCTGCGCAGCTTATCCAAAAGATTCTCCGCTGCGACGCCATCCGGCTGTCGGATGGCAGTTCGGCCTGCAGGGATAGCGGCTCTGCCTCATTCTCTTCGGCTTCGGTAATAGATTCTTCCTCCGGAAGATCGACCCGCTCACCCCGTACCAGCAGCCGGTGGGTGTTGACCCCATAGGGCACGCAGGTGATTAAGGTGACCAGATCGCGGCCCTCCTGCACCTGCAGCTCCTCTGTCTCCCAGGGGTTGACCGTCAAAATCTGGTCCACCCGGTAGGCCAGCGTCTGTCCCAGGCTGTGCAGATAGAAGGTGTCACCCAGCTCCAGCTGTTCCAGGTCGGTGAAGATCAGCTGGCTGGCAAGCCCGCTGTGACCGGCCAGCACCGCGTGGGTGCTCTCCCCGCCGACTGGGAGGGAGCTGCCTGTCAGGTGGCCCACCCCTTTGTTTAAAATCGCCGGGCTGGTGCCCTCATAGATGGGAAGGTACTGCTCAATTTTGGGGATCTCGACAAAGCTGAGAATCTCCTCGTCCTCCTGCTGCCCGCTTCCCTCCTGCGCCTGTGCAAAGGCGTCGTCCAACACCTGACCTGCTGCGGCAACCACTTCGTTGTACTGCTGCGCCAGCTCGAGCGGCTCCGATGGCTCGCTTTCCTGCTGCTCCAGCAGCTCCATCGCCAGCTGTTTTTGCTGCTCCTCCCGATAGCGGGAGGAAAGGTAAGGGTAGTTGAGGACGCCAAAACCCACTAACACAATCAGGAAAAAGATCAGCTTGCGCATCCCGCTACCCCCTTTTTCTGTGCCAGATCATCCCGACTCCTGCCGCCGCTGCCAGCAGAATTACGCCGCCCAAAACCCAGCGGTACTCCCGCATCCAGCGGCTGCCTTCGGCAGTATCTACTGCAGCGCTAGCCGCTGCTGCCTGCACATCTTCCACCCGGTGCCCACGCACCAGCAGGCGGTGGGTGTTGATGCCGTAGGGCGTGCAGGTCATCAGGGTAACCAGATCCTCGCCCGGCTGAATTGAGAGCGACTGCAGCTGGTCGGGCAGCACCGTTTGAATCGAGTCCACCTCATAGGTGAGCTGCTCCCCCAAAATATAGAGGGTAAACCGGTCGCCCAGCTCCAACAGCTCCAGATCGGTGAACAGCTTTTGGTCGTTTAAACCCGCGTGCGCCGAGAGGACGCAGTGGGTGTTCTCCCCGCCGGTGGGCAGTGAGCTTTCCGGCAGATGCCCTACCCCTTTCTGCAGCACATCCTCGGTGACGCCGTGATAGATGGGCAGCTGCAGGTCGATGGCGGGGATCTGCAGATACCCCATCACCCCGTCGCCCAGCACATTGAGCTGCTGCTCATAGTCCTGCGGCAGTTCCTGAACCGCCTGCTCCTCAAAAGGGTCGCGGACATAGACGCTGCTCTGGTAGAGCCTTTGGTTGTAGTCCTGCGCCAGCTGCATCTGCTGCTCCAGCGCATCCTGGCCCGCAAGCTGCTGCTGGGCATAGATCAGCTGCTGCTGGCCGCTTTGGCTGATCCACTGGCTGGCAAACGGATAGAGCGCCGTTGCCAGTCCCACTGCAATCAGCCCTACCGCCAGGACGGTGCCTGCTTTCACCCGCATGGCTTACCCCTTCTTTTTGCGGCTGACTGCCAGGTACACCACACCGCCTGCAATAATCAGCAGGCCGCCTGCGGTGAACATCCAGCTGCCCGCGCCGCCGGTGTTGGGGATGTAAAAGGTTCTGGGATTGATGACCGAGAGGTAGAGGGTGCCGTCCTGCACCGAGGCGTTGCCCTGCTGGCCGTCCACCGTGCACTGTGCCGCATCCAGGCGGCCAGTGTATTCTCCGGCGGAGAGCTCGCCCGCAAGGGTCAGCGCGATGTCCTCATTTGGCAGGGCGTAGCCTTCCGCGGTGGAAAGCTCCCGCAGGTAGTAGGTTCCCTCCCCCAATCCCAGGATGGTAAAGGTTCCGTCCGCGCTGACGCTCAGCTCGTTGCTGCCCTGCAGGGCCACCTGGTAGGCGTCCCCGCTTCTGCTCAGTGGGACCGCCTGCTTCTGGCCGTCCTTTTCCCGATAGAGGGCGAAGGTGACGCTTTCCTCGGGGGCAAGATTGCCCTCCTCGCCGAGGTATTTTGTCATGTGGACGCCGAAGGTGTAGCTGCGCGCCACATCCCAGTCGGAATGATACTCGTCGTCATCGTCCTCCGGCGGCGGATCGTCCGGCGGGGGCGGATTGTCCCGGTCAGGCGCATAATCGACCTTGTAGTCGATGCGCGCGCTGTTGGTGATGCCCGCAGTCACTGCGTCCTCGGTCACCTGGGTAGTGTAGACCACCGTCAGCGTCCCCGCTGCCCGGCCCAGCTGTTCCAGCTTCTGCAGGCCCTGCTGGGTGAAGGTGAGCAGCATGCGGGTGCCGTCGGCGACCGTTTCCTCAGTCCGGGTGTAATCGGTGCCCTCGACATAGGTCTGGCCCAGCGTGTCGGTCACCGATTCCAGTTTCTCCAATTCCAGTCCTTTCGAGCGGACATCCTCGATCACAAAGTGGTCCAGCGTGTCGCCGCTGGAAAGCCTTGGCGGCTGAACAGCCAACCGGAAGCGGATGTAGTCGCCCGGGCCGGTGACCTCGGTTGCGGAATCTTCAACATTCTCCCAATTGCCGTCGATGTCGCCGATGCCGACGATGCTCTTGGTCAGCTCGCCGTAGCCCAGCGGGGTCTTGACGTTGACGGTGACATCAGATTGACCGGCGCTTTGCGGCACCGAGACCAGCATCGGGGTCTGCAGGTGGGAGAGGGTGATCGGCTCGTCTTCATATTCTGCGCCGCTGACATCGGTCTGCACAATCAGGTAAAGGCCGTAGGGCAAATCGGAAAAGATCGCCTTTCCCTCTTCGTTGGTGGTTTTGATGTTGGTAGACCCCTCCACCAACTCTTTCCACTGTGTTTCTTCGGTCTGTTCCAGTGCATCCTGAATCTTTTCCAAGGATTGCTGGCTGGTATAGATGCAATAATAATTTATCGCATTATAACTACCTGTATAATTTGTTGCATCTTCAATCCCCAGCTTCTCCGCTGTCGATTGCTTCACCGCGTAGCCGGTCATGTAACCGCCGGTGTAGGTAATTTCGCACAGGCTGCCGATCTGCGCCAGGGTGTACTCCACCCCTGCGACCGGGCCGCCTGTGATCCCCAGCTGCTCCACCGCGTTCAGATTTTGCACGACGGTGATGCTGCCAGTCTCTGTCGAAAATGCTAAGGTGACATTTCCTAAATTCCGGTCTGCCGCGAAAGCCGAAGTCCCCATGCAGCCGAGCGCCAAAAGCAGCGACAGCAGAAGGGAAACGGCCGCTTTTATCTTATTTTTCATCAATGCTCGCTCCTTTTCTCATTTGGCGGAGCCGCCGCGCGGCGGCTCCGCTGCTGTGTGCTTATCGTTCGGTGTTGTGGCCTTTGGTCTTTCTGCGAATCAGGTAGAGGACGCCCGCCGCGGCTGCGCCCGCGCCCAGCACGCCCGGCCAGTAGAAGCCGCTGCCGCCGGTGTGGACAACTGGGAAGTACTGTCCGTTGACCACCTCGTATTCGACCTCGTGGAGCAGGAAGCCGTCGGTGGTCTGCCAGTAGATGCCGTCGACCGGCTTCTCCTGGGCGGTGAAGGACACCTCGATCGGCTGCTCCAAACGGATATGGCCGTCCGGGGTAGCGCTTTCGGTCAGGGTGTAGGTGATAGGCTCGCCGGTCTGCTCGTCGTAGAGAGGAAGCTCCATAAAGGTCAGCTTGCCATCTTCATCGGTTGTGCCGACTACTGGCATCGGTGTGCTGCTGTCGCTGTTCAGCGTAAACTCTACTTCTTCCAGCCCATTTCCGTCTCCACCCTCCTTGGTGACGGTGATCTGTCCCAGTGGGATGTTGGTGACGGTGTAGGTCTTGTCGGCTGTGCTTCCGGTGATGGTATCCTTGGGGTAGATGATTGTGACGTGCTCGTCGTCCAATCCTGTCGCAAGGGTTTCCTGTACACGGTACTCGATTGCGGCACCGCTGGAATCTGTCCTTGGCAGTTCAGTCCAACGGGCTTTCCAGGCTTGAAACTCTCCGTTTTCATCTACGTTACCATCCAACGTAATCTTCGACCGACCTGCAACATCCTGCCAAGCCTCTTCGCCCGAATTAACAGCTCTGCTCTGCAGCGTGAAGGTTACCTCAGCATAGTCGCCATGCAAGCCTTCCGGCTTCCACGCCTTGACCGCGGTGATGTCCATGTGGGTCAGGGTGTTGGTGACGGTGTGAGCGTTATCGTCGTAGGAGACCGTGTAGTAAGGGTTATACTTGTCTCCAGCTTTGAGGATATCGTCTTCATTGAGAATATCGTCATCCTGCCATTCTGGTCTCAGCTCGCGGACGGTGTACTGGTAAGTAATCAGGTTTCCCTCTTCGTCGAAACCAACACTTGGTAGATCCGAAACTGTGACGCTGTCATTTCCACTGATGTTGACCGTGTACGGCTCTCTGTTTGCCTTGAGAACAACGTTGTCTAAATCTGTCCGGATTTCTCTGCTCGCAAACCAATCTGCACGTTTGACTTCTTCTTGTTCATCTTTTGCTTCTTTCAGGATGACAAGGTCAACCGAGTCGGGGCGCAGGCCTTCCTCGTTCTCGTTGTCGACCCAGTTCTTGGTGATGGTCAGTCCTGTGGTAGCAATAGTGTTGGTCGCCGAGCTGGAAGAAGACGATTTGTTGAAAAGATCGGAAAGTTTGAAAGTCACATCAGACGGTTTGAAGAAATTCTCAGCTGACTTCGCACCATCAACCGTCAGATTTCCTGGCGTATAGGTGATGGTCAAGCTACCATCCTTAACCTCGAATTTCGGCTCAAACTTCTGCGAGTAGGTTTTTCCGCCGACCTCAAATTCGACTTTTGTCTCCGCTACCACATAGACAAGCTGGCTGGTGGTACCATCAGCGCTCTTTTGTACAAGCGGAAGATTCTCGAACTTGATTATGCTGTTGGCTGTGGTCGTATTGCTTCCTACATCGATGGTCTGGGATTTCTCAAACTTGTAGTTTTCTTCCTCCTCACCCAAGCCGCCTAGGTTTTTAAACCATTCGTTCCACTGGCTTTCCGTGAGAAATTCAGAGGCCAGTTTCATTTCGGAGTCCTCCTGCAACCCTGTACCGTTCTCATTCATCACCCCAACATACAGCGTGCCGGTAACGTCCATTTCCTTAACGCCGATGTTTTCCCAAGTGAGGTTGCTGTCGCCGGCGTTCGCCCAGTTCTTGGTGAAGGTGTGGGTGGTTTCTAGCGTGTTTGTGAGCGTACCAAGATCGAGTTTACCATCTTCACTAGCCTGGTCTGCCGACTCCTGTACCTGCTTACTGCTCGGGGTTGTGATGTAGACATCCCAGCTTTTACCGGTACTATCCTCAGTCACCTTGTAAACCCACGGCATACCGTTCGGGGCATACTGCGCAAATTCGCCAGAAGCGGTAGATTTGATGGTGATGGTCCAGGTGCCGCTGTTTTCCTCTTGCGGGTCAACGGAAATTTCATAAGTTCCTTCAGCAATTTCCTGTTCCCCGATCGCCCCTGCACCGCCTTCACCACCCTGAGCTGGAGCAGAGCGGTACAGCTTCAGGCTATTAGCAAATTCTGTGGTATTTGGCCGCAGTTTCAACGCGTTGTTCTGGTCCTCCCAGATTTTGGTCAGCTGGAGCGTGATTTCTGCGCCTGTAATATACCGGTCGCCGAAGGTGGCACTTACAGGTACATTCGTAGCTGTTTCAGTATTGGGAGTCAGCGGGATTGCTTGCGGGGTGGGCAAGAAATCGTCGGTCGGTATACTTCCTCCTTCTTCAAATATCTTGTTGAAAATATCTTTTACAGTTTCTCTGCTTCCAGTTCCCGGGAGCACAACATCTTTCATAACAACCGCAGATTCGTAGTACATTCTTCCTTCGATAAGCTCGACAACGAAATATTTGTACTCCTTTCCATTTGGTGCGTATTGAGGAAGATCTTCGAAGGTAATAACTTTCTCGACTAACCTTCCCCCGCCTGAGAGGTTAGTGCCTCCTTTTGCTGCTTCCTCAACATCTTCTGACGTCCAAACCTCTGTCTTTTCATCTAACTTGGTGGCGCCTGCGAGCTGATAATTTCCAGTATCATCAGGCAAGGCCTGATACAACTCAAACGTGACCGCCGGATAATACTGCTGGCTATCAACGGTCGGAATCTCCAGCAGCTTCTTCACGCTCAGCGCACCGAGCTGCGGGTCGTAGGTGTTGGTGATCTGGTACTCGTTGTAGACCGGGTCCTCATAAACCAGGTTCCAGTCCGTGTCAGAAACTTTGTCCGTTACCTCGTGCAGGACGTAGACATAGCGCTGGCCCTTATCATTGTAAAGCGGGAAGGGAACTGTATTTCCGTTCTCTCCTTCCATACCATCGAATTTAAACTCGTACTGGTTATCATCTGTCTTGAGGTTCTCCCACTCCTCCGACTTGATTTCTCTAGTGGCTACTTTTAAGTTGGGGGCTAAGTTCTCATGAAGATCTTCTGTCGGCACTTCACTTTCCAGATACTGATAAATCTCAAAGGTCACGGTCGGCAGGTCGGCGGAATCGGCTGTCAGCGGAACACTGTTCCACAGCTTCCGGCCCGTGATCGTCACCGCCTCCTCCAACGAGTTGACGAAGGTTCCGCCTTCCAGAAGCGCAACATCGCCACTCTCATCAGTTTCTATCAGAACTCGGTGATCGTCCACCTTGTCGTCTGGCAGCTCACCCTCAACTTCCCCATTCTCGTCGTAGGTTACGGTTAAATCCGCGTTCGCTTCAGCACCGTCGTGCTTAAACTGCGCGGGGGCGTAGTCGAAGTCGGACGGGTCGTTGACAGTCAAACGCTCCACTGCATAGTAGATGTATTCGTCGCCCTTTTCGTCATACTTTGGCAGGTCCGGGAAGGTGCAAATCCAGTAATTTTCATCCGTTTCTTTCTCTGCCTGTGCAGCGTTTTCTCCACCGTCTTCGGAAATGGTCAGCGCCTGCTTATCCCAGCTGTGATCCGCATAAAGCTGCATTTCCCCACTGCCCTTTGTTGTCCGGTAAAGGGTGAGGTAGAGGTCGGGGCGCTTGCCATGCTCCAGGGCGTATTGGTCGTTCCATTCTTTGTAGAACTTGATTTCCTTCGTCCCGGTAAGCTTGTTAGTGATGGTGATGTCCTGCTGATCGTGTTCCTGCTGCCCATCGTTCTCCTTGTAGGAATCTTCCTGATAGGAGACGCTCAGATCGCTCAACAGGGACTTGAGATCATCGTTGAGAGTTATTGAAAGTTGTTCCAAAAATTTCTCCAAGTCGTAGCACTCATCGACATCCTTGACCTTACCATTCGCGTTGATGTTGTCTTCTGTCGTCCACAGCTCCACCACCTTGTACCGCGCCACACGGCCCTGGTTGTCGTATTTTGGAAGGTTGTAGAAATAGAGGGTGGGCTCATCTTCCAAGGGCAAAAGCTGAATCGCTTCTGCATTTCCTTCTTTGTCGTCCTTGATCTGAACTTCTTCGTTTCCGATTTGGACTGTGCCTTTCTTATAATCTATTGGGTTGTTGACGTTTCCTGGCGGCTCCGCGTTGTTCTTTTCTTCATCAAAGACCAGCTTGACAACCGGGACAACATTCGAGCTTTTTAGCAATTCCTGAAGCTGGCCGCCGTCCTGCCACTTCTTGGTGACGGTGAGATCGACGTTGCCCAGCCGGCGGTTGGTGACGATGAAGAGGGGGTCGCTGATTCCCGGAGTATCTTCTCCCTCTTCCACTGTCAGGCCGCCCAGCTGCGTCTCATAGGTAGCCTCGTAGGTGTGGTTGGTGGCCGCAATCTGGTCAACAAAGCTGTTCTTGATTGCGCCGTCTTCTTCTGTCGAAAGCCCTCCCTGGGTTGTTCTGTCGTCTGCTCCACTATTTCCGATAGAAATTTCGCGGATATAGAGATGCTTGTAGAAGTCGTCTCCTTCCGGGAAGGCATCCTCCAACTTTTCCTTCAGCTCCGTCACATCAAGTCCAATAAGTTCGTACCACGGCTCATCCGGTTCGCCCAGGGTTACTGTAGTAAGCAGAACATCATTTTCTCCCAGATTTTCCTCGTCGTGATAGTAGACCTCTACTGTCACCGGCTCCCGGTGCTCAATATCGCTGTTGTCAATCCAGCGCTTGCGCAGCATGATGCGCAAGCCTCTGCCCGGGCCGTTGACGACATCGGTGATGTAGTTGCCATACTCATCAATTTGGGTCGTCTGTTCCGCAGAACCTCCCACCTCAAGCGCGATGTACTCATAGGTGTACCCATGCTCGTCGTACCGGGGCAGGCCTTCAATTTTGAGCTGTTTGAATTCATCCTCCGTTACCTGATATGTGACATTATAGGTCTTGTCTCCGACCGTGAGCGTTGGGGCCGCTTCTTCTCCCGCTGGACTTTCCCATTCGCCATAGTCATTTTCTTGATCTTTCGTCCCGTCCAGCGTCACGATGCCGACCAGCTTATTTTCAGCGTTCGGACCCTGCTGGTAGATGGCAAATTGAACAGTATCAGCTGTCGTTCCTTCCAGCCACGTTTTGTTGATGGTATAGGTGATCTCGTCCTGGATAACGTTTTCGATGATGTGCTGGCCCTGTTCTCCAATCGACGTATCACTCACTCTCTTCGAGACAAACTCGATTGCATTGCCGTCCAGCTCAAGAGTAAAAGACTTATCTGGCAAGTTGGCACCTGGCTTCAACTCTTCATCTGTAAGCTTGATCTCCGTTCTCTTGTCACCTTGAACAATGGCTGTCTCGAAGAAACGGTACTGCATTTCTTGGCCTTCACTGTTGTAGGTGTTGACCGTCACCGTCTGGCTCATCGTATCGTTCGCCGCGGAAAATCCGTCCATTGTGTAGACAAGATCTTCCCCGTCCTGCCCCTTCACAGGCGCCCAAGAGTCGTTGGAATTCTTCGGTCTGCCATAGAGCGTTACCTCAACCGCCACGTCCTCCAGGCTGGCTTGGAAGGAAGCGGCGTCCCACTTCTTGGTCACCGAAACCGTTTCCTTCTCGTTGATGCGGTTGGTGATGGTGCCTTTGTTGTAGACAAAGTTATCCTGCTCGTCGCGCACCCATCTGTCACCGCCAATCGGAGGGGCTTTGTCGCTATCTTTTATAACGTTACCATCTTCGCCGACTTTACCAAAGACCTGCTCGTAGCTGAGCGCATCATCTTCTGAATCAATGACCTCCTTCATGATGTAGACATAACGGTTGCCGTCCTTGTCATACTTGGGGAAGAAATTTGATTTTTGGGAATCTGTCGGATTTGGATTCGTGAAGGTAATTTCCCCCTCTTCACCGATGTCTTTAAAACTTACATTCTCGACACCCGTTACCGTGGTCGCTTCTTTAAAGCTGCCGCCGTCTTCGCTGTAGGTGTAGCGCCACAGCTCAAAGTGACCCTCTGGACGACCATCTGTATTGCCATCTGGATCAATCCAAATCTTGGTCGCTTGATATTCAATTTCTCCCTGCCGGGTCAGCACCAGCGTGCCGCCATTGGCGACTTTATCGGTGATGTTGCCGACATTGTCCAGGCCGGTGTTGTCGCACTCGACGTCGTAGTAATCGCCGCCTTCGCCATTGCCCGGCCAATTCTGATTCAGGGGAATCTTCTTTTCCTGATCCTCAGAGCCCATCGGCTTCAGGTAATAGTGGACGCCCTTTCCGTTTCGGCTGTAAGCGACCGCGTTGACCAGCGTGAGGGTGTACTGGCCATCTCCATTTTCCTTGATATCCACCGTAATGTCATCCCAGTTAAGCGATTGTTCGCCGTCTCCGGCATCATAGGAAAGCTTGAAGTTTTCTGTTAAGAGCCCCTTCAATTGATCCTCAATAATCTTACCTGCATTCACTGCGTCGCGCAGGTCGATGTTGAAGGAGACCTCATCGCGGTAGAGGTAGTACCATGTTTCCGAACCTTCTTCTTCGCCTTCTCCTTCCACCTTATCCAGATAGTAAACCTCGCTCAAGCTGCTTTCGTTGCCTGCTGGAATCTCTTCATTCTCTGCCGGTGGGGTCATCCGCCACTTGACCTGTTGGGTGATGCCGGTTCCCTTGTAGCCAATCTCCGTCGGCAGCTCGGCGCTCAGCATCCACTGGCTCTGCGTGTTATCCTCTGGGCATAAAATGTCGGGCATCTTTGTCAATCCGAGCTGCGCCATATTATTCTCGTCGAGGGTGATCCACTCGCCTTCGTCCGGATTCTCTTGATTCCCAATATAAAATTGCAAACCAACCTTGCCTGCATACACCTCTGGCTCTGGCCGGTTTACGCTGGCGTTGTTGTCGCGCCAGTAGACGGTTTGCTCTTGGTTTTTTCGTTCTACAACCTGTATTCCTTCCGATTCAACTAACTCTTTCAAATTAACTGTTTCGGTTGCCTCATCCAAAAGTGTCCCTTCACCTGGTTCTTCTCCCTCTACTGTTGCATTGTAGACAAAAACCGTAGAGGTCAAATTTTCCGGCAAAGTCTCGAGACTGGTGAGTTTGCTCTCATCAATCAGCACCGTGACCGTCCTGGTCCAGTTTTTCCCGGCTTCAATCTCAACGTTTCCCCAAGTGAGAGTTTTAGCGCTTTCGTCCCAATCGCCTGTTGGCTCGTTTGGCTCCTGTGTTGCTATCCCACTGAACCACTCATTCAAATTCTGCACAATCTTCACCTTGACAGCACCATCCGAGCCTTCCGGCTGTTCTTCTTCTCCGCTTTCGCCTCCCTCTGGGGGTTCTGGATCAGCGGTATTATTGTTGGTCACCTCGATGGTGTACTGTACAGCCAGCTGACCGTCATCGGTATAAATAGGCGTGCCCTCGTATGTAACCGTGACTTCGTCCGCATCGCCGCCCGTTGGCTGCTCAGCCTGCGGCTCACCGCTCAGCGGCAGGCTCAGCGAGCCCTGCTGAGTCACACTCTGGGAGCCGTCCTGCTGTTCGTCCCCTGTATCGAGGACAGCTAAAACAGCGGCAGGAGCAATCTCTGCCGCTGCTGTCACCGGTGTCGCCGTAAAGGTCGCGCCGACATCGACCTGCCCCTCGTTGAAGCTCTCGTCGCGGACGATGGCCTCCTGGTGCAGCGTCATGGCAAGGCCGAGGTCGGAGATGCTCTCCGCCTCTAAGCTTTGCCAGTCGGACAAGGTTTTTGTATAGGTGACAAGGAGGGTTTCGCCGTCGCGCTGGGCGGAAAGCTCCCCTGCCGTGCCGCTCTGGTCGTCGACCGACAGCACCGGCGTCGCGCCGATGCGGATTTGATTGCCGTCAACCGCTGCCTCGCCCTCGACAAAGGATGCTCCCTGCGGCAAGGCAATCACCTGCTGCAGCGACCAGCTGCGGGTATAGATGGTGCCGGTAGTTTCCCGGTTCTGGGAGGCGGCTTCGATGGTATAGCTCAGGTCGGGCTGCGGTACAGTTTCCTGTGCTGCAGCCTCCTGCTGTTCTGTCTCCAGCGGCTGCGCGGTCAAGGTCAACTCGCCCCAACCAAAGGAGGCGGTGAAGGTGAGGGTCGCGCCCGCGATATCAAAGCTGACCTGCGGCTGTTCCTGCCCGGATTCGTCCTGCGAACCGGTCAGGTCGTTGCCCTGCTGAACATTGTCCTGCGAACCGGTCAGGTCGCCGTCCTGCTGGCCATCGCCCTGCGAACCGGTCAGGTCGCCGTCCTGCTGGCCATCGCCCTGCGAACCGGTCGGGTCGTCGCCCTGCTGGCCATCGCCCTGCGAACCGGTCGGGTCGTTGCCCTGCTGGTCGCCGTCCTCTGTGTCGCTCAAGCTGTTGTCCCCTGTGCCGGCATTATCCGAGTCGGTCGAGCCGGTATTTTCCAAGTCGGTCGGGTTGCCGCTTTCTGAGCCAGAAGGCTCCGTTGAGCCTTCATTTTCGGTTGTACCACTCTCATCGGCGGGCTTGGAATCAGTGGTGGGTTCCTCTGACAATTCCCCATCCGGGCCGGTCTGGTAGTCCTGTGTCAGCGAAACCGTGCTCTGCTCTACAGCCTGGAGAACCTGCTCCTGCTCATCCGAGGGCATAACTCCCCCCTCCCCGACGGAAGGGTCGGTTTCATCATCAGGCGGGGTTGTTTCTTCCTCATTCGAAGAGTCGGTTGCTTCCTCTCCATCGCCGGATTCTGGCGGAAGGGTTTCATTCTCTCCGTCCGAAGGGTCAGTTGCTTCCTCCCCATCACCGGATTCGGATGGTGGTGTTTCCCCTCCATCCGAAGGATCGGTCGGGTCCTCCCCATCACCGGATTCTAGAGGAGGTGTTTCCTCTCCGTCCGAAGGGTCGGTTGCTTCCTCCCCATCACCAGATTCTGGTGGAGTTGTTTCTCCTTCATCCGAAGGGTCGGTCGGCCCCTCCCCGCCAGGCTGCTGTGCCTCGTCGGTTGGCGGTGTCTGAATTTCGCCTTCGGGAGGGATGGTTTCGATCGGGGTGCCGCCAGTTTCTTCTTCTGGAAGCTGCTGCAGGACAATCGAGATGTCCTCCTCGGCAATCTCCACCACCTCCCGGCTGCTGTAGCCGTTGGGGTAGAGGAAGCTGAGCGTTCCCTCCACCTGTTCCCCCGGCTGCAGGGTGAAGGTCAGGCTGTCACCCGCCAGCTGCAGGGCCAGCGTGCTATCCTGTTCGGCAGCCTGGTAGGCCTCCATCTCCTCCTGCGTCAGCTGGATAGAGACAGCAGCAGCGGTTGCTGCTGTATTTTGGGCTGAAAGCCCAAAACTTCCCGCCGTCCCCATCGGGACAGTCTCAGGCGCCTGCAGATGCAGGACGACCTGCTGTTCCATTTCCTGTTCCCCGGTGTCAGACGGATTGTCACCAGACAAATCGTCATCAGACGGATCGCCGTCGGCCAGATTGTCTTCAAACTCATCCGTCTCCGACTGCTCCTGTGCCGGCTGCTGTGCAAAGCTGAGGTAGTCCGGCAGGCTGACCGCCACCAGCACAAAAGCCAGTGCCACAGCCAGCAGCTTGTGTGTCAAGCTAAATTTTTTCATTATTCCCAACTTCTCCTTTCTGTTGTATTTTTATATTCAATCAATCGCCGCCTCTTGATCGTCCGGCAGCAGGAAAATTCAGCAAAACCAACAAAACAACAAATCCTTAATCCAGTTTTTATCCCATTATAACATGCCGTTTCAGATTGTTTCAATTACATTCCATGTTTTCATCACATTGCATAAATACTTCCCCTACAATTTCACCACAATGTATTTATTAATGGAGTGTTTTGTCACTTTTTGTCTTTTACTTCGAAATTTTATTTTTTTGTGCTTTTTGTACAATCGATTTTGGAGCGCACATTTTTCTGCACAATAAAATGAACTTTTTTACGGCATCATTGCAGTCTGCACATTCACAGAACAGACAAAATTTCTTCTATAAAAAAAACCACAAAATGATCATTTTGTGGTTTTTTTTATAGCAGCAGCCGCATCCTCTCCAGAATCCGCTGGTGCTCCTCCCCACTCTCCATGAGATAGATGCGGGTGGTCTGGATGCTGCTGTGACCCAGCAGGTCGGCCAGACGGCTCAGATCCTTCTCCATCCGGTAAAAGGTGCGGGCGAACAGGTGGCGCAGATTGTGCGGAAAGACCTTGCTCGGGTCCACCTGCGCCGCGGCACACAGCCCTTTCATCTGCGACCAGACGTTGGAGCGGTCCAGCGGAAGTCCGTTCCGGGTAACAAAGACCGGTCCACTCCGGATGTGAGCGGCCTTTGCCCAGCCTTTGAGCTCGGCACACAGCTGGCGCGGCAGCAGGATCTCCCGAATTTTCCCCTTGTTGTGAACCGTCGCCCTTCGATGCCGCAGCGTCTCGACGGTGATATACTGCAGCTCCGAGATGCGGATCCCGGTCGAACAGATGGTCTGCAGCACCAGCGCCAGGCGGCGGTCCCCCTTCTGCAGAGCGGTGTTGACCAGCCGCAGATATTCCTCCCGGCTCAGCTGACGTTCCTTTTGACAGAAAATTTTGCGCTGCTGGCGCAGAGGCTTTAGCTTCTCCCGCTCCAAACCCAGGCAGCACAGCAGGCCGTTAACGGCCGCAATCATTCCATTGATGCTGGAAACGGCATATCCCTGCTCGATCAAGCCTTCCTTCCAATCCTGCAGCCGGCAGCTGTCCGGCATGGCAGAATCGCTTTTCTGCTGCTTGAAAAAATGCTCCACATCGCGCAGGTACTGTCGGACAGTCCCCTCCGAGCGTTCCCGCTCCCTCAGATAATCTTCGTAACGCCGCCTCCAATTAGGGGGCAGTTTTTTTGTTTTCACAGACATTCTCCTTCCGTCCGGCCCGATAATCCGGCAGTTTCCTTCTTATTTTCTCTCATTTCCGGCCATTTATCTGCCTGTGACAAGAAAAATTCGTCCAAATTTCCTCTTTTTAACAAAATCTTTTCTGTTTTGCTCTTGTTCGTGCCGGATTGTAAAGGGAAGGAAAACGTGCTATAATAAAATTTAAACAAAATTTTATCTTCGTTTGAAGGAGATGACCTCATTGCAGAAGGCAGACAACAAGATTTATCTGTTTGAGCAAAGTCCCATCCCGAAGGCGGTCGCTACCCTGGCGGTGCCAACGGTCCTCAGCCAGCTGGTCATGGTGCTCTACAACCTGGCGGACACTTTCTGGGTCGGCATGCTTAACAACGCCGTGCAGAACGCCGCCGTCACCTTAGCCGCGCCGGTGCTGCTGGCCTTCAACGCCATCAATAACCTGTTCGGCGTCGGCAGCTCAAGCATGATGAGCCGCGCCCTGGGCCGCAAGGACTATGAGACGGTGTCCCGCAGCTCAGCCTTCGGCTTTTACTGTTCCATCATCTGCGGCATCATCTTTTCGCTGCTGTGCACCGTCTTTCAGAATCCGCTGCTGGTGCTGCTGGGTGCGGACGAGACCACCATGCAGGCCACCCGCGAATATATGTTCTGGACGGTCAACTGCGGCGCGGTGCCCGCCATCCTCAACGTCGTCATGGCGTACCTGGTGCGGTCGGAGGGCTCGGCGATGCACGCCAGCATCGGCACCATGAGCGGATGCCTGCTCAACATCGTGCTGGACCCTGTTTTCATCCTGCCCTGGGGCTTTGATATGGGCGCGGGCGGCGCGGGGCTTGCCACCTTCCTCTCCAACTGTGTTGCCTGCCTGTACTTCTTTGTGCTGTTGTTTATCAAGCGCGGCAACACCTTTGTCTGCATCGATCCCAAGAAACTCAGCTTCCAGAAGGACATTGTCTCCGGTGTCTGCGCGGTGGGCATCCCCGCTTCGATTCAGAACCTGCTCAACGTCACCGGCATGACCATCCTGAACAATTTCTCCTCCTCCTATGGCGCCAGCGCAGTTGCCGCCATCGGCATCTGCCAGAAGATCTACATGGTACCGATGTATATCTCCCAGGGCATCTCCCAGGGTGTCATGCCGCTGATCAGCTACACCTTTTCCAGCAACAATATCCCCCGCATGAAGCATGCGGTCAGCTTTGCGCGAAAGGCGGCCCTGACCATCATCATCTCGGTGGCGCTGCTGTTCTTCCTGTTCCCGGGCTTCTGGGTCGAGCTGTTCATGAAGGACGCGACCATTGTGGAATACGGCAGTCATCTGCTGCGCCGCTTCTGCATGGGACTTCCGTTTTTGTCCATCGATTTTCTGGCGGTGGGCGTCTTCCAGGCGGTGGGCATGGGGCGCGAGTCGCTGCTGTTTGCCATCCTGCGCAAGGTGGTTCTGGAGATTCCGGCTCTGTTTATTCTCAACGCGCTGTTCGGGCTGTACGGACTTGCTTCCGCCCAGTTCTGTGCGGAGGTCATCCTTGCCACTGCGGCGATTCTGGTGCTGCGCAGGCTGTTTAAGCGGCTGGAGGAGAGCGTTCCTGCCCCGCAGGAGGGATGATGATCGAAGGGGGCCTTGCCCCTTTCGAAACCCCGTTTTTCTTTATCTTGATCGATCCATCGAAGGGCTCGTGGCGGCAGCTGACCGCTGCGGGGCCTTCTTTTTTTGGGCCTTGAAGCCCTGCCTTGCGGCCCGGGGGGATTTATGCGGGGCTGGCGGTCCCTGAACCCACCTTTTTGGGCGCTCCTCCCCGTGGGGAGGGCGCTCCGGCTCGCGCCGGGCTACCTTCAGCCACAACAAAAGACCGATTTGCCACTTTGAGATAGGTGAGTGAATCGGTCTTTTTTATCCCAGGGATTGGCAGAGGGCACACCTTCTGTTTTCAAACCGTGGCGCGGTGGGGAGGGTGGTTGCTTCGCTTTGGGGCGGAGGTGGATTTTATTCTAAGGCGCATTGACAATCGCAGGGCTTCGTGTTAAAATGGGTATAGAATTTATATTCGTCAAAGAAGGAGGTATTCCGATGAAAAAGAACCTGATCGCAGCCCTGTTGGTGGCTCTGCTTCTCTGCTCCTGTGCGGCGGAGGGTCAGTTCGAACAGCAGCCTGTCCCAGAGGAAAGCTCTGTTGTCGAGCAGCCGATACAACGCGAGGAGGAAACCGAGTCTGCACAAACGAAAAGCGCCCCCGCGATGCCGGTCAACAAGGAGAATGCTTTCCCGGAGGAGATAGCCGATTATCTGCTTGCTCAGTACGACCCACAAACAGCCGAGGGCGAGACACAGGAGCAGCTGGTGGAGCGGATGTGGGTGCTGGCGAACAATCTCTACTTTGCAGATGAGACCTTTTACAGCGACTGGGTCGAGGAAAGTGACATGCAAGACCCATCCCAAAACCGCTTCATCGACTTCGATGACCTGACCGCCCACCTCTTTACCGAAGCGGGCAAGGAGGAGCTGCTCAGCGCCCAGGTTGGCGGCGGGCCGTACATCACCGAGCGGGACGGGGAATACTACCATCTCGGCGCCTGGCGCACCGAGCCGTATTACCAGATGGAGGACTACCAGTTGCAGGAGGAGACGGATGACCGCCTGGTGCTTCAGGTCAACTATTATCAGGAGGGGTTTGACGGGGAGCGGATTCAGGAGGGAACCACCCCCATGACACTGCAGAAGCAGGGGGAGATTTGGCTGATCGACTCCTTCCATTCTCCCAACGCGAAGTACCCGGATTAGTTTTTTGCGAGGGGTGCTGCCCCTCTGCGCTCCCCAAAGTAGGGGCTGCGCCCCCACAGCCCCGAGATGCAGGCGCTCCGCCCTGCACCCGGGTGACTTTCCCGTCGCGGGGAAAGTCACCAAAGGCGCGCCAAGGGCTGTGCCCTTTGGAATCCCC
>PPYF01660298.1_pt1 | contig 57285 bp, 44 predicted proteins | sample 1559871 | NCBI WGS metagenome assembly PPYF01 (sample SAMN08240021, study PRJNA423297) | Human gut metagenome, whole genome shotgun sequencing project.
CATCAAATTATAATATCAACAAGCTATTTTCTGTGCCGCAATCAAATTATTCAATATGTCTCAAACCAGAATGGGACATGAGAAGGAGGACTGCCATGCATCCGTATGCACATCTGTTTCAGCCGCTCCGGCTGGGCCGTACCGTCTTAAAAAACAGGATTGAAGCGGCTCCTGTGTCGGTGGCCAATCTGACCCCCCAGGCTCACTTTACCCCGGATAACATTGCCATATTTGAACGAAAGGCCAAAGGAGGCGCCGCCATTGTCAATATGGGAGAGGCCCGAATTGACCTGAAAACAGGAATATCCCATCTCCTGTGCCTGGCTCTGGATGATCCGGAAGTTATGCCTTCCCTGATTCTGGCAACTGACGCCATCAGGCGCCACAATGCCATTCCCGCAATCGAGATTCTTCATCCCGGAGGCCGGGCGAATCCGGAATATTACGACGGACCAATCTGGGCGCCCAGCGACGCCCCCGGGCACCTGGGAAAAGATTACACCGCGCTGGATGAAAAAACGATAGACTACATAGTGAATTGTTTTGCCAATGCGGCGGAGATGGCCTGGCTGGGCGGTGTGGAGATGGTTATGATCCATGGCGGCCACGGCTGGCTGCTTCATGAATTCCTGTCCCCGCTGAACAATCACCGGACCGACAAATTTGGCGGCTCTCTGGAAAACCGGGCGCGAATCTCCCTCATGGTGGTGGATGCCATCCGCAGGCGCTGCCCCGAACTCCTGATCGAGTTCCGGTTAAGCGGCAGTGAACTGGTAGAAGGCGGGCTGACCATTGATGATCAGGTTGAATTTGCAAAGTTACTGGATGGAAAAGTCGATCTGATTCATGTGACTGCCGGTACGTTCCATTACCCGGAAACCAATCAGCATATGGTTCCGAGCATGTTCCACCCATTTGGCGTCAATGTGGAATTTGCGGCCGCTATTAAAAAGGCCGTTAAAACACCGGTGGCCGTTGTGGGCGGTCTGGATGAACCGGAGCTGATGGAACAGGTGCTGGCCGAAGGCAAAGCCGATATCATCGCCGTGGGCCGCTCCATTATTGCCGATGCCCAGATGCCCGACAAGCTCCGCAGCGGCCGGGCCGATGATGTCACTCCCTGCATACGGTGCAACCACTGTATCAGTGAGTCCTTTGTCCCCTATGTCAAATATTCCTCCCGCCTGACACGATGCTCCGTCAATCCGGTAGCCGGGCGCGAATATACCGAAAAGGACGTCTGTCCTGCCCTCATTCCTAAAAAAGTGCTTGTCATCGGTGGCGGTCCTGCCGGTATGGAGGCGGCCATCACACTGGCCGACCGGGGACACCAGGTTATCCTGGCGGAAAAATCCGGCCGGCTGGGAGGAGCTATCCGTTTTGCCGGACACGTTTCGTTCAAATCAAAGCTGGATCAGCTTATGCAGGTATTAATCCGGAGAGTGGAACGGCGTAAGATAACCGTCATGTTGAATACCGGTATGACGCCGGAACTGGCAAGGAGCCTGAGGCCCGACGCCATCGTCTGTGCCATCGGCGCCGATCCCATCGTGCCTCCTGTGCCGGGCGTGGACCTTGAAATCGCAGTTTCCGCAGTCGGGATGCATGAGCATATGGAAGAGATTGGACAGAATGTAGTCATTCTGGGCGGAGGCCTGGTTGGATGTGAGGAAAGTATCCTTCTGGGTGAACTGGGTAAGAAAGTGACCGTCCTTGAGATGAAACCTGAGCTGTGCCGTGATGCACCTTTTCTTCACCACGAAGCAGTTCTGCTGGAAATGGAACGGCTTGGCATTACGGCCCGCACCGGCATGCGATGTACCGGCATTCTTCCGGATGGCGTTACGGCAGAGCAGGACGGGAAAGAAATCAAGCTTCCGGCCGATACGGTCATAATTGCCGCTGGCCTGGCTCCGAAGCTGGATGAAGCGGAGTCTTTCCGCTCCTGTGCCCCGGAATTCTGGAAGATTGGCGACTGCAGGCAGGCACGGAATGTCCGTCTGGCGATTCACGAAGGCTATGATGCAGGCTCTTATATTGAATAGATAAGATATATCCTGTAACATTTCATGTTGTATGAACTGTTACATATCCCTAATAATCTGGAGACCGTGTTCACACCGTAACACGGCAGAAAGGAATATGATATATGAACGCAATGATTCCAACTATCGTAATTGTATTAATACTTTATTTTGCAGCAATGGTCGTGATTGGATGGATGGGCCGCAGCAAGGCCAGCAACTTTGAAGGATATTTAAGCATGGGCCGCTCCGCCGGAGTGCTGCTTCTGATGGGAGGCGCAATCGGCGGCCAGATCGGCAACGGTTTCGTGGTCGGAGGCGCTGCAGAGGGCGCTGTCAGCGGACTTGCAGGCGCCGCCTACGGTATTGCCTGTGCGCTGTCCACAGTCGTGGTAGCTCTTTTTCTGAATAACTTTATTTATAACAACGGCTATATGTCTATGACAGACTATACCCGTAAACGTTATCACAATGAAATTCCAGGCACTATCTATGATTTGAGTACCGCTATTTCCTCCATCGGCTTAATTGCCGGACAGATTATGGCAGGCAAGGCCCTTTTTGAAGCGCTTGGGCTGCCGGGCAACGTGGGCGCTATCTCTATTGCCGTAGTGGTTCTGCTGTATTCTCAGCTTTCCGGATTGTGGGGCGCTTTTGCCACCTCCGTTATCCAGACAGGCGTTATCCTGGTCGGCCTCGTTGCCACCACGATTGTCCTGTTCAGCAAGGGCGCTGTAGGCGAGATGAGCGCAGCCATTCAGGCCGGTAACCTGGCAAGCTCCTCTCTGGATTTCAGCGGTCTGTCCGCAGCCGGTTTTGCAGGCATGATGCTGCCTCTGCTTTTAGGTATCGTAACCGACCAGCCGACTTATCAGCGTGTTAACTCCGCAAAGAGCGCGAAGATTTCCCGTATTGCCTGCTATCTTTCCTGCCTTGTTATGATTCCGCTGGCTCTGATGCCCGCCTTTATCGGCTCTTACGGTTCCTTTAAATACGGCGCCACCGGAAATAGCGCTTTCTTCGATGTCATCCTGATGGAACTTCCCGCCATTGTCTGCGCGCTGATTATCGCCGCTGTTCTGGCCGCCTGCATGTCCACCATCGACTGCGGCCTGATCACGATGTCAACTGTATTGACTCGCGATATCTGGCAGGGCACGCTGAAGAAAAACCCAACAGAGGCCCAGTTAAAGAAAATTACATTGGGAGTCAATATCGGCTTCATGGCTACCTCAACCGCTCTGGCTCTGTCCGCCAGCAGCATCCTGGGGCTTCTGAACTCCGTATACTCCTTCCTGGCTGCCGCTTGTTTCGTTCCGTTTGTCGGCGGTTTGGCCTGGAAAAGAGGCACTGCAGCCGGCGCCGTTGCCGCTTCCATCGTTGGCGTTGCCACCGTACTTATCAGTTGGACCGGTGTCGTATTCCCGTTTGGCAGTATCATACCGGCCGGAATCTTCCCTGTCATTCCGTCTGCCATCGCTTACATTATCGTAAGTCTTTGCAGCAAGAATACAGAGGCGCAGGCCGCATAGAAAACGCAATTTTGCAGGCGCCCCTGCGGGGCGAACGAACTAATACCGAGGGTGCTGCTTTAATTTTGCAGCACCCTCATTCTACTCCACCCAAATTCACCTATTCAACCGAAAGTGAGGCACCTTATGACCACCCCGTCCATTGTTATTTTAATCCTGCTGTCCTATGGAACTGCGATGCTGCTCATCAGCAGGCGAGCAAGCCGCCGGATACGCAGCTTTCAGGACACTATCGCGGCCCCCGGTCAAACTTCCCTGTTTTTGCTGGCAGGCAGCGCCATCGGCGGCCAAATCGGCAGCGGATTTGTCATCGGCGGTGCGGAATACGGCGCCCGCTACGGCATTGCGGGCGCCTGGTATGGTATCGGCTGCGGGCTTTCCTACTTTATCACTGCGGCCCTGTGCCGTTTCATCCGCACCCATCACTATGTCTCCCCGGCCGATTATTTTGCCCGCCGTTACAGCGGTCATGCGACCCGTATGATTTATACTGCCGCAAGTATCTCCTGCAGCGTTTCTCTGCTGGCCGGGCAGCTTCTGGCCGGAAGGGCCATATTCCTGACATTGGGCCTTCCGGCCCAGTGGGGTGTCGTCCTGACTGCGGTTATCGCGCTGGTATACTCAAACGCCGCTGGTTTATGGGGGTCTATGGCAGTCTCCTCCATCCAGAGCGTCATTATCTTTATCGGAATGTCCACAGCCCTGTTTCTGATGATGTCCGCTCCCGGTCCTGGGGTACTGGCAGCCGCTCTGCCTGCTTCCAGCTTTCATCTAGCGCCCTTTGGCGCCGAATTTTTAGTCTCTATGACTGCTCCCATCGTTTTGGCAAGCTCAGTGAACCAGATCTCATTCCAGAGCGCCGCCTCTGCCAAATCCCTCAAATCGGCCAGAGGCGGTTATCTTCTGGCCGGACTGACATTGATCCCGGTCGCATTCATTCCGCCCCTGCTGGGCATGTACGGGCGCGCTTTGTTTCCCGGTATTCCCGCTGAAAATGTATTTTCCTCTCTGCTGCTCACGCGCCTTCCCACCGCCGTGGCCGCCGTGATCCTGGCAGCCGTAATCTGCGCCGTGGTCTCCTCCTGCAACAGCGCTTACATTGCCGTGGCCGCAAACTTTGTCCATGATATCTACCTTGGTATGGTAAATCCCGGAGCAGACAGCAGAACCTGCCGGCGCCTGATGCTTCTGGCCGATATGGCAGTCTGCTGCATCGGAATACTTCTGGCGCTGAAAATGAACGACATTATCCGGGTACTCTCCATGGGATACAGCCTGATGGTCTCCGGCTGTCTCGTTCCCTTCCTGGGCGGCGTCATCTGGAAAAAAGGCACCAGCCGCGGAGCGCTGTACAGCGCCTTTGCAGGCATGGCAGTTTCGCTGGCCGCCTCGCTGGAACTGATACGCCTGCCTTACGCCAGTATTTCCAGCATTCTGATAAGCGCGGCGGTATATGCGGCCGTCAGTCTCCTCGCACCGGAAAAAAACGGCTGATACGGTCAGGCCATGCTGTCGCTGAATGCAAAGATTGCGGTAAATCCCGCGTCCTCCTGTTTCATCTGTTTCAGAATATCGGGTATATTGCTTTCCGCTACCGGTACTTCCCGAATCAGCTCCGGAAAAACGGGCAGCCCTGCCTCCTCATGTGCCCGGATATGTAAGACGGTCCATTCAGGCACAAAATCCGGCTGTGGCCGTTGTCAATCAGATATTTTGCAGCCAATCCGGATAAACGGCACGCCGGACTGCATTACCGCTTATTTTTTCAACCAGCCCAGGTATGTCATTCAGGCTTCCCAGTTCAAAGTCAGCAAGACTCCTGTCAAAGTTAAACCGGCGGTCTATCAGAGCCGCCACATGCATTCCGGCGCTGTGGGCCGCGGTAATCCCCACGGTGGAGTCTTCGATCACCAGGCATTCCTCCGGCTTTACCCCCAGTTTCTCTGCCGTATAAAAATAGATTTCCGGATCCGGTTTGCTCCTTTTGAACATTCCTCCGCTTACCATCAGTTCCAGACGCTCTGCCACATGGTTCATTGTCAGGATCTTTGTGACCTGCTCGATGTTGGTGGAGGATGCAACAGCCAGTTTAAATCCTCTCTCCCGTATCCAGTCCATTACCGTAAGAACCTCCGGGCGGAAAATGGCCTGATAATCCACTAACTCAAACACCTCGTCCCAGCGGCTGCGGTACTGCTGTCTTAACTCCTCCCAGGATTCACCGTTATCCACCGCCTTCTCCACCACAATCCAGCAGTCCCGTTTTGTCGTTCCAACCGTTCCGTACAGATCCTCGATCAGGATGTCCGGATTCTTTTCCTTAGCGAACTCATAGATATATTTTAAGTACTCCATCTCGCTGTCTATAATAACCCCGTCCATATCAAATATAACTGCTTTTATCATAAATCCTCCTGAATTTCTGCCTTTTGCTGTTAGTATACAGGAGAATTGCGGTTCTTTGCAAGGTCTTCCGGGGACGGCTGTAAAAAAATTCACAATTTTTCCGCCCGACTGACCTTTTCCCCGCATTGGCTTTCTGCTATAATCTATTGGTACTTTACATTATGGAACAAAGCGATTGTTGCCGTCTTGATTAACGGACGGCTGTTTATCTGAGAAAGGAGCCGCAGAAATATTCCGTAAAAGCCGGTGTTTCTGCCAGGTAAGTGATGAAATATTTCCAGCATTTTCTCGGTATCCTGTGCGCATTCTGCCTGATGATTATTTTTCTGATCACATCGGTAGAGGCTGTCGCATACTGGACCCCGGGCTATTATGAAAAAGAGTATGAAAAATATGGTGTTGCAGAGGATGTAAATATGGAAATGGAGGATCTTCTGGACGTGACGCAGGAGATGATGGCCTTTCTCCGTGGTAAGAGGGCGGATCTTCATGTCCCCACAACTGTGGGAGGCGTTCAGCGGGAGTTTTTCAATGAACGGGAGATCGCCCATATGGTCGATGTGCAGCATCTCTTTTTAGCTGCGATCGCCATCCGCAGGATTTGTGCAGTGATTATCCTTCTCAGCATCGCACTGCTTTGGCGGACGAAAGCTGATATAAAACGCCTGCTGCCTCGGATGCTCTGTATCGGTACTGCGCTGTTTTTTGCATTAACTGCTGCCCTTGCAGCCATAATATCCACAGACTTCACGAAATATTTTATACTTTTCCACAAAATATTCTTTACCAATGACCTGTGGATTCTGGATCCATCAACCGATTTGTTGATAAACATTGTCCCGGAACCATTTTTTGTGGATACCGCTGCCAGAATTGGTGTCACTTTTGCAGCGGCAACCATCCTGTTGTTCGCCATATGTATTTTTTTTATCCGCCGGACGCCGGAAAAACAGCCGTAAGGACAATCCCACCACCCCGTCCGCTGGCCTACGGCGGCGTCCTCACCTGCTTAACTAAGTGACATTGGTTCACAGCATGCCTCTTTATGCATGGTGTAAACAATAACATGGAATTTACAGACTTTTCCACATGTGGACAATTTTTCTTTACATGAAATTCGGATTCCTATATACTGTTAAATAGTAATTACGTTTATATTACAAATATTAATATATACAGTGACCGAAACCCGCTGATTATTAACAAGAACAGGATTTGATTATAGAATGAAACGAAAAATTATAAGCATGTTATTATCCCTGCTTTTGATGGCCTGGCTCTGTCCGTCCACCGTGCTGGCTTCAGCCGACTGGCCGGACAACGTGTCAATTGAGTCCGATGCAGGTATTATTATGGATGCCAACTCAGGCGCCGTAATATATGGAAAGAATATCCACGCCACGTACGCCCCGGCCAGTATCACCAAGGTCCTGACCGCATTGATTGTGCTGGAACGCTGTTCGATGGATGAGACGGTGACCTTTTCCCAGAATGCGGTGTACAATGTGGAGTCCAACAGCAGCAGCGCCGGTTATGATACCGGAGATACCGCCAGCGTAAAAGACTGTCTTTACGCCCTGCTTTTAAAGTCTGCCAATGAAGCGGCTAATGCCCTGGCTGAACACATTTCCGGCACAACGGAAGAATTTGCCGTGCTGATGAATGAAAAGGCGGCCGAGCTCGGCTGTCAGGATTCCCATTTTTCAAACCCGAGCGGACTGAATGATGAAAACCATTATGTCAGCGCTTACGACATGGCGCTGATTACAAAGGCGGCATTTGAAAACGCGGATTTTTCAAAAATAGTGGCAACTACATACTATGAGCTGCCTCCCAATAAGAAGAACCCGGAAGGCCAGGGAATTTCCCCCGGCAACAAAATGATCAAGAAAAACTGGCCGGATCAGTACCGTCCCGATGTAATCGGAGGCAAGACCGGCTATACCTCCATTGCTCTCAATACGCTGGTCATTGGCGCACAGCAGGGAGATACGAAGTTTGTTACCGTCATCCTGCACAGCTCCGGGACCCAGTACAGCGACACAAAGGCATTGCTGAACTTTGGATTTAATAATTTTAAAGCGGTAAGAATAGCCGATTATGATAAAACATTTTCTACCATTGGCGACGATTTGAAAATATCCGGCCTGCCCACCTCTGAAAAGCAGGTGCTGACCATTGATCCGGACAGTAAAATTATTCTTCCGGTTACAGCGGACTTTTCCGAAACAACCGTATCTCTTGATTACACACTGCCGGCCGGAGCTCCGTCCGGGGCAATCGCCTGCGTAAATTACCTGCTGGGAGAAAGAACGGTTGGACACGCTTACCTTACATTAAAGGATGCTGTCTCCGATGCCGGTTTGGCTCTGCCCCAGGCGCTCCTTGAAGTGCAGCCGTCAGCGTTGGCTCCCGCTGCTGAAAATCCGGATATTTCACATCCGGAGGACAAAGAACCGGCCCCAGGACCGTCAGCGCGAAACGCGGATGGAGCAGCACAGCCGCCCGAATCGGAGCCGTCAAAACAGGACGGCAATAAATTCAGTATTTCCCTCAAAATACCGTCGCTGTTCTGGAAGATTCTCGCCGTCGTCGTTGTTGTTGGCGGTTCCGGGACATTTGCCGTATTGGTCTTCAAACGGCGCAGGGCGCAGGAAGAGGCGGCTTTACTGGAGCGGCGCCGGCGCAGAGCCGAGCGGTTAAAGGAAACGGGAATTTCGGAAGCTGATTTTGACCTGATGATGCAGCAGAAGAGAATTTCCTCCCCTGAGCGGGAACGGAAAGCTCCCGCCGGTAAAGGACGAAAAAGAAAATAGCGTTACTAGGTTTCTGGCCGGATGGAGAACTACAGCGTTTCTGGACATTCATTCTTCCAGCAAAGAGAATCGTCCATGATATAATGGCGGCGCTGCCCGCTGGACTTAGCCTTGTATTCGATTGCCTCCGTGGGACATCCCCCGATACAGGCCATGCAGTGGGTGCAGCGGCCCTTCCATACGGGTTTTCCGCCTTCAATGGATATGTTGTTCAGCGGACATCGCAGGGCGCATTTTCCGCAGGAGATACATTTATCAGAAACAGTAAAACCTTTATCTTTTACAAAAAGTCTGTAAAACAGCGGATTGACGGGGCCGCTTTCAATCTTGCCGACAAGGGAAACCGGCTGCGCGGTCAATGTCTCTCCTGATTGAATCTGCCTTGCAAGATCGGTTATGACCGGACCGGCTTTTTCAATAATTTCCCGGCTTTCGGATTCACCTGGGGTGGGAAACAGAGCCAGATAATTTTCCGGCATAAGCACCGAACACAGACCGCGATAATGCAGCCCTTTTCGGCGGCAGAGTTTTTCCGCATAAACAGCGGCATTTCCGCCGCTGCCGCCGCAGGTCAATATAAAATAAGCATCGCGGCTGCCTTCAAAATCATTCTCCATAATCCATTGCTCCACCACCCTTGGCAGACGCCAGGAATATACAGGAGCAACAAATACCAGCGGGCGTTCCGAACGGAACACCGCTTTTTCTCCCTTCTTCATATATCGGTTAATCGATACTGCCTTATCGCGTGTCATTTCTGCTATCCGGACTGCCACTAGCTGGCTGTTCCCCGTACCACTAAAATAAAAAACCATATGCTCCTCCTCTTGACAGATTAAAGAAATCTTTATATGATACATATTGTATCACATAGATCGTTGATGTCAATGCGTCAACCTGAGACAAAATATGGGAAAATTTATCATCATGGATAAAAGAAAAATAGCCAATCAACTGGTAAAAGACCGTTTATTCTCGGCACTGGTTGATTTTGCAGGCGAAAAAGACTGGTCAAAGGTTAAAGTTACAGAGTTAATTGAAAAATCCGGTGTTGCCCGGGCTTCTTTCTACCGGAACTTTAAATCGGTGGAAGAAATTATCGGCTATGGAATCCATAAACTGAGTCTTGAATATCATGAAAAAATGCCGGCCTTAACTGAGAGTCCGCACAGCAGGGAGATGATACTGTATAAGTTCCGGTTCTACCGTGAACATGCCGATCTCGTGCTGGCGTTTCACCATGCAAAGATTTCCACCACTCTGCTGGATGTTATCACAGACTGTGAGATTGATGCCTACGGCGATATGCCGGCCAATTCCATTGCAAAATATGAGCTTTATTATTTTGCCGGCGCATTTTATAATATGCTGCTCTGCTGGCTTGAGGGCGGCATGAGGGAAACTCCCGAAGCCATGACCGACGAGTTTTTACGGATTGCCGGCAGTTTCAGCCAGCGCCAGGGCGCGCCTGAAAATCTATAGCGATTACCGGCATGCTCCCCGCGCAGGTCACCGCCTTCAATACAAATGGGAGAATACCGTTTCCGATATTCTCCCACTATCTTTTTAAAGTGTTCCGCATTCTTCTGATACAGATTTATCCGAATTATTTCTGAATGCCCGCTTCGCTTTGTTGCGATCTGCCCGCTTCTTTTTTGCTTCTTCCTTCTTTTTCGTAATCAGAGCCGCACCGTCTTCTCCTATCAGCTTTGTCGTCTTAACGGCAAAGACGGAACCGTCCTCCGATTTTTTAATGCGGATTTTGCCCTTCATATAACCGTGTTCCGGGCAATAAGCAAGGCAAAAATAGAACTTCTGGTTTGAGGAAAACCATCTAATCTTTTTCCTTAGTGTACGGCGGCATTTGTAGCAGACCATGTCCGTCACTCTGCGCTCCTCAAGTATTCTTTCTTTTGTATCATACATCCTGGATACGAACTTCGCATATCCCGGAAATTCCAGGTAAATCTCATCTTCCTCTGTCTCCGGCGGCCTGTAATAATCCACTGAGACATACTCCACCATGCTGTAAAAATCCATCTCGGCCATGATACGCCCGGTATAATACGCATCATCGAGCGCCCGGTGAAACGGCCTGTCTTCCGCAATCCCCAGCTCCTCCACAACCGTATCCAGCGAATCCTTCTGCTTATCTCCCCGAATCAGTCCGTAAATTTTCTGAAGATCGTAATACAGCAGCGGCATTCGGAAAGGAATATCCAGGCCATGGTACACCATATTCCTCTGAAGCTCCGTCAAATCCATGGAACCCCAGGTACAGAATTTATAGTCGTCCCCGCACCAGGCCAGAAACTCTTCCATGGCCTTGCCGAACTCCTCGCCTTCCATATTCAGTTCATCCATCGACATGTGGGTTACTTCAGAAATTTTAAAGTGCATCTGCCGGTATACTCTGGGCCGGATCAGACGGCGGAATTCCGATATGATTTGTAAACTAGCATTCAGCTTGACCGCGCCGATTTCAATAATTTCAAACGGCAGCCGATCCATGGAGCCGTCTTTCCCAAGAGGACTCTGATTCCATTCCAAGTCTAATACAATATACTGTCCCATAACTATACATTCCAATCATTCATTTGGTATCAAGTCACACTATATAACTTTACCACATTATGAGACATAAGTCGAGTATTATTAGGTGGTTGAAATTTCCTGGTCCAGGTTTTGTTAAGCAGGTGAGGACGCCGCCGGGACGGCCGGCGGACGGGGTTGTGGGGTGATTGGATGAGTCTTATCCTTCCCCTGTTTTCTTTCGCACCGGCAAAATGGCTCAGCCTTTTTTCGGCTGTGTCATCAGGCTGACCGCCACATAGGCAATCAGAGACGGCAATATCGGGAAGATGGATGCCATCGGCATCTGTAATCCCATTTTATTGACAATAACACAGGCAATTCCAATCAGGAAGCTGGCAATGGCACCCTGGGTCGTCCCTTTCTTCCAGAGGATTCCGCCCGCTATCATTACCAATCCTCCAGCCGTCATAAAAGTATAGGCCATGGACAGCAGGGAGATAATGCTGGAAAACTGCAATGACAGGATAAGGGCAATTAAACCGACAATCACCGTTGACCAGGTTGTCATTTTTGCCAGTGTCTTCTCACTGGCCTGAGGATTTATATGTTTATAGTAGATATCGCTGACAATATTGGCTGTGATGGTTACAAGACCGCCGTCACAGGTAGACATAACCGCAGCACAGATGGAAGCGATTAAAAGTCCGGCCAGGACGGGAGGCATTGCCTCGAACAGTACCTGGAAAATAATCGTTCCGTTTGCCGCATCCGGCCACAATGCCTTTCCGTACATTCCAATCAGTACAGGCAGGACTACAAACGGAATAATCATACATGCCGCGATGACCGGAGCCATCACTGCCGTCTTTTCCTCTTTACAGGAGACGGTACGCTGGAACGCGGCTGACGATACCAGCCCATAGAGAGCCGTCGGACCCAGCATCATGATGAATGTCTCCATGCTGAAGGGAACCATCTGGAAGCTTTCTGCCGGCAGATTCTGAGCCATAAGCTGAAAGCCGCCCTGACTTCCGATAAATATAACCGTGACAATCACTGTGATAAATATAACCGTACTCTGGATTACATCGGTCATCATTACGCCCCAGAGTCCGGACAGGGACGAGTAGATAATGACAATTAGCGTTGTGATAATGGCTCCAAGCACCGGGTTTACCCCGATATATTCAAAGAGCCGCTTTCCGGCCATGATTTGTCCGGCCATTACCGCCGTATTGGCCGCTCCGTTCAGGACCGCCATCAGAATCGTCGTAACCTTATCACCGTATCTCTGTTCCAGCATATCAGACAGCGTAACACAATTTCCCCGGTATACCCGCCTCGACATAACTGCCGAAAATAATAGGTAGGATAAAGCCGCGCCGACTCCGAACCACATTCCCCCGATTCCATATACAGCGCCATATTCGGCGCCTCCTACCACAATACCGTTTCCGATATGGGAACCGATGTAGGAACCGGTCACCAACAGAAGCGTTCCCTGCTTTCCGGCCGTCATGAAATCATTCATGCTCCCGCCGTATTTTCTTCCCGCAAGGCCAATCCCAACCATTACCACCATGTAAATTCCCAGAATCACTAAAACTACACTCAAACTGCTCATCTGTAACTCCCTTCCCCCTCTAATTTAAAATTCCAATCTCCTTTGCCTGATATTCCAGTTCCTCCCTGAAAGCCGGGTGGGCAATATTTACCAGCTCCCGGGCGCGCTCCTGTACGGATTTTCCTGCCAGAACCGCGATTCCGTATTCTGATACCACGTATTCCACCATCGTGCGGCTCAGAGATACCGGCGTCCCCGGCTCAAAGTAAGGAACGATTTTCGAATACTTTCCATTCTTTGTCACCGACTCTATCACGATGATCGATTTACCGTCCGGACAGCTCACGGCCCCTGTTGCAAAATCTCCGATTCCGCCCATGCCGGAATGCTGGCTGCCTTTCAGGAATTCGGCATTGGCCTGCCCGAGAAGATCTACCTGTACGGCGTTATTGATGGCCGTCATCTTATTATTTTGTGCAATTACTGCCGGTGTCAGGACATGGTTGCAGCAGTCCAGGCGGATCTCCAGGTTATCTTTCACATAATCAAACAGCTCCTGGGAACCGACCACCTGGGTGCAGACGGAAACTCCCGGATTCAATGATTTTTTCCTGTTTGTAACCAGTCCCTTTTTTGTAAGGTTCATCAGCAGATCACCGTATATTTCGGTGTGGACTCCCAGATCATGCGCATTTTCCAGATACATCATGGCAGAGGAATTCAGTCTTCCGATTCCCACCTCCAGCGTGGCTTCATCCTCCACCAGCTCCGACAGGTAACCGCCGATTGCCTTGTAAATCTCCCTGTTTTCGTCGGAGTCGTCAATCCGGCCCACATTCAGAGGATACCCGTCCCCCTCCACAATGTAATCAAATTCGGAAATATGCATCACATTATCACCGTATACAAAGGGGAGCTTATCATTAATTTCCGCTATCGCAAGCGGGACGGCCCTACATACATCTGCCATCATATCGGCAGAATTACCAAAGGAGACGAAACCGTCTTTGTTGGGAGCCGACACGCAGGTGATTGCGGCCCGGCACTTAAAATTCTCAAGCGCCACTTTGGTAAAACCGGAAAAGCCGCAGGGGATAAACTGCATCCGTCCGTTCCTGATATATTCCCGGTTAATTCCGTCCATAAAGCTGGTATAAACTGTCAGCCCCCTTCCCATGTTGGGCAGAAGCTGCGGAAAATCTTCTTCCGGGGCATAGTAGACGGCATCCGTCAGGTCCTTCCTTTTTCCAAGCTCCGAAAGGATACCAGCCGGCTCCCTGGCTCCGCAGCAGAAGCTGTCCCCGTTCTGTATCATAGCAGCTGCCCGGGACGCCGTAATCAGTCTGTCAGCATATTGTACTTTCCATAATCGTTCCATGGTTTAGCCTCCGTTATTATTTACCGTATTGTTTTTTCAGAGCCGTGGTCAGTCCGCCCTCTGCAATGTCACTTCTGAATTCATCTACCCCGGTTGTCTGCATGTGGATTCTGCCCAGGTTGAACATTTCGGACACAAAATCGATAGTGCTTCTAAAGCCCTGCAGCTCATAACATTTGTTCAGCGAATATTTGATTATCTTGGCGCTCTCCGGCGGTATCTGGGCAATCCGGTTTGCCACGGCCATCGCCGTCTCCTCCAGATTCTCATAGGGAACTACCTGATTTACCACATTCATATCACGCATCTCCGCTGCCGTAAAGAACTTGCTCAGGTAGAAGAACTCCCTTACCTTGTTAAACGGCATTTTCCATACTTCCATCGGAAATTCCGGCACGTATCCCAGAATAATTTCAGGATTTCCAAATGAGGCGTCTTCCGAAGCGATGACCATATCGCTGAGCATGGCGAGGGTGATTCCTCCGCCGATACAGTAGCCCTGGATTGCCGCTACAATTGGTTTTGGGAAGTTCCACATCCGCATGAAGAATTTGATTTCCTCCGAGGTGTCTTTCCTGCGCTCCACAACGCCCGTAATGTTATGTTCCATTGCCTCCTTCAAATCAAAGCCCGCCGTAAACGCTTTTTCACCGGCTCCTCCCAGAATGACGACGCGTACTTTTGGATCCTCGGCCGCCTGCTTTAATGCCTCGTCGATACCGTGGATTACGGCGCTGTTTAATGCATTTCTCTTTTCCGGTCTGTTGATGATGATTTTTGCAATCATTCCCTGCTTTTCATATAATAATTCACTCATTATCTCTTATCCTTTCTTTCCTTTCGTCTCAGCCGATGCGGTCAGGGGCTTATTATCAGTTAGCGAGTCCCTCCTGCAATACGGTGTACCTCTAAATCTCTTTGACCTTCTTAATCTCCCTGATTAATTCCGGAATCACTTCCAGCAGATCGCCGACGATACCGTAATCAGCCACCCCGAAAATCGGGGCATCCGGGTCCTTGTTGATTGCCACGATTGTCTCTGCCCCCGACATTCCTGCCAGGTGCTGGATTGCTCCCGAAATCCCGCATGCTATGTAGAGCTTTGGAGCCACGGTTTTGCCCGTCTGTCCAACCTGATGCGCGTGGGGGATCCAATCCGCGTCCACACAGGCCCTGGAAGAACCGACCGCCCCGCCCAGGACATCCGCCAGTTCACGGATATAGGAGAAATTCTCAGCCTTTCCGATTCCGCGGCCGCCGGATACAATGATTTCCGCTTCTTCCAGGTTAACCGACTGGACTACTTCTTTGATTCGTTCCACGATCTCCGTCCTGATACGTTCCGGCTTTATCCCGGCACTTTCCCCTATCAGCTTCTGTTCTGCCGCGCTGCCGTCTTCGTCCGGCACGGGCTTTTTAAATACCCCGGGTCTCACGGTTCCCATCTGAGGACGGTGTTCCGGGCAGAGGATTGTCGCCATCAGGTTTCCGCCAAATGCAGGTCTTGTCCACTCCACATTTTTTGTCATGCTGTCAATATCGAGCGCCGTGCAGTCGGCCGTAAGCCCGGTCTTTAACCTGCATGCAAGACGCGGTCCCAGGTCCCTTCCGTTATTGGTGGCTCCCATCAGGATTACCAGGGGCCTGTGTCTCTCCACCAGCTCCGTCATGCAATCCGCATACACATCCGTTCTGTAATTTCGGTACTCCTCCCCCTCTATGAAAAGCACTTCGTCGGCTCCATAAGCCGCCGCCTGTCTTGCCGCTTCCCTGACGCCGTAACCGGGAATCACCGCAACCAGCTTTTCCCCTATTTTGTCCGCCAGCAGCCGGCCGGGAGTTAAAAGCTCGAATCCGACCGGTTTGGCTTTTCCCTCTTCTGTCTCAATAAATACCCAGATATTCTTATATTCCTGCTTTTGTTCCACGTTACTTCCCTCCCGAATCGTCACACCAATTTTTTCTCATCTAAAAATCCGGCCATACCTGCTGCCGCCTCCGCAGCCGTCTTGCCTTCCACCTTGATTCCCGTCTTTGTCCTGACCGGCGTAAATGTCTTTTTAACCTTCGTCGGTGATCCTTTCAGGCCGCATTTTTCCACATCGATTTCAAGCGTCTGGGCGGTAAGCACGGGGATTTCGGCTTTGGACGCCCTCATTTTCCCTTTGATGGACGGCAGTCTTGTCTCCCCGGAGATTTTCGTTACCGTTACCACTGCCGGAAGTTTTGTTTTAATCATGTCGTAACCGTCGTCATTCTCCCGTTTCACTAAAACCCCGTCCTCCGACAGCTCTGCATCGGATGCGTAGGTAATCTGGGGGAGGTCCAGATGTTCCGCCATCTCCGGTCCAACCTGGGCCGTATCTCCGTCTATCGCCTGTTTGCCGCAGAGGATCAGTCCGACGTCTCCCAGCTCTTTGCTCAGCCACGCAACTGCCCGGGACAGTACAAAGCTGGTCGCCAGCGTGTCGGAACCGCCGAACGCCCTGTCGCTGATGAGCCATGCCCGATCCGCTCCTACCGCCAGACATTCCTTTAACGCTTCTTTGGCCTGCTCCGGTCCCATGGAAATAACAAGGACTTCCGCCCCATAGCGTTCCTTCAAACGGAGTGCCGTTTCCAGGGCATATGCGTCATATGGATTCACGATGCTGGGGACACCGGCGCGTATCAGTGTGTTTGTCACAGGATCAATTTTAATTTCCGTTGTATCGGGAACCTGTTTTACACATACAATAATCTTCATATTCTTCTTCCACCGTCCTTTTAATTTTCTATGTATTTATTGTATCAGAGCGAATTTTCTAAAAATAGCAGTTTAAATTTTTACAGGAATGCAACTGAAAGTTGCATCCAAAAATAAAGTGATGTATAATATAGGTCACAGTTCATCCTGCCAAAACAGGCAGTACGGTGAAGATACCATAGATACGTGTGCACATATACTGGAAGGTGAGATTATTGGAAATACGACAGTTACGTTATTTCATGCAGGTATGTGAGAGCGGCAGCCTTTTAAAGGCCTCGGAAGTGCTTTTTATCTCCCACCAGGCTCTCAGCAAATCCCTGTCGTTACTGGAGAAGGAACTGGGCGCCGCCCTGTTCTACCGGACCCCCAAGGGCATGATCCCGACCCAGTTCGGCCAGGAGCTTCTGGAGGACAGCCGCCCGATTCTTGCGGAATGGGACCAGCTAAATCTGAAGCTGGAAGAATCGGCCACGCGCCACAAGGGAAAAATACGGCTTGGCCTGTCGGGAGGACTGATTTACTTCGGTTCAAAAAAGATCTGGGAATATTTTAAAGAGCTGCACCCGCATACGGAAATTGAACCGTATGAGCACGGCTATATCGAGGGCCTAAAGTGTCTGAAAGCGGGGACGCTGGATGCTGTCGTGATATCCGATTATGAGAATACGGACGGCTTCATCACCTACAGCCTGCCCTCCACCAGACGTCTTTTGATTGTGGAAAAAAGCAATCCTCTCGCATCGAAGGAGGAGCTGGAAATTAAAGATTTGAGAAATGAAAAATTTATTTTATGCATCAATGATTTTGCGTACAATAAATTCCTGCGGCTTTGCCAGGCGGAGGGATTCACCCCCGACGTTCGCCGTACCAGCGACACGGTTTACATGTACAAGCTGTGCAGTGAAGACGGCCTGTGCGGCCTGTGCATCGACTCCAATACGTCGAATCTGGTTCCCAAATATCCGGAACTGCGGGCCATACCATTTAAAGACAATGCGTTTCCCTATCCGATGATGCTGGCCGTAAGAAATAATTATCCAAAACCAACACTGATCAAAGAACTGGTGGACTTCCTCACCTATTCCCTGAACAGCGTCTTATACTAACGAGACGGAGGAATGTCATGACACATACACTTTATTACAAATTTATCCTGGGCTATCTGCTGTTCGGCTTCCTGGGTTTTGTTACGATAGCAACCGTATCATCTAATCTGACCTATGAACATCTGATTGAGCAGAAGGCGGAAGCCCTGTATGACGAGGCAACCATGATTGCCGATAACTGCAGCAAGGTATATGAGGGGAAGTATCTGGACCTGGCAACCGCTTATCCTCAACTGGATGCGGTCGCAACCTACATGAAGGCCAGGATCTGGATTATGGACCACAGCGGGATTATCACCGCCGACAGCAGCCGGAAAGCAGCCGGCACTGCCGTGGAAGGCTTTGATCCGACTGCCCAGGGAAACCGGCTTTACACCATCGGCCGGTATTACGGGATGTTTGACAGCGATGTCCTGTCTGTCTCCTCCCCCATTACGGGAAACATGAATACCTACGGTTATATTACCATTCACCTTCCTATCAGTGTTATTAAGGCGGAGCAGAACGGATTCCTGAATATTGTGTACATTACATCGGGGATTATTTTTGCCCTGTCCCTGATTATCTTGCTGATATTTACGAAAATCGTCTATTTCCCGCTCAAGAAAATAACCTATGCAGCCAATGAGTACGCGGCGGGAAATCTGTCACACAACATAAAAATAACGAGCCATGATGAGATCGGCTATCTGGCTAACACGCTGAACTATATGTCCAGCGAACTGAATGATATGGAAGAATACCAGAGAAAGTTCATCGCCAATGTCTCCCATGATTTCCGCTCCCCTCTGACCTCCATCAAAGGTTATCTGGAAGCAATCCTGGACGGGACAATCCCGCCGGAGCTGTACCAAAAATACCTGGGAATCATCATCTCCGAAACCGAGCGCTTAAATAAGCTGACCCAGGGCATGCTGACTCTCAATTCACTGGACAGCAAAGGCTATCTGAGCCGGACTAATTTCGATATCAACAGGACCGTCAAGGATACGGCGGCCACTTTTGAAGGCACATGCAGTGCAAAAAGAATCACTTTTGATCTCACCTTCTCCGATTCCATCCAGATGGTCTACGCTGATCTCGGCAAGATTCAGCAGGTTCTCTACAATCTGATTGACAATGCCATCAAATTCAGCCGGGAGGATTCGGTCATCTATATCCAGACCTCGGTACGCTATGAGAAGGTATTTGTGTCGGTGAAGGATACCGGTGTTGGTATCCCAAAGAATAATATCAAAAAGATATGGGAGCGTTTTTATAAGAGCGATGTATCCCGTGGAAAAGACAAGAAAGGAACCGGACTCGGCCTGGCCATTGTCAAAGAAATTATACAGGCCCACGGTGAAAATATTGATGTGGTCAGTACGGAAGGCGTTGGAACGGAATTTATTTTCAGCCTGCCGAAAGCGACGACGCTATAGGAAGACAGGGAGGGGGGGCCGCCGCAATATGGCCCTGCGATATAACGGGTAAGGCCGATTACACGGAGCCCCTCTAAAACGCCTGCCATGGGTCGTCCTCCTCTCTGTTCATACTGTTTTTATTTTATTAAATGTCCCGCAATCACCGTTCTCTGAATCTGGTTTGTACCCTCAAAAATCATAAATATCTTGGCGTCACGCATCAGTTTTTCCACTTCATATTCTCTGGAATATCCATATCCGGAGAATATCTGTACCGCATCGAGTGTGTTCTGCATGGCGGCTTCCGATGAGAATGTCTTGGCAACCGCGTTCATCTTTCCGTCCACAGCCCCGCTGTCAATCATCGCAGCGCACTGATATACAAGGCTCCTGGCCGCCTGGTTCCTGATTTCCATATCTGCAAGCATAAACTGGATTGCCTGCAGCTTCGCTATCGGTTTTCCGAATGTCACCCTGGTCTTTGCATAGTCTACACTCAGGTCAATAGCTCTCTGACTCAGCCCCGCCGCCATGGCCGCGCATTCCAGTCTGGTTCTGTCCAGTGTCTGCATTGCCAGCTTGAATCCTTTTCCCTCTGCCCCCAGAAGATGATCTTCCGGTACATGTACTTCCTCCAGTATCACATCAGCCGTGGTGGAAAGGCGGATTCCCATTTTGTCCTCGTGTTTTCCAATCGAAAGCCCCTCTCTGCCGCGTTCAACAAGAAATGCTGAAATCCCTTTCGTTCCCGCGTCCGGCTCCGTCTTGGCAAAGACAACGTAGAAATCAGCATGGGGTGCATTGGTTATAAAACATTTGCGGCCTGTAATTATGTACTCCCCATCCTTCTTTACCGCCTTTGTCCTGATAGCTCCCGCGTCAGAGCCTGCGTCCGGCTCCGTCAGGCAAAAGGACCCCATGCCTCCGTTGATCAGCGCGTCAGCTGCATACTGTTTCTGCTCCTTCGTCCCTGCAAGAAGAATCGGCTTCATCGCCAAAGTGCTGGCCTGTACGGCAACGGAGAATCCAGCGTCTGCCCTGGCAAATTCCTCTGCTACAAGAATATTGGCAAATGTGCCAAGTCCGGCTCCTCCAAACTCTTCCGGAATACACAGGGACGTATATCCCAGCCCGGCTGCTTCTTTATACACCGAAAGCGGCGTTTCCCCCTTCAAATCGTACTCCTTTGATACCGGCCTTATCTTTGCCTCGGCAAACTCTCTGGCCATTTCCTGAATCTCTCTGTTTTCCTCTGATAAAATATGCGGCATTTCTGTCCTCCTGTTTTCTCCCTGTTTACCTGAAGCCGGATACGTCCATGTCACGTATCAGACACCAGAATTTCAATCGTTCTAAATTTCGTATACTATTCCGGAATCATAATATTTTCTAATGATTTTATTCTAGCAGATATAATTATCTAAAAATAGCAGATTGCATTTTTACCATGATGCAACCATGAGTTGCATAGTTACGGCTCACGGGTCCCCCAACCTCAACTAAATCTCCATTGCAAAATCCCGTCATAAATGATATTGTTAAATCAATAAAAACACATGCAGAAATTATAAAATACAGCGTATCAAATCCAATAAATCACATGGCCGGGCAGCAACTGCTCTGGCTCTGGAGGAACTTTATATGAGCATAACGAACGGCCCAGCTGAAAAGACTGTCAGAGCTTTTTTAGACGCCTATTTGAAAAAAAGGGACATAAATACTGTCCTCTCTCTTCTGACAGATGAAATCCAATGGATCGGCATCGGAACCGATGGCAGCCTGTGTGGTATCCAGAAGGTGGAGGCTGCCCTGAAAGAAGAATACTCCCAGGATCCGGAGCCCTATCTGCCGGAATTAACTAACTCCTGTGAGACGTCGGTATCCCAGGATGACGCTGTTTTTATGGCTGATTTAACAATAATGAGACCCGTCTCTTCCGGCCCACTCTTCACTTTAAAGGCCAGGATAAGCGCTGCCTGCATCCATACTCCGGACGGCTGGAAAATTGCCGCTGTGCATATGTCCGCCCCCAGTGTTTTACAGGGTGTCTCCGGCTCCGTCAGTCAGGACACGGGTGAAGATCTGCTGAACCACAGCGTTTTTCTCAATATCGATCAGAATAAGCAGGCAATACTGCAAAATCACCGGCTGGCGGCACAACTGGAAGCCCGCAACCAGATTTTGAATATTGCCTTAGAACATACATCAATCTGTGAATTTTATTATTATCCGTTAATCCGGACCTGTGTCATTCCCCGCCGTACCTGTGAATACTATCACTGCAGCGAACGGTATGAACAGATGCCGGACAGCTTCCTGGATTCCTTTGTCGTCCCCTCCTGCCACGCCGCCTGCCGGGAAATGTATGAGGCCATCCATAACGGATTGGGAACTGCCAATGCAGAGTTCCAGACACTCTCCGGCTCCTGGTGCCGGGAATTTATGTCAACCGTAACCTGGACGGAAGACGGGCGGCCCGACTTTGTTGTGGGTATCATTGAAGACATTACCAATCAGAAGGGAATGGCCAGCGCGCTGGAAAACGCGAAATCCCGTGACAGCCTGACCGGCTTATGGAATAAGGAGACCGGCACAAGGCTGGCCCAGAAATGTATGCAGGAAAAACCGGAAGGGGAAAACTGTGTTCTGATGCTCCTGGATATGGACAATTTCGGCCAGCTTAATGAGAAAGAGGGAACCTCCTTTGCCAATGCCGTCCTTCTGGAAGTGGCCGATATATTGCGCGGCTCCACCTCTGAACAGGATCTCCAGATCCGTCTGGGCGGCGATGAGTTTATGCTGTTTATCAGGAATTGTGATAAAAAACAGGCTACCGTGCTCGGCCCCCGTATCGCCGACCAGGTTCAAAATCTCATGATTCTACCGGGCAGAGAGAGCCGGATCAGCGTCAGTATCGGTATGTGTTCCACCGAAGTCGTCAATAACTACAGCGGCCTCTACCGATGCGCAGAAAGTACGCTGAATTATGTCAAAGAGCGCTGCCGTGGACACGCCGCCTGCTATCTCGACACCTCCAATGAGCTTGGAGTTATGCTGACCAATCTCTATACGGAAAAATACATTGTCAATACTATTGAACAGGAAGATGCGCAGCGCGGAGAAAATCTGATATCCTTCGCTCTGGATCTGCTGGGGAAATCGAAAAATCTGGAGGATGCCGTCTCCCTGTTGTTCGCAAGAATTGGAAAGATTTATCATATGGACCGTGTATCCCTGCTTGAAATTGATCCTTCTTTCCTCTCCTGCCGTTTTACATACCAGTGGTCAAATGATATGTCTTATATTCATATAAATAAGCCTTATTATATTACCCGAGAAAAATACGAGGCTGCCGCCATGCGGTATGCATCCGACGGGCTGTGCGATGTCTGTCCGAACAAAGAGATTTCCCCATTCCCCTCCTGCCTCCATTTTGCAATATGGAATAACGGCGTCTATATCGGCGCCATCGGATTCGAAGTCTGCCAGGAAAATTATATCTGGACAAAAGAACAGCGCCGTGTGCTGGCGGAGATTGGTAAAATTGTTCCCTCCTTTGTCATGAAAGCCCGTGCCGATGCCGTCAGCCAGGCAAAAACAGATTTCCTTTCCCGTATGAGCCACGAAATACGGACCCCGATGAATGCAATCGTCGGTATGACCGCTATCGCACGTTCTGCCGCCGGAAATAAGGAGCAGGTATTGGAATGTCTGGAAAAACTTGATAACTCCAGCAAGTACTTACTTCACCTTGTCAATGATATCCTGGATATGTCCCGGATTGAGAGCGGGAAAATGGAACTGAACCCAACACCGATGCTTCTTTCATCCTTTCTGTCCTCCATAGACGAGATGGTGCGGATGCAGGCCGAAGCAAAGGGACTTTCCTTTACCATACAAAATGACTGCCGTACCGAACGGCATTTAACAGCCGATCAGCTAAGGCTTGAACAGGTTCTGCTGAATCTCATCGGAAATGCCATTAAATTTACAGATGTGGGAGGTTCCATTACTCTTCATATTCATCCTGTTAAAGAAGAAGATACCGGGCTGGCCCTGCGCTTTTCACTGGCGGATACTGGCATCGGCATTTCCCCGGAAGTCCTGCCGTCTATCTTTAACGCGTTTGAACAGGGAGCAAAAAATATCTCTTCACAATATGGCGGTACCGGCCTTGGGCTTGCCATCTCCAGCCGGCTGGTACAGATGATGGGAGGCGTTCTGGATGTAAAAAGTGAACCCGGCCGCGGCTCCGAATTCTTTTTTACCGTCTCTCTCCCATACAGCGAGGTTCCGGCACCCCAGCACGAAATATTAAATGAGTCCCCCTCCTATAGTTTTAACGGCAAACGGCTTTTAGTTGTGGAGGATAATGAAATTAACCGTGAAATAGCCCAGACCCTTCTTGAAATGAATGACTTTTTCGTAGAGACAGCAGGAAATGGGCAGATTGCCCTTCAGATGTTCTGTAAAAAAGAACCTTTTTACTATGATGCCATTTTAATGGATATCCATATGCCGGTTCTGGATGGAATTGAGACGACAAAGAGACTTCGTACCATGGGCAGGGCCGATTCCCGAACCATCCCGATTATTGCAATGACGGCCAATGCCTTTAGTGAGGACAGCCGCAAGTCACTGCAAATCGGTATGAACGGGCATTTATCAAAACCCATCCAGATTCAGGAGCTTCTGAAAATGCTGAACCATTGTTTTAACACAGAGACAGCTCTCCCATAATCAATAGCCAAGCTTACCCCGGCGGATTTACATTGCTAATATCAAAAAGGCTATGGTATAATTGTTCGTAGATTGAACAACTTTACCATAGCCTTATTCATTGATGGCAGTGATACGTTCATGGCTCATGCTTTTTATCGTACTGTACATCAATTCAAATTTCGGGGGAAACACTATGTATGAAAAAACCGCCACACCATCCGGAGAGGAACCTTTCCGCCGGAAAAAGACCACTAAATGGAACCAAACCATCTCATTCAAAATCAATCTCAGTATCCTGACAGTTCTGGTGCCCTCACTCATTATACTGGTACTAATAGCCTGCTTTGCCACTGCCGGTACCATATCCGATTTGAATAACCGGCTGCTCGATGCCCAGACCGATTACGCCGTGGCTTCCGTCGATGATTTTTTCAGGGGGAAAATAGCCGTGGCAGGAACGTTTGAAGAGAATTCCACGCTGCAGAACTACTTTGAGGCCGTCTCTTCTCCTCAGGACATCCGCACCTATGATAATATGGATGCCGTGTTAAAAGAATTGTCCGACGCGTTAGGTCTTATGCAGAATGAGAAAGTGCTGCAGGTTTGGGCGGCTGATTCCGATACTGACACCTATCTGCTTTCCGACGGCAGTACCGTTGCGGCAAATCTTGACGGTAATGAATGGTACCACCGGCTGCTTACCACGAAGGACATCGTGATTTCCGATCCCTTTCTGGATCCCGCCACCGGAGAGATCATTGTCTCGATCGTAAACCCGGTTTTTTCTGAATCAGGCAGCGAGATTGCCGGTCTGACCGGTTTAGATGTCTATTTAAGCAGTCTGGGCCAGGTAATCTCATCGATCAAAGTCGGGGAACACGGTTATCTTGAACTTATCTCCAATAATTCGGATTACATATACAGCGACGATCCGAGCGCATCGGGCAGGAATGTTTCCGAACTCGATATCCCCCAGGAGTATAAAGATAAGGTTCACAGCAATTATAATGGCGTTCTCAACTTCAGTTATAGCGGCATCCGGTATACCTCCATGTTCAGAAACAGCGCAACGACCGGCTGGCTGGCTGTCGCCACGCTGCCGATTTCGGAGGTAAATGCGACACGCAACCGGCTGCTCACCATACTGGGTGTGCTGTCCCTCATAATTCTGGCCGGACTTACAACTGTTATCGTGTTTATTGTACACCGTACCATGAAACCTCTTGCCGGTATCAGCAGAAGCATGGAAGAGTTCTCACAGGGTAATCTGGGCGTCGACATTCCTCTCGGCCGGACAGATGATGAAATCGGCAGAATGGCCGGCAGCATCCGTTCGTCTGTTGCCGCTCTCAAGGATATGATTCATAATGTCACACGCGTCCTGGAAGAAATTTCCCGGGGCAATCTGAAGCTGTCCGTAGACGGTAATTATTTAGGAGATTTTTCTTTTATAGGGGATGCCCTGGAGCAGATTATAAAATCCCTGAATTATACGCTTTCCCAAATCAGCTCATCCGCCCAGCAGGTAGCCTATGGCTCCGAACAGGGGGCCTGCGGCGCGCAGTCGATGGCTCAGGGCGCTACGGAACAGGCGGCGGCGGCAGAGGAACTGGCGGCGGTCATAGAGGACATCTCCCAGCAGATTATATCCAATGTCAGCAGCACTTCAAAAGCCAATATGAGCGTAACTACGGTGGTAAATGAAGCCGAGATAAGCAACCGCCGCATGCAGGAGATGCTGTCGGCTATGCAGGACATCCGACAGAGCTCCAACGAGATAAGTAAAATTATCAGCGCAATTGAAGATATTTCCTTCCAGACAAATATATTGTCCCTCAATGCAGCCGTCGAGGCTGCCCGCGCCGGTGAAAACGGCAGAGGTTTCGCCGTCATTGCCGCAGAAATCAGGAATCTGGCCGCAAAGAGCGCCGAAGCGTCCCATAACACGACGTCCCTCATCGCCGCTTCGTTAAAAGCAGTGGAACACGGAACGCGTATTTCTGGTGAAACGGCTGTCTCTCTCAAGAATGTCCTGGACGGTATTAAAGAGGTGGAGATGATTATTGAGCAGATATCTTCAGCTTCCGACGATCAGGCCCGCTCCGTGGAACAGGTACATCAGAGTATCACGCAGATTTCCGATGTTGTCCAGCTCAACTCAGCTACCGCCGAAGAGAGCGCGGCGGCCAGCGAAGAACTGTCCGCACAGGCGCTGCTGTTGAAGGAATTGATTGGCTCGTTCCGGCTCAGGAACGAACCCTGATAAAATAGTAAATAATCTTTTTTACTTTACAGCCATTGATTGCTTATTCATCAGTCAGATAGCTATTACATATTTCACCGCCTGCGGCGGGTCGCTGTGGCGACATTATTCCATACCGCCGCAGGCATTAGCTCACTTAGCAAGTGTAACGAGCTTAGTGAACAAGCCCTCTTTAGAGTTGTGGTCCTCCGAGGAGCGGTTTTAATTTAACAGGAGAACTTTCCTGTTAAATTAAAAAACCGAAAACCTCTCACATCAAGGTTTTCGGCATTGTATTCAGTGTTCCTGAGCGGATTCGAACCGCTGGCCTTCCGCTTAGGAGAACCATTGAACATTTGTCATCTGTGTTCACCTATGTACAGGAAAGTCGCTATCCGTCAGGCTTTTTTCGTATTCCGAGTCGCTCCGTGTTCGTCCAAGTTCACCGATGTCGTTAGATGTTCACCGGTTCATTTTAGCAGTTTTTTGGATTTTTCTAAAAAGGGGAACAAGAACATTTTTTATCTACCGCCAATTTTAGCACTTTTTCGAGTAAAAATCCATCTGCAGTCGAACCGCAAGCCTGAACAGAATATCTCACATCTCCCTGAAAAGTACTCGCTGGGGAAGATGATAAAAAAGAGAGTATTGCATTCTCGGTTCAAATGAGATCCGAGTTTACAATACTCTCTATGTAAGTGACGGGCCGGTAATCCGGCCCTTATTTTAGTTCAGGCTCTTCGCCAGGCTTGTCAGCAGCGCTGCCATTTCCGGATTACTGAGTATCTTTGCCAGAAGGTCAGGATCCACACCTGAAGGGGCTGCTTTTGCTTCGGATCCGGTTTCAGCCGGTGACTCAATACTGTCTGAACCTTTCCCGCTGTAAAAGGCTTTCTCAAACAATGCTGCGTTGTTCTTACGGTCATCATCAAGAATGTGGGAATATTGATCCGTAACCATCTGTGCCTGTGCATGGCCGGAATCGCCCTGAACCGATTTGATATCGCCGCCGTTCAGCTTCAGCTTATAAGTGATGCTGGAATGACGAAGACTGTGAAAGACGACCTTTGGCAGATCATTCTTCTCAATCAGTTCTGCAAAGAGGGCCGTGATGCGGGATTGCTCTGTCGGCATGCCCAAGCCATTGGCCATGACCAGATCGAAATCTGCGTATTCATTGCCAAGGGCTTCTTTCGTGAAATCCTGCTCCCGTTTCCACTCTACCAGCATCTCAGCGACGGTCTTCGGAAGAAAGATCTTGCGGGTACTGGTTGCCGTCTTTGGTTTCTTCAATACAAGGACGGTTTTATTGCTTTCCCGCAGTTCCGGAAAGACGCGAAGCACGTCCTTCTTTCCCAAAACCTTCATAACACTCTTATCGACACGCTGCAGCTCCTTATTCACATAAACATAGGCCTTTCCGGCGGCGATGCTTTCCGGAGAGATGTCTACGCAATCCCAGGTCAGGCCAAGCAGTTCGCCAATTCGAAGAGAACAGGCAAATGCCAGGTTGATGGCCAGTTTCAGGCGCTCATCCTCACATACCTCGAGGGCATGAAACAGAGTAGGAGCGTCCCAGATCTCGCGCTTCTTTGCTTCAGATTTTGGAACCGTGGCATACATAGCAGGGTTCTTCTCCATAAGCTCCCATTTCACAGCCTGATGAAAGGCGCTGCGCAGAATGTTATGTATCTTTCTTACGGTCGGCGGAGCCACATAAATCACATTTTTAGAGTTTGCTTTCTGAGTGATTCGGTGCACGGAAGGAGTCTTCAGAAGCTGCATATAATACTTCTCCAGAACCCGTGCTGTCACGTCACTGAGCTTCATACTGCCGATGATCGGAGATATGTAATGCTCGATCAGAGCCGTATTGCTTCCGTAGACGGACATGGACCATGTGGTCTTGCCATAGAGAGCAACATACTCTTTCAGCAGCTCATCCACCGTCTTGCACTGATGGATCACCATAGTGCCTATTTCCTGCCGATATTCAATCTCAGCTTTCCGGCGCTTTGCATCGGCCATGGTCTTGAAGCTTTCCCATTTCTGCTTTCGCTTGCCGGTTGCTTCATCGTCATAGAGGTAAACGACATTGTAACGGTTATTTCTCTGTACAATGGATGCCATTGTCTCTCACTCCTTTCCTAGTTCTCGCGTTCGAGTTTCTGCTGAAACAGGAACCACTTGATATCATCACGGGGGATCAGATACTTGAGTCCGTATTTTTTGGCTTCAATTTCGCCGGTCTGAATCAGCCTGCGCACCTCATTGTATGTAAGGTCAAGAAGTATCGCCGCCTCCTGCAGGGTAAATGCTGCCTTTGTTTCGTCCACCTTGAGACGAGGCTTCACTGCTTCCTGCTGCATTCTCTCAATCGCCATGATTTCCTCCGGTGATCTGTCGCAAAGTTTGCGATATTTGCTCTGACCGGCATACCAGCGCTCAAAGCTGTCCTTTGTTACGCGCCGTCGGTCTGCAATATAGACAAACTCAAACTGATCTTTGTCTCTGCCGGTTAATAGGATATTGTAGACTTCCTTCCGGGTGATCAAAAGCAGTCTTGCCATTTCCGGCATCGTCATGGATGCCGCTTCCAGCTCTGCATCTCGTTCCCGGTCCGCTTGGGTTCGATACTTGGTCTGCGTCTTGTACCATGCCTCAAAAACATCCTTCCGGATACGCATCCAGGTATCCACCTCAAAGGTCTCAATGTGATCCCGCTTGATCAAGGTATAAACCGTGTCATCGGATACACCGAGCAGCGCCGCCATCTCCTGAACCGAGTAAGAATATGCCCTGAGCTCTGCACCGGGCGGCGATCCATCCACCTTCTTGTACTTGATCTGATTTGCATACCAGTGCTCAAAGCTGTCGATCACAACTCGCATCTTGCCTGCGACAATGATCGTTTCAAAGCACTGCCTATGTACCAGCCAATAAGAATCCGTTTTTCCAAGCCCCAACATCCGCCGCATCTCCGGAACGGACATTGTAGTCCTTTTCTTTTCATCCATATCGGGTCCTCCTTATAAAGTGATAGCCAGGTCTTAAGACCTGGCTACATCGTAGCGGTTATCCGTTCGAATTGTTAGGATGTCGCGGAACGGCTCGACATCCTTGACAACTTACAGCTTGTTGTCCAACCACTCATCGAAGCTCTTCTTTGAAATTCGATAGGCGGATCCGATCTTAAACCAGCGAAATTCCTGCTGTTCCAACAGCTTATATACCGTGCCGCGGCTGATGCCGAGGATGATCTGCAGATCCTCAACGGTATAGCAGCGCTTCTCTGTGATGGGTATTGCATTTTCTGACGGTAACTCAAAAGTCTCAATTGCTTCCATATGTCATTCCTCGCTTTCCGTTTTCATCTTTGCCGCAAATTCCAAATCAGGGAAACTCCACGCATTCCGGAATGGGCAAGGTATCGTCCGGATCCAGATGAAGGCTTACGCGGATGCTGTCGTCAATGCGTTCCATGTGCTTTTGGCTCATGCGCCCCAGATACTTGATTACCTGACACTTGTTGATGGTGACGATCTGTTCTGCCTCACTCATGGAGGTTTCATTCAGACCGCGCTGCTTTTCGAGAACGCAGTGTGTAGGCTGCCCCAGCTTCTTCAATTCCGTGGTAAGCGGCACGACGATCAATGTCGGACCGAAGAAATTGCCGCTGTTGTTCTGAATATTGATGACCGGTCGAACGCCGCCCTGAATATTTCCGCGATGCTCGCCCAGGTCTGCCAGATAGATATCACCGCGTCTATAGTTCCAATCTTTTCTAAGCATTTTTCTCCTCCTCATATAGGTTCTATGTAAAAGGGCGGGATATCGCTTCCCACCCAAGAAAGCCGCTAAGGGCTTAATCTCAATAATATGTTATCCCCACATTTGTCCTCGACACCCCTGGGAACTGGCAGGCGCTCTGACCTGCCGGGAATACATTCAGGCGTCTGGCTGCTACCAGATCCATGGGAATCTAACCCCTCCGTGGTTCTCACCGAGCTGCGTACAGAAGTATCATTGTGCTGTGATGGATCAATGCTGTATATCGGAAGCAATCCGATACTTACAGGCCGGTTCACGCTCCCGCCTTCTAATGGCGATCGTTGCGTTCATCCGCTGATGTGGCTCCCCATCACAGGGTTGTGCCTGAAGAATGGTATGTAATTTTCAAGGTTCCTGTAGAGGAGTCGCTTGGCTCCTTACATGTACAAGTTTAGCCCATGCGGATGGATTTCTTTAGGTACCGGCTGTACGGGTTGCCCGCCCTGGTTGTACGGATTTGCAGATTTTTTTGCGAGTGATGCCTTGAACTTGCTTTTTCGTGCAAATTCGGCGCTTCTGAACTTGCTTTTTCGTGCATTGCTGTTAGACTTACAGGCTTTTTGCGATTTCCGTCAGCTGAGTCACCACATCCAGAAGCTTCGTGCGGCTGTCCACCTTGTCATGATCTTTCCCCATGAGAAGATAGTCGGTGCTTACATGGAAGTAGCAGGCCATGGCAATGATCAGGTCGATAGACGGTTTTCTCTTACCGCGCTCCATCTTGCTGAGATGCTCCAAACTGATATTGAGTGCTTCGGCCATTTCCTCCTGGGTCATTCCCTGTGCCTTGCGAAGGGTGCTCAGGCGAGCTGCGAATTCGGTTGCGTCAAAATACATACTGTTTTCCTTTCCGCCTGCTGCGGAAGAACAAAGGATACCATTGCTCACAGTACGTTCCTGACCTTGCTCCCGAAAAAGGGGTGCACTAAAGAAAGGGTACCGATACTGCTTTTCTGAAAATCAGAGATCGAGCAATATATGTATCCTCAGCCCTTAATGCATGTCAGGCTTTCGATGTGATGTTTTGGTTTCGAAAGCCTTGCCGAAAAAAGAAAAAGACCACCGGCAAGGCAGGGATCCTATGGATATAGGAATCCCGTCTTGTCGGCAGCCTCTCATGTATGTCTGGTTTAACTGACCGATCATTACAGCATGTGACCTGGAGATGGATTTACACAGCCTGTTTCATCTCAACCATTCCGTCGTTATGCCAAGTTAATTCAATTGTTAAATGCGCTCCTGACCCCGTGGGGCGTATATGTCAATGCGGTCATGCCTGCGTCCCATCGATTTGCTGACCATCACGGTCCCGCATCTGTCGCAGGTCATTCGGGTGATGCCATCTTTGCCTTCATAGCCAATCACTAACTGGCGGCAGTTGGGACAGTATATCTTTCTTGAGCGCCATACAAAGTTTTCATGTGGCACTTATTTAACTCCCTTCTTATCTACATGTGTGTACGCAATCAGCAGGTACGACCTGCGCCTGCAGATTTCGGATTACAAATACCGGAATCTGCTTTTTTGTCTGCGGTTCCCAGCAGTATTTTGCCGTATGACCACAGTGCTCGCATTCCATCCAGCCATCCGTCTCTTCAAGAAACAGGCTGTGATTGACTACGCCGCATACCGGGCATTTCGCATCATATGTATTCATAATCTCGTACTTCACCTCCGGTGATAACAATATCCTTTTATAATGCTTTGATTACATGCTTGGCTACGCCCTGGACGATCAGCTGCTTCACGCGGATCTCTTCGTCCGGATATTTTGCCTGATTCCGATACTCAAGAATGGCTTCCTGAGTATCTTCATCGATTCCGGCATAAACCTTCAGCGTGCTTTCGCTGTACCCGGTAAGGGCGACAACGATATCGCCAATCTCAGCATTGCAATCTGTCCTGATAACGACCAGATCTCCGCTATCGATGCCCGCATCAACCATGGAATCACCGGAAGCCTCCAGAATATAGTATCGGCCATTCCCGAAAAGGGAAACAGGAAGGCTGACATATTCACGGATGTTTTCTTCCTCTGTCTGCGCGGAACCACATGGAATGGATCCAACGAGGGGACAGGGGGCAGAATCGGGAGCAAATTTCTTGATCATCGGAGTACGAATGGTACGAGATTTACCATCGTATTCGAGCATTCCACGGTTGTCCATTTCGACCAAGTAGCGAAAAGCAGTCGTTTTAGGAATACCTACACCCAAAGCGATTTCATTAACAGAGGGCGTGGTATGTTTGTCGCAGAAGTATTGATCAACATAGGAAATGATGTTTTGCATCGTTTCTGTGCTCATAGCTCTCATGGTTTTAATTCCTTTCTCTCGATAACGGAACGAATCGTTCCATTGACTGTATTATAATACCCCTTGCTCCGAGAAGCAAGGGGTGAATTGTTTAGTGGAACGCAGGTGCGCAGAATTTTGGGCAAAAGCTCCTCTGCCTTATCCATTTGGGTCAATTCGCTTATTTAACTTGTTTGATACGCAACTTTAAAAATTTCCGACTCATTTCCTTTTCCAGTACAGGATCATAAAATTTTTCGTTCTTTTCCTCCCAACTGGTGATGTAGCCGACAGCCTGCAAATGTTCTGCCAACAGCTTGTGCTGCGGAATGGCGGATAGTGTTGCCTCGTGACGCCGTGTGCGATCTGCAAGTTCTGCATAAATGCCTCCGATTTCTTCAAAGCGCTGTTCAAGCTCATCGGCATCAAGTATCGTACAGTTTTCCAGCAAAAGTTGGCCATGTTTCCCTTGATCGACACAATTCCACGCTGCATATAAGATATCCTTTGTTATTGGCAAATGTAATGTATTCATTTGCAGAGCGATTTTCTCTGTCATACAGTTTTCAGCATACTCAGTGAACAACTGTGATTTATGCTCCTGCCGGAAGCCATCACTGAACATAAGTCTTTCAAACAAATCGATTGGCATGGAGATGCTATTTCTTAAATCCATATACTCATCCTGATTCTTCAGAATGAATTCTATACCTATATCTGGTGAGACGCTGGCAATAGCTGAGTAGTGGTTGACAGTAAACTCAAAATATCTGCAGTCAATCATGATTCTCAATGTCGATTCATCTATCGATGGGATATCGAGATTGAAGGTATGCATCCGCAAAACAGGAATTAGTTTTTTCTCGACCTCAGAAGCAAAGTTTGCCATGATGAACATCCGTATAAATTCATCATCAACGATCGTAGTATCCATTGCAGACAACTCATCCGCATGCGATGAAATATACCTTTTCAGCTCGTCACTGAGCTTATACACCTTCCAGTAGGCAATAATATTCTCCCAGTTTATGACTATGGAGTTTTCTGCCAAAAGCGCATCCCAAACGGGACGCCACGTATCGCTCTCCTCTTGGATATGATCCCCCGCACACTCTTCAATACTGTCCAAAAGAAAACTCTCTTGAATAATCAGTTGAATCTGGAGATCTTCCTCATTTTTAAGCCGAATAAGCATATCCACAACATCTTCTGCACGATCAGAAAGCGTAGCATGTACAAGGACAATTTCTCGTATATAGGCTATAAAATTATCATGGATATACTGCGTCATCGGGGCGTATTTCAAATCAATAATCGTTGAATAAGGCTGCTCGCTGAGCATGTTGACCATGCTGGCGTTTTTATAGGTCACAACCGTTCGAACCATTGAATCATTGAGCTTATAGTGACAACCATCAAAGATACACTCTAACACTTCATGCGGAACGCCAGTTATCTGTAAGGTTTCAAAGCAAACATCCAAGCAATTTATTGCAGATATAATATTCGAGGTGTTGCATGATACCAACTTTTGAAGAATGTCATCATGCTGTTCAAAAAAATGCGCTAAACAGCCATCTACATTCTGATCTTCAATGATTGCAGTATCAGACACATTCAGTATTGTATGTAAATATAGTAATTGCCGCTCATAAGTTAGTGTTTCGTCCGCAGAAATATACGCCCACATCCCAGCCCATCTTTCAGCTAACAGACGAATAAAATAATCCAGATGTGCCGTTCTGCTGACAAATTCATCAATAAACTTCCAGCTGATTTCATTTCCGTCCGCCAATTGCACAACAAACGCGGTCAGCTTTGTCGCAGGACCTTTCGCCAACAACTCTTCCAGCAAATCAAAGTTATAAATTGCTTTTTGCTCGAACTCATAATCCTGTAGTCTTTCAACAACCATTGAGGTCTTGGTCAGCTGATAATCAAAGGCCAACGGAGATTGATTCTTCACCGATAGGATAAAATTCATATCATCCTTGGTGATACTGGTTCCCTTAAAATAGTTGATATAATTAGCATACTTTTCGTCGATATATCCTCTTCGCAGCAGGAATGTCAGTAATTTGTTGTTTCGCACCTCATCAGATAATACTTCCTCTGTGGAATACAACTCGAAAAGTCTTGTAAATATCATTCCAGATAAAGCATGCTGTTTATCCCGAAGTTCTTGTAGGTTTTCCTGTAATTTCTGGAGACCAGTTTCCTCAAGCTCTTTTATTGCTTTCCAGCGTTCTACATACGAGCTCAGAACATCCGCATCTATACTTATAATCTGATTCCCCTTATTATAAATATATACACAAATATACTTATAACCATTTTGCGTGAGCTCTGTCATATCAAAATCATCACGCATAACACGCGAAGCTGAAGCAGATGGATTCCAATTGTTGCCGAACCCATCAAATCTATGAAAGTCACCCATAAGAGTTACGATCATAGCATATTTGAGCTCTCGTATAGATTTCATCACATCATTCCGGGTGCTAGTAATAGTATCTGAATAATTGTCAATTCGTTTTTGGATAGCTTGTTTCTCCCTTGCAATAAAATCATATTTATCCTCAAATGCTTTTTTTAGAATACCTTTCTCATCCTGAATATCGGCAAAATCACTTGGATAAAGATTCTTGAATACCATCATTGCCAGCATCTGCTCGTCTGACAAAGAAAGGTTCTGCGAAGTGCGCAAAGTCTTTTTATAGACAACGAACTCATTATAAATATTCTGAAGAATACGCATATCAGAAATATATGGGGATACATCAAGCACAAATCCTTGAGAAATATCATGATTAATTCCATTTTCCTTTGCTTCTTGAAGTCTTTGAAGCAGTATTTCACCAGAGTTTGTGGAATTTATCACCGGGATGACTGGGATGATAAAATCGAAGAATTTCGTCCGGTCTTCTTTTGAAAAAATATCGTCCCTAACTGCGTAAACAAACACTATCGGCTTTTCCTTGATAGCATCATCGTTATTTAAAAGATTGTTCAATTCGCGGAGATGAACGAATATCTTCGGGTCAGATAGGCGATCTAAATCTTCAAAAAAGACTGTTCTATATCCGGTGGACTCAAAGAAATACATTATTTCATCTAGGTTTCTATTAAAAACAGAATCTGAATCTTCATTGCCTCTTTGCACGGTTGTATCAGTTGGGAATTTTATTTCTTTAACTTTGAATTTAGAAATCACCGTACGATACAAATAGACACCTACTGCTGAGAGCAATGCAAGCAGTAATGCTGCCGCTACAGCTGTAAAAATTGGCATAGAAAGACATGAGGGCAGAAAGTCTCTTATTGCTCCCATGAATTTTTCAAATACAGTGGGCACAAAGACAGCAGAGAATAAACCAATCAGAAGAAGCCCCAAGAAAATACGAATGAACGCTGAAAAGCGACTTATCGCATGGAGCTTTCTATAACGACTTTGAGGAATTCTTCCGGGCTCAACCTTGTAAAAGAGTTGCTTCAGGATGCCCTTCTCAACCTCGTCAGGGCCAATATCAATTTTTTTGTCAGTTTCATCATCCTCCGCAAAATCTCCCTTCAGGAATGTAGCCATCGAAATTTTGAGAGCAGATTCTCTGATAGCTCCTTTTCGAGCAAAATATCCTTTCTCGGATGCTTTCTTATCATCTTCCGCAAGAAAGGTTTCAATAATACTACTCTTACCAGATCCATAAGGCCCAGTTAAAGCAATGTTCTTAATTTTCTTATTTTGAAACGCCCAGTTTAAGGCTTCAATATACTCATCACCATTTTCAATACTATCGATTGGCGCTAAATCCCTATATTCAGAATAAGACATCGTGTTCACCCCTCTGCATCATTACTTCAGCCATTTGTCCAAGTTAGCCGCTTCTATGAATTCTTGAGCATAGAAACCCTTCATTACACGTCCAGTGCGTGCTGCAACATCTCTTGGTATGCTGTTGTAACCTGCTGTGGACTAACAATTTTAATTTTTCCGTTGAATCCGAACACCCAGCTGTAGAAAGTGGTGCTGGGGCATACACTGACCGTTGCTTTGAAATGTTCGTCATCCACGACTACGGTTTCAAAGTCGCTGCCGAACTTATCGATGAGATACTTCATCACCGACACATGGCAATACAGCTGCACGGAAATCGGCTCATCAGTATCATACATGCGGAAGACATGCTTGCTATAGTCTGCCGGAGTATAGCCTTCCGGAGGCATTACCGCAATCTGGTTAAGGATCTTCGGCTGTTCCGCGATACGGTCCAGGCGGAAATTTCGCATTTCCTGACGCTCGTCACAGAAGCCGCGCATGTAATAGTAGTCGCCGTCCCAGATCAATGTATATGGGCTTACCGTGTAGGGTTCGCCACCATTTGCAATATAACGCTGCTTTGTCACATCAAAATCTGTGTAACGGAAAGATATCTTTCTCTTGGTATCGATCGCATCATTGATGGCATCGACGATATAATATCCGTTTTCATTGTCCGATTTTGCGCGACCGGCAACGTAAATATGACGGCGGAGCTTCGCCGCGTTCTGCGAATTGGTCAAGGTAAGAAGCTTCGCTATCAATTCATCGCTCTTTCGCTGCGTGATGAATTTGGAAGAAGAAATAGCATCAACCAGAACCTTGAGCTCCGGGAGCTCGTAAATGTGGCCGTCATAATAGTACTTGTTCTGGGTAGACTCATAGTGCTCAATATGTAGACCGCAATCATGAAGCATGGCAAGATCATCGCTGATAGTATTCCGGGATACCTTCACCGAATAATCTTCTTTGAGGATCTTCATCAGCTCAGCGGTTGATAGAGTGTGCTCGGCATCGGTATGCTGAACTAGGTGTTGATATAAATATAGGATTCTGAGTTTTGTTCCGTTTTCCATAATAATACTCCACCAAACGAGTAAGCTCTTAAATTTGCGGCTTCTTAATTATGCTTCAATCAAATTTCTTCGAAGATTTTTGCAAACAAAAGCTTTGTAAACACATCATCAATCTGCTTTGCTAATTCTCTCGAATGAATCTGAGCACCTAGTTCTATATTTCCTTCCTGTCCATGGTAAGAGAGATTTGCGGAAGTAATCAATGTCTCTTTTTGATCGACAGAAATAACCTTCGCATGTAGAGCAGACATTTTATCTTCCTGCTTCGGATAGTTATAAATCTTCAGAAACTTTCCTCTATAGCTGCATAAGCGGTCAAACGTTTTCTGGTTCCCAATATCATTCACAAAGAATTTCACCAGAACGCCTTCTTGGCTTTTGCGGATAACACAATCAACCAGATCGCTAAAATAATCAGAAAGCGAATAGCCGGTAATCAGAATGCTACTCTTTGCACTCGTGAGCATGGAGGTTACCGTTACCTTTGTTGGCTTCGTCTTCAATGCAAAGGATGGAGGGGCAGTGACAACAAGCTCGGCACTGTCATCGCTGCCTTCAGCTGCTGCAGAAATCATAGCAAAGATTTCCCGAGCCTCTTTTTCAGAAAGAGACGGATATTTTTTCTGAATGGCTCTAATGGATGCACTGCTGCCAGAGAGAGCATCTGTAAGAATTTGATTTAATAAAATATCTAGGCTTATGCTTCCAGTTGACATAGTTCTTCCACCAACGCTTTAAAATATGACTGATTTTCTCTTCCATCAATAGGTACGATAAGACCGCGATCCAACATACGATTTCCGTTTTCGCAGGCGGTTTCGGAAACCATACAGCAAGAGTGACAAGCTGCGCCATTCGAATTGTTTCCTGCTGGAACATTATTTAGGCATTCTGGATCATTTGTGCAAACTAAAGCTTCTTGGAACGCATCTCTCATTAAGACGATAAGCTGATCGATATTGCCAAGTTCGACAAGACCACCAAGGGATCCTTCTTTATCAGCACTCCCGGTATACAACAGGATTCCAGACATATCATCACCAAAGTAAATGCGTTCTCGAATTGCAGATGAAGAATATCCGGAAGACATTGACATTTGCTTAATTAACAAATGAGCAAATGTATGCATCAACACATAACGAGCATCCCGCAATGTGGTAACAGTCCACTCCTTTGATTCACAGAATTCTTTATAACACTGGGCATATTTCTGTGAAAGCGCTGCAAGCTCTGGATTGCTTAACCATGCATCAATAGTATCTTTATTGAACTCGATAAAGATGCCTTCACCGTGAACTTTTGCAGCAGGCAGCCATTTCTCACTCTTTCCTTTGTTCAAATAAACGATATTTGTCTGCTGATCTGCATCCGGATCTGGTGCATCAACACGGGTGAAACCAAGTAATACGCGGACTTCTCTCAGTCGTGTTATACGAATAACACGTTTGAAATAGGGAAGAAGATAACCCGGAAGAGGATCTTCTTCGGCCTTAAAATGCTTTTTGTTAGAAGCATACACAGGATCAGAATGGTGAGTGATCGCATTATACTCCATCTGCTTGATCTCTGTGAATTCTTTAATATTCTGCCGTCTCCGTAATAAAGCAGCATCAAATTCAGCCCTCGAAAAGGCAGTGAAATACTTTTGATAAACTTTGTCCAGTCCTAGCTCTCCGAAATCCTCTTCGTAACTATCGATTAGTCGAAGGTGTTCATCGATCAGATTGTAAAGTGGATTAATCCACGGAGGAATAGAAATTGCACTCCGCATTACCGGAAAATAGACATTCGATGCACCGCGCTGAGAAGGAATCATTTCCTTATCGCACATTTCATTTTTGTGACTTGGTCTGAAAGGATGATGACCGGTACATTTCATCCCTTCAAAATTCTCGCGCTGAGTTGCACCGCTCATACTGCGACGAGCACCACAAGAACATTCCACCCACATATCTGCTAGTGTAGAAGTGTTACCTGTAGAGTACATACGCATAGTGCCTTTGCATGTTGAATTTCCATTATGTACCCACCAATGCCAAGGAAAATCGTTCATATGACCATTCTCGCAAATTGTAATAAAACGAGAAGGATATGCCTGTCTATGACAAGAGGGACAGGTTACGCCAAATTTTAAATACTTATCAAGATCAAAACCGTCTCTGACATCAAAGATTCGTCCGCACTTAACGCTGGAGCAAACATGCATATACGGGAACGATACTACTGGAATATCTCCACTATAGGATGTCCTCGGCATATAAAAACAATCAACATTCAGGTATGCCGCAAGTCTTCCATCGATGATCTTCTTTCCCTTCTCTTTCCAGTAATTCAAGTCTAGAACAGTAACAGAATCCTTTACTGCATCGACGATTGATCCTGGGCCGAATGTAGTAATCAACTGATTAGGTCGAATTTCACCCAGCTTATTATTATCAAACATAGGCTTTTATTCCTCCGTGTAGTAAAACATGTTGGCTGCACTTTCGACCTCTCTCATTGAGCGGAGAGTTGCCTTTTCAAAATCAGTGCACACTTCGCCATAGCTGTTCATTAAACGATTATACTTATCAGTCTTAAAGACATAGTATTTTAGACCTTTAGGCTGCGTAGCTAATAGATTCCAGTTGCTTACAAAATCATCAATTTCATGCTCGGCATCTGCTTTTGCCGAAGGCTTTATGATATTTAAGCGATCAAGAATAAGGTCCTTGACTTCACTAAGCTGTTCTTCAGTCAACTGTGAGATAATTGCAGCACCATCATTGTTAGCAAAATCAGGATAGCGTAGACGAATTGCGGAAATTACCAACGCATGTAGCACTCGGTCTCTGGCTCTGGCCGAGAATGGTGTTGCCGTAGTTCCTTCAACAAAGCGATAAAGCTGGGAATGATAACCGGTAAAGTTCTCATAATGAGACAAGTCACGAGGACGATACGGGTTATAAAGCGTTACAACTAAGCCAGGGTAAGAACGGCCAATACGGCTGGTAGCCTGAATATATTCAGAATTCTGTTTGGGCTGACCAGTTACGACCATTAGTCCAAGTCGATCAACATCCATACCAACAGCAATCATGTTTGTTGCTATGGCAGTATCCAAACAATCTTTTGATGTATATGGTGTTTCCAGCTGGCTCAGTTTCTTCGGAATATCATAAGAGGACATACGTGATGTAATTTCTACCTTATGATTGAGGAAACGTTGCTTACCCATTCCATATTTCTTCTTAATACGCTGTATTCTGTCAGGAATGTCATCTTGAAGCAGGCGTACTGCGCCGCCAAGCTCACGGATACTGTTGTAGTAACCAACAAGGGTGTAGTAAGGATCGATGAATTCTTTACATTCTTCTTCTTGGGCAAGCGTATATGCGCTTTGCAGTATTATGGAATATGTACGCAGTAAAGCAGTCTTCACAGACTGACCGGGCGCACAAACACCCACATATTTTCTAAACGGATCCTGATCTACAGGAACTTCTCGAATAAAAAAACTATCCCCTATTTCGAAACCGTTCGGAGGAAACTGCGCTGTGACATTTCGTCCATACAGGCATTTGGTTTGCTCAGATGCATTTTTGATTGTAGCAGTTGACACCACATACTTTGGTTTGATTTTCTTTGTTCCAAGAGAATAAGAACACAAATCTTCGATTACCGTTTCATAAGCACCATATATTGTTCCCAGTGGACCAGTAATAAGGTGCAGCTCATCCTGGATGATTAATTCAGGGGGCAAGAAAGACTTTATCGGCGTAAGAGTAGATGTTGGAAGTTCCTCTGTCCGGTTATGACGGGAGTGATCAGCTCCAATAGCAACATAACCATCTCTGCTGCATACTCTGTCAACACGTCCGAACAGTGCATTTGTATTGACATCCCAAGGCAAGCGAGCAAACTTATCCACTGTGGAAAGAATGATGGTCGGGCACTCCGCATAGATTTCCTCATCAACTAAGTAAACCGGGATTTTCATCTTATTGCTTGGCTTGTATTTGTAATACATGCACATTTTGTCAGAGCAATATACACTGACCGATTTCGTTGGAATATCGATATAGAAGTTTTCCTCGGTAAGAGGTTTTCCGCAGAACGGGCAAGTTAAGAGTTGCTTGTAAATGGAATTCTTTTTGCTTCTTGCAGCTCTTGTTTTCGCCGGATCTTCAGGATCCTCTTTCAGTTCTTCAAACGTGTTTGGAGTTACTCCACCACCAACCCAGAAGCCAATACTAATGGGTTCTTTTCCGTATTTAGGATATTCCTTCATACGGATCATCTCTGCCGCCAGAATCATCTTAGTGATTCGATCTCTTTGCTGAGTCGTAAGCAGACGCAGGGTATAACGTAAAATTGCCGTTACACCGCCGTCACGATTGTATTCATCATCTTTTTTTGAACGCAGTCTTCTATTGGCAATAACAAATGCCATAAGTCCCAGGTATGCTTCAGTTTTACCACCGCCGGTTGGGAAGTAAAGAAGATCCACGACTTCACGGTCATCGTGTTCCGGATCAACAATCGCCATCAAATTCATGAGAATAAAGGCAATCTGGAACGGTCTCCAACCAAAATTATTTTCTGGTTTTCTGGGATCTACAAAATCAGTAAAGCTGCATTCAATGCCCGCACCATGTTTCTTTGAGAAGTTCATAATGTTTCTCTGCAAGATCATGACACGGTTCATAAAGCAGAACGCATCAAAGGCGACATCGTCGTCAACCAGCAGCTGAATTCCAGCTCGGATTCGGCCAAGTGCCTCTTCGCATTTTTCAATAATTGAATTGCCTATTTCATTCTTGAACTTAGCATCATCCATTTTTGAATCGTGCACCAGCTTCTTCTGAATCCAAGAATCATAGGAGTCTGCTAGGACATTTAATCTGGCAATTATTTCATCTTTCTTTTTTGTAAAAGACAATGTCCGCATAGAGAAGTAGAATGGATCAAATCCTTCCAGAGCGGCACTTACACCAGGAAATTCATATTCTGGAATAAAAGAAGATGTAATTTCTGCAGCACGACCATTTTTGTTAGCTCTCCATGTTGCAGCACAACCACGGCCTCTTCCTAAAATAGGACGCTGCGCAAAATAGAATTCATCAACTGCAAGGAGCTTTCTGCAAATATGTTCCGCAACAAAAATATCCGAATCATCCTGAGAGTATGCGCGTAAATTTACCTGGAACATCATTCCGGCAACATCGCTCTCGGGATTTTTGCGTCTATTAATGATATAGGCTGTTATCAGTGTATATCCTTGCTTTAGGCCAATTTTAGAAATATGCAGAACCACATTCGAATCGCACACCAAGGAAATCTCGGTGCTCTTTGCGAATGCCTGTAAGTCGATTGAAGCCGTTTCCTTCTGGGGATGACGCGTATATGTATTTACACTGATTTCTTTGCCTTCTTTGTTGACGGCTTTTTCAGTTGCCTTAGAGTAATCGCCCCAAGACACATCTATATTGAACGAGTTTGTTTTGTTCTCCAAATAAAAGCTAATACCGATTGAAGACGGAGTGGTAAATCGATTTGCAGATACAGGTTCATTATCATCTTCTTCACCCGCAGTATAATCTGCATCACCATCAAAAGAGACATCGCCATCAATTTCTTGTTCATTTGAACCATCATCCTCGCTTGTTTGAGGCGCAAGCATACCAACGATATACTCAAACCTAGGATTTTGACTCAGTATTTCATTTTCGCAGCTCGGACCCAGCAAGTCTGTCTTCAACATTTCAATTACTTGCTGGCGTACCTCAGCGAATTTAAATCTATCTGCCATCTGGTGCCTCCTATTAGAACTTCAGTACAATGTTGATTAAAAGTATTGGGTTAATGGCCTGTGACCGATTAAAATTGTCAATCTCAACTTGGGCTTCATTTTGGATTTCTTTCTGCCGTTTGGGGAGCTCTCTCTGGAATTTGTCCATCCGTTTCTTAGCCTCGGCAATCTTCTTTCGAATATCCTTTTTTTCTAAAGTATCGGTGGCCATCATTTCAGCAAAAATGAGTTCTTCAACTTCTTTCTTAGCATCACCGAGTTGTACTTGTAGCTGCTCCAGTTGCACAGCGACCCAGTTTTCAATTTTTCTCTGGTTATACGCAAGAATAGGTGCAACTGTCTTATCATGTTGAGTACGTACTTCTGCAATTAAACGGTCATAAATCCTCGCGAATATTGCTTTCTCAGTTTCTGAGGGATTAAAGAACCTAACATCCTCGTCATCAGCTTCTTCTAACGCGGAAACAATATCATCTTCCGAGAAATTGATGTATTCACCATTCTCATCACAGAGTAATAGTACAGGGAAGAGTAGCTTTGTATTGTCCAAGAAAGCACCAAGAAATAGGGATCCATGTGAACCAAATACTCTTTCTCCCCAGTTGTCAATCTGCCAATAATACATTTTCCGTTCCATCTCTGGTTCTGCAAACTGATTCCAATATTCAACATCCCGCAGATATTTATCAATATCTGCTTTTGTTTTTTCTAACGATTCGCCTTTTGCTTCTTTACTCTCTGTAAGAAAAATGGAGCGCAATTCTGCTGCATGGGCATTCTTCTTCAAATCCAACTGGCGATTCAATGCAGCGAATGCTTTTCTGACTTCTGTTATATTCTTGCAATTCTGGTAAATATCTAGAATGCGCTTTTCAAAGCTTACGCCGGATTCCAATGCACCAAGCGCAACATCCGACGCGCCAAATACACCCTCGAATAGTTCGAACTTTTTAGAGAGAATATCGTATACGCGTCTATCCGCCTCGTTATCTGTATTTAACAGATTGATAGCTACTACGTCGTGTGTTTGCCCATATCGATGGCAACGTCCGATCCTCTGCTCAATTTTTTGCGGGTTCCAAGGCAGATCGTAGTTGATAATGGTATTACAGAATTGAAGATTTAAGCCTTCAGAACCAGCATCCGTTACAATCAATACTTTTGCATGGGATTTGAAATAATCGACAATTGCGTGTTTATACTCTACACTTTTTCCATAATTTGTTTTTCCAAAATTCTTTACTTGCCATGCTCTATAGATTTCTTTTGTCATGGCATCATCAAAATCGCCATTAAAGAGAAGAATATCCTCCTCACTGTACCCGGATTTTCTGAGTTCAGCGGCGATGTATTTCTGTGTACGCTTGGATTCAGTGAACACAACAGCTTTCTCAGCAAGGCCTTCAGATATTTGATGAGAAAATGCTGATGTCAATGCATCCTTTAATGCATTAATCTTAGCGTTTGTCTTTATGCTTCGAGCCAGACCGAGAATGTTCCTTACTATTTTGAGCTCCGCCTGAATGGCCTGCTTTTTCTCTGTGGTTTCTTCGTCATCATATTCATTGAATCCATCCTCGTCTATTTCATCCTCGACAAATCCCCAGAACAGGTCAAATCCTTCTTGAGCGTATGCAGATTTTGTTCCTTCATACAGTTTATCAAGACGTTTCTCAAGTACTTCGAAAGTCTCGACCAGTGCAAAGCTAGAAGATGCAAGGAGCTTACGAATAACCAATATAATTAGCCCGCGATTGGCTGTAGGAATAGAATACAACGTGTCACGCCGAAGGAAAGCATTTGTCGCATCATAAAGCTCTTTTTCGTCTTGGCTCAGATGGAAATCCACCGTAACGCAGGTCCTCTTACTAAAAGACATATACTTTCCAACATCTCTACGAAGCGTGCGGTACAGCACAGGCAGGAGTTCCTGTTTTAATTCTTCATAGTCTCCGCCTTCAACGAATCGTCTGTTGAATACCTTCTCAGATCCGAAAATTCGTGGATCAATAAAGGATACCAATCCATGTAGATCAGTCAGCGAATTCTGTAAAGGTGTTGCTGTGAGTAGAATTTTGGGAATTCCCTTTGTAAGATCATAGAGATTCTTCGCTCTCTTTGTTCCATGAAATACATTTCTAAGATTATGAGCCTCATCGATAATAAGAAAATCCCATTTAACCTGCGGGAATCTCTTTATTAGTTTTGAGGAATAATCGTATGATGCAATAACAATACTTAACTCGTTCTTGTTCTCGAGGCGCCGCTGAATATTGACGCGGTCATGCTCAACCGTATATCGATCAAGAATGATTGCCTGGCGTCTGAATTTCTCTAACAGTTCAACTTCCCACTGTTTTCTTAAGGTGGCAGGAAGAGATATGAGCACCTTTTTTGCACCTGAGTCAATAACGTAATTCAGAACAAGGCCAGCCTCAATAGTCTTTCCTAAACCAACCTCGTCCGCCAGAATTATTCCTCCAGTTTTCAAAGCTTGGATTGCTGCACAGAAGGCATTAATCTGGTGAGGATTTGGTTCGATATCTGCGTTCAGCAAACACTTAAACGGAGATTCTTCCAACTGTTGTTTTTTGTACAAGCTATATTGTTCAAGTAGGAGATTTTCCATCACTTTCCTCCAGGTTTAGCTCTCTGGCTATTCCTTCTGCAATTCCTTTCGCCATCAACGTAGGAACAGCATTACCAATCTGCACAAACTGAGCAGTTCTAGGGCCCTCAAAATAATAATCATCTGGGAACGATTGAATACGAGCAGCTTCTCTTACTGTGATTGAACGGTGCTGGTTGACATCAGGATGGATGAAATAATGACCATCCTTAGAAATATGAGCCAGCATGGTATGACAACATGCCTCATCGCCTTCGACGACTTTGAATCGATCCAAAAATGATTTCCGGTTTTTGTGAGTTTTCAACTCATCCGGAAGGTCATTGTAATTTAGGCGTTTATGACCATCATTCCAAAGTTCAATCGTTCTTTTGTAAATCTCGATATCACGAGGTTTATTAGGTCTTGCACAATGGTGTGTTAAAACATCACGCTCTTTACGAATACCTGTTTCTTTGAGATATTCGCTGGCTTCTACAGAAGCATACTCAGCAGCTTGTTCGCCTGGATGTAAAACCGGTAAGTCCATAAGAATATCATTTACTATAGCATTCGAAGTCTTTTTCTCAAACTGCGGATAAGAAAGGCCACTATCCTTAAGCCATCCAACAATGATCATTCTTCTGCGGCTCTGTAGCACGCCAAAATTTTTGGAATTCTGTTCATGGCATTCAATTTCATATCCAACAGCCCGAAGTGCTTCCTGAACTTTCATCCAAGTAGCACCACCGTTAGCAGATAGAATGCCCATGACATTTTCAAACACAAACATTTTGGGCTGATACTTTTTAAGAAACTTTGCATAAAGCTTGTAGAGATCGTTTCTCGGATCCGTAGCCATTGGATTTTCCATATGACTGCTTTGAGCCCTTCCCACCAAAGAATACGCCTGGCAGGGAGGACCGCCAATGATAACATCTACATTTTCAATGCCTTTTTCCGTAAGAATGTCGTCGATTGTATCGAACAGTCCGGGAAGTGTTTCGTCAGACATCGTCTCACAACATACCGATTTTAACAGTTCTTCGGGAATATTTTTTAAATATTCGTCGCGGGAAATCTTTCCTTTGATGTAGTCAAAATAGATATCAAGGTTCCCTTGTTCTTTCAGATAGTAGTATCCAGTTCTAGTTTCCAATGTTTGTGCAGCATACGGGTTCATTTCCACATGTGCTATAGGTGAAAAACCCGCCTGGATAAAGCCTTCGGATAATCCACCAGCTCCAGCAAATAAGTCTATAAAATTGTATGGAGCCTTTGTAGCACCTGTGTGTTCCATGTTTATTACCTACCTATATTCATATTAATCTTCGAAGACACCATCCGTGTCAAAAATGTGATCCAGTTCATCGGTATTGATAGCAGCGATGACCTTGTTTCGAATACTGCCTTTTGCCAATTCAAGACGTTTGAAACGATTTTGACCAGCTGCATCTTTCCCGATTCGAATAAGCTGGACTCTACCAATTCTTGGCTCGTTTGCAGCATATTCAGCAAGTCCCTTAGCTTTACCAAGGTTATCCTTGAAGTCTGGATTATGCGGCTCAAGGATATCCACAATGTAACCAAGCTCAGGATCTTGGCGAACGATGATAAAGTCCGGGTAGAGTTCTTTACATTTGCCATCCATTTCATAAGGTATACACAAAGACCAAGACTGGCGAGGGGGATTTCGTAGCCAGCAAACGTAGTCCGGGCGCTTTTGCTCCTCAGCAAGAACAGCCAGCTCCCATCCATTCAGTTTGATCTTTGCAATACCAGCAGCATTTGCAAAAAGATGATCACGGAACTCTGTACCACCAGATTCGATTTTTGCACTGATAGTTTCCGGAAGAGCAAAGTTATGCTTGCTGATTTCGTCACCATCACGAACAATATCGCTGTACTGCTTGCGGCATTTTTCAGGTTTAACTGCAATGTACTTGCGGTACTGATCGTTCAGTTCATGGAATTTCTTTTCTGCATATGAATTAAGCTGGGCGATACATTCGCTATCAAAAGCAAATAGAATGCAATCAATCTTGAATGCGGTCGGATTATCAAAATCGATATATTTGCGTCCATATGCAAGATGGAAACCACAACCACCCATTTTGGCATCAGCTACTCGCAACTGACGATCCAAATCAGTTTCCGATGTAGCAAAGAAATCCGTTAGATTATCCATCTGTAGCACTTCGCCAAAGACATCAAAAATCTGCATAGACAGCTTCATTTCCGTGACCTGCTTCATGAGGGCATCATATTTGCCATCCTTATGCAGCTGGTTCACATATCCATGGATCATCTCAGCAACGTCATTTTTCACATCGTCAGTTGCTGTTATGCAAATGTTAAACTGAGTCAGAAGACCCGCTAAACTCATCAGGGATTTCAGATAGCTATTAATTTTTACACTTCGAACCATATAGGTCAGATAGCCCTGCTCATTGATGAATTTGGTGATCCCTTCGCGATCGATAGTCGGAAGGAATGACAACTGCGGAACCATCGGCGATAATTCCGGTTTGCTGTCTGAGGTATTATCTAAATTATTCAGTGTAGTTGTTATGTTGCTAGTATCAAACTGATTCGCAGTTGTGTTGTCTGTCTCTTTGCCGGTTTGAACCTCGCCAATGTTAGATACGGGTATATTATCTGCAGCTGGTCCACTTGCAACAGCTGACGATTTCGAGTTTCCTTCAGGATTACCAGCTTCCGTTGTAGAAGTAAACTCATTTCCGAGAGCGACTAGTGTGGGTTCAGATGCCGGATCAGCCCCAAAGCCATTCAGATAATCTAAAAGACTCATCTGTCCCTCGGTCTGTTGCGGTTGTTTCTTCTTTGCTGTATGAGTGTGAACAGACCAAGTATCATAAGTCTGCTGTTCAAGAGACTCCCCATCAACAACAGTTGGAATCTCGCCACCTTCAGAAGCCTGCAGTTCATCAATGACTTTGGACACAGTATCTCTGTTGAAGTACGGCAGAAACAGACGAACGTCGTTCAGAAAATCGTCAACCATAACATGACACTGCAGGGGAGTACGAACCATTCGCCCAAGTAGCTGTGCGATATATGTTACATCTTCAGCTCGCCGGAATGACATCATTGTTTCTGCACGAGGGCAGTCCCAACCAGTGGAAAGATTTTCTTTGAACAGAACCACTCGAATACGTCTGTCATCTGCAATTTCAGAAGGTTCTATATGAGGAACATTGAGACCATGAATCATCAAAGAACCGGTCGATCCAAAAGTATGGACCACCTCATGTTCTTTGAAAGTCTCACCCATGCGTTCTTCTATTTTTGCAATAACATCATCCAAATCAGTGTCAGAAACCTTTTTCCCAGAACCGGCACAAACTTGAATTACGAACACAGGATTTACATTTGTGTAGTGCTGCTCATAGGTATATTGATACCAGTGCTTACACTTTTCAACCCATTCATCAGTTGCTGCCTGGAGTACAGCCATATCACTATGCTTGGTCGGATCTTCCGGGTAAGTGATCACAATACGGTCCTTAAGCAAACCAGACTGCCGAACCTGAGCCGGTGAAATGATTACTTTATGCAGAGTGGAGTTTGTTCCCTTACCGACCAGAGCATCAAAACGTTCTGCAGTTGCACTCATACCGATAACAACCGGAACCGGAGAAAGGTTATGCTCCGCACTTCCTTTAATGAACCTCTGCATAATAGTTGTAGCAGTACCGGCCTGGCGTCCCTGCATACCACGATGCGCTTCGTCAATAATGAAATACAGGCGGTCCGATTTTAATCTAGCAGTGTTCTCGATAGTCTCCCAAATCGTGTATTGACGTGTATCGGAATGACGGCTCAAATTACCAGCTTTGCCGAGTTTCTGAGTGTTCAAAAAGTATATGTGTCCATCTTCCAAGACTTCCATATCAAAAGACTCATCTGAAATCACGACGCACTGATCCAATCGAATCTTGTCAGCTTTCAGCTCTATTTTTTGCTTTGATTGCTCGTTCAACTGAGGAGAGTCAGAAAGCCAAACAAAGATAGCATCCTGCTGTTCGGTAAATTGCTCAGAACCGAAAAGAATATCCTCAATTAACGCAGACATGATGATTGTTTTACCTGATCCTGTTGGTGCTTGCAAAGAAACCACCTGAGGGATTCTCAGCATACGATAATTATTAAGTGCTATTGCAATGCGAAAGCGCAGATCATTGACGGCTTGTTTTTGGAAAGAGAATAATTCGCATATCATTTTTTAGTTTCTCCCCCTATTCAATCTAAAATGATCAAGATAATCTCTGTAAAGCTGGTAGGAGTGGTCTACATTCAAATTTTTTACCATAGAACGGTAATTCATATCATAATCCGTTGCCAAAAACACTGTTTGAATTTCTGGATGCTGTGCAAGCTCTTCTACGAAAACAGCATAGGCATTTTCGTTTATAAGTACTGCGAATCTGTTTTCTGGAAAAATGAGCATTGCCGGAATCATTGCCTCGCAAACACTCGGGCAAGTGCCAATCGCTCCAGATTTCATCCACAATACGGGTAACATTTCCTTGAAATTTAGGCCCAGAGCAACTGCCGTTTTATCTAAAAATCCCAGCTGAAAGAAAGTTGCATTTGCCTTAAAGCCTTCAGACATTGCTCTTTCAAGGCCGAGATAGTTTCCTTTCAATTCTTTCCCATCGACATCAACTCCAAGAATACTGCATCTTGTTCGAGTCCAAGTGACATGTCTCGCTATTCCCAACTTATTCCATTCATCGTCCCCTGGCCTGATACCCTTTTGTAAAAAGTTCTTTGCTTCAGCATCAGACACTTCATTGTTTGTTACAAGAATACAACGTCTGTGCCCATCATCTTCTGCATTTAACAGATTCACAGCTTGCATTGTTGTTCCAGATCCAGCAAAAAAATCAAGAATAAGTGCCTCTGGTTTTTCAGACACAAAATACCTTAATGAATCTGCAACTGCGTATAAGGACTTTGGAAACGAGAACCTGGAGTCTTTCACCATTCCCTTCAGCAATACAGTGCCATACGTTTTAGCATCATATCTTGTTTCTTTCCATACAGTAGTAGTTCTCGTAATTTTTCCGCCAGTCTCCACAACAATCTTGCTTCCATCTTCGTGGAATCCTCTAACTGCCCAGCGACCACTTTCAATTTTTTCCTTAAAGTTCTCACTGAGATACTGTATCGTATATGGCTGATATGCGGATGCTTTGTTCTTTTTTACTCGCACCACCTGTTCATCTAAAAGCCTTTGCAATGTTGCCCCAGTTACTCCCCAGTTCATTTCAACACCATCATCTCTAACAGGGAATACTGTGACTGCCCCCTCAATTTCTGGAACAGTATGTCGATCTTGTGTATGAGGAAGTGGCTCTCCAATTTTTACTATTTTTTCAGTTTTTTCATCGATATAGATTGGATAAAACTGCGCAATACCGCCTTTAACTGTACCTCTTCGAGATTCATATTCCAAGCGGCGTAAATACCACCATCTTACTTCAATTTCGTCGCCATCACCTTTGGGTTGAACTACATGAGCATCTCCAAACAAAAGAATAAACGCATATTCATCAGACCTAGCAAATAGATTTTTTCGAATCGCACCAGATGGATTAATAGTAATGCTAACCATCTGCATCTGCGCTTCCGGAAATATTTCTTCAAGCAAGCAGCCAAGATGGAGGTATTCTTTTTCATCAATAGTTACAATCAGCACGGAGTCGTTCGGATTCAGCAAACGTTTAGCCAATTTAAGCCTTTTCTCCATCATGCTTAACCATTTGCTATGACGATAGGTGTCCGTACCATCTACATAATCATTATTATATTTCCAGTCCTTTGCGCCTGTGTTATAAGGCGGATCAATGTAAATACAATCAACTTTTCCAGCATACAAGTATTCAAGAAGCTGAAGTGCATGGTAATTGTCTGCCTCAATTAGTATGTGCCACAGATCACTATCGGGAGCATTGCAAACAGAATCCAGCGGCTTCAAGTATGGATAGATAGACTCTCCAAATTCTGCAACACGAACAATATCAGAGATTAAAAAGGTGGATATTTCTTCTTGGTTGTCACGTTTTGTACAGATAGCGTTATCACCTTCAATCTTCATAACAACATAGATTGATTTATCTTCTTTATTGTCACGGAGCATGACCTTACAGCCCCTCTTGATTGGCATATCATAAAGAGGAGTACACTCCGGCATATGTTCTTCAAAAACCAAGCCGAACTTTTTCTGCTTGGATAACTTGTTTACTTCTTTCTGAATTCGATCTCTTAACTCAGCGTCTTGAATCTGACTGATCAAATCATCAATTGCTGCCATATCTATTACCTCTTATCTTTTATATATCGTCCACTTTTTACACGAGCATCTTTAGGGCGTTCAGCATCTTCCGGTATTGCCCAATATGATCCTATTTTCATTGCGCCTGGAATCCTTCCGTCAGAGCAAAGATCATTGATCCATCTGGCAGAAAGATTCCATTTTTCCGATGTTTGTCTAATTGATAAATAGCCCATACAGTTCTCCGTTCTTATTCGAGTAAAACCTAGAATTTATCACAATAATTGTACTCTAAACCTCGCGGAAAATCAATCAATTTGTCATCCCCTGTTGCCCTATATTTTACGCACCTCACTAATTTGCAAGCAATGTTTCCTTGGCCAAGTCCTGCGAAAACACCGTTATCCCGAAACCGGACAACTTGCTTGTTGGGATATTCCCAAGCCCTTATCGATCATCACTTCGTGATGGCTGCGCGTTTCTTCGAAACACTAAAAAAGCAAGGTCTGAGTAACAGTACCATGACTGTTACCCAGACCTTTTGATTTGCCAGTCTTAATGACTTTGTTCATCCTTCCGGCGTTTCTGATCTTCTTCCTTACGCTCTGCCTCATAGAGAGAAGCAATATTCTGATGAGCAATTAGAAGCTCCTGGGCATCATTTTTCGCCAGTCTGTATTCGGCATAGGCCTGCTTTTTTGCTGCAAGCACCTCAGCATATTCAATGCTGAGATCCTTTACCCTTGGAAGCTTCTTTACGCCCAATTCATCGAAAGCCGCCTTTGCCGCTTTATGAATCGTAATCTCTTCCCGATGCGCCTCCAGAAACTTTTTGCTGTAACCGGCTTTGCGGTACTCCTCATAAGTGGCCCGTGTTTTGGAATAGTTGATGATATGCTTTTTCAAGGTGCCGATCTCCGCCAATCGTTTTTCTAATTGTTGAATAGAGGAGAGCAGGGCATCTCTTTTGGCAGTCTGCTGCTGCACAAGCTGGTCCAGCTGCTCCATGCTTTCAATCTTATGATCCCGCAGAAACAGCAGCGTCTTCGACATCTGCTTCAGGTTATAAACCGATGCCCAGCGTTGATATCCGGCACCTTTGTTCTGCAGCTTGCTCTGGATATCAATGACAAGATTGAAGGGACGGACATCTGTGTGGTAGTTGCGTTTTTCTCTTGGCTTGTGTTCCTGCTGCCCGAGGAAATGAGATCGCAGATCCGCCTCGGTATAGCCGTCCTCCAGAGAGGGCAGGCGGATAAAACGGGCCTGATTTTTCCCTTTGACGGAAATATGCTTTCCGCATTTTATCTCATAATCCAGTGCCTGCAGCTCCTGCAGAAATGCTTCAAAGGACTCCGGCTTCTTCTGCAGAACAGCATCGATATCCTCGCAAAGAACATCTCTATTTTTCACTCTGCGAGGATAGTCTGTTCGTTTTGCACGCTCCCTGTATGGCTTCGGAGTAATAACGGATAGGCCGTTTTCCAGGCAGACCAGATCACTGACTCTCTGTAGAGCAATGCTGGATAGCCAGAAGTTTTTGAACTTCCTGGTTCCGTCAATGGAAGTGGAATTGAAGACGATGTGATTATGGACATGGGCTCGATCGGTATGAGTTGCTACGATAAAGGCATACTTGCCTTTTGTAAAACGGAGAGCCAGCTCCTGTCCCAATCGGTTCGCTTCCTCCGGTGTGATCTCGCCGGGCTTGAAGGACTGACGGATCTGATAAGCAATCACTTCATGCCTCTGGCGGCGGCCGGTGATCTGCTCATATTGGCGTTTCGACAGCATGAATTCTTCATCCACGGTCATGGGATCGCACTGATACCCGGTGACCAGTTCACCCTTGTCCGTCTTCTCCGGATTCTTCGCATAATCCGTTCTGTCGCCCAGACTCTGGGCAAGGGGTTTTCCTTTATTCACATGCATGGGTATCAGTCTTGTTGCTGCCATGGGCATCCGCTCCTTTCTCATTTTTTTGCAAAAGAAAAGACCTGAGGCGTATCAATTCCTCAGGTCCGTTAAGTTATGATTCGTCATGAAAAGATAAATTTCGACAATTTCCCGGTCAATGCTTCCAGCCCGAGAGAGACTGCCTCAGCAAACATGATTGCCAGAAAAACCAGAACGGCAAATCCAAATAGGAGCGCCGCATAGATCCAGGCATGCTGAAAAAGAAGCATCACAATGCAGACGCCCAATACCAGATATACAAGTCCGGCGACCATCGTCGAAAGGTTCAAGGCAAGGGAATAGAAGATAGAGAGCACAGCAACAATTGCCATGATCGGCAGCGCGAGTATTCGAAATGGAAGTTTGACCAGCCACATAAATGAGTCCTCCTTTGTTTTTTGAGTATAGTCTATAAAGTGATTTTTCCGAAGTCAAGGATGTCAACGCCGCGCTCCGGTGCTTCCTATGTATCCGGTGTGACAGCAATCTGCCACACCGTTTCTTTACTGGATCGTCGCCAGTCTTGCCAGAATCTCTTTCGCAATTTCCCAGATTTCATTCTGCCTGTTCTGCAGATCCTGAATGTCCTCCGCATAGATAGAGCCGGTCTCATTGGCTCGTTTTGCATACTGATTCAGATTGTTGCTGCAGTATCGAAGAAGGGAGACCATTTCCTTTACATCATCCAGTTCCAGGTTGACGCAGTAGCCGTCCAGCGCCATCTTTCGAAGATAAGAGCTCTTGTTGCGGATACCCAGTTCATCCATCTTTTGCTGCATGCGCTCCAGTTCTTCCTGAGACATTACGAAGTGGACCCATTTATCTCTTGCCTGCATGGGGTACCTCCTGATGTTTATTTTTACTCACGAACTCTTTCCTCCGGACCGCAGAAAATAAAAGGATGGAGTGATACAATAAAACCGCACACCCAAGGTGCTATAATAATAAGAGAAAGGGTGTTGCAAATGGGACAGAAATACAATGCAGAATACAAGGCAGACGTTTTGAAAATGGCGGAAGAAATCGGGGTAAGCGCGGCGTGCCGACAGCTGGGTATCTCAAGCAAGACAGTATACAACTGGCGGCGAGCGGAACGGATTGCAAAAGGAGAAATCCGCGGCGTACAACCGGGCGAAACACCAGAGCAGGCGGTCGTGCGTTTGACCCGCGAGATCCGTGAATTGCAGGAGGCGAACTACATTCTTCGGAAAGCCCTGGGTTTTATGGCGGGTCGATAACCGGCGTTCGACCGCGTCAGCTGTATGCATGGATCGAAGCCAATCATCAAAGTATCAGCATTGCGCTGTGCTGTCAGGTGCTCGGCGTGCGCAGAGAGGGATATTATGATTGGAAACGCCGACCAGTATGTGCAGACCATGATGCGGAAACGGTATCGGCCCTGAAGCAATTGCGGCAACAGCACCCCTGTTATGGGGTGCGTAGTCTGCGGGACGCGCTGCCGGAAACGCAGCGTCCAAGCTATGGAAAGTGTTATCGGCTATGCAAGGAAAACCATTTATTGATGCGCAAAAAGCGGCCGCACAGCCTGACAAAGCGTGCTTTTCGTGCTCCACAGAGCGATGATCTGGTACAACGGGATTTTACTGCCACGGCGCCCGGAATGAAGTACTTAAGCGATATGACGCAAATCAACTGCGCAGACGGCAAACTGTACCTGGCAGCGCTTCTGGACTGTTTTGATGGGGCTATTGTCGGGTATGCGATGCATACGCATATGCGCGCCAGCCTGTGCTGTGATGCGCTGCGCGATGCAATTTCCCGATATCGTTATGAACAGGATATGATTCTGCATTCCGATCACGGCAGTCAATATACCAGCCGGGAATACCGTTCCCTGATCGCAGGGTATGGCGCTATCCGACAGAGCATGGGACGCACGCATTGCTGCTTTGATAATGCAAGAATGGAGAGCTTTTTTGCTACGCTCAAAAAGGAAGTTGTGTACCGCCTGCACTGCGCATCCATGCCGCGAGAGCAGGTTCGACAGTTGATTTTTCGCTGGATTGAAACATATTACAACCGGCTGCGCCGTAATACCGCGAATGAGGGCAATCTGCCTCCGCTCGTCAAGCGCATGCACTGGGCTAAGAGCAAAGGTCTGGTGGCCTGAGCGTGCAATGTGGGTGTGCGGTTTTCTTGACTATTCCAAGCGTCTTCTCGCAGAGTTCCTTCAGTTCATGGTCCTCGATGTTCGGGATACTGGTTTTTATGTCGAAAATCGCCATTCTTCGACAAGTGTGATTTATTGCCTGAATCAGATTCAGTTCTTCTACAGTAAACATCATCGTGATTCCTCCTTTTTCTGTTTCTTTTGTTTCTTCCGAGAGGTCTTTGTTTTCGGTTTTGAAGACTTCTCCTTTTCAGATTCTTCTTTCTTTGCCTGCAGATCCGCCAGAGCGGAGGGAGGGGATAGTGAAGCTTCCTTCTGTTCCACAACCTCCCAAAATTTCTGGCACTGTTCTCGTGAAAGGCCAAGGTTTTCCGTCTCCATAAATCCGAAAGTAACTTCTTTCACAGCTTCCGCAGTCTCTGCTTTTTCAACTTGAGATGTCCAGTAGTAAAGCTCAGCCGTCGATGTCAGAACCGGTTCCAACTTCCGGAGTTCACTCTCCGTCATGGCGTCCCAGATATCTTTTCCCTCAGAATGAATGGTAAAGCCTTCACTATCATCATGCTGGGATACCGTAAGCTTCAGCGTCATCGGTTTACCAACGATTTCACAGGAAAAGGTATGCTCTGCCATACGGGAATGCGGCATATACTCTGAGCCGGTACATTCGATGTCCTTCACATCATCTGCTGTCAGGTGAGCCCAGGCATATTCCTTCTGCAGTACCGCCAGATGCTCATCGATTTCCGTGATCATCTCTGAAGCAGTCTTGCGGATCTTATCCAGAGAGGCCTTCAGCTCCGGTGTTTCTTTCCCATGGGACCAGCCTGCCACATAGGCAAAGCTATAGTCTCCGGTATCAATTCCGTAATGCTGACACACGGTGAAGGCCACCGATTCGGCCTCAAATGGATATATTAACATTTGAGGCCTTATATCCATGTTTTTATAATGTTGATCTTTTAAATTACTTCTCATAAATCCTCACTTTCTTGTACAAAAG